>Ga0209577_10004576_pt1 | contig 12985 bp, 11 predicted proteins | sample GraSoiAngelo_109_FD_185874 | JGI IMG/M metagenome (GOLD analysis project Ga0209577, IMG submission 185874) | Grasslands soil microbial communities from the Angelo Coastal Reserve, California, USA - 14_0903_12_20cm (SPAdes) (version 2) | ecosystem: Environmental > Terrestrial > Soil > Grasslands... | reverse complement strand
CTTGATGGCGACTACAGTGATCGGCCCTCTGAACTGTCGATTCTCTTAGCGCCAATCACTGAGGGGCGTGCGGACATCACGCTCGGTTCCCGGCTGCAGGAGCGGCATTCTGCTGTCGCGTTGCCTTGGCATCAGGTGTTTGGTAATCGTCTCGCCGCCGGCCTGATCAGGCTTCTCTATCGAGTGGACATAAGTGACCTCGGTCCGTTTCGCGCCGTCCGCGCAGATGTACTACGCGCGCTCGCGCTCGAAGAGACCACCTATGGCTGGGCGGTTGAGATGATCCTAAAAGGCGCCCTGGCTGGATTCCGCGTGGTTGAAGTCCCGGTGAGCTACTACCCGCGTATTGGAAAATCGAAGATCGGCGGTACGCTGAAGGGCACGGTCGGCGCCGCTTGGTTCATTGTCAGCTTGATAGTGCGCTATTATTTCCGGCACCGAAGAGCCGCGACACCAGGGCCAGCGTAGGTCCGCGTCAAAATTTTATGAAATCTTCAAGAGAGACGGTGGTGCGTTCATCAGGTAGTGACCGTGTGCTGGTAATCATGGCGAAAGCACCGAGGCCAGGTGCGGTGAAGACCCGCCTGGCGCCCAGCCTTTCTCCTGAGGCTGTCACTTCTTTCTATTGCTGTCTTCTCGAAGATACGCTGGCACTGGCGCGGTCATTGGGCGATGTGGAAGTTGCCATCATGTGCCCGGACACCGACGTAAACGAGCTGGCGCGGTTGGCAGGCAGTGAAGCGAGCGTAGTTGCCCAGAAAGGTGAAGGTCTTGCCGCAGGCCTCACTTCGGTGTTTGCGCACTTCGCGCCAGATCATCAGAGAGAAGATCATCGAAGGGACGCCCATCAACGACGCACCATTGCCTTCAACAGCGACAGTCCACACCTGCCGCGTTCTGTTCTCGAAGACGCGTTCGAAACGCTGGCCGCACATGACGTAGTCGTTGGGCCAACGCACGATGGAGGCTACTATCTCGTAGGGGCAAAGGCTTCTCATCCTAAGCTTTTCGCAGGCGACGGAATGGGCACCAGCAGCGCGCTGGAGAGACTCCTATCGCGCGCACGAGCTCTCGAGCTATCCGTAGGTTTCGCAGCTCCTTTTTACGATATTGATGTAGCTGACGACCTGACCCGTCTGGCAGGGGAGTTGCGTCTCGCTCCGACAAGGGCGCCACGCACGGCGCGGTGGCTTAAAGAGTGGGAGCTTGTGGCGGCACTATCACGGACGGGCACGGGAGAATTGTGAAGATCACGCCCGAGTGGAGAGTGTACATACTCTGCGCCACGTTGTGCGTGGCGCTAACGATCTGCTCACGCAACTTCGGCGATAGGGGTGGACCGTACTTCATGGCCTCTTTGACGCTTGCGGGCATCGTGTACCTCTTAGCGATCCGTGAGTTTTTCGCTACGCCAAGATTTCCCCGGAGTGTTGTCGTCATTGGGCTCGTCCTGGCTGCCGTGTGGCACATCGAATTTCTTCGGCTGCCCCCGGGCGCCGATGATGATATTCATCGATATCTTTGGGATGGCCGCCTGCAGCGGCTCGGCTACAACCCCTACATTGTCGTTCCCAGTGATCCTGCCGTTAAAGGGCTGCATACCCCTGAAACCCGCAACTTGAACAACCCGGATCTACCGAGCCCATATCCAGCAGGAGCGCAGCTTTTTTCCCGCGCAGTGACCGCGATTCATGAGTCCACCTTTGCACTGAAAGTAGCATTTGTGGTTTGCGAACTCGCGATTGTTTTCCTGTTGCTCGATGTCTTGCGTTGTACCCGGCAGGGAGCGCACTTGGTTCTGGCGTTCGCCTGGAACCCATTGTTGGCCATTGAAGTTGCGGGAAGCGGTCACATTGATATTGTTGGCGCGTTGCTGCTGCTGGTGTCCTTTGCCGCACTGGTGCGCCGCTGGCGTAGCGTTGCGGCTCTGGCATTTGGGCTAGCTGTAGCGGTGAAATTTCTGCCGGTCGTACTCGTACCCCTCTACTGGAAGCGGGTTCGCATTCGCGACGCGGCGCTGGCGGCAGCCGTGGTCGGACTCCTGTACGTGCCATTTCTTAATCACGGCCGCATTCCAATCGGCTCACTTGGTACGTATGTGCAGAGTTTCCGCTTTAATGGCCCCGTGTTTGCGGCACTCGATCAGGTGGCGCCTCCGCAGTTGCTGGCCGGGCTGGCAGTGCTCGTCGGATTAGTGACTGCAACCTGGCTAAGAAGCGCAACGCCTGAGTGGTCTCCGGACGTATTTGCCTGGGACGTATTTGTCTGGCCCATGGCAGCCTCTCTCTTGTTCGCGCCCGTCGTATTCCCATGGTATCTTCTCTGGCTGCTGCCATTTCTGATGTCGGCCTCGACGCTGCTGATCATCGTCTGGACCGTGAGCATCATCCCGGTTTACGTCATGTGGCACTTGCGCGCACTTGGGCGTCCTTGGGGGGCGCTTCCTGGTTGGGTAATGCTGGTCGAATATGGATGCGTCGCAGCGGCAGGTGCAATTCTCGTCTTGCACAAGGTCACACGACCGACGGTGCAATGCTCAACCAACGAGGTCCTGTGATGTGTACCGCACCCGATACGAATTAATGTATCTTTAACTTTCGCCGGTCATCTCTGGCCTTATCCTTTCGATCTCGTAGAGGAGCGCACCCGTGACAAATACCCGTCGTTTAAACATGATCGGCCTTCTACTTTGCAGAGTGCAGCTCTTTGCCCCAAACTGCAGCACAAACAAACAAATTTAAATCTACCCAAAAAGGAGGGCATCATGACCCAAACCAGTGCTACACAACCAGCCGGCAAGCAGGCAGCTGACAAGAATGCAATTCGTCCGTTCCAAGTGAATTTTCCGGAAGCAGAACTGACCGAACTGCGCAGGCGCATCAACGCGACAAAGTGGCCTGAACGAGAAACGGTTACAGATGCATCCCAAGGAGTACAGCTCGCGACGGTCCAGGCGCTCGCGCGCTATTGGGCGACAGAGTATGACTGGCGCAAGATCGAGGCAAAAATGAACTCCCTGCCGCAGTTCATCACCGAGATCGTTGGACTGGACATTCATTTCCTTCACGTCCGTTCAAAACACGAAAATGCGTTGCCGCTGATCGTTACGCACGGATGGCCCGGCTCGATCGTCGAGCAGCCGAAGATCATCGATCCTCTGACCAATCCCACGGCACATGGCGCGAGCGCATCGGACGCGTTCCACCTGGTGATCCCGTCAATCCCGGGCTACGGATACTCAGGCAAGCCGACCACCACCGGCTGGGATGCCGCCCACATCGCGCGTGCCTGGGTCGTACTGATGAAGCGCCTGGGATACACGCAATTTGTGGCGCAAGGCGGCGATTGGGGCGCGATCATCACTGATCTAATGGGCCTGCAGGCGCCTCCGGAGTTGCTCGGCATTCACACCAACATGCCTGGCATCTTTCCAGTCGACATTGACCAAGCGGCTTTTTCCGGGACGCCGGCGCCATCGGGTCTCTCAGCCGATGAGAAGGTCGCCTACGAGCGTTTGCAGTTCGAATATCAAAAGGGAATCGCCTACGGGTACCAGATGGGGCTGCGACCGCAGACATTATATGGAATCGCGGACTCACCCGTCGGCTTGGCGGCTTATTTCCTTGATCACGACGCGCGCAGCTACGAGCTGATCTCACGCGTCTTTGCGGGAGAATCCGAAGGCCTCACGCGCGACGACATCCTCGACAACATCACGATCGCCTGGTTGACGAACACGGCGCTTTCTGGCGCCCGTCTCTATTGGGAGAATTGGGGCAAACTCGGGTTTTTCAATGCCAAGGGCGTCTCCATCCCGGTTGCCGTGAGCGTCTTCCCTGACGAAATCTATCCCGCCCCGCGGAGCTGGGCGGAGCGGGCGTATCCCAAACTGATCCATTACAACAAGCTCGACAAAGGCGGTCACTTCGCGGCGTGGGAACAGCCCCAACTTCTTTCAGAAGAGGTTCGCGCGGGTTTCCGATCACTGCGGTCAGGCATGGCGAGGGCGGCAGCCTGATGTGATCTTGGCCAATCCAGGCTAATTGTTGGCAAAGCAGCAGGAGAGCTTCGATGGTAGAGGTTCTCCTGTTTTGCCGTCATCAACATCGTTCGAAATTCACCGAGGAGAACATCCACATGACACATTCGAGCCGCGTAACGATTATTGGTCTTATGGGACTCTGGGTGCTGCTCTTTGCTCCAGCCTCCTGGGCGCAGGCGCCACAACGCGCGCCGATTCTCGATCAAGTCGCCAAGACCTTCGGTATCGATTCGTGGGATCAAGTTGAGGCTGTCCGCTACACCTGGAACGGGGAAATTACCGGGCTCTTCAAAGCTGCGCACAAGTGGGAATGGGAGCCCAAGACCAATAAGGTCTCCTTTGAAGGGACGGATAAAGACGGCAAGCCCGTCAAGGTTAGCTACGTTCGCACCGACCTTAGCAGCCAATCCGACGCCGTGAAAAACCAAATTGATCCGTCTTTCATCAACGACAATTATTGGGTTCTGTTCCCCTTCCATGCTTATTGGGACAAGAGCGCCAGCGCGATCGATCAAGGCAAGTTTAACCTGCCCATGGGACCCGGCACGGCCGAGCTGGTCCCGGTAAAGTATCCCGCGGATGGCGGTTACACGCCCGGTGACACTTGGGATCTCTACGTTGGTAAAGACAACCGCGTCGTGTACTTTGTCTACCACCGCGGCGGGGCCAAGCCGCCGAGCCGCGTCCTCGCAACGTGGGCAGGCTACAAAAAGGCAGGTCCAATTCTGTTCTCAACCGAGCATCGCGGCTTCGCCGACGGCAAGCCCCTGCACATCTTTATTTCGGATGTGGCAGTTAAGCTGACGGGATCAGATGCCTGGATGAAGGCGCAATAAACGGACGGCGGGCTTATTCGGACAGCTTAGGTTGAATTCTTTATTTTCTGCAGGTGAGGGTCTCGGTGTCCGCGACCTGGACTAACTTGATCTGACGCAAGACGTCATGAATATTGGTATCGCGGAAGTTCCCGTCAGAAGCGGAGGCGCAGTTGAACCCAATGTTAAGCCTCAAATCTGGTACTCTCCATAACGAATCGCGACCAGAACATGACCCAACAAGATTCAGAGTCCATTGCCCCAGCGGGAGAAGTGTTCATCAGCTACAGTTGGGACAGCGAGGCACATCTCCGTGGAGCGCTCGAACTCTCAAATCGGCTGCGCTCGGAGGGTATTGACTGTGTTATCGACCAATACGAAGTGTCGCCACCTGATGGTTGGCCTCGTTGGATGGACAAGAAGATCAGAGACTCGCGACTCATCTTAATGATCTGCACAGAGACATACTGCAAGCGCGTCATGGGCGAGGAAAGTCCGGACAAAGGGATGGGAGTACGGTGGGAAGGCGGGCGGATCTACCAACATTTATACAACGCAGGTGCAAACCAGAAGTTTATCCCCGTGCTGTTTCGAGCCGCAGACAAGAAATTTATCCCGACTCCCCTGCAATCAGCAACGCATTATGAGTTGGACTCTGAGGCTGGATACGACAGACTCTATGCCCGTCTGCTCAACAGACCAGGTGTCAGAAAGCCTGAATTAGGCCGAGTTCGTCCTGCACCGAAGAAGGAGGTGAAGACGAACCTTTCGATGTACGTAACAGGTCCGATCAACGTCGATCTGTGGAATCAGGCGAAATGGCGTGGCACCTTATTCTTGCAATACGACGGGCAACCGCCGATATTGGGACTCGGCTTTCTTGATGAAAAACACGCACGGCAGATTTTCGAGGAATGGCACAAGCGATACGGCGAACGCGATGCGTTTGAAGAGCTGCGCATCTCGATTATTGAAGGCGACATCAAGGGAGAGCTGCCAGGGTACACGGTTCACATCGGCATTGACCTTGAGAACACCATCAAAAGGTACAAGGATGCGGGTCTGGCTATAGACCCAGAAAACTCTATGTTCATGATGGTCAGTCGTCTTAACCGAATGAATCCAGGACCCGGCTCAAAAAATCTCGAAATGTTTAAGGACCTCTATCGACATTACAAAACGTACTCGTTGGTTCCTGCCGTTATGAAGCTTGACGGTTCGGCGGTGAAGCCGATGCTCGAATTGGGTATTTTCAAGAACGCCATCCATTTTCGGCAGGCTAGTGAAATTGACCCGAAGCACGACCCGGATGCGCCGGTTCTCGGAAGCAGCCGTGTGAAGCGCCCCCTGACGCACTACGGTAGAAGCCTGAAGCGCAAAAAACGCAAAAAGAAACCGTGATCTCCGGGGTAGTTTCGCGGCGAAATGTGGCGAGAAACTATTCCGCTACATCTCCATCCGGTTCGAGGGGAAAAGGTGGGTTGCATCCGTCCCCACGTGTAAGTCGGATCGGTTATTTTTTTACGCCGACTTGGCAAATAGCCGGTCCCTGGCGATCACGACGGTAGTGCAGGAACTGCTCAGCTTGGGCAAATCGCGATTTGCGGCCATGCGGATATCGAGTCGTGGGTGCTCGCCCCGAATGATCGGACAATAACAATCAGGCTGGAGGAGTGCGCCCTGCAAGCGTCGCCGTCCGGCACATCCTCCGCGACACGACTCGCGGAACTCGCAAGGCTGGCACGCGTCCGGAAGAATGCGAGCTTGCTCGAATGGTGCGGAGTCCAGAATGTCGAGCCCCATCGAGATCAAGTCTGACAGCGGCTCCCCCGATCCTGGCCAATAAACGCAGGGTTGTGTCGTGCCTCTTGGCGTCACTCGTACGGTGCTCAGGCCACAACCGGCTCGGAACGGTGGGAGCCCCGCCATTGCCCGAACCAGCGGCTCGCCAATAGCGATTACATCGGTCTCCTCAAAGAGGCGCCGGAACCCCTCCCAGTACTCTTCGTAACTGAGGGCATAGATGTCCGATCGCACGGCTTGGTACACATTTACTCGTAAAGCAGCGTCGAACTGTTTGGCTACTCGCGCCACATCCGCTAAACGCAAGTAGTTCGACTTCATCATGACTGCGACGATGGTTACAGGGATACGCAGCCTGAGACACCGTTCTGCCTGCTCGTGGATGAGTGCCCAATTGCCATGCCCGCGCTGTGCATCCTGCTCGGCTTGCGTGGCATAATCGAGAGAGAACTCGATGTCGTGAAAGGCACACAGCTCATCGTCCCCCAGAACAGCAACACTATGACCATTGGAAGTGATGGTGAGCTTGACCGGTTTCGTTCGCAGGTAGGCCAGTATCGCCTTGAAGTCGGGATGCATGCCGTTCTCACCGGTGCCGAGATTCACCGAGTGCACGGGCAGGCGTTCCATGACTGCCTTCACCTGATCCAGGGAGAGACGATCCGCGCGAGTTGGATCGCGGTAGCAGAAGGCGCAGGCAAGATTACACTCGTTGGTAAGCCCCAGCCCGAGCGCAATACCGCCATCAGGCGTCATCATGCGAGATCCGGACGACGAGGACTGGGCTGTGACGTTGTTCATGTAACATCCTTCATCACCGGACCTGCACGATGTGCCAGGAAATGCGTGTAGCGGGCGACTGCGCCAAACTCCGGTCGCTTGCCCAGATTACGCTCTAGCTCAAAAATCCGCTCGTACTCATCATTTCGGGAAACTCTTGGCGGCAAGTAATCTGATATGACCCGTACGCCACGCTCCGCAGTTGCCGCGAGTGACGATTCGAGCAGCATGGCGCGCAGGCTCTCCGCCGTAAATAGCCGCACTCTTCCTCCGTACAGGGACTCATGTCCCCACTCAGCGGTGAGATTATTCTCGGCCGCGGCCAAGTCGCCGTCTTTTATCGCGGCCTTTAACACCTCACCTGCCTGGTTCCGCACCAACACCGAGATTATGCTAGAGGGACCTCGCAAGGGGCGAGCCGCAATGCGCAACACAGCACGCGGGTCGTCAACATATTCCAGGATATTGTGGCAAAGAATTACGTCAAACGACTCCCCGTGGAACAAGTTTGCCAATTCCGCGGCATCGGCGTGTTTCAGCGCAATCCTCTCCGTAACTCCTGCTTCCCGCGCGGCACGCTTGGCGAAATCCAGCATCGGTAGGGACGTATCCAGCAACGTGACATGAAGGCCAAGCCGTGCCAGGCGCACGGCAATGGCACCGGTACCGCACCCAAGATCCAGAGCGTGCAAAGACCGTGTGGCCTGCGGGAGAAAGTCCTGCAAGTTGGCAAAGGCGAGATCGAGGCGCAGTCGGCCCTCGGGCGTATCGAGGTAAGCGGCATACTTCTCTGCGCCGGTCCGGAACCGTTCGAAGTCGTCATTGGCGGTCATTTCCTTCATGCGCCACTAAGGCGAAGTCGCCCAGTTCGAGTCGCAGGTGAGTACCAGAGCGTATACCGAAAGAATCAGGAACGACAAGTCGGCTTGTGGGCAGTGAAAGATTGCTCCCGATTAACGGGCTACTCGGAAGAAATCTTGCTACTTTCCGAAGAGGATGTCCTTGGTCTTGGCCTTAGCTGAAGACACGTTGTCTCAAAACTGATGACCGGGTATGGGGGAGCGGTTCGCCGTCAGAGTTCACGCAGACGATTGCAGGTTGGTGGAACAATACTGACTGTTGACTTAGAACCCGGCCCTAATCCCAATTTCATCCAGATGGGCGTTCAGATCAGCCGGGTCACGGTAAACGCGATAGGCGCCCGCATTCATTAACTCATCCTGGCCGAATCCTCCGGAAAGCAAGCCCACCCCCAATGCGCGAGCGCGCTGGGCTGCAAGCAGATCCCAAATGCTGTCTCCCACCACTACACAATTTTCCAGATCAGTTCCGAGCTTCCGGGCGGCGGCCAGGAATAAGTCCGGGTCCGGCTTGGCGCGCTGCACGTCATCTCTCGTGATCACTGGAATGTCTTTGCCTAGGCCTAATAATTTCAACGGTTGCTCCGCTCCCTCGCGGCTGCCACTGGTGGCGATTGCCCAGGGCACGCCCAATCTCGAAAGCGTTTGCAGCAAATCCCTGCCTCCGGGAAGGACGTGGACTGTATCCACCCGCTTCTTGAATGCTTCGCTATGAAGTTTTTGCAAGCGAGCGATTTCTTTTGCGTCCAGTTGCCGTCCCGCTTCGCGAAAAAATGCATGCACGATCAGGCCGCCGCTCATGCCAATGCGGCGATGAATGTACCAGTTCGGAAGATGAATATCCTCTGCTTCGAGCGCCTCCCGCCAGGCCAGCACGTGCTGGTAGACGCTGTCAATCAGCGTGCCATCCAGATCAAACAGAAACGCGGGCTGCGGGCGAGCTTTCGAATTGTGTTCTGCCATTCGGCCCCTCTTAACTCAGCGATGCGAATCCGTGTGCTAGTATCTACTGTTTTCATGCGCGCCGCAGGCGTGGTAGAGGTGCGTTTACCGGCCGGCGGCGTTTTCCCAGGGGCGGCAATCAGCATCGAAGCGGGAGCGCCATGAAAGATACTCTGGGAGTTCTGTTGGCAGGAGGAGCCGGCGAGCGGCTCTATCCTCTCACGCGCGACCGCGCGAAACCTGCCGTTACCTTCGGCGGGATCTATCGCATTATTGACATCACCCTCTCCAACTGCGTCAACTCCGATCTGCGCCGGGTTTACATTCTTACGCAGTACAAAGCTCTCTCGCTGAATCGTCATATCCGTGAAGGCTGGAATATCATGGGCCGCGAGATGGACGAGTTCATCGAAGTATTGCCTCCTATGAAGCGGGTGAGTGAACAGTGGTACCAGGGCACTGCCGATGCGGTTTATCAAAATATCTACTCGATCGGCTCCGAACAGCCCAAACATGTGCTGATCCTCTCCGGCGATCATATCTACAAAATGAATTACGGACTCATGCTCAAGCAGCATGAGGACTCGGGCGCCGACGTGACCTTGGCCACAATTCAGATCGATCCAAACGAAGTCTACCGCTTCGGCGTCGTCGGGGTTGACCGCGATCATCGCGTCACTGGATTTCAAGAGAAGCCTAAGCAGACGGAATTGCGTTCACCATTCAATCCGGACAAAGTGTCGGCGTCGATGGGCATTTATCTGTTCAACACTGACGTGCTGATACCTGTGCTGCTCAAGGACGCCGAAGAGAACGCATCAAGCCACGATTTCGGCAAAGATATCCTGCCGCGAATGGCCGCCGACTACCGCGTCTACGCTTACGACTTCGTTGATGAGAACAAGAAAGAAGCGCTGTACTGGCGCGATGTGGGAACTCTCGAGGCGTACTACGAAGCGAACATGGACATCGTCGCGGTGTCCCCGGTGTTCAATCTGTATGACGAAGACTGGCCGATTCGTACCCATCAGCGCCAGTATCCGCCGGCCAAATTCGTTTTCGCTGAAGCGGGGCGGACGGGGACGGCGCTCGATTCCATTGTTTCTTCCGGCTGCATTGTTTCCGGCAGCACAGTTCGAAACAGTGTCCTCTCGCCGGATGTGCGCGTAAATTCCTACAGCGAAGTGGATGCTAGCATTTTGTTCTCTCACGTCAATATTGGCCGCCATTGCCACGTTCGTAAGGCAATTATTGATCGCGATGTGCATATTCCCGAGGGCACAACCATCGGCTTTGATCCCGAGGCCGATCGCCAGCGCTATTTTGTAACCGAAAGCGGAATCACCGTCGTTACGCGCGACTATTCGTTATTCGAGAACCCTGTAACCGTCGATTACTTTACCAGTGAGTAGGCGAGAAGCTTTCTTGCCGATTTCCACTCATAGGTAAAGTTCTGATGATAGCTACGGACGACGCGCATCATTTACTCCTGAATCGCTGCCCTTCACGGTGTTTCCACTTTCTGTGATACAAACGCCCGATGCCCGAATCCTGCGCGGTAACTCTCGTGCGCGCCATTGGCCGCTGGAGCATGGCCGCGCTGGTGATCAATTCTATTATCGGCAGCGGCATCTTCGGTTTGCCATCGGATCTAGCCAAACTGCTTGGTAATGCAAGCCCGTACGCCGTTCTGATCGCGGGCGGGGCGATGGGCGTGATTATGGCCTGCTTCGCCGAGGTGGCCTCGCGCTTCACGCAAACTGGCGGCCCTTATCTGTATTCTCGGGTGGCGTTCGGCCGCTTAGTGGGAATCGAAATGGGGTGGATGCTCTGGCTGGTGCGGCTGACGGCGCCGGCAGCCAACGCGAGCTTATTCGTCATTTACCTTCGCGAGTTTTGGCCGCGCGCCATGGATCCATTCCCACGCCTCTGCGTTTTGACTCTCCTCATCGGAATCCTCGCCGTTACAAATCTGCGCGGCGTCCGTGCGGGAGCGGAGATGAGCAACATCTTCACCGTGGCAAAGCTTGTCCCCCTGTTTCTCGTGGCCATTGCGGGCGCGGTCTACGTCTTGAACCATCAGCAAATGTCAAACGCAACCGCCACTTCCGCCGGAGCACATTCCTGGCTGAAGGCAATCCTGATTCTCGGATTTGCCTACGGCGGTTTTGAAGGGGCACTTACCCCGATGAGTGAAGCGACAAATCCACGACGCGATACAACCTTCGGGCTGTTCGCTGCGCTGATTACTTGCACCGCGCTCTACACCGTAATTCAATGGGTTGTGGTCAAGGTCCTGGCGGATCCGGCGCACAGCGAACGTCCGTTGGCGGAGGTCGCGAGGCTGGCTATGGGAAATTCTGGCGCAGCTCTAATTGCAGTGGGTGCGCTGGTCTCGATTTACGGCTACCTCAGCGCCAACATGCTGGCCGTGCCTCGGCTCACTTTTGCTCTGGCCGAACAGCAGGATTTCCCAGCGATTTTTGCGGCGGTACACCCTCGTTTCCGCACACCTTATTTTTCCATTCTTGTGTTTGCCACGCTGGTCTGGTTATTCGCGCTGCTTGGGAACTTCACTTGGAACGTAACCCTCTCAGCCGCTGCCAGGTTGTTTTGCTACGGGGCGGGATGCGCCGCTTTGCCGGTTCTAAGAAGAAAACAACCAGGCGGAGCGCGCTTTCAATTGCCCGCCGGATCGCTGTTGGCTCTTATCGGTGTCGCAGTGTGCGTGGTCCTGATCACACAAATCGATTTACGAAAGTCACTCATTCTTGTCGCAGTGATTATTACAGCATTCTTGAATTGGATGGCCGTGCGCAACCGCGAATCACAACAAACGGTGAGCCAGATTTCGCTGGAATAATCAGGGTAGGTAAACGAGTGAACGGCGTTTTAGGCGGGAACTGCCGCCGTGCTGCGGGTTAGCTCTTAACTTCCTTAGTTGAGTCCTTCGCCTGGTCGGCAGGAGTTTCCTTCATGCCATTCTTAAGCGCCCGAAGGCCCTCGCCAATACCCTTGCCGAGCTCAGGCAACTTCTTTGGACCGAACACCAGCAGGGCAATGAAAAAGATCACCAGCAGGTGCATCGGCTGAAAAAGCCCTTCAAACATACACTTCCTCCCAAATCCTTAAAAACCTATTTTAACACTGTCGGTACACGAGGCCGGCATCAACAGGCGGTTTATTTGTGTCACACCACATTAGAAATGTCCCCCGCCCGCCGCGCCAAACCGCGATTCCCAAATGGTTGGCACCTAAAAGGTCCATTACCTCCGTGACCTACTAGATATTACCGCCCCGGGCTATGTTGCAAAACAGGGGCCGGCCAGGTTTATTCCCTTCCGGCCAAGGAGCCGACGTGCGCCGGAACCCTCTGGTTTTGCTGCTATTTACCTTGCTCCCTCTGCTCGCGTCGGCGGAGCAGAATGACCTCAAACCAATAGATTGCACGCAGCTCATGGCCTGGATTGCCGGCGGAGTCTCCAGCCCGCGACTGCAATATCTCCTGCGCGAGCGCACACTCGGATTCTTTTCCAATGAAGCCGCCATTAAACTACTGATGCGCGCCGGTGCCGAGCCACTACTCATTCGTAGCTTGCGTGCGACAAAGGCGATCCCGAAAGCATCAGCAAGCGCATGTCCAGCAAAGCTCGCCCAGGCTGGCGAACTGGTTCGCGAAAAGCATTATGACGACGCCGCAACCACCCTCGATCCGCTGATCGCGTCCGATCCTCACAATCCTG
>Ga0209577_10004575_pt1 | contig 12986 bp, 15 predicted proteins | sample GraSoiAngelo_109_FD_185874 | JGI IMG/M metagenome (GOLD analysis project Ga0209577, IMG submission 185874) | Grasslands soil microbial communities from the Angelo Coastal Reserve, California, USA - 14_0903_12_20cm (SPAdes) (version 2) | ecosystem: Environmental > Terrestrial > Soil > Grasslands... | reverse complement strand
TCGTCGCGAGGCCCCTCCGGCGTGCTTCGCCCAGCGCCTCGATCACGTTGACCGAGTTCCCGGACGTGGACAGCGCAAGCAGGACGTCGCCCTCGTGGCCGTAGGCGATCACTTGTCTCAGGAAGATGGCCTCGATACCGATGTCGTTGGCGATCGCGGTCAGGATCGCAGGGTCCTCGGTCAGGTCGATGGCCGGCCAGGGGCGGCGCCCATCGGCGTTGGAACGGAAGTCGGCGACGGCGTCCATGGCGTCCGTAGCCGAGCCGCCATTTCCCAGCGCCAGCACCACCGCGCCGCGCTCGAGCCGCTCCCGCACAGCCGCGGCGGCCTCGAACAACACATCCGCGTTGTCGCCCAACGTCTGCGCCCTGAGCGCAGCCACCTCGTCGGCCTTCATCAGCACGGAGCGACGCACGTCGTCAAGGACCGCCTCGAGGTCGTGCTCCTGCTCGGCCAGGAACGGATACAGGAAGCTCGACGCGCCGGTGTCGTGGGTGCGGCGCGTGGAGCGGCCCTCAAGTAGCCCGCGATGCTCGAAGAAGACGTGGACCAGCTCCCAGAGCACGTGGTAAAGCGTCTCTACGAGCTCCTGGCGGATGTAGCGGTCCGCGACCGCGGGCTCGATCTCCCACTCCGCTCCGGCCGGCGCGAACGCGATCGTCAGGCAGCCCCGCGCCCGCGCCAGCTCCACCGCCCGCGCTGCCTGGCCTGAGTCCTCCTCGACGCCAAAGGCGATCGCGATGTCCCGAGGTCTGGCGATCAGGTCTACCTGTGCCGTCAGCCCGCCCCCTTCGCCCGCCAGACCAATCGCCGGCAGGGCACGCTTTCCCACGATCACAGGGTGTACGAACTCCACGGCGATGTGCCGCACGTCGGAGCGGGCGGTGGGCGTGCAGCCGAAGGCCACTAGGCGTCCGCCTCGGGCGAACCGCTCGGCCATCAGGTGGCACAGCCGGGCGAGCCTTTCGGCCTGGTCGCCGAAGAAGGCGCGATTGGCCTCGGTGCGCTCGTCGAGCAGCGCCTGGAGGCGATCGCTCAGAACCGAGGAAGCGTCGATCAAGCCGCCACCCGCTGCCGGTGCGCCACCGATCCCAGCCAGTCCCGCCAGGCGTCGACCCCTTCGCCGGTGCGGGCGCTCAGGAGCATGTGCTGCACGCCGGGATGCACCTGGTCCAGGTAGTACAGGAAGCGCTCGAGGTCGAACTCCAGATGCTCAAGCAGATCGACCTTGTTTATCAGCACCAGCTCGCAGGCACGGAACATCAGGGGGTACTTGAGCGGCTTATCCTCTCCCTCCGTCACCGAGCAGACCATCGCCCGGACGTCCTCGCCCACGCGGAACTCCGCGGGGCAGACGAGGTTGCCGACGTTCTCGATCACGAGCAGGCCGATGTCGTCCAGGGGCAGCGCGGGCAGCGCCGAGCGGACCATGTTGGCGTCCAGATGGCACTCGCCCCCGAAGCCGGGGTCGGTGTTCAGCTGCGTGACCGGTACATGGAGGGTGGCGAGCCGGTCGGCGTCGAGCGATCCCTGGACGTCCCCCTCGAGCACTCCCAGCCTGACCCCGTCCGGCGGGTCGGCGGCAATCCGCTCGAGCAGCGATGTCTTCCCGGCGCCGGGCGCGCTCATCAGATTCACGACGGCGACCTGGTGGCGGTCGAAGTCTTCGCGGTTGGCGCGAGCGATGGTGTTGTTGGCGTCGAGCGCATCCTCGACGATCCTTACCTTGGTTCTGTGCATGGAGCTCCCCTACATCGCCTCGATCTTTAGATACCGGCGCAGCTCCGGTAGCTGCGCGCCAATGGCGGCCGCGATTGCGGCGATCAGCCCCAGCAGCGCGAGCACCTGAGCCTTTGGGCCTATACGGATCTCCTTCATCCTCCTGTCACCTCCGCTTGTGTTTTGCGCAACTCTGCGATCGTCGACTCCACGAGCTCGACGGCCGGTGGCAGCGCCGCTCGCACGCGCTCAGAGAGCTGCATGACGATCTCCTCATCAGCGGCGCCCATCCTCGTCTGAGGCTCGCAACCGACCACCAGCGTCCGGGGCAGCTCGCCGCCCATCGCCCTGGCCAGCGCCATCACCTTGACTGGATCCATCCCGTGCGTGTCGATCGCCAGCTCCCCTTCCTCTAGCTCTGGCTCGATCACGTATAGCGTCCCCGGCGGCTTGCCGCGCGGGGTGGCATCAAGCAACAGCACGGTGTCGTAACCGTCGTGCATGGCGTAGGCCAGCTCCATCCCGCGGATCCCGAAGTCGCGGACCTCGACCCCGTCCGGAACCCGCCGCTGCGCAAGGCGATCGGCCAGGGCAACCCCGAATCCGTCGTCGCCCAGGAACACGTTGCCGATGCCGGCGACAAGCACCTTCTTGCGCGCCGCGCCCGCCGGCCTGGCCGTCTCGTCCAACGGCTCAACTTCTTCTGGGGAGAAGAAGAAACGGTGACCGGGCTGGCGAGCCAAGCCCAGCTCGCGTCCTGGATCGTCCTCGACCACAACCGCCAGCGAGATTCTGCCCTCAAGATCCTCCTCGATGGACTCGATCACCGCGTTCCGCCCAGCGAGCGCGAGGTCGAACACGTCGCCCGAGCCCCGCGGCCACAGCCGCACTGCATCGCCGGCCCGCAGGCGGCGTCCGGCGACTTCAACCGAGTCGGGACTCGGACGCTCGAGCTCTTCCCAGGCGCCGGTCATCGCGCCATTCCCATCTCGCGAATCGACCCGTGCAGGCGCATCAGCTCCTCCGGGGTCAGGGCTTCGCTGCGGTCGATGATCTCGGCGGCCCGCGGGTCTGAAGCTCGCATCTCGGCCTTCTCCTCGTCGGTCATGGCCAGGATGTTGAGGATCAGCAGCTGGTCGATCTCACCGCCGTCGAACAGATCGCCAGGACTCTCCGGCGCGACCCGGGGATAGTCCTCGAGGATTATCGGCGAGGAGAGCATGGTGGAGCGATCGGGCCGTTCCCCCACCGGCACCGGCCACGTTCCGACGTTTCTGCAGGCGGCGGCTGGCTCCCGCAGGTCCGCAGGAGGGTCCGCGAGCGAGACGAATTCGCCTCCTCGCGAGCGCAGCAGCGTGTGCGTGGAGCAGAATGTTCGCTCCAGCACCTCCGCTCGCGAGCCACCGGCGCACGGCGTCGTGTTGCAGATGGTGGCCGAGACGCGCTCCACGCCCTCGGCAACTGGCGCTGCGCTCATGTGAAGCTCGCCGCGAAGCGTCTGCCAGCTGCGCACCAACACACCAGCAAAGTCCCCGCGATGGTCACGCAGCTCCTCCAGGCGGCGGTCGGCGGCGATCGCGATCTCCTCCCTGTGGCCGTTTTGCAGCCGCTCCACGCTCATCGGTGGCACCTGGAGCTCGCGCTCGACAGCCTCCTCCCATGAGAGGTACCGCTGCCCGTCAATGGTGAGCTCGTCGACCTCCTCCAGTTCATCTCCCAGCCGTTGCGCGACAGCTCGCTTGACCACCTGGAGAAAGCGCACGGTGACCTCCACGGTTGCCTCCAGCCCACCCCGCACCAGCACCTCGGTCTGCATCCGCGAGGGGTCGTCTGGATGGTTTTCGCTGTGTCCAGGGGGATACACGCCGCCGAACGTGAACCGCTGCTGGTTCTTGAGGGCCGAGCGACGGTAGGGCCAGAGGATGTAGCCCTCGTACAGGCAGGCGTCGGCGATCGCCCGCACCGGATCAGGCTTAAGGCTCATCCCTTCCCTCCAGCAGCGCGTCGACGGCCGCGTCCCAGCTCGGAAGCGCGTGGCGGCCCCTAAATGCACGCAGCCGGTCGAACCGTTCCCGGTTGAGCCGCAGCCACGCGGTCTGCGGGAAGTGGCGGTCGATCGCCTCCCGCCATATCCGCACGGGTAACCGGTAGTCGGCGTCCTGATCCAGCGCGATCCGCGCTGCCTGGAGGATCCCCTGCGGCCCCTCGAAGAACACGCTGCCGCTGAAGAGAAACTCCAGCGGCACCTCACCCTCGGTAAGCGCGGCGAAGTAGCGCCCGGCGGTGACCTCGAGATCGTAGGTGCAGGTGATCGGCAGAGCGACGACGGTCGGCCCCTCGAACGGCGGCACGATGACCGTGGTGCGCGTCCACAGCAGCGTCCGCAGCGTCGATCCCCAGCGCTCAGCAGCGCCGAACAGCTCGATCAGCGCTTCCTGGGCCGCCTCGTCGTACGCGCGCTGCCGAGCGGCGATCTGGATTTGGACATCGAGCAGAACGGAGCGGATCGGTCGGCTCTCATCAGCCTCGACCGCCACGGTGAACTCGATCGTCGGCACGGCCGCGTAGCGCAGCGCTTGGGCGTCGCGCACCGCAAAGCTGAGGGCCGGCACGACTCCTGGGGTCACGACCGCCTGAGCACCTCGCGTCTGCACCCGAGCAATCTCCCTTAGCCCGGGGACAAGTTGGGCATGCTCGGGTCGATCGGTTCCTGTGCCTTGGGATTCACGCCGGTGGAGCGCCTGGACGTGGAAGTTCCGTCTGGGTTGTGGCCCTGCATCTTCTCGTAGCTGCCCTTTGCATTTCCTTGCTGGATTCCCGGGGTGTGGGCCGGCATGTCCGGCGTCACCTCTTGCGGCCCCAGGTTGATATTCGGCATATCAGCTCCTTTCCGCGGCCACGCCGCGCTTGTCTGCGTTGACCGTTCGCGAACCTCCATCCAGTGCCTCAAAGAAACCATCGATCTCGCGCCACACGTCCTTGCCGCCGCTAAAGCCCCGCCACCGCGTTCGGATCACGGCCACCAGCCGGTAGCAGTCCTCGATGGGGACGAGCCACTGCCGGCGCGCGTCCTTGACGCGGTTGACGAGCAAAGCCTCCACGTCGGGCTCCATCGTGGCTAGCACCGGGTTCGCCGCTTCGATCTCGCTCCAGGCCGTTAGGGACAGATGCGATTCCGTCGCCCCCATCGGGCCGGGGTAGAAAGCCACGACTCTCTCCGCCGCCGAGTTGCGAAAGAAGAAAGCCATGTCCACCGGGATCCGGAGCTCGTCCCAGACCTCGTCTCGCAGCGCGAACTCGTCTAGCCGCAGCCTGCGATCTGGCACTAGGCGGTAGTGCCCGGCGCCCGCTGCCCGGCGATCGAACAGGGTCGAGCACGCGCGGCAGGCGCAGAGGAGTTGGCGCGACTGGAGATCGAGAAGATGCCGGTGAGCGGGAGCGAGCGGGGTTCCGCATAGCTCGCAGCGCTCCTCGGCCTCTTCCGGAGCTTCGCTCCGGCGTTGTGCCAGCCGATGCAACCGCGGCGACGAGATGGTGGTTGAGCGCTGCGCCATCGCGCTAGGCCGCGGCCGTCAGCGCCACTTTCACCAGCCCGTCGTCGCCGACCAGCAGCGGCACCGGCTCGAGATGTAGCTGTGGTGCATCCAGGCACCGTCCGGCGCGCAACGCGTCGTAGCGGCTGCCGCATCGCTTGCAGGCCAGCTCGGCGCCCTCCAGCACGGCATCGGCGAGGGAGGCCTCGCACGCGGGGCAGACCGGCCGATAGCCGTAGAAGGTCTCCTGGATCTTCAGGAACAGGATTTCCTGCCCGCTGACGGGCTTGACCACCGTCCCACCGCCCGACAGGTCCGGCATGCCCCCAGCCATGGCCCAGGAGCCAGTCGGCTCGACGGGCGCCGGCGCCGGCGAGCTAGCGCCCGAGGAGGCCGCTTCACCCAGACCGGGCGAGATCTCCAGCTGGATCAGAGGATTCTGGCGCTCGGAGACGGCTCCCTCGGCCACCACCTCCCCGATCTCTGGCGCCTCCTTGCGGATCGCATTCTCGATCGCCAGCTTGAGCGTCATCGTCGACGAGGGGCACCCGCTGCAGCTGCCTTCCAGCCGTAGCCGGACCGACGGGGGGTCAACCTCCAGCAGCTCGACGTTGCCGCCATGCGACTCCAAGTAGGGCCGCACTTCCTCCAGCGCAGAGCGCACACGTTCCTCAATCGGCGTCGGATGTAGGCCGTGCAGCAGCAGCAGGTGCGCCACCAGCTCGTCGTCGCTGAGCGCCTCCGCCAGCTCGCCGTCGTCGCGTGCGGCGATCTCCTCCACGATCCGCTCGAGCCCGGCGCCATAGAGCTCGAGCAACGCCTGCACGACGCCCATGGCCGCGTCGCGGGCAGCGCCATCGGGAAGAGCCTCAAGCTCCTCCAGGCGCCGCTCGACTTCGGCTACGAGTGCGCGGGAGTCGACTGCCTCGATCATCTAGCCGTGCTCTCCGAACATCGGCGAGTGAACCTGGCGCAGGGTCTTGCCCTTGCCCAGGTACATATGCACCCCGCACGGCAGGCAGGGGTCGAACGATCGGACCGCCCGCATGATGTCGATGCCGCGGAAGTTGTCCTGGTCGTTCTCCTCGAAGATGGGCTGACCCATTACCGCGTCCTCGTAGGGACCCGGCGTGCCATAGGAGTCGGTGGGGCTTCCGTTCCAGGGCGTCGGCGGATAAGGGTGATAGTTGGCGATCTTGCCGTCGCGGATCACCAGGTGGTGGGAGAGCACGCCTCGCACCGCCTCGTGGAAGCCGCAACCGATCGCTTCGTCCGGGACGTCGAAGTCCTCGAACACCTTCGTCCGCCCGGCGCGGATCTCGTTGAACGCCTGGTCGACGAAATGCATCGCCATCGCCGCCGAATAGGCGACGAAGTAGATCCGCGCCCGGTCACGCTCGATTGCGTTTGACCACTGCGGGATCCGCCATTCCAGCGTCTGCTCCGCCGTATTTGGTGTCTTGGGCAGGTTGATCAGCACGCTCTGGCCGGTGGCCTTGACAAACGGCGTATCGACCTTGCCCGCCAGCGCTGTCGCCCACAGGCGCGCCAGCGCTCCGCCGCCGGTGTCGAGCGCCAGGTTGTCGCCGGTGCGCTTGTCGTACCAGCGGGGACTCATGACCCAGGAGTAGTTGCCCCCCTCCAGCTCGCGCTTCTGCGGCTTGGGGATCGTCGTCTGGTTCCAGGGGTGCCGCTTGTCTACCGGGTTACCGAGTGGATCGGTGGGCACGAACGTCTCCTCGTTTACCCAGTCCTCGTAATAGGAGGAGCCGAGCATGATCCGGATGCCGAGGTTGATGTCCACCAGGTTCGTCGTTACCAGCTCGCCGTCCACGACGACGCCGGGCGTGACGAACATCTCGTTGCCCCAGTTATCCATGTCCGTGTACTTGTAATTGCAGTACAGGGGATTGTTGAACGCTCCCCAGCAGCCGAGGAGGATCCTGCGACGTCCGACCTCTTCATAGCCCGGCAGCGCTTCGTAGAAGAAATCGAATACGTCGTCGTTCATCGCCACTGCCTTCTTGATGAAGTCCAGGCAGCGCAGCAGCCGGCTGAGGTAGTCCGTCAAGAGGGTGGGGGTGGCAACCGTGCCCACTCCGCCGGGGTAGATCGTCGAGGGGTGCACGTGGCGCCCTTCCATCAGGCAGATCATCTCCCGCCCGATCCGGCTCATCAGCAGAGCTTCCTTGTAGGTCTCGCCGGTGAACGGGTTGTAGGAGCGCATGATGTCTCCGATCGTGCGATACCCGTGTATCTCGGCATGAGGCGCGTCGGTTGACTCCGCCTTGGACCACAAGCTGGGATTTGTCTCCTTGACCATCTGCTCGCAGAAGTCCACGAACACCAGGTTGTCCTGGAAGATGATGTGATCGAAGATGTACTCGGCGGCCTCGCCGAGGTTGACGATCCACTCGCCGAGCGGCGGCGGCTTGACGCCGTAGGCCATCTGCTGCGCGTAACAGGAGCAGACCGCGTGGTTGTCCCCACAGATGCCGCAGATGCGGCTGGTGATGAAGTGCGCGTCCCGCGGGTCCTTGCCCTTCATGAAGACGCTGTAGCCGCGGAACAGCGACGAGGTGCTCTTACACGAGACAACCTCCCGGTTATCGAAGTCGATCTTCGTGTAGATCCCGAGGTTCCCGACGATCCTGGTGATCGGGTCCCAGGCCATGTCGACCAGCTTGCCGGCCTCCGGCTTGATTCGCTCGCGTACTGCCATGTGTCTCTCCTCTCGCTACAGGTCTTGGCCGCTGGTCGAGGTGTGGGTCAGTTGCCCCACCGCGGCTTGTATCCGGTCGTGAGCTGCGGCCGGTTGTGCCGCCACTTGGTCTCCTTGTTCATGGTCTTGTTGGTGATCCCGCGCAGCTTGCGGATCATCGGTCCGTACATGCCGGTCAGGGCCGACGAGATACCGCCGCCCGGGGGGGCGTCCATGAAGGGCATGAACTTGTCGGGGAAGCCGGGCATCGTGCAGCCGATGCAGATGCCACCCACGTTTGGGCAGCCGCCGATGCCGGCCATCCAGCCCCGCTTGGGGACGTTGCAGTTCACCACCGGCCCCCAGCAGCCGATCTTCACCTGGCACTTGGGGGAGTTGTAGTCCTTGGCGAAATCACCCTGCTCGTAGTAGCCGGCCCGGTCGCAACCCTCGTGGACGGTCTTGCCGAAGATCCACTGCGGGCGAAGGGCCTCGTCAAGTGGGATCGTCGGAGCCAACCCGGCGGCCTGGTAGAGCAGCCAGGTGAGCGTCTCCATGAAGTTCTCCGGCTGAACCGGACAGCCGGGGATGTTGACGATCGGCAGGCCTCCGGCCGAGCGGAAGTCCCAGCCGAGGTAATCGGCAAGTCCCATGCAGCCGGTGGGGTTGCCGGCCATTGCATGGATGCCTCCGTAAGTGGCGCAGGTACCGACCGCGACCACACCCCAGGCTTTGGGGGCGAGGCGATCGAGCCACCAGTTGAGCGTCAGCGGCTCACCGGTGGCCTCGTCGTTGCCGAACGAGCTCCAGTAGCCCTCCCCGTTGATCTTCTCGTTGGGGATCGATCCTTCGATCACCAGCACGAATGGCGCATCGAGTTCATCGCGCAGCGCGGCGCGAAACGGCTGTAGGAACTCCTCGCCACCAAGAGTCGGTGAGAGCACCTTGTTGTACAGGTTGACCTTGGGCAGGCCGGGGATCGCCCCGAGCACCACGTCCTCGATTCCGGGCTGACCGGCGGCGGTCACCGATACCGAATCGCCGTCGCAGCTCATCCCCTCTGAGATCCAGAGGATGTTCACCTCGTCTACGCCGCCGCCGTTGTCTGGCATGTGTCCTCCCTCCGCTCGTGATCGAAGTGTTCGTCCAGCTCGAGCGCCGTCACCAGCAGCTCTTCGCCCGCCGTAATCTCCAAATCCAGCCCCCCGCAGGCGCCGCAGGCCAACGGGAACCGTTCCAGCTGCGTCTCGCTGCCGCAGCCCCGACAGCGCCCGGCGGGAGGGACGGCCTCGAGCGCCAACTCTGCGCCCTCGAGCGCTGTACCGGCGACCAGCAGCTCGAAGGCAAAGGTAAGGGCCGAAGGGACCACCTGTCGGAGGTGGCCGACCTGAACCTCGACCCGCCGAACGCGCCGTCCGTCGGCGTGCCGCGCGGCGATGCTCGCGATGGACTCGGCGATCGACAGCTCGTGCACCGTTACCTCAACAGATCCTCGGCAGGGGGTCGCCGACGAGCTGATCCATCACCCGTTTGCCGCCAAAGGCCGTCTCCACCAGCACCATCCCGGTTGGCTCACGATGTACTTCGCCGATCGCAGTCGCGCGCTCGCATCCCGGGACAGCCCGCAGCGCCTGGAGGGCGTGGTCTGCCGCCTGCGGGGCGGCAAAGGCCACCAGCCGGCCTTCGTTGGCGATGTACATGGGGTCGATTCCGAGAAGCTCGGCCGCCGCCTGAACAACTGGCGAGACCGGCACGTCCGCCTCGCGCACCGTCACCGCAACTCCGGAAGACCGCGCCAGTTCGTTTAGAGCCGACGCCACCCCGCCGCGAGTGGCGTCGCGCACGCAATGAAGCTCCTCACCAGCCGCGGCCAGCAAGGCGTCGACCGCCGGCCACAGCGAGCAGGTATCTGACTCCACCTCGGCATCGAGGTCGAATTGATCGCGCGCGAGCATGATCGCCGTCCCGTGCTCTCCGAGGGGCCCCGAGACCAGCACCTGGTCTCCGGGCGCGATCGCGTCCGGAGCGAGCTGCGCGCGCGGATCTCGCACTCCAACCCCAGTGGTCGTGAGAAACATTTGGTCGGCGGCGCCGCGCTCGACGACCTTTGTGTCGCCACCGACGATCTGAACTGCGGCGGTGGCGGCCGCCTCGGCGATCGCCTCTACCTCGGCCCGCAGAACCTCAGCCTCGAGCCCCTCCTCCAGGATCATCGACACGGTGAGCGCCAAGGGGCGTGCCCCGGAGACGGCAAGATCGTTGACTGTGCCGTTGACGGCCAGCTCGCCAATCGATCCGCCGGGGAACCGCAGGGGCTTGACCACGAAGCTGTCTGTGGTCATCGCGACCGTGACGCCGTCCATGTTCACGGTGCCCGCGTCTGCCATCGCCTCGAGCGGGCTGCCTTCCTCGGCGGCGAACGCCGGCACGAGGAGCCCCTCGATCAGGGTTTGAGTTGCCTTGCCCCCCGCGCCGTGCGCCAGCGTCAGGCGCTCGTCGCGGAACCGTGGCCGCTTGGAGCGGGCGGTCTCGATGATTTGAAGGACGCGCTCCTCGCGGTCGATGGCGCTCACGCGGTCTCCTTCTGGCGCGCGTAGCGCCAGAAGTTGTAGTAAGCGGCGCACGCCCCCTCAGGCGAGACCATGCACGTCCCGATCGCGTGCTCCGGGGTGCACGCGGTGCCGAACACCTTGCACTCCCAGGGCTTGATCACGCCCTTCAGCACCTCGCCGCACTGGCAGGCCTTGGGGTCGGCAACGCGCACGCCTGGCACCTCGAAGCGCTGCTCGGCGTCGAATTCCCGGTAGGCGTCTGACAGCTTGAGCGCGCTCTGCGAGATGAAGCCCAAGCCACGCCATTCGAAGTGGGGACGGAGCTCGAACACCTCGGACATCACCTCCAGCGCGCGCAGGTTCCCCTCCCGCGGCACGACCCGGGTGTACTGGTTCTCGACCTCGCACCGCCCGAATGACAGCTGCCGCAGGATCATCAGGACCGACTGCATGACGTCGAGGGGCTCGAAACCCGAGATCACCACCGGACGGCCGTAATCCGCGGGGATGAACTCGAACGGACGGGCGCCCACCACGGTGCAGACATGGCCGGGGCCGATGAAGCCGTCCAGGCGCAGATCCGGAGACTCCAGCAGCGCCTTTAGCGGCGGCACGATCGTCACGTGGTTGCAGATGCACGAGAAGTTGCTGATCCCCTCGTCCCGAGCGCGCTTCAGCGTCAGGGCGGTCGACGGCGCCGTCGTCTCGAACCCAATGGCGAAGAACACGACCTCCCGCTCGGGGTTCTCGCGCGCGATCCGCAGGGCGTCCAGCGGCGAGTACACCATCCTGACATCGGCGCCGTGCGCTTTGGCGTCCAGCAGCGTGTACTGCGAGCCGGGGACGCGCAACATGTCGCCGAAGGATGTGAAGATCACGCCTTCCTGGCGAGCGATGGCGATGCCGTCGTCGACCCGACCCATGGGAATCACGCACACGGGACAGCCCGGCCCATGAACGAGTTCCACGTTGTCGGGCAGCAGATCGTCGATCCCGTACTTGTAGATCGAGTGGGTGTGGCCTCCACAGACCTCCATCACCTTGTAGTGGCGATGGGGGTCCACTTCGGCCAGGATCTCCCCCGCCAGCACCTGCCCGAGCTTCGCGTCGCGGAACTCGTCGACGTACTTCACGTCACGGCCCCAATCGCGACGCCGGCGTGGACGAGTATCCGCTCGCCGGGCCGCACGGTGTCAAGCAACTCGACGGCCACTTTGTGCGACGCCCCATCCTGATCAACGCACACCGCCTCGCCCTCGTGAAGCTCCACAATCCGCATCGGGACTCCCTGGTCGCCGCAGGTGATGCAGCCGGAGCGCATATCGCATCGGGAGACGGTCAATCGATAACGCTCGCTTTCAACTCGTCGAGCTCCTGCTCATATTCCGCCCCCATCCTCTGAAGCAGCTGCAGCGTGGCGTGGGCCTCCTCCTCGTCGATCTTGGACAGCGCGAAGCCGACGTGGATCAGGACCCAATCGCCAGGCTCCGGGCCGTTGCCCTCGCCGTCTGCGAGCAGTCCCACATTGATCTTGCGGCGTACCCCAACGACGTCCACCTTCGCGATGTGGTTGGCGGGATCCACCATTTCCAGCACACGTCCTGGAATCGCGAGGCACACGAAGGATTGGGATATACACCTGCGACTGGCCCGCGGCTAGAGTCCCGTAATTGCCCTGACCGTAATCCGGGTTACAAGGTGGCGCATCTATGGCTGAGGCGGAATGCAACACGCGGCGTACACTGCCCGCGGACCCGAACCTTTTCCCGCAGCGGGGAACCTCTAACTGAAGCCGCAGACGCCTGAGCCCCATCCTCTCTCGGTCCATCGGGGAGCGCCTCGCGTCCGCCCCAGCCTCAACCAGTACCTGCTGGACCTTGATGTGGAACTGCTCGAGGAGCTCGATCCCGGCGAGCGAGCAGACGCGCGCGCGACCCTTACCACTGTGGTGTTCGGCACGGATGCCGGTCACATCCCAATATCGGAGTGGCTCGAAGCCGCGCGATCGGGGCCGGGCGTCCTCGTTCTCGATGGGGTGCTAGCGGCAGGCGTTCACGTCGGCGACAGGATCGCGGCCGAGCTTGTGGGCGCCGGCGACGTTCTCCAGCCCTGGCGGAGAGAGGACGAGGAGCTGCTCGCGTGCGGGGTTGAGTGGAGGGCGCTCGTACCTAGCCGCCTTGCGCTGCTGGACAACGCATTTGCCCAGCGCGCGGTCCCTTGGCCTCAGATCACCGGCGCGCTGCTGCGACGCGCGGGCCGGCGCACCCGCCGCCTCAATCTCCAGCGCGCGATCTCCTCGCAACCAAGGCTCGAGGTTCGCCTCGCACTCGTGCTGTGGCACCTAGCCGCACGGTGGGGGAAGGTTGAGCCCGGCGGCATCCGCCTGCCGCTGCCGCTCACCCACCAGTTGCTCGGCCGGCTGATCGGCGCTGAGCGGCCGTCCGTTTCGCACGCGCTAGCGCGGCTCGCGGAGACCGGGCT
>Ga0209577_10004574_pt1 | contig 12986 bp, 8 predicted proteins | sample GraSoiAngelo_109_FD_185874 | JGI IMG/M metagenome (GOLD analysis project Ga0209577, IMG submission 185874) | Grasslands soil microbial communities from the Angelo Coastal Reserve, California, USA - 14_0903_12_20cm (SPAdes) (version 2) | ecosystem: Environmental > Terrestrial > Soil > Grasslands ... | reverse complement strand
GTGGCCCGGCGAGATGGCGACGACGGACAAGCCCGTCTTGACGGTGATGGATGTCTCCTCGGTCGTTGCGCGCATCAACATGTCGCAGGACCAGGCCAGAGACATTCAGGTCGGCGACGACGCGACGCTCACCGCTGAGGGCAGCGAGCCGATTCCCGCCAAGGTGACCGTCGTCAGTCCCGCCGTCGACGCCAACAGCACCACGGTGCAGGTGTGGGTCCAAGCGCCCAATCCAGGCGAACGGCTGCGCGCCGGCATGTCGGTTCATGCGGCAATCGTTGCGGCGACGATTGACGGCGCGACTCTCATTCCCGCAGCGGCGGTGCTCGGGAGCAACGAGGGCGGATCGAAAGTGATGGTGGTCGACGACAAGGACACGGCGCACGAGAGAAAAATCGAGATCGGCGTCAAGGAAGAAGATCTCGTGCAGGTCGTCGCCGGCGTGCAGCCGGGCGAACGCGTCGTCACCGTCGGCGGCCTCGGCCTCGAGGACAAGGCGAAGGTCCGCGTGTTGAAGCCCGGCGAGAAGCGCCCCGGAGAGGAAGAAGAGAAAGACGAGGACAAGGGGGAACCGAAGTAATGGCCGGCGAGCACTGGACCGCGCGTCACGGCAAGTCGATCATCTTCGTCATCCTGACCTTCGTCGCGGCGGGCATCTACCTCGCCATGACGATTCCGGTGGCGGTCTTTCCGGAAGTCGATTTTCCGCGCGTGCTCGTGGGCGTCGACAACGGCGTGGCGCCGATCGACCAGATGATGGTGACGATCACCCGACCGATCGAGGAAGCGGTCAACAGCGTCCAGGGCCTCGAGCGGGTGCAGTCGATCACGAGCCGCGGCTCGGCGGAAATCGATCTCTTCTTCTCGTGGAAGGTCGACATGTTCCAGACGCTCGAGCGCGTCAACGCGGCGCTCGCGCGCGTGCAGGCCGAAGTGCCCGCCACGGCGAAGCTGCGGGCCGACCGTCTGACGTTCGCCGCGTTTCCGATCATCGGTTATTCGCTCACGTCGGAGACCGTACCGATGACGCGGCTGTGGGAGCTCGCGACCTACGAGCTCAAGCCGCGCCTGAACCGCATGCTCGGCGTCTCGACGATCGTCGTGCAGGGCGGCCAGGAGCCGGAGTTCGAGGTCCGTCCCGACCCGGCGAAGCTGCTGCAGACGCAGACGAACATTCCCGCGGTGCTCGACGCCATCGGCCGCAGCAACATGATCGATTCACCGGGCCTGTTCGAGAGCCGGCATCAGCTCGTGCTGAGCCTCGTCAGCGGCCAGGCGCGCACGGTCGGCGACATCTCGAACATCGTCGTGAAGACGACGGCGACGACGAATCTGCCGGTACGCATCGGCGACATCGCCACGGTGTCGCCGTCGGTCAAGCCGGTGTACGTCACGGTGACCGCGAACGCCAAGCCGGCGGTGCTGCTGAACGTGTTCCGCCAGCCGGACAGCAACACGGTCGCCGTCGCGGACGCGGTGCACGCCGAGGTCGATCAGATCCGCCGCGACCTCCCGAAAGGCGTCGATCTCCAGCCCTTCTACGATCAGTCGAACATCGTCAACGACTCGATCACGAGCGTGCGCGACGCCGTGCTCATCGGCCTCGTGCTGGCGTCGCTGATCATGGTGCTGTTCCTGCGCGACTGGGGCACGTCGCTCGTCGCGGGGCTCGTGATCCCGGCGACGCTCGCGGTCACCTTCGTCGTCCTGCGCGTGCTCGGCGAGAGCTTCAACCTGATGACGCTCGGCGGCCTCGCGGCGGCCGTCGGTCTCGTGATCGACGATGCGATCGTCGTCGTCGAGAACATCGTGATGCACCGCGACGGGGGCCAGTCGCGCGCCGACGCCATTCGCAGCGCGATTGCGGAAATTCGCGCGCCGCTGGTGGGCTCGACCATCACGCCGATCGTCGTCTTCCTGCCGCTCGTCTCGATCACCGGCGTGACCGGCACCTTCTTCCGCGCGCTCGCCGTGACCGTCGGCATGGCGCTGCTCACGTCGCTGGCGCTCGCGCTGACGTGGACGCCGACGCTCTCGCACTATTTCATCCGCGACCGCGAGACGACGGGAACGCCGCGGCGGCACGACGCGGTGCCACCGCGTCTGATGCGGGCGTACGAACGGACGCTGCGCACGGCGCTCAAGCGGCCGCTGATGCTGGTCGTCGCCACGCTCGTCGTCGTGGCGGGCGCGTACGTCTGCTACCGTGCGCTCGGATCCGATCTGCTGCCCGAGATGGACGAGGGCGGCTTCATCCTCGACTACATCATGCCCGCGGGTTCGTCGCTCGAGGAAACCAATCGCGTGCTCGTGGGCGTCGAGCAGATTCTTCGATCGACGCCGGAAGTGGAAGGCACGTCGAGGCGGACCGGGCTGCAGCTGGGTCTGGCCGCCGTGACCGAGACGAACACGGGCGACATCGCGGTGAAGCTGAAGCCGAAGCGCGATCGCGCATCGGATGAGGTCATCGCCGAGCTGCGCGGGAAGGTCAGGGCGGCGTACCCGATGCTCGACATCGAGTTCGTTCAGCTCCTGCAGGACATGATCGGCGACCTGACCAGCGCGCCCGAGCCGATCGCCATCAAGATGTTCTCGCAGGATCCCAAGCTTCTGCAGCAGTGGGCGCCACGCGTCGGCGACGCCATCAAGAAGATTCCGGGCGTGGTCGACGTCCTCGACGGGATCGAGAACACCGTCAGCGGCCCGGCGACGCTGTTCCACGTCGACCCGGTCATCGCCGCACGCTCGGGATTCACGCCGCAGGAAATCGAAGTCGACGTGAGCGCGATCATGCAGGGCGAGCCGGCGCAGACGCCGCTCGTGCTCAACGATCGCCCGTATACGATTCGCGTGCGGTTCCCCGAATCGACGCGTTCGTCGGTCGACGCCATCAGGAACACGCTCCTCGTCAGCGCGACCGGAAAGACCGGCACGCTCGGATCGCTGTCGACAATCGAAGAGATTCCGGGGCAGAACGAAGTGCGCCGGGAGAATCTGCAGCGCAACGTCACCGTCACCGCGCGGCTCGAGGACGTCGATCTCGGCGCCGGCATCGCCACCGTCCAGAAGACGCTCGCGGATCTCAACATGCCCCCGGCGATCCGCATCGCGTACGGCGGTCAGTACGCCGAGCAGCAGCAGTCGTTCCACGATCTGCTGGTCGTGCTGGTCCTCGCCATCCTCCTCGTGTTCACGGTGCTGCTCTTCGAGTTCGGCAGCTTCGCCGCGCCGATCGCGATCCTCGCGTCCGCCGTTCTCTCCACGGCGGGAGTCTTCCTCGCGCTCCTCGTCACACGGACGACGTTCAACCTGTCGTCGTTCATGGGCGTGATCATGGTCGTCGGGATCGTCGCGAAGAACGGCATCCTGCTGCTCGATGCCGATCAGCGGTTCAGGCGCGAGGGATTGCCGGCCGAAGAGAGCATGATACGCGCCGGCGAGCGGCGGCTGCGGCCGATCATGATGACGGCGCTCGCGACGGTGGCCGGCATGATTCCGCTGGCGCTCGCAATCGGCGCCGGATCTCAGATGCTGCAGCCGCTGGCGATCGCCGTCATCGGCGGGATCATCGCGTCAATGGTGCTGTCGCTCGTGATTACACCGGCCGTGCACTACTACCTGGCGGATTAGGATTCCTTCTTCTTCTTCACGACGCGCTTCCGCGTGCCGGCCGCCTTGTGCGGCGCCGGCTCGCTGGTCGCCTGCAGCGTGACGAGCCGGGTGGAGAACGTGCGGCGGCCGTGCTCGTCGAAGTCGATCACCGTGTGGTGTTCGTTGACCTCGACCAGAGTGCCCGCTCCGTAGGTGGGCTGGACGACGCGGTCGCCTTTGGACCAGTTTTTCATGGTTGTCTTTTCGGTCGTTTACTCGCGGGGCCGGTTCGTCTCGACGCTCTCGCCCCGGGGCTCGCCTCTTGTTGACTACCAGCGCGGCTCGCGGCGTCCGCCGCTGCCACCGCCGCCGCCGCGGTTGCCGCCGAACCCGCCGCCGCCAAATCCGCCTTCCGGCTTCGGCCGCGCTTCGTTGACCGTCAGCGCGCGTCCCCCGAGCTGATACTGATTGAACTGCGTCGCGGCTTTCTGCGCTTCCTCGTCGGTAGCCATCTCGACGAAAGCAAAACCGCGCGCGCGGCCCGTTGCGGCGTCGCGCATCACGCGCACCGATTCGACGTTGCCCGCCTGACTGAACAGCTCCTGGAGCTCTGCCTCTCCAGTCGTGTAGGGGATGTTGCCGACGTATAGCCTGCGACCCATACGCTCTATCCTCTCCTCGCCGGTGGCGGCACGTCGGCTAAGCAATCACGGGGAGAGAGCGAGTCGGGAACTAGCCTCTCGGCGCTGGCTAACCAGGCGGGACTGACCACCAAGGCCGCGTAGTCTACTCAATGCTTGACAGGGGAAGCAAGTCGCCGCCCCTATAATCGCGTGCATGCCCGCTGGCACGATCGCGCTCGGCTCCGAGCGGCTGCTTGCCTCCAATCGCCTCGACGGCGCCCGCGTCGGCATCGTCTGCAATCCGGCCTCGGTCGACCGCGAGCTTGCGCAGGTGGCGGACCGGCTCGCGGCGCATCCGCGCGCGCGACTCGCCGCGATCTTCGGTCCCCAGCACGGCTTCCGTTCCGACGTGCAGGACAACATGATCGAGACGCGCCACGCGCACGACGAGATCCGCCGCGTGCCGATCTATTCGCTCTACAGCGAAACGCGCGAGCCCACGGCCGAGATGCTGCGCGATTTGGACGTGCTCGTCATCGACCTGCAGGACGTCGGCGTGCGGATTTACACCTACATCTACACGATGGCGAACTGCCTGAAGGCCGCGCGCAGGCACGGTCTGAAAGTCATCGTGTGCGATCGCCCGAATCCGATTGGCGGCACGCAGATCGAGGGTCCGGTGCTCGTGCCGGGGAACGAATCGTTCGTCGGGATGTACCCGATTCCGATGCGCCACGGCCTGACCATCGGCGAGATCGCGCGATTGTTCAACGAGCACTTCGCCATCGGCGCCGATCTCGAGGTCGTCGTGATGGAGGGGTGGCGGCGCGAGATGTACTTCGACGACACGCGCCGAACGTGGATCATCTCGTCGCCGAACATCCCGACGTTCGAGACGACGCTCGTGTACCCGGGGACCGTGCTGTTCGAAGGCACGAACATCTCTGAAGGGCGCGGCACGACGCGGCCGTTCGAGCTCGTCGGCGCGCCGTGGGTGGTCGCCGAACGGTTCGCCGATGTGATGAACCGGAGGAATCTGCCGGGCGTGTTCTTTCGTCCGGTGCTCTTCGAGCCGACGTTCCACAAGCACGCCGGCAAGGCGTGCGCCGGCTGTCAGATTCACGTGCTCGATCGACGCACGTTCCGCCCCGTCGAGTCGGCCGTCGCGCTCCTCGAATCGTTCCGTGCCGCCGATCGCGATCGATTCAACTGGCGCGATCCGCCGTACGAGTACGAGCACGAACGCAACCCGTTCGACGTCCTGGCCGGATCGCCGACGCTGCGGGAACAGCTCGAAAGCGGCGTCACGTCCGACGAAGTCGTCCGCTCGTGGGAATCGAGCGTGAAGGAGTTCGAGGCGATTCGAAGGCGCTTCTTGCTGTACTCGTAGTTAGCACTCTTCACACGCTCGCTCACTCCCTCACCTCGGCACGCCGCGTGATTTCGAATCTGGCACGCGTGCGGCGGCCGAACCGGCATCCCTGACCAAGCGCTTACAAACGCGCCACTTGGCAGCGACCTGTGTGTGCGACGGCCGCCGCACGTCTTACGAATCGGTCACGAAGGTACAGATTTCGTGCTGGGGGAGCCATGAAGGTCAGACGTCCATCCGCGGCGATTGCCGCGACCGCCTTCGCCGCCGGCGCATCCTTATTGATAGTCGCGTCGAGTCGATCGATCAGCGCGCAGGCCGAGAGCTGGACGCCGCCGCACAGGATGCTCCTGACGCCGGAGCGGGCGCTCGCGATGATCGTGGCGAGCGATCGACACCTCGAGTACGTGCCGGGCGAAGTGCTCGTGCGATTCCGTCCCGGAGTCGGCGTGGCCGGACAGCAGCGCGCGCTGACGGCGCTGCGCAGCAGACCGGCGCCGGCCGACCTGCGGTGGATCGGCGACACGGCGCTGGTGACCGACCCCGTCGAGCGCGACGCGACGATCCTCGCCACACAGTTGAACGCACAGCCCGAAGTCGCCGAAGCCGAACCGAACTACCTCTATCGCATCAGCAACACGCCCAACGATCCCGGCTTCATGCAGCGCCAGTGGAACCTCGCAGCGCTCGACATGCCGCGCGCGTGGGACATCAATCCGGGCGCCAGCGACAACCTCACCGTCGCGGTCGTCGACACCGGCATTACCGCGGTCACCCGTTCGTACTCGTTTCTCACCTGGAATGGGCGGACGACGCAGCAGGTCTCGGTGCCGTACGGAATCAGTCCCGATTTCAGCGCGGCCAGGCTCGTCACGCCGCGTGATTTCGTGTTCTGGGACGGCCCGGTGCTCGACATGCACGGCCACGGCACGCACGTCGCGTCGACGATCGGCGAGGACACGAACAACTCGCTCGCCGAAGCGGGCATCGCCTACCGCGTGAAGCTGATGCCGGTGAAAGTGTGCGTCGGTTTCTGGGAAGTGCAGTTCGTGATGACCGCCACTGGGTATCGCGGCTTCGTCCCGACCGACTCGGGAGGGTGTGCGACGTCGGAGATCGTGGAAGGGATCCGGTACGCGGCCGACAACGGTGCGAAGGTCATCAATCTAAGCCTCGGGGGTCCGGAGCCGTCGGCGACGCTGCGCGACTCGTTGAACTACGCCGTCGGCAAGGGCGCCTTCATCGCGATCGCGATGGGCAACGAATACGAAGACGGCAATCCGACCGAGTACCCCGCGGCGTACGCCGCCGACATCGCCGGCGTGATGTCGGTCGGCGCCGTTGGTCCGTCCCTGAAACGCGCGTACTACTCGAGCACAGGCCCTCATATCGAGATCTCCGCGCCCGGCGGCAACGACCGCGAAGGCGGCGCGACCGCGATGATCTGGCAGGCGACGATCCTCCGCGCCGACTCGTCGCCGGTGACGGTTCTGTCGCCGCGCTTCGATCGATACGCGGAATCAGCGTTCGAAGGGACCTCGATGGCGTCGCCGCACGTCGCCGGCGTCGCCGCGCTGATCATGAGCCAGGGCGTGACGAGTCCGGCCGTCGTCGAAGCCCTGATCACGAAGACCGCGCTCCCGCTCGGCGCGCCGGACGCGGACACACCGGGACGCAACCGGGAATACGGATACGGACTCGTTCAGCCGCGCGCGGCGCTGCGCGGCTTCGGTCTGGCGAAGTGAGGCGGGTATGAACACCATTCATCGCACGTTCATCCGGATCGCGTGGATCTCGTGCGCGATCGTCGTGTCAGCGGCCGTGGCGAGGGCTGAGACGCAGGTTCGCGTCACGGTGGATCGTTCGACGATCTGGACCGCCGACTTTCAGACGCCGGCGGCAGTCGTGGACAGCGGCACGAGGCTCACCGTCGTCGCCGAGCGGAAAGACTGGTACGAAGTCCTCGTCCCGGAAACCACGGACCCGGCGCGCGCGGCGCAACACGGGTTCATCTTCAAGTCGTTCGTCACGAAGTCGACGGTTGCGGCGCCTCGAGCGGAGACCGACCCGTCCCGGTTCGGTGTCGCCGGCTTCGCGCAGTTCGGCTATTCCCGGTTCGCGGCGCAGAACAGCTTTCAGGCCATTCTCGGACATCCCGGCGGCGGCATCTACGGCGGCGGCGGCGAAGTGCGTCTCGGACGCGGATTGTTCATCAGCGCGTCGGTCGACCGCTTCGAGCAGACCGGCCAGCGGGCGATCGTCGCGGATGGTCAGGTCTTCAACGTCGCCGTATCGGACACGATCGCGCTGACGGCGTTGGCGGGCACGGCCGGCTGGCGCTTCGCGAACGAGCACGTCACGCCGTACTTCGGCGGCGGACTCGGGCAGCTTCACTACCGCGAGACGTCGGGCTTCGCCGATCCCGGCGAAGACGTCGACTCGCGGTTCCGGAGCTACCACGTGCTCGGCGGCGTCGAAGTCCGAAACGGCTGGGTCGCGACCGCGTTCGAAGCGGAATATTCGCGCGTGCCCGACGCGATCGGTTTCGGCGGCGCGTCGGCGGCGTTCCATGAGTCAGATCTGGGCGGCTTCGTCGGGCGCGTCAAGGTCCTGGTCGGACGCTAAGCGCGAGACGCCGCTCTTTTGCACGCACTTCGAGCCCGACTCGGCTACACTCCCGCCGACATCGACTTGAACACGTCCGCCATTCGCGGAGGATCTCATGAGACTTCTGGCGCTGCTTGGTGTGTCGCTGGCCGTCGGGTTCCTTCAGGGAGCGGCTGTCCAGAAGCCGGCGGGATGCGACGGCCTGGGGAACGTGCAGTTCGTCTGTGGTCTCGCTGGTCCCGAGGATCTCGTCGTCGTGCCGGGCGACCAAATGGTCATTGCCTCCGGCGATGCCGCGCCGGGTGCGATAACCCTGATCAACGTCAGGAACAAGACGACGACTCCGCTGTACCCGAACGCCTCGCTCGAGCAACGACTCGACGCGAAGACGTACGATTCATGCCCCGGTCCGATCGATCCTGAAGAGAAAGACAAGTTCCGGGCGCACGGTCTGTTCCTCCGTCCTGGCAGGAACGCGGTCCATACGCTGTACGTTGTCCATCACGGCAACAGGGAGTCGATCGAGGTTTTCGAGTTCGACACGCGTCGGAAGGCGCCGGCGTTGACGTGGGTGGGCTGTGCCGTCGCGCCCGAGCCGATCGGCTTGAACTCTGTCGTTGCGCTGCCGGAAGGCGGCTTCGCGACGACGAATTTTCAGCCGCGAGGCGCCGCGCGCGGACGCGCCAACATGCAGGCAGGCGAGAAAAACGGCGAGCTCTGGGAGTGGCACACCGCGACAGGGTGGAAGATCGTGCCAGGCAGCGAAGCGTCCGGCGCGAACGGCATCGAGATCTCGAAAGACGGCAAGTGGTTCTACATGGCCGGCTGGGGCAGCCAGACGTTCATTCGATTCTCGCGCGGCCAGACGCCTGTCAAGCGCGATGAGATTCCGGTCGGCTTCCGGCTCGACAATCTTCGGTGGGCGCCCGATGGTTCGCTGATCGGCGCCGGGCAGCAGATCCCGGAGGCGGGCGGGTTCGCGATGGCCACGTCACGCGTGATCAAGATCAATCCGAATACGCTGAAGGTCCAGGATCTCATTCGATACCCATACAACGATACATTCAACTTCTCGACCGTCGCGATTCAGCTCGGAAAGGAAATCTGGGTTGGATCGGTGCGCGGCGACCGTGTCGCGCGGTTTCCGGCGCCCACGTCGAGCGGTTCCTCTTGATCTGTTAATCCGTCCGCAGCGCGTCGAGGGGACTGAGCCGCGCGGCGCGGCGCGCGGGAATCCAGCACGCGAACAGCGCGACGCCCATCAGGATCAGCGTCGTTGTCGCAATCACGCCAGGATCGCGCGGACCGATGCCGTACAACAGCGACTCGATGGCTCGGCCGCCGGCAAGCGCGACGCCAAGCCCTACCGCCGCGCCGCCGAGCGCGACGGTCCCGCCCTGCCGCACGATCATGACGCCGACGCTGCGCGGCTCCGCGCCGAGGGCCATTCGGATGCCGATCTCGCCGGTGCGTTGGCTCACGACGTACGACATCACGCCGTAGATACCGATCACGCCGAGCATCAGCGTCACACTCGCCGCAATCGCCAGCAGGACCATCATGAATGCCATCTGCGCGGAGGCGCGGTCGAGCGTCTCCTCCAGCGTGCGGACCTGCGCGATGGCGAGGTCTCTGTCGACTCCATCGATCGCGCCGCGCACCGACGGCAGCAGCGCGGCCGGCGGCGTCGCGGAACGCACGACGTAACCCATCACCGAAGTGTCGGGACCGATCAATGCGATCGCCGGAATGCCGGGTCCGCCGGCGATGGACATCGGCATGAATAGCTGAGGAATGGCATCGGTCTCCTCCAGCGCACGTGTCGGCGTGTTCGAGACGATGCCGACGATGGTCAGCCACGTGAGGGTCGGCTGCTGGCCGGGGCGCGCGGGCGCGCGATTCGAGGCCACGTGCTGGCCGATTGGATCCTGGTTCGGGAAATACCGCTTCGCCATTGACTCGCTGACGACGACCACCGGCTCGTTCCGCTCGACGTCGCCTTTATCGATACCGCGACCGCGGACGATCCGCATGCCCATCGCCTCGAAGTAGCCGCCCGCGACCGCGACAAACGACGCGATCGGCGGCGGCGCAACGTTCGAATACGTTCGACCTTCGATCCGCAGCGTGTTGCCGAAGCATCCGCCGGCAAGCGGCAGGCACGTGGACGCCGACGCGGCGGCGACGCCGGGCAGCGACGCCAGCCGGTCGAGCATCGCGCGATGCGCCGCGACGGCCGCTTCGCGCGTGCGATAGTCGCGTTCGGGCAATCCGATGACGAACGTCAGCGCGGATCGCGCGTCGAACCCGGGGTCGAGGGCCCGCAGCTTCTGAAAGCTGCGGACCATGAGACCCGAGGAGACGAGCAGCACCAGCGCGAGCGCGACCTGTCCGGCCATCAACACATGGCGCATGCGGTGGCGGCTGCGGCTTGCCGTCGTGCCTCGCCCGATCTCGTGCAACGAGGTCGCAAGCTCGGCTCCACGCCACAGGGGAATCGCGCCGAACGACAGCGCCGCAATCGTGCTCAAGGCCAGCGCAAACGCGAGCGTCATCGCGCCGAGGCGAATTTCATGCAGGCGCGGAAGTGTCGCCGGTCCGTGCGCGACGAGCAGACCGACGGCCCCTGCGGCAACCGCCAGACCGAGAACGCCGCCGGCGAGCGACAGCAGCGCGCTCTCGCTGAGGAAGTAGCGAACGATCCCGAGTCGGCTTGCACCGAGCGCCCGGCGAACGGCGATCTCGCGCTGGCGCGCGTCGGATCGCACCAGGAACAGATTCGCGACGTTCGCCGACGCCACGAGCATCACGACGCCGACCGAGGCGAGCAGAATCCACAGCGCACGGGCAACGCCGCCGACCGTCGCGTCTATCAGCCTTCTGCCGGTGAACACGAGCCCCGTTTCGACGTTCCCGATGGCATGGAGGTCGCCCGGAAAGGCATTCACGACGTCGCCGATCAGACCGTTCAATTCTGCGCGCGCGCCGTCGAGCGACACGCCGTTCCGCAGCCGCGCGACGCCCTTGTAGCCCCACAGTCCGAAGCCCATCTCTCGCGCCAGCGGTTCGGCAATCCACATGTCGACGCGTGGATCCGGAAACGCGAACGAGGCCGGCATCACGCCAATCACTTGTGTGGATACGCCGCCGACCGTCAACGTGCGTCCGACGATTCGGGCATCACTGCCGTACCGCCTCGCCCACAGTCCGTGCGACAGCACTGCGACTGGTGATGCGCCAGGCCGGCCTTCTTCGGAGGTGAACCATCGCCCGGCCGCCGGCGCCACGCGCAGCACGGACGCGAGCGAAGTGCTCGCGCGCGCGAGACGAATGCGCTCCGGATCGCCGTCGCCGGTGAGCGTCATGTCGAACGTCCGGTAGATCGCAAGGGTCTCGAGCGTGCGCGAGCGTGCGGCGTAATGGAAGTAGAGGCCCTGCGTCAGGCCCATCCCGGTCGGAAATCGGAGGCGCTCGGAGCCATGGTCCAGCTCGATGAGCCGGTTGGATTCCGGATACGGCAGCGGGTTCAGCAGCACGCTCTGGACGACGGCGAAAATAGACGCGTTCGCGCCGATCGCCAGCGCCAAGGTCAGTATGGCCGTGAGAGTGAAGAGCGGCGCACGCACCAGCCGTCGAGCCGCGTGCAGAATCTCCTGGCGGATCGCGTCCATTTTGTCCTGCTCGCGGGGCGCTTTCGTCACTGCGTGGGGCCCCCCACGCCGGCTCAAGGCTGCCCCCGCTCGCTCTCACTCGGCGGACCGGCGTCGCCGGGCTTCCCTCCGGCGGGCCACCCCAACGCGCACAAACCGCGCGTTGGGGGCCCCGGCGGGCCACCCCAACGCGCACAAACCGCGCGTTGGGGGCCCCGGCGCCTCGCTCGGGCCGCAGGCGCTTGCGTTCATTGGACGATGACGGGCAGTGATTCGTTTTGGGTTCGGGGTTCTTGGTTCCGGGTTCGGGGTTTGGGGTTCTGGTTCGAGCTGCGATCGCGATCTGCTCGGCGGGGTGTGGGCGCCGAGCAGATCTCGAGTCGCAGTCGCGCGATCGCCGCGTTATGGATTCTTCGAAACGGAATTCGCCGTGACCGACGAACCGGTCGACGTCGTCGAGCCCTGCACGTTCTTAAAGGCGATGGTGTCGGGACTCGCGCCGCTCGTGCTCCCCCAGATGACCGTCTTGCCCGACGACGTGCCGACGGTGTCGCTGCCCCAGATGACCGTATCGGCCCACGACTGCGGATCGCTCCAGACAGTGTTGCTGCCCCAGATCACGGTGTCGCTCCAGGTGACCTGACTGCCCCAGATGACGGTCGACGCCCACGCGGGCTGATTCACCGAAACAGTGCTGCCCCAGATGACGGTGCTGCCCCAGATGACGGTCTGATTCCAGCTGTAATAGTCGCCGCCGATTTTCGTCCACGGCGAGGGCGTGCTGGTGAGCCACATCGTACCCAGCGGCGCCGCGGTGTTGACCGTGCGACCCAAATCAATGGCGCCCTTCGTATTCAGCGATCCTGCGCCCTTTCTGAGCGAATCGTACTCGATACCCGCGTCGTCGTGAATCGACAGCGCAGTGTGCTGCAGGATGGCCTTGACGCTGTTCGGCGTCAGCGAGGGGTGCGACGGGTACCCGTTTGCGTATCGATTGGCCTCGAGCATCAGCGCGATCGAGCCGGTCGTCACCGCAGTCGCCATGCTGGTGCCGCTCAGCAGCATGTAGTCGCCATCGTCGGCCTTCAAACTCGGGTACGTCTGGTACAGGTATCCGTTCCTCGCGGCTGTCGCGACGATGTT
>Ga0209577_10004572_pt1 | contig 12991 bp, 12 predicted proteins | sample GraSoiAngelo_109_FD_185874 | JGI IMG/M metagenome (GOLD analysis project Ga0209577, IMG submission 185874) | Grasslands soil microbial communities from the Angelo Coastal Reserve, California, USA - 14_0903_12_20cm (SPAdes) (version 2) | ecosystem: Environmental > Terrestrial > Soil > Grasslands... | reverse complement strand
CCGCGACCGCATTGGAGAATGCGAGCACGGCCGCCTTGGAGGAGATGTATCCCGCGGCGCCCTTGAACGGCTGCACGGCGGCGCGCGTGCTCACGCACACGATCGAGCCTCCACCCGACTCGATCATCGGCCGGACGGCGGCCTGGACCATCAGGTACGTGGGCCGCAGATTGAGCCGAAACTGCTTCTCGAAGTCCTCGATCGGCGTCTCGTCGATGCGCGGACCCGCGGCGAAGCCCCCGACCAGGTTGACGAGCCCGCGGAGCGGCGCGCCCGCCTCGGCCGCCCCGAGCGACACCACCTTCCCGACCGCGTCCCGATCGAACAGATCGGCGTTGATCAGCTCGAGCCCCTCCCGCTCCGAGACCCGCTCGAGCTCTGACTCGACCACCCAGGGAACGACCACCCGCCAGCCGTCGTCGAGGAGGCGCGCGACGACCGCGGAGCCGAGCCCGCCCGTTCCACCGGTCACAATTGCGCTGCTATCCATGCGAACTTGCCGTCCGCGCGCCACTCTATCTTCGCCCGACGATGCAGGTGCGGGAATTTGTCGACGGCTGCGAGATCGCTCAGGTATTGCTGGTGCGCGAGTCGGAGCTGCGCGCGCGGCGCGACGGCGGCGAGTTCCTGAAGCTGACGATCGGTGATCGCACGGGCAGCGTCCCGGCGGTCGTGTGGGACGGCGTGGTCGAGGCGCGCGAGGTATGCGTGGCCGGCGACGTCGTGCACGTCACGGGGAGGTACTCGATCCATGCGCGGTTTGGGCCTCAGCTGACGATCACCGCGCTGCGTCCGGCCCGCGACGGCGAGTACAACCCGGCCGAGCTGTGCGACGGACCGGCGCGGAGCCCACAGCAGATGGAGACCGATCTTCGGGCGCTGCTGTCGACCGTTCAGGACCCTCACCTCCGCCGGCTGCTCGGGTCGATCTTCGGCGAGGGCTCGCCCACCTGGTCGAACTACCGGATGGCTCCGGCGGCAAAGCGCTACCACCAGGCCTATCGGCACGGCCTGCTCGAGCACTCGCTGACGGTCGCGCAGGCGGTGAGCGCGATCTCCGCCACATTCCCGGGCATTGACCGCGACATCGCGGTCACGGGCGCGCTGCTGCACGACATCGGCAAGCTCGAGGCGTACGAGGTCCGGGGCGGCGCGATCTCGATGTCCGACCACGGCCGGCTCTATGGGGAGATTCCAATCGGCTACTACATGGTCCGTCGCGCGATCGAGCGGATCGACGGCTTCCCTCCCGAGCTCGCGCAGGCAGTGCTGCACATCATCCTGAGCCACCACGGCTCGCTGGAGCACGGGAGCCCGGTCGTCCCGTGCACGCGTGAGGCGACGCTGGTGCACATGATCGACAACCTCGGCGGGCGGCTCGGGAGCTTCGACCGGATCGAGAAGGAGCTCCCGGCGGGCGAGGAGTGGTCGGGATACGACCGCGCGCTCGGGGGCGGCGCGTACTTCGCCGGGCGCGCCGAGACGGCGGAGGCTGCGTGACAGGGCTGCAACACCCCGCTGCAGATCCGCGCAAATAGCGGGCGCGCGGCGCAGCCGACGCGCGCGCCGCAACTACAGTAGATATCCAGGGATGGCGAAGGACACCGAGAAGCTGATCCGCCAGCTATCGCTGATCTCGTACCTGATGGCGGAGCGGCGGCCCGTGACCGCGAACGAGATCCGCTCCGACGTCGAGGGCTACAGCGTGATGAACGAGGACGCCTTCGCGCGTCGCTTCTACGCGGACCGCTCGGAGCTCGAGGCACTCGGGATCGTGCTGTCGGTCGAGAAGCCCGCCGACGGCCAGGTCGAGCAGGAGACCTACTCGCTGCCGCCCGAGAACTTCCACCTTCCCGCGATCGAGTTCACCGACCAGGAGCTGGCCTCCCTTCACACCGCGCTGCAGCTGCTCGACGGCGAGTTCGCGTACGCGGAGCCGCTGCGGCTGGCGCTACAGCAGATCTCCTGGGGGCGGCCGAGTCCGCTGAGCTCGCCCGAGCAGCACACGGTGGCACTGGGGATCACCGGCTCGGCCGGCGGCCACGACGTCTCGCAGCGGTTGGCGAAGATCGAGACGGCGATCTTCCGGCGCAAGACGATCACTTTCGACTACTACACGATGGAGCGCGACGAGGTGGGCTCCCGCAGGGTCGACCCCTACCAGCTGCTCTACCAGGGGGGGCAGTTCTATCTGGTGGGCCGCTCACACGAGCGCGACGCGATCCGCGTCTTCCGCCTCTCCCGGATACGGGGCAAGGTGGGGTACGCGACCAAGGCCGAGCACGATTTCCAGCGCCCCACCGACTTCGATCCCCGCGCCTACTCGGATCGGATCGACTGGCAGTTCGGCGATCCGATCGGCACCGCGGAGATCTGGATCAGCCGGCGGATCGCCTGGCAGATCGAGCGCCACTTCGGCCACTACGGAGAGATGCGCGCAGATGGCGACGACCGCGTGTTCGCGACCCCCTACGCCAACGCCCGGCAGCTGATCGCGTGGGTGCTGGGGCTGAGCGATCACGCACGGATCCTCGGCCCCCCAGAATTGGCAGCCGAACTGCGCGAGCGGCTCGAGCTGTTGATCGAGCATCACTCGGGCGAGCCTCACTTCGTCGCGGAGACGGTGTCATCGCCCCGCGCCGCGGATTCGGGGTCGGAGCCGGCCGGGCGCGAGGAACACGAGCCCGACTCCGAGAACGGCCACCGCTCCGAGGCGGGCATCCGGCCCGAGCGGTTCGCGCGACTGGTGACGCTGGCCAGCATCCTGATCGAGGCCGGGCGAGCCGACCGCCGGCTCGACGCCGGCGAGGTCCGCAAGGCGCTGAAGATCTCAGCGCAGGAGCTGAGCGACGACATCGCGCTGCTCAACGTCGTCAACTTCGGGGCCGGCACATACGTCCTGTACGCGGAGGTCGGGCCCGACGGGACGATCGAGGTGGACCCGGAGCCGTACGGAGACTCGTTCGCCCGGCCCGCTCGGCTCCTGCCGGTCGAGGCCAAGGCGCTGATCGCCGCGATCGACCTGATCGGCGAGCACATCCCGGAGGGATCGCTCAGCTCGGTCCGCGCCAAGGTCGTCGCCGCGCTCGGCGAGGACCCCGCCGAAGAGGGGCTCCAGATCGCGCGCGCCGGCGGCGACGACGCGGAGATCGCCGCCGTCGTCTCCCGGGCCATCGCCCGGCGCCGGATGCTCTCGTTCGAGTACTACAAGGAGAACGAGGACGAGTTCTCGGCCCGGACCGTGGAACCGTACGCCCTCATCAACGGGCGCGAGGGCTGGTACGTGGCCAGCTTCGACCCCGCGCGAGACGACGTCCGGCACTTCCGCCTCGACAGGATCAAGTCGGCAACCGTCACCGACGACGGCTTCAGGCCGCGCTCCGACGTCGATCCGGCGGCGGATGTCGATGGCTGGCCCCGGACGGGTGAGGTTCCCTCCTCTCGCCGTGCCCGCATCTGGATCTCCCCGGAGCGTGCGCGGTGGGCGAGAGAGGAGCGCTCGGTGGTCGCGGAGCTGAAGGACGGCGCGCTCATCGTCGAGCTCGGGTTTGCCGGGGTCGACTGGCTGGTCCGCGAGGTGCTCAAGGAGGCGGGCGACGCCGCGGTGCTCGAGCCAGAGGATGCGCGCGCTGCCGTTCGTGAGGCGGCCGAGGAGATCCGCTCCGCCGCCGCGAGCCTCGCGGGGTGAGCCGGCGCGAGCAGATCGCGATGGGCGACGAGGAGGTCGCGGCGTTCCTCGCCGAGCAGCGAGTCGTGGTCTGTGCGACCAACGGCACCGGCGGCTGGCCGCACCTGATGCCGCTCTGGTACGTCGTGAGGGAGCGCGAGCTGTGGGCGTGGACGTACGCCAAGTCGCAGAAGGTGCGCAACCTGGAACGCGACGACCGCGCGACGCTTCAGGTCGAGGACGGCGTCGAGTACCAGGAGCTTCGCGGCGTGATGCTCGAGACGCGCGCGGTGATCCACCGCGAGCTCGAGGTGGTGACTGGGGCCGGCGTCGAGATATTCGCGCGCTGCGGGGGTGCCGCGCCGGCGCCGGACGCCCGCGCGGCGCTGCGGGCGCAGGCGTCCAAGCGCGTCGCGCTTCAGTTCGTGACCGAGCGCGTCGCGAGCTGGGATCACAGCAAGCTCAGCGGCGTCTACTGAAGCTCGGCGCCGGGCGGCACCGGCGGGTCGCTCAACGGCGATGGGCGTCAATCCGCCCGGGCTCTACCCTCTGCGGCGCGATGCAAGAGCTGAAGGGCTTGATCCTGTCCGGCGGACGGGGGACCCGGCTGCGGCCCATCACCCACACCAGTGCCAAGCAGCTGGTGCCGGTGGCGAACAAGCCGGTGCTGTTCTACGGGATCGAGGCGATGGCGCAGGCGGGTATCAACGAGGTCGGGATCATCATCGCGCCGGAGACCGGGGAGGAGATCAGGGCGGCGGCGGGCGACGGGTCGCGCTTCGGAGTCAGGCTGTCCTACATCGTCCAGGACGAGCCCAACGGGCTCGCGCACGCCGTGCTCACCGCGGAGCAGTTCCTCGACGGCGCGCCGTTCGTGATGTACCTGGGGGACAACCTGCTCCAGGGCGGGATCGCGGACCTGGTGGCGGCGTTCCGCGCGAATCAGCCCGACGCCTTGATCCTGCTCACCCCGGTTCCCGATCCCGAGCACTACGGCGTCGCCGAGCTGAGTGACGGCGCGGTCATCCGGCTCGTCGAGAAGCCGGCCCAGCCCCAGACCGACCTCGCGCTGGTCGGGGTGTACATGTTCAAGTCGGCGGTCCATGAGGCCGCAAAGGCGATCGAGCCGTCGGGGCGCGGCGAGCTCGAGATCACCGACGCCATCCAGCACCTCGTGGACAAGGGCTCCCGGGTGGAGCCGCACATCGTCAAGGGATGGTGGAAGGACACCGGGCGGCTCGAGGACATGCTCGCCGCCAACCGGCTGGTGCTGGACACGATTGAGAGCCGCGTGCAGGGCGAGCTCGTCGACTCGCAGGTCGACGGTCGCGTGGTCGTCGAGCCGGGGGCGCGGCTCGAGCGCTCCACCGTGCGCGGACCGGCGATCATCGGCGCGGACGCCCGGCTGGTCGACTGCTACGTCGGCCCGTACACCGCGGTGGGCGAGCGCTGCGAGGTGGAGAACGCCGAGGTCGAGCACTCGATCCTGCTGTCCGGCTCCGTCGTCCGCGATCTCGCCGGCCGGATGGAGTCCTCGCTGCTCGGGCGCAACGTGACCGTCGGGCGCGACCGCCGCCAGCCGCGCGCCTACCGGTTCATGGTCGGCGACAACTCCGAGGTGGGGATCCCTTAGGATCGTCTCGGGGCAAACGAGATTCCCGGGAAGCAATCCGGCTCGTGGGCGTCTTGTTCTGTCGAGGATGACCATGAAGCGACTTCCGATCCTGACCGTGGCCGCCGTATCGCTGGGGCTGGTGGCCGCTGGCTGCGGCGCCTCTTCGTCGTCGAGCTCGACGAAGGCGGCCCAGCCGCTGACCACCGCGACCACGCCGACCACGGCGACGACGCCGAAGAAGCCGGCGAAAGCGCACCACAAGGCAAAGGTGCACCACGCCGCGCCGACGACCGCGACGACGACGGCTGCGCCGACCACGACGACGCACTCCACCCCGCCGCCGACCACGACGCACTCGACGCCTCCTGCGACCACCACCCATTCCACGCCTCCTCCCACCACGACGCATTCCACCCCTCCCCCGACGACGACCACGACCAAGAAGCCGAGCGGCGGCGGCACGGGCTGCATCCCACAGGGCGGCGGTGGCGACCAGGACGCCGACAACAGCGGCGGCCCGAGCGACGGCGACGGCTGCCTCTAGCGGGCCGTTGACCGGGGACGACGCCAGACGGCTGGCGCTGGCGCTCCCGGAGGCCACAGAGCAGGATCACCACGGCCGTCCCTCGTTCCGGGTGCGGGGCCGCATCTTCGCGACGCTGTGGGACGAACACCACCTCAACGTGATGGTCGACGAGGCCGGGATCATGACGGCGGCGCAGTCTCGCCCGGACGTGTGCTCCGAGGTGTTCTGGGGTAAGCGGCTCGCCGCGGTCCGAGTGGACCTACGGCGGGCCGATGCGGGATTGGTTCGGGAGCTGCTGACGGACGCGTGGGAGCGAAAGGCTCCGGCGGCCGTGCGGGCCAGCGCCGAGCCCCGGCGCGGATAGCCCCGGAACCCGGGAGCACCGCGGCCGCCGCCCTAAAGCGGCGACAACGGGGCCGGTCCTGATGGCGGCGATGAGACGACACACCCTCGGTGCGCGCTTGGGGCGTGTCGTCTGATCGCCAACAGTTGGCGACGAGATGACACGGGCGGGGCGGACGGCGGGGGTTTGTCGTCGCGTCGCCAGGGCGCGGGTGTGTCGTCCCGTCGCCAGGTCGGGCAGTCCGTCTCCGCGGGGAGATAGACCCTTGACCGATATGACGGTGCGATATATCCTGGCGATCTATGGAGCCGCCCGACGAGGTACGGCTGGGCGAGCGCGGCGCCGTCCCCGCTGGCGCCGTCCCCGCTGGCGCCAGCGCCCCCCTCACCCCCACCGGGCGCGTGATCCTCGGGATGATCGCGTTCGGCAAGCAGACCGGGTACGACATCAAGCAGCTCGTCGACCGCTCGACGCGGCACTTCTGGGCCGCGAGCTACGGACAGATCTATCCGGAGCTGCGCCGGCTCGAGGCGCAGGAGCTGATCGCTGGCCGCGATGAGCCGTCGGGCGGACGGGCCCGCACGGTCTACCAGTTGACGCCGGCAGGGGAACACGCGCTCCAGGAGTGGCTGACCGGCCACAGCACCGTCGAGTGGGAGGTTCGCGACGAGGGAATGCTCAAGCTGTTCTTCTCCGACCTCACCGATCCGGAGCACCGGCTCCAGAACGTCCGCTCCATGCGCGCCGTGCAGGAGCGCAAGCACGAGCAGCTCAAGCAGCTCGAGTCCAAGGCGGATGAGATGCCCCCCGGCCCGCGGCTCACGCTGCAGCTCGGCATCGGCATGACCGAGTGGCTGATCGAGTGGTGCGAGCAGACCGAGCGCCGGATGAGCGGCGCGGGGCGGGGCTGATGCTCGCCCGGCTCGCGGGATTCCTGTACGCGAACGGCCGGCGAGTGCTGATCGCCGCGGCGATCGGCGCCGTCGCGGCGGGCGCGTTCGGCTTCGGGGTGGCGAAGCGGATGAGCCCCTACGGGGCGACCGATCCGGCCACCCAGAGCGTGCAGGCCGCGGCGGGGCACCTGATCGACCCCGGAGTGGTCGCGCTGATCTCCTCCGGAGACGTGCACAGCCCGGCCGCGCGCGGCCGCGTGGACCAGGTGGCGAGCGAGCTTCAGCACGCCCCCAAGGTCGAGCTCGTCCGCAGCTTCTACACCACGCACAACCCCGCGATGATCTCGCGCGACCGGCGGTCGACGTACGTGGTCGCGTACTTCAAGCCCCTGTCCGATAAGGCGCTCAAGGACGTCGCGCAACAGATCGAGAACCGCTTCGCCGGGCAGCGCGACGTGAAGCTCGGCGGTCTCGCGGTGGCAAACGCCGAGGTGAACACCGAGGTCGGCCACGACCTCGAGCACGCCGAGCTGCTCGCGTTCCCGCTCATCCTGCTGCTGTCGCTGCTGTTCTTCCGCTCGCTCGTGGCTGCCCTGCTGCCGCCGCTGCTGGGAGGCCTCGCCATCGTGGTCACGTTCTTTGCGCTGCGGGTGGTCTCGGGCTTCGCCGACCTGTCGGTGTTCGCGCTCAACTTCGTCACCGGGATGGGCCTCGGGCTGGCCATCGACTACAGCCTGTTCATGGTCTCGCGCTACCGCGAGGAGGCCGCCAAGACCGGATTCGGGGCGGAGGCCCTCAAGCGGACGCTCCAGACGGCCGGGCGAACGATCGTCTTCAGCTCGCTGACGATCGCTGCCGCCGTCGCCTCGCTGGCCGTATTCCCGCAGCGGTTCCTCTACTCGATGGGCATCGCGGGCGCGCTGGTGGCGCTGCTAGCCGCCGCGCTGGCGCTGACCGTCCTCCCCGCGCTCCTCACCGTGCTCGGTCCCCGCGTCAATGCGCTGGCGCCGAAGCGGCTGCAGCGCGCGGCAGAAAACGAAGCGCTGCCGGCGGAGCGCGGGGCGTGGTACCGCCTCTCGCGGCTCGTGATGCGCCGGCCCGGCCGCATCGCGATCGCCAGCGCCGCGTTTCTGATCGCGCTCGGCATCCCGTTCTGGGGCATCAAGTTCATCCAAGCCAATGCCCGGGTGCTTCCGGTCGCCGCCAGTGCGAAGCAGGTCGACGACCGGCTCACCGCCGAGTTCCCCGCCAACCGGACGGCGCCGCTCGACGTGGTCGTCGGGCTCCCGGCGACCGACCCAAGGCTCAGGGCTCTCGAGGCCCGCATCGCCCGGCTGCCGGACGTCTCAGCGGTCGCCCCGGCGCAGCCCGCGGGTTCCCACAACTCCCTGGTCGCGGTGGCGCCCGTGCGCCAGCCGCTCAGCTCGGCAACCCAACGGCTGGCGAGAGACATCCGGGCGATCAGGACGCCGTTCTACCTGGGTGTGGCGGGCGAGACCGCGTCGTTCATCGATCTCGAGCACAGCCTCGGGGTCCACATTCCGGTGGTGCTCACGATCGTGATCGTCTCGACGCTCGTGATCCTGTTCCTGATGACGGGCTCGGTCGTGCTGCCGGTCAAGGCGGTGGTGATGAACTTCCTCAGCCTCAGCGCGATGCTCGGGATCCTCGTGTGGATCTTCCAGGACGGGCACCTCCAGGGCCTCCTGGGGTTCCGCAGCGAGGGTGCGCTCGACGCCACGCAGCCGATCTTCCTGTTCGCGGTCGGGTTCGGCCTGGCCACCGACTACGGCGTGTTCCTGCTCTCGCGCATCAAGGAGGCGCGAGACGCCGGCGCGCCGAACTCCGAGGCGGTGGCGGTCGGGCTCGAGCGCACCGGGCGGATCGTGACCGCGGCCGCGCTCCTGTTCGCCGTGGCGATCGGGGCGTTTGCGACCTCGCAGATCGTGTTCATCAAGGAACTCGGGATCGGCGCAGCGCTGGCGGTGCTGATCGACGCCTCGATCATCCGCGCCCTGCTCGTGCCGTCGCTGATGGAGCTGCTCGGGCCGTGGAACTGGTGGGCGCCCAAGCCGCTGCGGCGCCTGCACGCCCGCTTCGGGCTGCGCGAGGGCGGGCCTCCTCTGCCGGCCCCCTCCTAGCCCGGTCCCGAGACGACGCGCGATGAATTCGTGTGCTTGCCTCAGTCAGAGGAGTGGCAAGCAGGTCATCGGGAGCTGACATTGGAGAGATCGGTACTGGATCCAGACTCATTTGCGCCCGCCCGGGCGGGCGACGACGCGGTAATCGAGGCCCGGGCACTAACGCGCACGTTCAAGGGGGGAATCGAGGCCGTCCGCGGGATCGACCTGGAGGTCTCACCTGACGAGGTATTCGGGTTCCTGGGGCCGAACGGCGCCGGCAAGACGACGACGGTCCGCATGCTGTGCACGCTGCTGCCGCCGACCAGTGGAACCGCGAAGGTGGCCGGCTTCGACGTCGCCCAGAGCCCCGACGCCGTCCGGCACCGGATCGGGGTCGCGCTCCAGGAGATCGGTCTCGACCCGGCCCAGACCGGTCGCGAGCTGCTCGAGCTGCAGTGCGGGTTGTACGGCATCACCGGCCGGCGGGCGCGGACGCGGGCCGAGGAGCTGCTCGAGCTCGTTGGGCTCACCGAGGCCGCCGACCGCCGGACCAAGACCTACTCCGGTGGGATGAAGCGCCGCCTGGACCTGGCCAGCGCGCTCGTCCACGAGCCGGTGGTGCTGTTCCTCGACGAGCCGACGACCGGTCTCGACCCGGCGTCCCGGCTGACCGTGTGGGAGGAGGTGCGCCGCATCAATGAAGCAGGCACGACGGTGTTCCTGACCACGCAGTACCTGGAGGAGGCCGACAAGCTGTGCGACCGGCTGGCGATCATCGACGACGGTCAGATCGTCACCCAGGGAACCCCGCAGGAGCTGAAGGCGACGATGGGGCACGACGTCGTCTCGGTCTCGCTCGACGGCGCCGATCCGACATCGGCCGAAGCGGCCATGCAGGGCCTCCCGGGACTCGAGCGGATCGTGGCCGAGCCGGACGCCCTGGCCGTGTACGTCGAGAACGGCGCCGGCTCGATCGCGGAGATCGTCCGCCGTCTCGAGCGCGACCAGATCCCGATCGGCGCGATCAGCGTCTCGCGCCCCTCGCTCGACGACGTGTTCCTGCAGGCGACCGGGCGCCGGCTCGAAGGCCAGGAGCAGGGAGCGGAGGCAACGCAGGAAGGAGATAAGCGATGACCGAGGTGCTTTTGCTCGGCAGGCGCGCCGTCCGGGAGATCGCGCGATATCCCGAGGCGACGATTCCCACGCTGTTCATCCCGCTGTTCTTCCTGGCCGTCAACATCGGGCAGGTCTCGAAGACGTTCCCGAGCAGCACGCCGTTCCTGAACGGACAGGGCTACGTGGCGTTCCAGCTGCCCGTGTCGCTGATGTTCGCGGTGGCGACCGCGACCTCCGGGCTCGCGCTCGTGACCGAGATCGACAACGGGTACTTCGACAAGCTCCGGGTCGCTCCGATCCGGCGCTCGTCGATCATCTTCGGGCGGCTGTCGTCGGACCTGGTGCGCGGCGTCATGACCTCGACCGTGGTGCTGCTGGCCGGCCTCGCGCTCGGCGCCCGGATCGAGAGCGGGTTCCTCGGGGCCGTGGTGATCGTGCTGCTGGCGTCGCTGTTCGGGGTCGCGTATGCGGGCTTCGGGATCCTGGTAGCGCTGCGCACGCGCAACGTGCAGGCGACCCAGTCGAGCTTCCTGCTGTTCTTCCCGCTGCTGTTCCTGACGCCGAACTTCGTCCCGTTCGACCGTCTCTCCCCGCTCATGGAGACGCTCGCCCGGATCAACCCGGTGAGCTACGTGATCGTCGGGCTGCGCTCGCTGATCATCGACGGCTGGGACGCGGGCAAGATCGGCGTCTGCATCGCCGTGATCGCGGGCATGGGGGTGATCCTGACCGCGCTGTCGCTGCGGACGATGGCGCGATACGACCGTTGAGAAGAGGCGGTTATGAATTAGCGCCGAATCTCAAGCCGTGAGCACGAGCCGACTCGAGTCCTTCTCCGACGGCGTGCTCGCGGTCGCCGCGACGCTCCTGGTTCTGAACGTCACCGTGCCGATCGTAGGGCGCCATGAGACCCTCGCCCATGCGCTCGGGAACCGATGGCACATCTACCTGGCCTACGCGGTTTCGTTCATCACGATCGGCATCATCTGGATCAACCACCATGTGGTCTTCAGCCGGCTGCGGATCGCCGACCACGCGATCCTGATGCTGAACCTGCTGCTGCTGCTGTGGGTCGCGTTGATCCCCTTCGCGACCTCGCTGATGACCGAATACCTGAGAAAGGGACACGGCCAGCACCTCGCGGCCGCTGTTTATGCGGGCATGTTCCTTCTGATGTCGATCTCGTTCGCGACGCTCAACTGGTTCATCCTGTTTCGTAGAACAGGGCTGCTCAGGGCCAAGCTGTCCTTTGACGAGCGCCGCAGGATCATCATGCGATTCGTGTCCGGGATCGTCCCGTACGCGGTCGCGGCTGGGCTGGCGCCGGTCTCGCCCTACATCACCCTGGCAATCTGCGGCGCCATCGCCGCGTTCTACGCGCTGCCGATCGCGGCCGGGTTGCCGCGCGGGAGCGAGGGCTAGTCGCCCCACCACGCCGCGAGCACGCGGCGCCAGTTCCCCCACGCGATCGCGTCCAGCTCATCGCCGGTGAACCCGGCTCCGCGGAGCGCGTCCAGCAGCTTCGGCATTCCGGCGACGCCCCCGATCGGCGCGGGGATCACGGCGCCGTCGAAGTCCGAGCCGAACGCCACGTGCGCGACGCCGATGCGGTCGGCGACGTACTGCGCGTGTTCGACGATCAGCTCGAGCGGGGTGTCCTCGTCCTCGGCGAAGTCGGGGCGCAGGAACGAGGTGGCGAACACGATTCCGACGAGACCGCCGGATGAGCCGATCGCGTCGAGCTGGGCGTCGGTGAGGTTGCGCGACGCGGCGCACAGGGCGTGCGCGGCGGAGTGCGTGGCGACGATGGGGCCCAGCTCGAGGCCGGCGAAGTCCCAGAACCCCGCCTCGTTGAGGTGGCTGACGTCGAACAGGATCCCGAGATCGGCGCACCGCCGCGCGAGCGTCCGACCGGGATCGGTGAGCCCGGGACCGATGTCGGGAGAGGAGGGGAACACGAACGGAACGCCGTGCCCGAACGCATTCGCGCGGCTCCATACCGGGCCGAGCGAGCGCAGGCCCATCGCGTGCCAGGCATCGAGCGACTCGAGCTGCGGATCGATCGCCTCGGCTCCCTCCAGATGCAGCACGGCGAGGGGCGGGCCGCCGTCCCACCGCGCCGCGTCGAGGTCCTCGATCCGGCGCGCGACGCGCGCCTGCCCTTCGCGCTCGAGCGACATCAGCCGCGCGGCGGTGGCCATGGCATCCGCGGCAGCGGTCTCGTGCGCCACCGGCGACGCGTACACGAACTCGATCACGCCGTCGTCCCGCGGGACCTGCTCGTCGTGTCCGCCGTCCTCCGAGGAGGTGAACACCGAGAAGATCCCGCCGCGCACGCCGCCGTCGCGCATCCGCGGCAGGTCCAGGTGACCGTCGGGCAGGCGGTCGGCAATCCGCGCGTGGTCATCGCGGGTGAGCGCGTCGTTGTGGCCGTCGAAGATGGGCTGCACGGAGATCGGGGAACCTAGCCGAGCGTCCGCCGACACGCTCCGCGGCCTGCCGGCGCCGCCTTCGTCATGTCAGGTGCAGGCGGTGAGCCACGGCGGCGGCCTGTGTGCGGCTGCGGACCCCGAGCTTCGAGAGGATCCGGGAGACGTGGACGCTCGCGGTCTTCTCCGCCATGTACAGCGCAGCTCCGATCTGACGGTTCGTCGCTCCCTCCGCGATCATCGCCAGGACCTGTCGCTCACGCGGGGTGAGTCCGAACG
>Ga0209577_10004569_pt1 | contig 12996 bp, 11 predicted proteins | sample GraSoiAngelo_109_FD_185874 | JGI IMG/M metagenome (GOLD analysis project Ga0209577, IMG submission 185874) | Grasslands soil microbial communities from the Angelo Coastal Reserve, California, USA - 14_0903_12_20cm (SPAdes) (version 2) | ecosystem: Environmental > Terrestrial > Soil > Grasslands... | reverse complement strand
TGCGCTCCACGCGCACGCGGGTTGGCCCCCTCCAGAGTCTTCTTGCTCTATCGAACCGATAACCGCCTGCCTACTCCACCAAGAACCGCCCCGTCTTGGATCTCGGCTGGAGTTTTGGCGAACGACACGACTATTCAGCGCCAGCGAATATCCCCAAACGTGCAGGTCCGGGTTTACGTTCCACGCCAGCGCCGGTCCGACGAGCGGCAAGTGCGCCAGCACGTATCGAGCGATGCCTTCGATTGACCAGAACGCCGCGAGCGACCCAAGCGTCCCGCCAACAAACGCTATCAGCAGAGTCTCTGTGAGCAATTGCCGGACAATCCGCCAGCGGCTTCCCCCAATCGAAAGCCGGATGGCAATCTCCTTCTGCCTCGCCGAGGCTCGCGCCAATAGTAAATTCGCCACATTGGCGCACGCAATTAATAGCACCAGTCCGACAGCCGCAAGCACTATGGCCCCGATTCCAAACACGACCGACCGCTCCACAGGCCGCCCCATGAATGTCGCGCGATGAATAGCTAACGTGGTTGTCCGCCCGGGATATTGCTGGTCAATCCGCCGCGCGATCACACCCAAGTCTGCGCGCACCTCCTCGAGCGAAACGCCTGGCCGCATGCGTCCCAGCACGGCCAGCCAGCCGGTGTAGTCGTTGAGAAGCAAATCAACGTCGGGTTCCAGTGCCTTTTGCATCGTTACCGGCGCCCAAAACGCGCTGGGCCAGGGATCGAGCCCGCGAAAGCCCGGCGCGGCAACGCCAATCACCACAAATTTCGCGTGATTCAAAGAAATACTTTTCCCCACAATCAACGGATCCGCGCCGAATCGCGTTTGCCACAGATCGTCGTTCAGAACCGCGACGGGGCTTGCACCGAGCGCGCTGCAATCCGCCTCCACGAAGGTTCGCCCCAACGCCGGGCGCTCTCGCAGGACAATTTCTTCTCCGGGATGCTTGCGTATGCGCCGTTTCTGGAAGCGACGCTCGGGGGAGAGAGCCCCAGTCAAGTCATGGGGGCAGAAACTTCCTGCAATTTCTTTGATGGAGCCCCTTTGTTGCCAGGAGAGCTCTTGGTGAAGCCGTTTCTTCAGGCGCGCGCTTCGGCGCTGTGCTCGTTCCCTGGAGTTGGCGGCACGTTAGCGTGAAACTGTGCCGTTTCCGTTGAGCCGGCGAGCGCGGTGGTGGAGGAATGGCCGCCGGACACGACCTGTGCGATTTCGTCGAAATAGCCGGTGCCGACGAATTTCTGGTGGGTTACCGCACGGTACCCAAGTTCCTGCGAGGCGAACTCTTCCTGCTGCAATCGCGAATACGCGGTCATTCCCGCCTGTGCATAGCCCCGCGCCAAGTGGAACATGGAGATATTCAGTGCGTGGAACCCGGCCAGCGTGACGAACTGGAACTTGTAGCCCATCTTGCCCAGCTCTTGTTGGAAGTTCGCGATGGTCACTTCGTCGAGCTTCTTCTTCCAGTTGAACGACGGCGAACAATTGTATGCCAGCAACTTGCCGGGGAACTTCGCGTGAATCGTGTCCGCGAATTTCCTTGCTTCGGCCAAATCCGGCGTCGAGGTTTCACACCAAAGCATGTCGGCATACGGTGCATAAGCTAGGCCACGAGCGATGGCCGCATCGATTCCGCCCCGAAATTGATAGAAACCTTCCGTCGTGCGCTCGCTGTAAATGAATTCGCGGTCGCGCGGATCGGCGTCGGAAAGCAGTAATCCCGCGGAATTCGCGTCGGTACGCGCGATGAGAATCGTCGGCACGCCGCAGACGTCTGCCGCCAAGCGCGCGGCAATCAGCTTCTCCAGGAATTCCCGCGTGGGTACCACGACCTTGCCGCCCAGGTGCCCGCACTTTTTTGCTGAAGAAAGCTGGTCTTCGAAGTGCACCGCTGCGGCGCCCGCTTCGATCATCGCTTTCATGATCTCGTAAGCGTTCAGCGAGCCGCCAAACCCAGCTTCGGCATCGGCCACAATCGGTGCGAACCAATATGTGCCCGAGTGTTTGCCTTCCGCGGATTCGATCTGGTCCGCACGCAGCAGCGCGCGATTGATGCGCTTCACCAGGTGCGGCGCGGAGTCGCAAGGATAGAGCGACTGGTCGGGATACACGTCGCCCGCGGTGTTGTTGTCCGCCGCAACCTGCCAGCCGCTGCCGTAAATCGCCTTCAACCCGGCTTGCACCATCTGAATTGCCTGATTCCCAGTGATGGCGCCCAGCGCCGGGACGTACGGCTCGGTCTGCATCAAGTTCCACAGCCGCTCCGCACCCAGCCGTGCCAGCGTGTACTCGATCTGAATCGAGCCGCGCAGCCGCAGCACATCGGAGTACGAATACGGCCGCATGATGCCTGCCCAGCGAGGTTCCGTGCTCCACGATTCGATCGGCAGATTTATTCTCCCGTTTCCATTGGTCCCATTGCCTTTACCGTTGGCCAGGTTGGCTCCATTTGCTGACATTTCTTTTCTCCTGTGCGCCGGTTAAAACCGGCGAGGTTGTAGTGAATGAAAAAGTCACACGGTAGTGGTGGATTAGCGACCCACATCGGCCCCGAGTCATGCGGAGCCGCTCGCGAGGGCGGTGTCGAAGCGTTGACAGGGGAGCGTGCGGGCCGGGTATTCAGCCGCGTAAGAACCTTCCTCCGGGATGCCGACGCTGTAGGAGAAAGCGGAAGGCTCCATCGGGTGCACCGATATCGCGAGGTGTGCCAGAGTCCCGCGCGGTCAGAGCCCCCGTGCACGTACGTAGACACCTCGCAAGGGAACCGGGAGATCCCAAGTCTGCCCAGGGCAGCAGTAGCCTTGGGACGCATCGGGAAGTCTAAGGACGCACGCCGATGACGAACGGACCTGGGAAGTCGGACAGCCCTACTGTACCTGGGAAGTCCCCGAACAACGCCGGACCATCGGCGACGGAGGGGATGGAGGGAAAGGGGTTGGCCAAAGGGAACCTGCTCCAGCAAAACGCGTCCCGGACACCGAGCCGGAAAGATGCGCCCAGTGCGCTCGAGCGGGTACGTCAAGCAGCAAAGAAGGATAAGCAGTTGCGGTTCACGGCGCTCCTGCACCACATCTACAACCTCGAAACGCTGCGCATGGCCTACTTTTCTTTGAAGAAGGAAGCTGCGCCGGGCGTGGACGGTGAGACGTGGCGGCACTACGGCGAAGAACTGGAGAGCAATCTCCAGGACCTCTCCGAAAGGCTGAAGCGAGGAGCGTACCGAGCGAAGCCGGTGCGTAGGGTGTATATACCCAAGGCCGACGGGCGGCAAAGACCGCTCGGAGTGACGGCGCTGGAAGACAAAATCGTCCAGCGCGCCGCGGTCGAGGTGTTGAACGCCATCTACGAAACGGATTTTCTTGGTTTTTCGTACGGGTTCCGCCCCGGGCGAAGCCAGCATCAAGCGCTGGACGCGCTCTACACGGGACTGCTGACGAGAAAGGTGAACTGGGTGCTCGATCTTGACATTAAAAGCTTTTTCGATGGGCTTTCCCACGAATGGCTGGTCAAGTTCGTCGAGCATCGGGTTGGCGATCGGCGCGTCGTGCGGCTGATCCAGAAATGGCTGAACGCCGGCGTGCTGGAGGATGGGAAACGAATACGAGTGGAAGAAGGGACGCCCCAGGGCGGGAGTGCTTCGCCGCTCTTGGCCAACGTCTATCTTCATTACGTGTTCGACCTGTGGGCCCAAGCGTGGCGTCGGAAGCGGGCGCACGGAGATGTCATCATGGTGCGTTTTGCGGACGATATCGTGCTTGGCTTTCAGGTGAAATCGGATGCCGATCAGTTCCGGGTGGAACTTACGGAGAGAATGAGGAAGTTCAACCTGGAGCTGCATCCCGAGAAGACGCGACTTCTGGAGTTCGGTCCGTTCGCGATCGAGAACCGCAAGCGGCGTGGAGAAGGGAAGCCCGAGACATTCAGCTTTCTCGGCTTTACGCACATATGCGTGAAGAAGAGGAGCAACGGAATGTACACGGTACTGCGGCAAACGATCCGCAAAAGGCTGCAGGCGAAACTGAACGAGGTGAAAGCCGAGCTTCGGCGGCGCATGCACGAACCCATCCCCGAACAGGGCAAGTGGTTGCAAGCGGTGGTGCGTGGGCATCTCCGGTATTACGGAGTGCCCATGAATAACCCGGCGCTGGCTCTTTTTCGCTTCCAAGTGGGACGGCTCTGGCATCGTACGCTGTCGCGACGTAGCCAGAACGGACGCGTCCTCTGGGACCGTATGCGGCGCCTCATCACTCGCTGGCTGCCTCTGCCTACCATCTGCCATCCCTATCCCCTGCGCCGCATGGGCGTTATCACCTAAGGCAAGAGCCGGATGCGGGAAATCCGCCCGTCCGGATCCGTGGAGGGGGTTGTGAGTAATCATGATCCCTACTCCGACTGTCTTTTTGCTTCCGAATTGCTGTTTCCTTTGCTACTGCCGATCGAAAACACTTCACCGGACCGGGGACGGAGGTGTTCCCGCCCGTACCCGGGACCCATTTTCTTGGCGACTAGCACCAAAACGGCAAACTCGAACTACGAACCCAAACCGAAAATCACAAACTAAAGTTCTGCGTCATACCGGATTGAACTCTTCTCGCCGGATCATTTCCTCGCTGATACCACGCGCCTCGCGCAGCGTTGCCGCCGCATTCGGATCGTCGTTCTTCGCAGTTTCGCGCAGGAGCCGGTCGAGCTCCTCGTCAAACAAATTGCGGATCAATTCCGGCGTATGCGGCACAGCCACACCGCTGTCGTCGAGGATCTCAACTTGACGTGAATGGCGCATACGCTGGGCAATCATCAAGCGGTAGATGCGGTCCGTGGCCAGGTCTTCCATGTAGCCATCGAGCAGACTCGCACCTTTTCCGTTCAGCACGCCGTTGCGATAGCGAATTACCGCGCGAGTGCCTGCCAGCGTGCGCTTGCCCACGCCGCTCGGCAGCGGCCGCAGGTCGGGATGCGCGTTGGCATTCGCCGGCCGCGCCTGCAACTGGTTGGGAACAGGGAACTGGCTTACCGCGATCTCGTTTTGATCGGGATGCCCCGTCCACGCGCCATCCATCAACGAATTGGCTTCATTTTTCTTGTCTTCGGCGAGCACTTTCAACGCCCGCGTATTCAGCTCCGCGTCTTCGCGGCTCGGATAGAGGGCGGTCATTCCGCCAATCGCCAACATGCCGTGTTTGTGACAAATTTCTGGAATCAAGTTGCGCAGATTCTGGAAAAAGGCCACATTGTGCGGAATGGTGTTGCGATCCGGCAGCACCCACTCCGGATTTTCCAGATTGCAATGAATCAGGCTGGCCATGTAGTCCCAGCGGCCCAGGTTCAGACCCACAATGTGGTCCCGCAGATTCCAGGCGAGTTCTTCCATCTGAAATGCCAGTGGATGGGATTCCACGAGGGCCATGCACCTGATGGCGCTCGTCGGCAGACCTTTCAGGCGTGCAATCATCTGGGACAGATCGCGCCACCACAGCGCCTCGTCCGCCGACTCCGATTTTGGAATGTAAATGCACAGTGGGTGCTTCAACGCGTTGAAATCCACTTGGTAGGCGACCATCGCCACGTCAAACAGCGAAGCGGGCAGAAGTTCGCCCGGCAAAATGCCGGCTTGATGCAGGTGCAAACCGCGTGGCCGCGTGAAAATCACCGTCGTGCTTGAATGGATGCCAACCTTTTTGTTGCGCTTGCGGTCGAAGTACGTCAGCCGCCCTGCCAGCGCTTCCAGAATGTTCTGAATACCTAGCGCGTTGTGCTCCCAGGTATTGGCCGTGGAGTCTTCCAGGTCCAGCATCACCCCTCGGGCGCCGGAATTCAGCATTTTGACCACGAGTTCCGCGTCATCTGCCGGACCCGTCATCTGATTCCGCTGGTCGGCGCACCACTCCGGAAGCTCAATTCGCCAGAGGCTCATTGTCGCCACCGAAGGTGGCAAATACGAAGGCACCTTGCCCGCGTGGGCTTCTGCCAGGGCGTACTCGCGCCGCGCCACCAGCGCCCTCTGCCGCAGCGTCAGCGCAGCATGCAGCGGGGCCAGGAAATCCAGGAACCCTTCCGGAAGATCGCGCTGCGGATTAAAATCCGGCGGAGCGGTGTTTACCGGCACGATGGGGTGCGAAAAGGGCATCGGCCTAAGCGCTGGATTCGGCCTGGTAGTAGCGGTTGCCATGGTGCTTGGTCAGTCCTTTCTGCTGCGAATTCGAATCAGGGCCGGTTGGCGGACAAGCAAGGCAATTGGATGCCCAACGCGGCCGGAATGCACGCTTCTAAGCCTCTTGCTTGCAATAAGATAGCGCGACCGCGAAAGACCCCGCCAAACACTGCGGAAATTTGGGACCAAGAGTTGAGCATTTTGCACCTCCTCGCCCGGAATTTTCCTCGCTCCGCGTTCCTGTTCAATAGGCTGAACATCTGTTCAACCTCCATGCTCCTTTTACCGTGCTAACCCCGCTGCTTGCAAGATCTTGTTCAATATTCTGAACAAATATTCTATACTACGAACTCCTTAATTCTCTGTCAGGAGTTTCCATGCCGGTCTCGGACGCCAGCCCCGTCACTGCTGTCGAACGCGCGCTCAACATCCTCGAAGCTGCGGCCCACCGCCGCGACGGACTCACCAACTCGGAAATCAGCCGCAAGCTGGGCATTCCCAAAAGCTCCGCCAGCTACATTCTTCGAACTCTCGAGCGGCGCGGCTACTTGCGCCGCGAAGCGGAAAGCGGCCGTTACCGGCTTGGCTTGCAAATTCTCAGTCTCGGCGGCGACGCCCAGGCCAATCTCGATATCGCCGACGTGGCACTCCCGTTCATGCGCGCGCTGGTGGAAAAAATCCACATGACCGTGCATCTCGCGGTGTTGGATCAGGGCGAGGCCGTTTATATCGAAAAGGTGGAAGCGCCGGGATTTTTTAGAGTGAACACCTGGGTGGGCCGCCGCATGTTTCTGCATTCCACGAGCGTCGGCAAATGCCTGCTCGCCTGGTTACCAAAACACGACGTGGAAACGCTGGTGAAACAGCAAGGTTTGAAGAAGCGAACGCCGAAGACCATCACGACGATGACGAGGCTGCTGGCCGAATTGGAACACGTCAAGCAGGAAGGCTATGCCGTCGATGACGAGGAAAACAGTCTCGGGGCGCGTTGCCTTGGCGCACCCGTTTGCGATGTCACCGGAAACGTCGTGGCCGCGCTGGGCGCCAGCGGCACGCTGACACAGGTCGATCAGGCTAGCATGCCACGCATTGCCGAGGCTTTGAAAGAAACTGCGCGGCGCATTACGCGCCAACTACATCGAAGGGGAGCCGCAGGCGCCGCTTGAGAGCCAGAGCTCTCACGTGCGTTGGAGCGAAACAAGGCTGCCGCTATTTCGCAGAACCCGCTATTTGGAATTGCCCGCCACGACCAAGTTGTTTTTCACCGAAAACACATTGGGGACTTGGCTCACGCGCAAATTCGCTAGATTTTTGTCCGCTTCGTTGTCCACGACCCCTTCCAGCGTGACGTTGCCGTTTTTCACGATAATGTGAATCGACGGAATTGCCTGAAAACCGTACTTTTGCAAGCCTGGCTCGCCGTAGATCGTGTGATACACCGCGTGGCGCAGTTGGTCGTCCATTGGTGAAACGGGAAGAACTTCAATGTTGTTCACCACTGAGGCCACGCCCTCGATGCCTTTCACTGCGGCTTCTGCATCGGATTTCAGCGTCGGACGGGTCACTGCACCCATCAGCGTTACTTTGTCCCCATCCACGCGAAATTCCCGAGTTCGTCGCCTAAAAAGTGCATCCTCTCGATGAACTCATCGAATTCCGGTTCGCAATCAACCAGGACTTTCAGTGAGCGATTCATAAGTACTTGCAACGACTTACAAGAGCACGGACGGCATCCCAAGTCATTGTAAGACAGTCTTAGACATCGCTATTGTGTACCTCGGTGTGTACCACGCTCTTCCGCTCTTCCTGTGATCCTGCGAAACTCATCGATTGATTGCGGGGGCTTGCAATGCACCGAAGACGCTAGTCCTGCCGTTTAGGTACAAGTTGCCTGTTACCCGTCATCCGAGTTTCAGGCGAGTCGCTTAACCTGCTGAGTCCAATTGGGATGCGAGCCTGAAACTCCTTGCTCTTCACCTCACGCCTCTTCCCCGCGATTGCGCATCGGGACAACAATGCTGTGCCGATGGTACGGTGGGGATCGAAAACAATACCGGCCAGAATTCAAAGGACTTAGAAGAAATGCGAGGGAACGCTAAGGCATTGAAGCTGAGTGCTGCGAGTAACGCACCGGTGCACTGCCACGCAAACACCGCAACTTGCTTGTCTTACGGTAAACCTGAGGGAAGCCGCCACAAGAAACTTTTCCAAGCAACTGTACGTAGATACCTAAGAGAAATGAGAAAATTCCTGTTTGGGTTTGCGGCCTCCCCCAGGAGCAACGGCCTTGTTTATTCTATTGATCGTGGCCACCGCAGGGATTTGCATGATTATCTACGAATACTCGCGCCCTGGCCGAAATTGGCCAGCCGTGCGGGGTTGGTGGCTTCGCGCGATACTCTTTAACGGCTTCCAGGTCTTCTCTGTATGGTTCGCAGGAGTGGCGTGGGACGGCTGGCTGGTGCGGCATCGCTTTTGGTCTTCGGAGTGGATTGGTACTTACGGTGAGGCGTTTCTCGGTTATTTCGCGATTACCTTTGTTTTTTATTGGTGGCATCGTTGGCGCCACGCTTCGCCGTTTCTCTGGCGGTGGGTTCATCAGATTCACCACAGCCCGCAACGGATAGAAGTCATTACGAGCTTTTACAAACATCCATTTGAAGTCCTCCTCGACAGTCTGTTCATGAGCGCCATTTTGTACGTTGGACTGGGCCTTGAACCGAGAGCGGCCGCAAGTTCAGTCATGTTGAGCGGCCTGGCCGAGTTGGTGTATCACTGGAATGTGAAAACACCACATTGGCTTGGATACATCTTTCAGCGACCCGAGAGCCACTGCATCCATCACCAGGAAGGTGTCCACGCCTTCAACTACTCCGACCTTCCCGTGTGGGACATGCTTTTTGGCACCTACCGGAATCCTCTCGAATGGGAAGGACGCTGTGGCTTCGGGCGAGCCGGTGAATTCCGTCTCGCCGAAATGCTGCGCGGAGTGGACATTAACCAGACAGACATTCCAAAGGTCAACGAGTGAAAGGCGGGAATCGACCGGAACCGGCTTTCCGCATTTGGGCAATCGGCGTCCTGGCGCTGATCGGATTTGCACAAATGACCGGTGACCTTCTTCACCTGTCGGCTCTCAAAGGCATAGCGGCCGCCACCGGGGCGTCACCTGCGCCCAAAGTCTTTTCCGCGGTGAAGGGTTTGGAGACTTTCTCGACGCAGTACTTCGTCGAGTGGATCGACAAAACGGGCGCTTCACACTCCGTTGAAATTACTCCGGAACGTTACGCACATCTGCGCGGCCCTTACAACAGGCGTAACGTCTATGGCGCAGTGCTTGCGTATGGTCCGGTACTCGTAAGCGATCCGCGCACTCGCCCAATGTTCAATGCGGTTTCCAGCTACGCGCTATGCGGCGAGGCACCACTGCTCCGCGAATTAGGCATCCCAATCGAAGCCGGAAGAGGATCTCTCCGCATCCGCTTGCAAACTCGGGCCGGAGTTCCGCCCCCTGAATTGCCGCTTATCTTACGGTCAAGTTGCCCGTGAAAAACGGATGGACAGGTGGGCAGTACAGTATCTTTCGTATCGTACTGGGACTTTACCTTCTGCAGCACTTCTTGACACTGCTTCCATGGGGCACGGAGGCATTTTCCAATCGCGGTGCCTTGCCAGTTGCGGCGGCGAGCCCGCTCATTCATCTATTCCCCAATGTGCTTGCGGTCTGGGACCAGCCGGTATTCCTAGCTTTTCTGCTGACATTGGGCGCACTCTTGTCTACCTTCCTCACTATGGGATTTTGGGACCGGCCCGCTGCACTCGCGCTCTGGTATTTGTGGGCTTGCTTGCTTGGCCGTAATCCTCTAATTTCCAATCCCGCACTCCCCTTCGTCGGATGGTTGCTCCTGTTACACGCGGTTCTGCCAAAGGCACCGTATGGGAGCTGGGAGGCTCGCAGCCGGGACGATCCGCGAGGAAATTGGCATATGCCGCAATCGGCTTTCGCGCTCGCGTGGATTTTGATGGCGGCAGCTTATTCCTACAGCGGTTATACAAAGCTGGTGAGCCCATCCTGGGTAGATGGGAGCGCCTTCACTCACATTCTAGAAAATCCTCTGGCCCGATCCACGGCGCTGAGAGGTTTGCTACTCGCAATGCCACCGGTCAGCCTCCGCATTGCGACTTGGACCGCGCTGGCCCTCGAATTGACTTTTGTGCCGCTGGCGTTGTTGCGCAGGGCCCGGCCGTGGATTTGGACCGCAATGGTGGGGTTACACGCGGGGCTCTTGCTGCTAGTAAGTTTTGCGGATTTGACCGCAGGCATGCTCTTGGTGCACCTCTTTACTTTCAACCCTGCATGGCTTCGGCCAAGAACGGCGGATCGCTCCGCGTGGATCTTCTACGATGGGCACTGCGCCCTATGCCAAGGATGGGTACGATTCGCGCTTGCAGAGGATACGGACGGAAAAGCTTTTCGGATTTCACCGTTGCAGGGGAGGCTGTTTGCAACGCGCATCCCGGCAGAAAAACGCCACTCACTGCCTGACAGTCTCGTTGTACTTACAGAAGATGAGTTGCTTGCCCGCTCCGCCGCCGTACTGCACGTGCTTCGAAGCTTGGGAGGATTGTGGCGAATAATAGCAGCGACTCTTGCTGTGGTTCCGCCTTCTGTCCTCGACTGGTTCTATGACCGAATCGCTGCTTCTCGAAAGGAGTTTTTTGGGACTCGAGCAGACTTCTGTCCAGTTCTGTCTCCGGAACTGCGGAGGCGCTTTGACGCATAGCGACTATCGATTCGATGGCTTGCTGTTTGGAAGACGCGCGTCTCGGCCATGTTTTCGACTGATGGGCCCATTAACTTAGGAATCGGAGCGATGGCAACTCCCTCTTTATTCTTCGCGCAGCGCAACTAGGAGTTGAATGCGAGCGGCGCGGCGCGCATGGCCGATCATCGCGACAAGCGCCGAGACGATCAGCGAAGCGCATACAAGTCCGTACGACACCGGACTGGTTGGGTTCAGCGGCAACGGCGCGCGACGAAGAGCGTTCACAAGGATAAACGAGAAGAGGAGCGCGAATATCGCTCCGGCCAGTGTTCCTGCGATCACTGGGCGCACACCGTAACTGAACACCAGCCTCATGAGCTCACGGGGGTTGGCGCCGAGAGCCGCGCGAATTCCGAACTCGCGAGTCCTCCTCGTCACCGAATAACCCACTGCTCCATAGATTCCGAGCAGGGCCAGGAAACCCGCTACGCCAGCTACAAACAACAGCATCTTGCCGATTATCCATCCTTGCTCGGCGTTATAGTCCATCTGCGTCCGCAGCGTGCTGGAAAGCACCAGCATCTGCGGATCGAGATCGCGCGCAATATGTTTCACCGCGGCCGCGATGGGATCGGCATCACCGCGGAAGCGAACGAGAACGAGATCACCGCGAGCCGGAATGGTGCGCAGCATATAAATGCAAGGGCCATCGGGCTGGCGAGTGAATCCGGTGTAGGTGTCACGGACAATCCCGAGCACGCGCAGACGCTTACCCTCTGGCGTAATGACCTCCCTGCCAATCGGATCTTGCCCAGGCCAAAATGCGGCTGCGAACGATTGGGAGACCATTACTGCATTTTCATCAGCTGGAGTATTGCGGAATACGCTGCCATGTACCAGGGGAATGCCGACCGTGGCGAAATAATTCTGCGAGACAACTCTGACCGTAGCGCTGTGGGTCTCCCCCGATGCCGCCGTGGGAAGACGAAACTCGGTGCCGAGCCCTACTCCTTCTTCGCCCTCTCCCGTCAGGGGAGATATGCTGCTGGTGGCAACGGCGTCGACCAACGGCGTACTCTCAAGACGCTCCTGCAACGTTCGGTAGAAACCTTCCGTTTCAGCCGGATCATAGCGTTCCAGCCTAAGCTCCAACGGAACTGCGAGCACGTGTCGTGTTTCAAAACCCGGCTCCGCATTGAAGAGGGAGAGCACGGCGCGGCAAAACATTACGGATGTGACCATCAGCACGACGCTAAAGGCAACCTGTGCGATTACCAACAGATCCTGCAGCTTCCAACGCGCATGTACGGCTGACAGCGAAAGGTTCTGCCCCTTCAGCGAAAGCCATACGTCCTGCCTGAGGCATTCGGCGGCGGGCGCTACCCCAGCGAAAATAGCAGCAGCCAAAGTGATTGCGGCGAGATAGCCGAAGACATGCCAATCGAGTGTGAACGAATAGTGAGGCATTGCAGGAACAAGCTTTTGAAAGGCCTTGGGTATTTGCAAGGCAAGATAGAGGCCGAGTGCCCCGGCTACTGCCGCCAGCAGCAGGTTTTCGGAAAGAAGTTGCCGCAGCACGCGCCGTCCTGCCGCGCCCAGCGAGATGCGCACGGCGATTTCCTGCCGACGCGCTATGGCGCGGGAAAGCAGCAACACCGCCCCACTGGCGCAGCTTACTAGCAGCAGCAGCGTCGCCCCGGTGCCTATCAGCAACAGGATCCAGAAGGAGTTGGCGCGCACGTTTGGATCTTCGATGAGAGCTCCGCTGGTGACGAGCACGCGCTGTTTCAAGTCGGGATCGAACGCGGGAACCCGCCCTGCGATTACATTCGCCTCGGCCGCAAGTTGCTCGCGAGTGCGGCCTGGACGCAGCCTCCCTTCCAGCCACAACGTGGGCGTTCGTTCCGTGCGAAAGATGTCCTCATTCCCGGTGAGTCGATGCTGCATGGTGTAAGGCACCCAGATTCCAGGACCGCGGAGTCTGCCGGCAAAATCCATCGGGGTAATACCGATTACCGCGAAGGGCTGCCGGTTCAGCAGAATCACTTTCCCAAGGATGTGCGGGTCAGCAGCAAA
>Ga0209577_10004566_pt1 | contig 12999 bp, 8 predicted proteins | sample GraSoiAngelo_109_FD_185874 | JGI IMG/M metagenome (GOLD analysis project Ga0209577, IMG submission 185874) | Grasslands soil microbial communities from the Angelo Coastal Reserve, California, USA - 14_0903_12_20cm (SPAdes) (version 2) | ecosystem: Environmental > Terrestrial > Soil > Grasslands ... | reverse complement strand
AGCTTCCTGCTGATGTGCAGCGGCTACTACCGCTACGACGAGGGGTACACACCCGAGTTCGAGGGAACCGAGCGGTTCGGCGGTCGCATCGTCCACCCGCAGTTTTGGACCGACGACGTCGAGTATGAGGGCAAGCGGGTGATCGTGGTCGGCAGTGGCGCGACGGCCGTGACGCTCGTGCCGGCGCTCGCAGCCAGGGCCGAGCACGTCACCATGCTCCAGCGCTCGCCGAGCTACATCGTGTCGCTGCCGGCAGAGGATCCGTTGGCGCGACTCGCTCGGCGGGCCCTTCCGAAGATGCTCGCCTACCACGCGATCCGCTGGAAGAACGTCCTGCTGATGATGCTGAGCTTCCAACTCAGCCGGCGGCGCCCCCGGTTTATGAAGGCAGTGATCCGCAAGGGCGTGGAACGCCGGCTGCCGCCCGGCTACGACGTCGACACCCACTTCAACCCGCCCTACAACCCCTGGGATCAGCGCATGTGCCTGGTCCCCGACGCCGACCTGTTCGAGGCGCTCGGAACCGGCCGCGCATCGATCGTCACCGACCGAATCAAGACGTTCACCGAGAGCGGGCTCGAGCTCGAGTCGGGTGCCGAGCTCGAGGCCGACCTGATCGTCACGGCCACCGGACTGAACATGCTCCTGCTCGGCGGCATGACCGTGTGGGTCGACGGCGAGCAGATCGACTTCGCGAACACCATGACCTACAAGGGGATGATGGCCACCGGCGTGCCCAATGCGGCGTTCGCGCTCGGCTACACGAATGCGTCGTGGACGCTGAAGTGCGATCTGACCTGCGAGTACGTCTGCCGCGTGCTCAACCACATGGACGCGCACGGCTACACCGAGTGTGTCCCGGAGAACCGCGATCCCTCGGTGAGCCCGCAGCCTATGATCGATTTCTCCTCCGGCTACATCCAGCGCTCGATTCACAAGTTCCCGAAGCAGGGCTCGAGGGCGCCGTGGCGGCTGCACCAGAACTACGCCCTGGACATCTTTAGCCTTCGGCGCAGCCCGATCGAGGACGGCGCGCTCCAGTTCTACGGCAACGGCACGCCGCTTCCGGCATCGCCCGAAACCGAGATCCGCGCCGCGGCCTGACGCCTCGCTGAGCGCTTAACCTGCGTCGAGCCGTGAGGCGCCCGACGCGCACATCGCTGATCGCGGCCGCGCTGCTCGTCGCGGCGCTCGCGATCCGGGTGGTAGAGGTGGCGAGCACCTCATACCGCCCCATCAACGACGCCGGGTCCTATCTGACCCTGGCCAGCGAGATCGCGCACACGGGCGGCTACCCGACCAGCCATCGGCCCGGAGCGGGCGCGGGGGGAACCCGGGGACCGAGCGCGTACTTCCCCCCGGCGTTTCCGTACCTCCTCGCCGCGGTCGATCTGATCGATGGGAATACCTCGCGCCGCGGGGGCGCCGTCCAGCCCGCCCGGTTCTCGCAGGCCGTGCTTGGAACGGTGGCGGTCGCCTTTGTCGGCCTGGTGGCGGGCGAGCTGTTCGGCGACGTGGTTGCCTTGATCGCGCTGGGCCTCGCGGCCTTCTATCCCGTGCTGGTCGAGCTCTCGGCGGTGCTGGTGGCCGAGAACCTGATGGCCACGCTGATCCTGGCCGCCACTTGGGCCGCGCTGCGCGCCCGCCGGTCGCAGCATCCCTACCGCTGGATCGCCGCCACCGGAGTGCTGGCCGGGCTGGCGGCGCTGGCCCACGTCAACAGCCTGGTGGTGATCCTGCCGCTCGCGTTCGCGGCCTGGCGGGCCCGGCGCAGGTGGATCGCCCCGGTCCTCCTCGTGGCAGCGGCGCTGCTGACGATCAGCCCGTGGATCGTGCGCAACGCCGTGGTCCTGCACCGGTTCGTGTGGATCACCGACGAAACCGGCATCACGCTCCGAGGGACGTACAACCCGGCGTCGGCGGCCTACGGCCCCGTGCCCTACAAGTGGCGCATCTTCTACGGCATCCCCGGTGAGCGGCCGCTCATCAGGCAGGAGAGCCGTCTCACCGAGCCGGATCTGTCGGCCCGGCTCGAGCGCCAGGCGTTCGACTACATCGGGGCGCACCCGCTGGCCCCGCTCGAGGTCCTCTACCACAACAGCCTCCGACTGCTCGAGCTGGAAGGCTCGTTCGCGTGGCGCAAGTCAGCCTATGCCCAGGGCATCCCGCGCGGGATCGCCGATGCCGGCGTCGCCGTGTTCTGGATTCTGGGCGCGCTGGCCCTGGCGGGCGCCTTTACGCACCGCGTGCGCTCCGTCCCTGCATGGGTGTGGGCGATCCCGCTGCTGCTGTGGCTGAGCGCCGCCCTGATCAACGCCGAAACCCCGCGTTTCCGCGAGCCCGTGGATGTGTTTCTGATCCTGTCGGCCGCCTGCGCGATCGCGGCGGCCCCGCGGGTCGTACGACGGCTAGCTCGTCCGCCAGTCGGGCGTGAGCGAAGGCCGGCGATTCCGGCTGGTCCTGGCCAGCTTGTCGAGGTGGTCGAGCGCCTGGCCTGAGCCGAACACCACGCACGTGAGCGGCGATTCGGCCGAGAACACCGGCATTCCGGTCTCGTCCGCCACCAGCTCGCGGAACCCGCGGATCAGGGTGCCCCCGCCGGCGAGCAGGATCCCATCCTTCGCGACGTCCGACGCAAGCTCTGGCGGGGTCTCTTCGAGCGTATCCCGCACCGCCTGGAGAACCTCGCCCAGCGGCCCCTGGATCGCGGCGCGCACCTCGCCGGACGACAGCTCGACCGCGGTCGGCAGCCCCGTCAGCAGATGCCGCCCGCGGACCTCCATCGTGGTCTCCGGCTGCTGGGGGATGGCGGAGCCGATCGCGATCTTGATCCGCTCGGCGGTCTGAGAGCCGATCGCGAGCTGGTGCTGGGAGCGCAGGTAGCTCGCGATCGCCTCGTCCATCTCGTATCCCCCCACTCGCACCGAGCGGGACACGACGATCCCGCCGAGCGAGATCACGGCCATCTCGCTCGTCCCGCCGCCGACGTCGACGACCATCCGTCCCACCGGCTCCTCGATCGCGATGCCGGCTCCGATGGCAGCCGCGATCGGCTCCTCGATCAGGTGCACCCGCCGGGCGCCCGCCGCGAGCGAGGCCTCCTCCACCGCCCGCTTCTCCACCTCGGTCACACCCGAAGGCGCGCACACGATCAGCCTCGGGTGCGCCATCCGGCGGTCGATGACCTTCCGGATGAAGTACCGAAGCATCTGCTCGGTGACTTCGAAGTCGGCGATCACTCCGTGCCGGAGCGGCCGGGTTGCGGCGATCGTCGCCGGCGTTCGCCCGATCATTCGCTCCGCGTCGGCACCGACCGCGTGGACGGTCCCGGTCTCGACGTCGGAGGCCACCACCGAGGGCTCCGAGACGACGATGCCCCTGCCGCCGACGTACACCAAGGTGTTCGCGGTCCCGAGATCGATCGCCATGTCGTGGACGCCGAAGGTCGGCGCCAGATGGCGGCGCGCGGTGTCTCTGCTCGAGCCTTCTCTACGGAAGCGGATGCCGCTAAGGGTGTCAGACGCCGGGCGATCGCGCCCCAGCCGCGGCTGGAGGGGGAGGCTCAGCCGCTGGAGCCGCTGGAGCCGGCGGCGCCGGAGAGGGAGCTCACGTCGGTGACCTGGTCTGACGGGGGCAGCGTCGGCTTCGGCTGCGGCCCGTACTTGACCAGGTCCACCGTGATCTGAGTGTTGACCGTCTGGCCTGTCTGAAGCGACTCGTTGAGCGAGAGTTGGAGCCTCCGCACCAGGTTGTGGTCGTCGATCCACACGACGACTGGGACCTGGTGGAGGTTGGTGAGCTTCTCGATCCCCTTCACGGCCGCCTGCGCGGATGAGCGCGAGGCCGAGGGGACCGCATCGGGAACGCGGTCGAGGCTGATCGTGGCCTTGTACCGCGTCGTCTGGATGCCGTTCACGACCTCGCTCCCGTCCTGGCTGACGGTGCCGGCGGCCCGGAGGTACTGAAGGAACTGACTCGGGTCGCTGGAGGCCGGGTTGTTCACGAGCGACGAGATTCCCGGCACGCCGGCCGCCGAGGCCGCCTGCGCGAGGTCGACCTTGATCCACGGCTTCCCGCTGAGCGACGGGATCTTGCTCGTGAGCGCGTCCGGGAGCTTCACATATATGGTCGTCCGGTTTATGACCTCCTCCATGTGGAGCGTGCTCGAGCCGAGTACCTGGGTGATCTGGGGGCTCGAGCCGAGGTTCATGTCGAGGACCAGCGCACCGCTGTGATCGCGGACGTCGAACGCCCCGCCGCCCGTGGCGTTGATCGCCTGCGATAGCGCAGAGGAGCCAAGCCGCAACGTGAAATGCATCTGGTAGCCCGCGGTGTTCGTCGAGACGAACGCCGCCCTGGTCACCTTGTTGGAGCTCGCGCTGCTGCTCGAGCTCGATCCGCATCCCGCCAGGGCAACGGTCGCGCACACCCCGACCGTTGCGAAAGCCCCGATCTTCAATCGCCCCAGCAGCATCCTGATGGCGCAGGCTAGCGCGCGGCGGCGGGACGCGCCACGCGGCGAGACGCGCCAGATCCTCGCGCGAGAAGCTAGCGCTCGCCCGGCAGCTGACGAGGGAACTGCGAGACCTGCCCTCCGGGACTCAGGGCCGTGAGCAGGATCCGGTCCTGCTCCAGCGCGTGGGCGATCGGATACCCCTCGCCCGGCGAGGCGCGTTCGGGCCTGCCGATGTACCCGAACTGGAGATGCTCGGGAAGGATCTGCATCAGCCGCGGCGACATGTGCGCGCGTGCGCCCATGTTGCGGGGCTCCTCCTGGACCCACACCACCTCATCGAGGTTCGGGTACGAGGAGACCAGCTCCAGGATCTCGGCCTGCGGGAAGGGGTACAGCAGCTCCACACGGCCCACCGCGACCTGCGGGTTCTTGGCGTGCGCCTCGTGGCCAACCAGCTCGTAGTAGATCTTGCCGGTGCACAGGACCAGCCGCCTGACCCTCGACGCCTCGGCGCCGGGCTCGCCGAGCACGGGCTCGAACCGGCCCTCGGTCAGGTGGTCCATCCGGCTCGTGGCGTGAGGGTGGCGCAGCAGGCTCTTCGGCGTGAGGATCACGAGCGGCCGCTGCTTGGCGATCCGGGCCTGACGGCGCAGGAGGTGGAAGTACTGTGCCGGCGTGGTCGGGTTGGCGACGCGGATGTTGCCCTCGGCGGCAAGCTGCAGGAAGCGCTCGATCCGCGCGGAGGAGTGCTCGGGGCCCGAGCCCTCGTACCCGTGCGGGAGGAGCAGCGTCAGCCTCGACGTCTGGCCCCACTTGGCCAGTCCCGAGACGATGAACTGGTCCATGATCACCTGCGCGCCGTTGACGAAGTCGCCGAACTGGGCCTCCCACAGCACCAGCGTCTCCGGCGCCTCCTGTGAGTAGCCGTACTCGAACCCCACGCACGCCACCTCCGACAGCGGGCTGTTGTGGAGCTCCATCGGCGCGAGCGCACCGGGGAGGTGCTGGATCGGCGAGTACTCCTGTCCGGTTTTGGCGTCGTGGAGGACCAGGTGGCGCTGGCTGAACGTACCCCGCTCGGTGTCCTGACCGGTCAGTCGGATCGGCAAGCCCTCGGTCAGGAGCGACGCGAACGCGAGCGCCTCGGCGTGGGCCCACAGCACGCTCCCGTCGGCATGCTCGAGCGCCTCGCGCCGCTGCTCGAGCTGCTTGGCGAGCTTGGGGTGAACCATGAATCCGTCTGGCACCGACAAGAGCTCCTCGCCGAGCACCCGGAGCCGCTCTGCCGCGACCGCCGTCTTGACTTCCGGCGACGGGGTGCGGTCGAGCTCGTACTCGCCGGTCTGGGGCTCGACGTCGCTGGCGGCGGCGACCCGCTGCTTGAGCGACTCATGCGCGTCGCTCAGGACCGACCAGACGTCGTCGGTCATCTCGGTCGAGTCCTGCTCGGTGACCACTCCTTGGTCGATCAGCTGCCTGGCGAACAGCTCTCGCACCGGCGGGTGCTTCTTGATCACCTGGTACATCGCTGGCTGCGTGTAGGCGGGCTCGTCGGCCTCGTTGTGCCCGAAGCGCCGGTAGCCGATCAGGTCGATGAGGACGTCGTGCCCGAACTCCTGACGGAACGCGAACGCCAGCCGCACCGCGGAGATGCACGCAGCCACGTCGTCGGCGTTGACGTGGATGATCGGGACGTCGAAGCCCTTGGCTAGGTCTGACGCCCACGTCGTCGAGCGGGCGTCGTCGGCGTTGGTGGTGAATCCCACCTGGTTGTTCTGGATCAGGTGGATCGTGCCGCCGGTCGTGTAGCCGTCGAGCGCCTGCAGGTTGAGCGTCTCGGCGACCACTCCCTGCCCGGGGAAGGCGGCGTCGCCGTGGAGCAGGATCGGGATCGCCGCGTTCGTGTCGCGGTGAACGTGCGGCCCCTGGCGGGTCGTCTGGGCGGCCCGGGTCGCCCCTTCGACGACCGGGTCCACATACTCGAGGTGGCTCGGGTTGGACTCCAGCCGGACGATGATCGACTCTCCCTTGGGGAGCTGGTAGGACCCCTGGGCGCCGTGGTGGTACTTGACGTCGCCGGTCCCGCCTTGCGGGATCGTGGTGATCGGCTCCAGCGTGGAGGTGCCCTCGAACTCGGCGAAGATCGTCTCGTAGGGGCGCCCGAGGTTGTGCGCGAGCACGTTCAGCCGCCCGCGGTGCGCCATCCCGAGCACCACCTCGCGCGCGCCCTGCGCGGCCGACAGCTGGATCAGCTCGTCGAGCATGGGCACGGTCATGTCGAGCCCCTCGACCGAGAACTGCTTCTGGCCCAGGTATGCCTTGTGCATGAAGCGCTCGAGCGCGTCGACCTCGGTCAGCCGCTTGAGCAGCGCCTTCTGCTCCTCCTGGGTGAGCGGCGTCCTGAATCGCCCGCCCTCGATCCCCTCCCGCAGCCACAGACGCTGGCGGTGTGAGCCGATGTGCTCGATCTCGTACGCGATCGGCCCGCAGTAGGTGTCGCGCAGGTGCGGCAGCGACTCGGCCAGCGTCTCGCCGGGCACGTACATCCGCAGGATCCGCGAGGGGATCTTGGCCATCAGCTCTTCGGTCAGTCCGAGCGGCTCGGGATCGAGCGCGGGGTCGCCCTCGGGCTCGCGCCCGAGCGGATCGAGCTTGGCCGCCAGGTGGCCGTGCGTGCGGTGGGCCTTCAGCAGCGACGTCGCGGCCTGGACGGCCTGCAGGAGCTCGTCGTCCGGCGGCGCGGCCGCGGGCGCGGGTGCCGTGGCCGGCCCGGCGGGGGCCGCGACCGGGGGCGGCGGCAGCGGCGGCAGCTCCACGCCGAGGTCGCCGAACACCCGCTCGTAGAAGCCCGCCTCGCCGTGCAGATACGCCTCGATCCTGGCCAGGAACCTCCCGGACTCCGCCCCCTGGATGATCCGGTGATCGTAGGTCGAGGTCATCGTCATGACCTTCTCCGCGCCGATCGCCTGTCCGACCCGCTCAAGTCCCACCGGGTAGGAGATCGACCCGGTCGCGACGATCGTGCCCTGACCCGCCATCAGCCGCGGGACGGAGGCGACCGTGCCGAGCCCCCCGGGGTTGGTGAGGCTCAGGTTCCCCCCGGTCAGGTCATCGGCCGTCAGTGTGTTCGTCCGCGCCTTCTCGACCAGCTCGTTGTAGGCGTCGAGGAACTCGGGGAAGCTCTTGCGACCGGCATCGCGAATCACGGGCACCATCAGCGTCCGGGTGCCGTCCTTGCGCTCGACGTCGACCGCGAGCCCGAGGTTGGCCGCTCCGTCGTCGATCCGCTGCGGCTTGCCGTCCACCTCCGCGTAGTGGTGGGCCATCACCGGCATCTCCTCGGTCGCGACGCGGGCGATCGCGTAGGCGATCAGATGCGTGAACGAGACCCGGTGCCCGGCGGCCTTGAGCTGCTCGCGGCGAGCGGCCAGCTCGGTGACCGTGGTAGTGCGGAAGGAGGTCGCGGTGGGGACGCTCCGGCTCTCATCCATGTAGCGCGCGAGCGCGGCCGCGGCGCCGCGCAGCGGCTGGGCCCCCGGCGCCGGGGCGGGCGGGGCGGCTGCGGGGGCGGGCGCTCCGCCGTTGCCGGTCGCCGCGAGCACGTCCGCCTTGGTGATCCGGCCTCCGCGGGCCGTGCCTTGGACCCCGCCGAGGTTCACGCCTTCTTGAGCCGCTACGCGGCGCGCGACGGGTGAGGCCGCGGTCCCGTCGCCTGAGAGTGATGCGTTTTGCACGCTATCCGTGTCTTTTGCATCACGCTCACGCGGCTCGGGCGCCACTTTCGCCGGAGAACCCGCCGTCATCCTGGCGATCACCTGGCCGACGGTGACCGTTTCCCCCTCGGCGAACAGGATCTCGGTGATCGTCCCGGTCGCGGGCGCCGGGAGCTCCATGTCCACCTTGTCGGTCGAGATCTCGACGACGGTGTCGCCCTCGCGAACCTCCTCGCCGACCTTCACCGCCCACTCCAGGATCGTGCCCTCGGTCACCGACTCGCCACCCGTCGGCGTGACGATGTCGATCGTCCGACCGGTGGAAGCCTCGGCCGCGGCCGTGCCCTCGGCCTCGGTCGCAGCGGCGGCGACCTCCTCTTGGGGCGTGGCCGGAGGAGCCTCGGCGGTCGTGGGCATCGCCGCGCCGCCGTTCGCGTCGCCACCCGCGCCGTCAGACGAGATCTCGGCGAGCACCGCGCCCACCGCGACCGTGTCGCCCTCCGCTGCGAGGATCTTGGTGATCGTCCCGGCGGCCGGGGATGGCACCTCCGCGTCCACCTTGTCGGTCGAGATCTCGACGATCGTCTCGTCGGCCTCGACCGAATCACCGACGGCCTTGTGCCACTCGAGCACGGTCCCTTCGGAGACCGAGTCGCCCATCGCTGGCATCACGACCTGGACCGTGCCGCTGTCAACCGCCATTTGGCTCAACTGTAACGGCTGATAGCCGATCGACCCTGGCCCTGCGGCGGCTTTCGACGACGAATCCGATGGTGCCCGCGAACGGCCCCAGGCCGCCCAGCACGGCGACCACCAGCGCCAGCCAGAACGGGATGATTCGTACCCTCGCGGCGGCGATGCAGATCAGCGACATCGCGATCCAGATGAGACCGTGGGCCAGCCCGAGGATGAAGGTCGCCGGCTCGGGTTTTCCGAGCGCGAAGGCGCAAATCAGCAGCAACAGGTACACGGCCGAGTGGATGAAGGACGCCACCTCCAGCCGGATGAACGTGACCAGGCGCTTGAACGTACGCAAAGCTAGGAGCCGGCAACACTAGGAGCCGGAGAGCAACGCGCCCATCCGGCGAAGCGGCTCATCCGCCTCCTTCGGCCACCACGCGACCTCCGCCGGCCACCACGCGAACTCGTCGTGCTCGTGATCGGGCGAGACGGTCGCGCCGTCCGGGAGCCAGGCCTGGCCGACGAGCAGCACCAGCTCGCTCGGCAGCAACACCAGCGCCTCGATGACCAGGCGCTCCGCGTCGACGGACCACTCTTCCCGCAGCTCGCGGCGCATCGCCTCGGTCGGGTTCTCGCCTACCTCGACCGACCCTCCGGCCCCGAGCGCCCAGCGTCCCGCCCACGACGCCAGCCACGCGGCTCGCCGACCCGCGAGCCAGGAGCCGTCGGCGCCCCGGACCAGGCACAGGATCGAGAGGCTGCGCGCGGCTCCGTCCGGAAGCAGCCGGAGCGCCCAACGCGCCGGCTGGAGCTCGAGGCTGAGGCCGTCACGCCTCACGTCGAAGTCCACGAGCCTCGCCGCGAGCCCGTCGTGCGAGGGCGAGCCCCGCTGCCGCAGGGCGTCGAGCGCCACGTCCGCCGCCTCGGTGGCCGAGGCCGCCGGCTGGAACTCCTCCGCACGCCAGAGCGCCTGGACGTCGCCCGGGTTCCAGGGGCCTCGGGCAAGGATGCCGGGTGCCTGCGCCACCCCCCGAACGGTACCCGGGTAGGCTGGCCGCCCGTGCAGCGGCGGCTCAAGCACTGGGGGTGGGGATACGAGGACGAGCAACCCTCGCCTCGCGAGCTGCGCGACGCGGCGCGAGCCCGAGGAGCCGGTGGCCCTGTCCGATCTCGCGTTGCCCGCTCCGCGGCTGCGTCCGCCCGAATCGCTGGCCGCGATCTGCTCGCTCGACACCTACGACCGTGCCCTACACGGCTACGGGCGTGCCTACCGCGACGTGGTGCGGGCGTTTCGCGGCCGGTTCGACCATCCGCCGGACGTCGTCGCCCACCCCCGTGACGAGGCCGAGGTGGAGGCGGTGCTCGGATGGGCAGTGTCCTCGGGGGCCGCGGTGATCCCGTTCGGAGGCGGGACCAGCGTGGTCGGAGGAGTCGAGGCCGCGGTGCCGGAGCGGTTCGCGGGAACGGTGTCGCTCGATCTCAAGCGCCTCGATCGCGTGCTCGAGGTCGACCCGCTGTCCCACGCCGCCCGGATTCAGGGCGGCGCGCTCGGCCCGGGGCTCGAGCGCCAGCTCGCCGAGCGGGGCCTGACGCTCCGCCACTTCCCGCAGTCGTTCGAGTTCTCGACCCTCGGCGGGTGGATCGCGACCCGGTCGGGTGGGCATTTCGCCACCCTGTACACGCATATCGACGAGCTGGTCGAGTCGGTCCGCGCGATCACCCCACAGGGGGCCTGGGAGTCACGCCGGCTCCCGGGGTCCGGCGCGGGCGTGTCGCCCGACCGGATGCTGATCGGCTCCGAGGGGATCCTCGGGTTGATCACTGAGGCATGGGTCCGGGTCCGGCCCCGGCCGACGCGACGGGCCTCGGCCGGGGTCAGGTTCGAGCGCTTCGAAGTGGGAGCGGAGGCGGTGCGGGCGCTCTCCCAGTCGGGCCTCTACCCGTCGAACTGCCGGCTGATCGACGCCCAGGAGGCCGCCGTCACGGGAGCGGGAGACGGCTCGCACGCGGTGCTGGTGCTGGGGTTCGAGTCGGCCGACCATGACGTCGAGCCCTGGATGTCGCGGGCGCTCGAGCTGTGCTCCGACCACGGCGGCAGGTGGGAGCGGCGGGGCTCCCGTGGCGGCGGCGACGCCGTCGGCAGCTGGCGCGATGCGTTCCTGCGCGCTCCCTACCTGCGCGACACGTTCGTCGCGATCGGCGTGCTCTCCGAGACGTTCGAGACCGCGATCACGTGGGACCGGTTCCCCCGGTTTCACGAGTCCGTGCTCGAGCGGACCCGTGACGCGGTCGAACAGATCTGCGGCCAGGGAACCGTGACCTGCCGCTTTACCCACGTGTATCCGGACGGCCCGGCGCCCTACTACACGATCCTCGCGCCGGCGCGGCGGGGGTCCGAGCTCGAGCAGTGGGCGGAGATCAAGGCCGCGGCCTCGGAGGCGGTGCTCGCGGCCGGGGGCACGATCACCCACCACCATGCCGTCGGGCGCGACCACCGCCCGTGGTACGACCGCCAGCGGCCGGTCCCGTTCGCGCAGGCGCTGCGGGCGGCCAAGGCGGCGGTGGACCCGACGGGGGCGCTCAACCCGGGGGTGTTGATCGATCCGGATCCAGCACCCGCTCGTACACCCGGTAGCGCTTGACGATCGTGCCGCCCATCGCCTCGAGCCCGCGGTTCATTGCGCTGTTGCTCTCGAGGATCCAGCCCGCCTCGCCCCACTTCGCGGGCGGCTTCTCAGCCATGTCGTAGTGCTCCATGTAGAGCAGCGCGGCGGCGCCGGTGTGCTGGTGCTCGGGCAGCACACCCAGGAACCCCACGCGCACGCCGTCGATGATCCGCCGGCGCCGGAGGTAGTGCCACCAGCCAAGCGGCAGCAGCCGCCCCTTCATCCTCTTGAGCACCTGGTTGATGTCGGGAACCGTGATCGCCGCGGCGACCGTCTCGCCCTCGATCTCGGCGATCATGAACCAGTCGCGGTTGAAGACCAGCTGGTAGGTGCGCGCGAGGTCGTCGAGGTCCTCCTTCGAGTACGGGACGAAGCCCCAGTTCGTGGACCAGGCCGCGTTGTACACCTTCGCGAACTCGTCCATGTCGCGCCGCAGGTGCCGCCGAGTCATCTTGCGCACCGTGATGCCGTACGTGGTCCGCGCGCGCTCGGCCACCTTGGGAAGGATCGGCAGCACCTTGTCGCGGTCGGCCACGTCGAGCCACCAGCTGTACAGGTCCATCGCCTTGGTCAGGCCGGCCGCCTCGCAGCGCCGCTGGTAGTAGGGCGGGTGCCAGGGCTGCCTGATCACCGGATCGAGCTCGAACCCCTCGATCAGGACCCCGCTCTCGTCGTTCATCTGGAAGTCCATCGGACCAACCATCCGCTCGCAGCCGCGCTCCCGGAGCCACGTCTCGGCGGCGCCCAGCAGCGCATCGAGCACCTCCTGGTCGTCCTCGAGCTCGAGGAATCCGAACATCCCCCAACGGGTGGAGTGGAACTCGTTGAACGCGTGGTCGGTCTGCGCGGTTACCCGCCCCACCACGCGGCCGCCGCGCGAGGCCAGGAAGTACTCGGCCTCGCCGTGGGTGAAGTACGCGTTGGCCCGGCGGCTCAGGAACAGGTAGCGCTCGAGCTTCAGCGGCGGGATCCAGTGGGTGCCGGCATGGAGCCGGAACGGAAGCGCGACGAACCGGCGCAGGTCGCCGAAACCGTGCACGGGCCGGACGTCGATGCTTGCGGTGCTGGCGCTCGTCATCGGCGCGGAACCGTAGCGGAGCGTCAGCCTCCCTCGGCCCGAAGCGCCTCCAGCACGGGACCGGCCGAGGGCGCCACCTCGGGCGGAAGCCGCTCGAGCACCTCCCGCCACGGCGGGTGCGCAGAGATCGCCGCCCGCACCTGCTCCAAGCCCGCCTGGAGCATTCCTCCCTGCGCCATTCCGAGCCCGGCCCAGAAGCGGAGCTCGTGGTTGTCGGGCGCGAGCTCCCACGCCCGCACCGTGGCTCGAGCGGCCTCGTCGTACCGGCCTTCGCCGGCCAGCCGGTCCGCCTCGCCGGCCAGGTCGTAAGCGTCGTGCATGGCCAGCAGCCGGCGCAGCTCGCGCAACGGCTCAGGATCGTCCTCGACCCGCAGCGACACGGACGTCTCCCACGGCTCGCCGTCG
>Ga0209577_10004564_pt1 | contig 13001 bp, 11 predicted proteins | sample GraSoiAngelo_109_FD_185874 | JGI IMG/M metagenome (GOLD analysis project Ga0209577, IMG submission 185874) | Grasslands soil microbial communities from the Angelo Coastal Reserve, California, USA - 14_0903_12_20cm (SPAdes) (version 2) | ecosystem: Environmental > Terrestrial > Soil > Grasslands... | reverse complement strand
GCCCGGAAAGCGGCGCGCCGAGCGCTTGTCCAAGGCGACGTCCGGGTGGTGGCGCCTGGCGAGACGCCGGAACGCCGCCTTGATAGCCACGTCGCCGGCGGTCGGGCTGACCCCCAGCCGTCGGTAATAATCCTTGAAATTTGCCATCAGGCTCCCGCACGTCGTCGCGAGCACAGCACCGATGGAAGCAAACCGAACGCCATCGGGCGTCTGCCGGCGGGGTGCCGGCGGGCGGCGACCAGGCGCTCATGCGCGCCAGCGACGGTCGAGGCCGCGATACTGGAGGGCCTCGGCGCAGTGCTCGGTGGCAATGGTCTCGACGGCGGCAAGGTCGGCGATCGTGCGCGCGACGCGCACGACGCGATCGTGGCCGCGCGCGGAGAGCCCCAGGCGTGTCATCGCGGCGGCGAGGAGCCGCTGCGCCTCGGCCGGGATCGGACAGAGCCGTCGGAGCAGCCGGCCCCCGATCTCCGCGTTCAGCCGCGCGCCCGCCGCGCCGCCGCGCGCGTGCTGGCAGGTGCGTGCCCGCGCCACCCGCGCGCGGACAGTGGCCGAGTCGTCGCCGGCCAGCGCGCCCGTGTACTCCTCCCCCTCGAGCGCCGGCAGCTCGACGTGCAGGTCGATGCGATCGAGCAGCGGTCCTGACAGCCGGCCGAGATACCGGTCGCGCTCGCCGGGTGTGCACAGGCATCGGTCCAGGGTCGGACAGCCGCGTCGACACGGATTCGCGGCGGCGATGAGCTGAAAGCGCGCGGGAAAGTCGCTCACCCCACTGGCGCGCGCGATGGTGACACGCCCGTCCTCGAGCGGCTGGCGCAGCGACTCGAGCACGTGCTGCTGGAACTCCGGCAACTCGTCGAGGAACAGCACGCCGCGGTGGGCGAGCGTGACCTCGCCCGGATGCGGCGGGCTGCCGCCGCCGATCAGCCCCGCCACGGAGATCGTGTGGTGGGGCGCGCGGAATGGCCGCACGTCGACGAGCGCGCCACGGCGTCGCAGGAGTCCGGCCACCGACCAGATCGTCGAGACCTCCAGCACCTCGTCGCGCGAGAGCGGCGGCAGGACCGCGGCGAGCCGCTTCGCGAGCATCGTCTTGCCTGCGCCGGGCGGGCCCACCAGCAGCACGTTATGAGCGCCGGCGGCCGCGATCTCGAGCGCGCGCTTGGCGTGCGCCTGCCCACGGACGTCCCGGAAGTCGAGATCCTCGCCCGCGTCCGCCGGCAGTGACGTCGCCTGCGAGGGCTCGGCACAGGGCACCTCGCCGTTGAGCAGGCCGATGGCCTCGCGCAGCGTCGCCGCCGAAAGCACCCGCACGCCGTCGACGGCCGTGGCCTCGGCGCCGTTGTCGCGCGGGACAAGCAGCGTGGCGATCGCGCGCCGGCGGCAGGCCAGACTGACCGCGAGCGCGCCGCGCACGGCCTGGATCTGGCCGTCGAGGGCCAGCTCGCCGACGACCGCGAAGTCGCCGAGGCCGTTGCCGCGGACGCAGCCGGTGGCGATGAGGATGCCGAGCGCGATCGGCAGGTCGAAGGAGGCGCCTTCCTTGCGCAGGTCGGCCGGCGCGAGGTTCACCGTGATGCGATCGTTGGGAAACGCGAAGCCCGCGTTGCGGATCGCCGTGCGCACGCGCTCGCGACTCTCGCGCACCGCGGAGTCGGGGAGCCCGACCGTGATGAAATTGGGCAGCCCCGGCGTGACGTCGACCTCGACGCGCACGAGGGCCGCCTCCACGCCGACCAGCGCCGCCGACAGCACGTGTGCGAGCATGCGGCGATTGTTTGGGCCGCGCGGGGCGGGGTCAATGTCCCCGATTCGATACGGCCGGCGCGCCGGTCCGCCGCGCAGTTCCCCGCCACGGACGTTCTCTGATAGAGTGCCCGGGCACATGAGCGGCGACGACGTGCTCCGGCCCGTGGCCCTCGTGGTGGACGACGAGGAGAGCGTTCGCGAGTCGTTCCGCCTGGTGCTCGACCAGGACTACGAGGTCCTCGACGCGCCCGACGGCGCGCGCGCGCTCGAGCTCGTGCGCGCCAACCACGTGGACGTGGTCCTGCTGGACATCCGGCTGCCCGAGATGGACGGCATCGAGGTGCTCGAGCGGCTCAAGGCGCTGGACGACAGCCTCGAGGTGATCCTCGTCACCGCGGTGAAGACGGTGCGGACGGCCGTCGCCGCCATGAAGCTCGGCGCGTTCGACTACCTCACCAAGCCGTTCGAGGACGAGGAGCTGCTCTCGCTCGTGCGGCGCGCGGTCGAGAAACGCTCGCTCGAGCGCGAGGTGACGTTCCTGCGCGGCGAGCTGGCGCGGCGCCACGACCGTGACGAGATCATCGGCGAGCATCCCGAGATGCAGAAGCTCGCGCGGCTCGTCACGCAGGTGGCGCGCACCACCACCACCGTGCTGATCACCGGCGAGAGCGGGACCGGCAAGGAGCTGATCGCCCGCGCCATCCACCATCGCGGCCCGCGCCGCGACAAGCCGTTCGTGCCCGTGAATCCCGCCGCGATCCCCGAGGCGCTCGTCGAGTCGGAGCTGTTCGGTCACGAGAAGGGCGCGTTCACCGGCGCGCACCAGCGCAAGCTCGGCCGCTTCGAGCTGGCGCAGGGCGGGACGCTCTTCCTCGACGAGATCGGTCTGCTGCGCGCGGAGGTGCAGGCCAAGCTCCTGCGTGTGCTCCAGGAGCGTGAGATCGAGCGCGTCGGCGGCACGCGCTCGATCAAGATCGACGTGCGCATCGTGGCCGCCACCAACGCGGACCTCAAGCGCGCGGTGGCGGCCGGCACATTCCGCGAGGACCTCTACTACCGTCTCAACGTGGTGCCGATCGCGGTGCCGCCGCTGCGCGCGCGCATCGAGGATCTCCCGCGTCTGGTGGACCACTTCGTACGGCGCTACAACCACGAGTTCAACAAGCGCATCCAGGGCCTCACGCCGGAGGCGCTCGCGCTGCTGGCCGCCTACGCGTGGCCCGGCAACGTGCGCGAGCTGCAGAACATCGTCGAGCGCACGATGGTGCTCGTCGACGGGCCGCTCATCGGGCCCGCCGATCTGCCGCTCGACGTGACGCTCGCCCCCGGCCGCCCGGGACCGGGGCAGACGCCCGAGCCGCTGCGCATGGACCTCAACCAGGCGAGCGATCGCTTCGAGCGGATCATCGTCCAGCGCGTGCTGGAAGAAGTCGGCGGCAACGTCAGCGAGGCCGCGCGGGTGCTCGGGCTGCATCGCAACTCGCTCAAGATGAAGCTCTCGCGCTGGAAGCTCGCCGGCGGCGAGTTCGAGGAGCCGGGCGCCCAGTAACGGGCCAGCCCGCCAGCGCCGGATGCCCAGTCACGGGCCAGCGACGGCGGAGCGCACCGTCGCCCACGGTCATGAATTCGCGGATTTGTCGTCGACCAATCGGCAACCCCTATTTGGCGGTCGAATTGCCTATGCTCCTTCCCCTCAGGCGGAACGGCGCTCCCATGGTGGGAACGACCAGCCGCCGAAAAGGGGACTCATCCATGACGAAGCTCATCGCCGTCACGCTCGCTCTCGCCTCGCTCCTCCTCATCGCGCCGGTCATCGAGTCCGAGACGTCGGGCTCGACCCAGATGTTCGTGGCCATCGGCAACGCGGAGGGTGGTGGAGGCGAGTAAGCCGCCTCGAACGGTTGGTGGCGTCGAGAGCAAGGACTGCTCGTGTCGCGCTCCTTACCCTCGTCTGCCTGCTCGCGGCCGCCGGCCAGGCGCCGGCTGATGACGGCGTCTACCGGCGGCCGATCGCCAATGATCCATCCACGCTCGATCCCGTCCTCATCAGCGACATCTATGGCGGGTCGGTCGCGCAGCAGATCTTCGACGGCCTCGTCTCGTTCGATCAGACGTTGGCCATCACGCCGTCGCTTGCCCAGTTCTGGCGCGCCTCGCGCGACGGGCTCACGTGGACGTTCACCCTCCGCAAGGGCGTGCACTTCCACCACGGCCGCGAGGTCACGGCCGACGACGTCGTGTATTCGCTCACCCGCGTGCTCGATCCGCGCCTCAAGTCCGGCGCCGCCGACCTCTTCACGAACATCCGCGGCGCTCCCGAGTTTCGCCGGGGCGAGGTCTCGCACGTGATGGGCCTCGCCGCGCTCGACCGCTACACCGTGCAGGTGTCGCTCGCCGAAGCGAGCGTGCCGTTCGTGAGCCTGCTCGCCGTGGGCCAAGCGAAGATCGTCCCGCGCGACATCGCCGAACGGGACCCCGTGGGATTTGGCGTCAAACCGGTGGGCACCGGACCCTTCCGCTTCGAACGCTGGGAGCGTCGACGCGAGATCGTGCTGACGGCGAACCCGGAGTATTTCGACGGTCCGCCACGGCTCTCGCGCCTCGTCTATCGGATCTTCCCGGGTGGCGAGCTCGACCACATGTACCAGGCGTTCGTCAGAGGCGAGCTCGAGGACACGCAACCGCCCACGCGCGACTACCGACGAGCCATCACCGCCGGCCAACACGTCTACGTGCGGCGTCCGCAGTTCAGCGTGCGGTTCTACGGCTTCAACACGCGGATCAAGCCGCTGGACGACCGCCGCGTCCGCCAGGCGATCCTCGCCGCCGTCGACCGCGACGCGCTCATCGAGGAGATCCACCTCGGCAAGCACACGGCGGCGCGCGGCATCGTCCCGCCAGGCACGCTCGGCTTCAATCCCGCGCTGGCCGCGCCCGGCTACGATCCGCGCCGGGCCCGGGCGCTGCTCGCCGAGGCCGGCTATCCCGGCGGCCGGGGACTGTCGAAGATCGAGATCTGGTCGAGCGTGACGAACGACGCGATCCTGCGCGAGCACGACCTCATCCGCCGCTCCCTGGCCGCCATCGGCATCGAGGCCGAGGTCAAGTACCTCACGGACTGGCCCGCATTCTCGAAGGCGCTGACCGAGGGCCGGCTGCCCATCTTCCTCTACGCGTGGTTCGCCGATGTCCCCGATCCGGACAATTTCCTGACCAAGCTGTTCCACTCGAAGAGCCCGCGCAACTATGCGCGCTACCACAACCCGGTCGTGGACGAGCTCTTGACCGCCGCGCGCACCACCGCCGATCCGCAGCGGCGCGTCGAGCTCTACCGCCGCGCGGAGCAGGTGATCATGGACGACGCGGTGATCGTTCCCGTCTGGCACTACAACTACGAGCGGTTGTTCCAGCCGTGGGTACGGTCCGTGGAGGTCAACGGGCTCGGCGATCCGTACATCCCGATGCGGAAGGTGTGGCTGGCGCGATGATCCGCCTCCGCCTGCGGACGTTGCGCGCGCGGCTCCTGTGGGGCGCGGTGCTCATGATCGCTCCGATCATGGCGGGCGTCTTCCTGCTCGTGGAGCGCCACCAGCGGGTCGCCATCGTCGAGGAGATGGAGCGCCGCGGCGACGTCATGGCCCGCAGCCTGGCCGCGGTGTCGCAGGGGCCCCTGCTGCTCTACAACTTCACGGCGCTGGAGCAAAACGTCGTGCGCGTGGCCGGCGAACCGGACGTCGTCTACGCGATCGTGCTTGACGCCGAGGGAAAGGTGGCCGCGCACAGCCGACACCCGGACCGCGTGGGTCAGATGCTCAAGTCGAAGACGGACATCGAGGCGGCCCGCACGATGGTGGCCATGATGCAGGAGACCACGTCGGCCCGTCAGTCCGTGCTCGATTTCGCGGTGCCCGTTCTCGTGAACGGCCAGAAGTGGGGCACCGTGCGCGTCGGCGTCTCCAAGAAGCGCATGGAGGCCGAGATCGTGCGGACGCGCTCGGAGCTGGCGGCGCTCACGTTCGTCATGCTCCTCTTCGGAGGAGGGATCGCCGCCGTCATCGCCCGGCGCATCTCGAAACCGGTGCAGCAGCTGGCCGAGGGCGCCGCCGCCCTCGCGCGTGGCGAGTGGAACCAGCGGATCGAGCCGACGACCGACGACGAGATCGGACGGCTCGCGACGGCCTTCAACCACATGGTCGCCGAGCTCGCCCAGCAGCGCGTGGACCTCGAGGACGCGAACACCGAGCTGCGACACGGCTTCGAGCAGCTGGCCGACCTCAAGACGTATACGGACAACATCCTGGCCTCGCTCACCAGCGGCATCGTGACGGTGGACCTCGACGGGCGCGTGGTCACCCTGAATCCAGCCGCCGAGCTGATGACCGGCTTCTTCGCCGGCGAGGTGCGGGGGCGGTACTGCACCGAGGTCTTCGCGCACACGCCCGACCTCGCCGAGCTGCTCATGGAGACGCTGGCCAATCGCGTGCTCGTGGCCGGTGTGAGGGTGACGCTGCGCCGCCGGAACGGACGGGTGGTGCCGGTCGAGCTGTCGGCGGCGCCCCTGCGGGGCGGCGAGGGCAAGGAGCTCGGCGTCATCGGCGTCTTCCGCGACCTCACCAAAGTGCAGCAGCTGGAGGACCGGCTCCGGCGCTCCGACCGGCTGGCCGCCATCGGCGAGCTGGCGGCCGGGCTCGCCCACGAGATCAAGAATCCGCTCACCTCGCTGCTGACCTTCAGCCGCCACCTCTCGCGCCGCTTCGAGGATCCGGAGTTCCGCCAGAAGTTTCTCTCGGTGGTCCCGCGCGAGCTCGAGCGCATCAACAACATCGTCGAGCGGCTGCTCGAGTTGGCGCGCCCGGCGCCGCTGACGTTCAAGCCGCTGCGGCTGCCCGCCCTGCTCGAGCGGGTGCTGGAGCTGTACGGCGACCGCCTCGAGGCGCAGAGCGTGGGCGTGACGCGCGACTGGCGGCGGGACGTGCCCGCCGTGTGGGCCGACCAGGAGGCGCTCTATCGCGCCCTCGTGAACCTCGTTACCAACGCGCTCGACGCCATGCCGCGCGGCGGCAGCCTCGCACTGCGCGTGGGCTGGAGCGAGGGCGAGATGCTCGGAGGGCCGCGTGCGGGCGGGCGGCGCGTGGCCATCGAGGTGGAGGACTCCGGCATGGGTATCGCGTCGGCGGACCTGCATCGCGTCTTCAATCCGTTCTTCTCCACCAAGGAGGGCGGGACCGGGCTCGGGCTCGCGCTCACGCAGAAGATCGTCGAGGACCACGGCGGCTCCATCGACGTCCGCAGCGTGCCGGGCGCGGGCGCACTCTTCCGGATCGTCCTGCCGCTCATGCCGGACGTGCCGCTGGACACGGGACATGATGACCGCCTCGGATGACGCGGCGCCCCGACGGCGCGAGCTGGAGGATACGCGCACGCAGATCGCGGAACTCGAGCGCGAGCTGGCGGAGACGCGCTCCCTCGTATCCCTCGGCCGCCTGACGCTGAGCATTGCGCACGACTTCCGCAACGTGATGGCGGTGATCACCGGGCAGAGCGAGCTTGTGCTCGAGAGCGTGTCGGCCGACGGCCCGCTGCGACGGCGCCTGCAGGCGATCCGCAAGGCGACGGGCTGGGGCGAGCGGCTCACGCGCGAGTTGCTGGCCGCCGGCCGGGCGCCGTCGTCGTCTGCCCCGATCGCCGGCGGGCGCGTCAGCGTTACCACGTCGCCGGCGGCCAACGTCAACGGCGCCCGCGGGGGCGCCGCCACCGGACCGACCGTCCTCGTCCTCGAGGAGGAGGCGGGCGTCCGCGAGCTGATCGTGGATATTCTCGAGCTGCACGAGTTCTGCGCGCTGCCCGCGCGCGATCACGGCGAGGCGGAGCGCGTGAGCGCCGCCCACGCCGGACCGCTCGCCCTCGTCATCACCGCCGCGGGGTCCGGCGCCGGCGCCGCCCGGCGACTCGATATTCTGCGGGCGGCGCGGCCGGAGACGCGGGTGCTCTACCTCTCGAGCCGGCTCGAGGACGCGAGGCTCGCGCGGACCGCCGGCGCGACCCTGGCCAAGCCGTTCACCGTCGAGGGGCTCGTGCGGAAGGTGCGGGAGGTGTTGGGCGCGGCTACTGGTTGAGCCGCCGGCGCAGGAAGCCCAGCAGCCCCTGCGGCAGAAAGATCACCATCACCGTGAAGATGAGGCCGACCGGGATCAGGTAGTACTCGTAGAAGACGCGCGAGAAGACCTCCTTCATCAGGAGGAAGAACGCCGCGCCCGCCACCGGTCCCACCAGCGTCCCCATTCCGCCCATGACGTTGAAGATGACCGTCTCGCCCGAGATGAGGAAGAGCACGAAGTCGGGCGCCGCGAACTTGTTCTGGACGGCGTAGAGGGCACCCGCCAATCCCGCGAAGAGCCCGGACAGCATCACCGCCACGATCTTGTAGCGCTCCACGTGATAGCCGATGGCCCGCGTCCGTGGCTCGTTCTCCCGGATAGACTGGAGGACCATCCCGAACGGGGACTGGGTGATGCGCCGCAATAAGAGATAGGACACGGTCACCATGGCCAGCACGAACCAGTGCAACCCGTTGCGCGTGAACGGAATCGAGAACAGCCCGGGCATGGCGAGGGGCGGCTGCCGGAACGTGAGCCCGTTCTCTCCGCCCGTGACCTCCGTCCACGTGAAGATGATGACGTAGAAGATCTGCGAGAAGACGAGGGTGGTGATCGAGAAATAGATGTCGCGCAGCCGCGTCGAGAAGTAGGCGACGAAGACCGCCACCACCGCGGCGGCGACGAGGCCGGCCGCCAGCGCGAGCCAGAGATTCGGAGGTCGCAGCATGAGCAGGGCGGCGGCGGCGCCGTACATGCCGAGACCGAAGAACGCCGAGTGGCCGAAGGAGACCATGCCCGTATACCCGATCAGGATGTCCGACGACATCGCGAGCAAGCCCCAGATCAGGATCTCCGTGGCGAAGCGCTGCCAGAACTCGGGCAGGACCAGCGGGCTCAGCGCGAGCGCGCCGACCACGATGACGAAGCCCGTCCAGTAGGCGGCGCTCGGCCCATCGCCTCGCGCGCGCGTCTCGAGCACCCGCTCGGCCGCGCCGGCCGAGGGCGGCGTGAGCGTGCTCATTTATTTGGGCGTGGGCACGAACAGGCCGGTGGGACGGATGAGGAGCGTGAGGATCAGCGCGACGAACGAGACGATCACCGCCTGGGCCGGGCTGACCCAGATCGTGGCCAGCGATTCGAGCAGACTGATGAAGATCGACGCGAGAATGGAGCCGCCGAGATTACCCATGCCGCCCACGACGACGACGACGAAGGCGCGGAGGGTGAAGTCGAACCCCATGGCGTGGTTGACGCCGACCGTCGGGCCGAAGAGCACGCCGCTGGCGGCGGCCATGGCGGCGCCGATCGCGAAGACCACGGTGTGCACCCACGGCACCGGAATGCCCATGGCCGCGGCCATGACGCGGTCCTGCGTCGTCGCGCGGATCCAGATGCCGTGCTTGCCGTACTTCATGAAGAGATAGAGGGCGCCGATGATCGCCGCCGACATCAGCGCGATGACGATCCGGTACCACGGGTATTCCACGTAGAAGAGCTGGAAGTGGCCGGTCACCGGCTCGGGAATCTTGCGCGGCACGGGGCCGTACTGCCAGAGCGCGTAGTTCTCGATGACCAGCGAGATGCCGAAGGTGGCGAGGATCGTCGTGAGTGGGTCGCGGCCGACCAGCGGCCGAAGCGCGGTCACCTGCAGCAGCGCGCCGAGGACGGCCATGGTCAACACCGAGGCCACGAGAGCGATCCAGAAGTTGCCCGTGGTCAGGAAGGCCGTCGTTCCGATGTAGGCGCCCAGCATGAACAGGTCGCCGTGCGCGAAGTTCACGATGTCCATGATCCCGAAGATCAGCGTGAGCCCGGAGGCCACCAGCGCGAGGATCATGCCGTTCACGAGGCCGTTCACGATCTGCACGATGACCTGGTCGACGGGGATCATCGGCTCAGACTCCCAGGTACTGGTGGATGACGGTGGCGTCGGCGCGCAGCGCCGCCGCGGGCCCGTGGTGGCGGACGGCGCCCTTCTCCATGATGTACACGCGGTCCGAGACGTCGAGCGTGAGCGGTACGTTCTGCTCCACGAGCAGGATGGCCACGCCCTCCTTGTGAAGGACATCGATGATCTCGCGGATTTGCGCGACCATGCGCGGCATGAGGCCCTCGGTCGGCTCGTCCAGCAGGATGATGCGCGGCTCGAGCATCATCGCGCGCGCGATGGCGAGCATCTGCTGCTCGCCGCCCGACAGCGTGCCGCCCGCCTGGTTGCGCCGCTCGGCCAGGATCGGGAAGCTCTCGTACACCTTGTCGAGGAGCGCCTGCCGCCGCGTCGCGGTGACCTCCGGCCGATCGAGACCGGTTCGGAGATTTTCCAGCACCGACAGCAGGCGGAAGATCCGGCGGTCCTCGGGCACGTAGCCGATGCCCACGCGGGCCAGCCGGTAGGGGGGCAGCCCTGCGATGTCGCGGCCGTCGAAGACGATCCGTCCGCTGGAGGGGCGCACGATCCCCATGATGGTCTTGAGCGTGGTGGACTTGCCGACCCCGTTGCGTCCCAGGAGCCCGACCACCTCGCCGGGGCGCACCTCGAGCGACACCCCGTGCAGGATGTGCGACTTCGCGTAATAGGTGTGGACGCCGTCGAGCGTCAGCATCACGTCTTGAGGTAGACCTCTTGCACGCGGGGATTGGCCTGGATCGCGGCCGGGCTGCCCTCCGCGAGCACCTCGCCGTAGTGCAGCACGGTGATCGTCCGCGCGAGCCCCATTACCACCTCCATGTCGTGCTCCACGATGAGGATGGTCAGGTTCGCCGCGATGCGCCGGATGAGGTCGACGGTGGCGTGCGTCTCGGTGACGCTCATGCCGGCCGTGGGCTCGTCGAGGCAGAGGAGCTTCGGCTCCGTGGCCAGTGCGATGCCGATCTCGAGGTTGCGCTGCTCGCCGTGCGAGAGGTTCGCCGCCAGCTCCTCGGCCTTGTCGTCCAGCCCGACCGAGGCCAGCACGGCCCGCGCGCGATCGATCACGTCGCGATAGCTGCGGTGATGCCGGAGCAGGCTCCACGAGTGGTGGCGCGACTGCACCGCGATACGGACGTTCTCGAGCACGCTGGCGCCGGGCAGGATGTTGGTGATCTGGTACGAGCGCGCGATGGCCTTCTTCGAGATCCGGTGCGGCGGCAGACCCGTGATGTCGTCGCCGTCGAACAGGATGCGCCCGCCCGTAGGTGCGAGCACTCCCGTGAGGCAGTTGAAGAGGGTCGACTTGCCGGCCCCGTTGGGGCCGATGATGGCGCGAATCTCGCCGCGCGGAATGCTGATCGAGACCCGGTTCAGCGCGGTGAGGCCCCCGAACCGCATCGTGAGCCCCTCGGTCGCGAGGATCGCCGACCGGTCGGCCGACGTGCCCCGGCCATCAGCGGCCGGGGCCGTCGGGCCTTCGGCGCGGGCGTTCACGCCTTGGGGAACGTGCAGGCCGGCGGAACGACCGTCTTGTCCCGGGCAATCACCTCGAGCAGGCGATGCTTGTTGTTGTGGATGTCGAAGATGAACTGGCGGAGGAACGCCTGGTGGTCTTCCCGGCGCAGCAGCTTGTCGCCCTGGGGGAAGTCGTCGCCCTCCTTGACCTCCATGCCCTCGAGCGCCTCGATGAGCTTGAGCGATTCCTTCTTGAACTCGGCGTCGCCGGCGGCCCGTCCCTTGAAGCCGGACTTCTGAATGCCGAGCTTGAGGAAGTTCATGGCCTCGAAGTTCGACTGCACGTAACGGTCGGGGTCCGGACCCGATGGGTCCATCTGCTTCAACAGGACTTTCGACTCGTCGAAGAACTTCTTGTGATACGGCGTGTCGAGCGGCTTCGTGAACACGGGAATGTAGCGGTTGACGCCGGTGAAGCCCTCGACCTTCTGCCCCAGCGCGGTGAGATGGGTCGACTCGGCGACGGCGCCGTCACCCGCATACTTGCGGTTCTTGAACAGGCCGAGGTCGAAGGCCTGGGTGGTGAAGGTCACGGCGTTGGCGCCGAACATGATCGCGAAGACGCCGTCGAAGGTCCCCGTGATCTTCGAGATGAACGCCGTCATGTCGGCGGTGCCGAGCGGGATGCCGGTGGTGCCCACGATCTCGCCGCCTTGTTTCTTGATCTGCTCGGCGTAGGCGTCGCGCGTCGATTGCCCCCACGCATAATCGAGGTACACGATGTGCCATTTCTTGGCGAGCTTCTTGACGAGGTGCGGGGCGAAGGCCACGGCCTGCGACGGCGCATAGTCGAACGGACGGAACACGTACCGGCTGCACTTGCTGGTCGTGATCGTCGTGTCCAGGCAGACGCCGATCATGAAGACCGTCTCCTGCTCCTCGAACACGGGCATGCAGGCGAGGCAGACGTTGGACAGGTAGCCGCCCTCGCCGACGTCGACCTTGTCCTCGACGACCAGCTTCTCCGCCTTGCGGCGCCCGACGTCGGGTTTCGACTCGTAGTCGGCGATCACCAGCTCGACGGGCCGACCGTTGATCCCGCCGGACTTGTTGATGCGGTCCGCGGCGAGCTGGGTGCCCACGAGCGCGGTCTTGCCGCCGGCGGCCGCCGCGCCCGTCAGCGGCTGCAGAACGCCGATCTTGTACGGCTTGGACTGGCCGAACGCCTCCCGCCACGGCGCCGGCACGAGGATGGTCGCGCCGAGCGCGCCGGCCGCCGTCGCCGATAGGCCGAGAAACCGCCGGCGCGTCGTCTTGCCGCTCCACCACATGTCCTTGGTCCAGGGCTCGTTCTGCCAGCGTTCGGCCATGGCTATTCCTCCTGATGTGCCCGGGGACGGGCACTCGTGAGCGGGAGCAAAGTGTGCGTCTTTTTCCTTTGTTCCTGTGGTTTTGGGGATTTAGCTCCGGGAGAATAGCACAGGTCGCGTCCTGTCGCGTGTTGTCGCGGCGGAATCGTCCGATGAGGATGTCGGTGTGCTGAAGCTAGCCCGCCACTGCCCGAACGAAGCGCTCCACTTCGGATTCGTCGTTGTAGTAGTGCACGCTGGCGCGGACGAGCGCGTCGAATCCGCCCGCGGGCAGATCGAGCCGTGACAAGCGGGCCTCGTGTGCGTTGATGTTCATGGCGCGCAGCCGGTCACGCGTCTTGGCCGGCGCTTCGCCGTCCTTGAGAAAGGCGACGATCCCGCACTGCTCCACTCCGCGATCGTGCACGCTCACGCCGGGTC
>Ga0209577_10004563_pt1 | contig 13001 bp, 13 predicted proteins | sample GraSoiAngelo_109_FD_185874 | JGI IMG/M metagenome (GOLD analysis project Ga0209577, IMG submission 185874) | Grasslands soil microbial communities from the Angelo Coastal Reserve, California, USA - 14_0903_12_20cm (SPAdes) (version 2) | ecosystem: Environmental > Terrestrial > Soil > Grasslands... | reverse complement strand
TGTCGCGCTGGCTGAACCGGGAATCGACCAAGCTGGTGCTGGTCGACCTGGACCCGCAGGAGGTGCCGGGCCGGATGGCCGAGCTCGACGTCTGGATGTCGGGCATCGCCCGCGTCACCCGTTCGCTCGACTGGTTCATCGAGGTGGTCAATCCCCAGGTCTCGAAGGCCAGCGCCCTGGCGCTCGTGGCCGAGCGGCTGGGAGTGGACCGCTCGGAGGTCTGCGCCATCGGCGACAACGTGAACGACCAGGAGATGATCGAGTGGGCCGGTCTCGGCGCCGTGATGCGGACCGCGCCCGCCGGCCTGCGGGAGCGAGCCGCTTTCACCACCTCCACGCCCGAGGAAGGAGGCGTGGCGGAGGTGCTGACGCGCTTCGTGCTCGGTCAGAACACGCCGCCCCGGCCGGCGAGCGGCTCGGTGGCGGGCACCTGAGCTGCGGAGGTCAGGCCTTATACTTGGAAGTCCGCGGCCCCGTGGTGTAGCGGTCTAACATGCCAGCCTGTCACGCTGGAGATCGGCGGTTCGAATCCGCTCGGGGTCGCCAGATAAGCCGCGCAGTGAGCGCGCGAAGGCGTCTAACCAGACATTTCCTGCGCTCTGCACTCCGCGGCTCGTCTCTGCAGGAGCTTGCGCTCCACGACGTTCTCAGTCAGCGACGCGGCGCGCTCGAACTCGGCGCGCGCCTCCTCGGACCGGCTGAGTTTTCGCAACAGATCGCCGCGGACGGCCGGCAGCAGGTGGTACGCCTTGAGCGATGGCTCGGCGACGAGTGTGTCCACGAGATCGAGGCCGGCTGCGGGACCGAACGCCATGCCCACGGCGACCGCACGGTTCAGCTCGACCACTGGCGATGGCGCGAGCTGCGCGACCGCGTCGTAGAGCGCCACGATGCGCGGCCAGTCGGTTGCCGCCGGCGTTGTCGCGCGTGCGTGACATGCGGCGATCGCCGCCTGCAGCGCGTAGAGACCCATTGCGCCCGCGAGCCTTCCGGCGCGCTCAAGCGCCGCCAGGCCGCGGCGGATGAGCAGGGGATCCCAGCGGGCGCGGTCCTGATCGAGCAAAAGGACGGGTTCCCCGGACGGTCCGACGCGAGCACGCAGGCGTGACGCCTGGATCTCCATCAGCGCGACGAGCCCGTGGACTTCCGGCTCGGTCGGGGCGAGCTCGGCCAGGATTCGACCCAAACGGAGTGCATCCTCGCACAGTGCCGGTCGGACCCAGTTCTCGCCCGCGGTCGCAGAATAGCCCTCGTTGAAGATCAGGTAGATCACCTCGAGGACTGAAGCAAGGCGCTCCACTCGCTCGGGACCACTCGGGACCTCGAACCTCACGTGTGCTTCGGTGAGGGTCCGCTTCGCCCGGACTATGCGCTGGGCGATGGTCGACACCGGAACGAGGAACCCCCGCGCGATCTCCTCGGTCGTCAAGCCGCCTAGGACGCGAAGGGTGAGGGCGACGCGTGCGTCCCTCGCAAGCACTGGATGGCACGCCATGAAGATGAGGCCGAGGAGGTCGTCCCCGACGACGTCGTCGTCGATCGTCGTATCCGGGTCAATGCCCTCCCGAGCCCACTCGATGTCGCGTCCGATCTCTTCGTACTTGCGCTCGAGCGTTTGGCGGCGGCGGATCAGGTCGATCGCGCGATGCTTCGCGGTCCCCATCAGCCAGGCGCCGGGCTTCTGTGGCACGCCTGAGATGGGCCACTGCTCGAGCGCAGCAACAAGGGCGTCCTGTGCCAGCTCCTCGGCTGTTCCAAGGTCGCTGACCATGCGAGCCAGCCCGGCGATGAGCCGGGCCGACTCGATCCGCCAGATCGCGTCGATCGCGCGGTGCGCCTCGATAGCTGCCGGCGAAAGCTCCGTCAGATGCCCTCAAACTCGAAGACCTGACGGATCTCGTAGGTACCGGCATCGAACGGTGCCCGCTTGAGCCACTCGAGCGCCTCGTCGATCGAGCGCACCTGCCACAGCCAGTAACCGGCCACAAGCTCCTTGGTCTCCGCGAATGGCCCGTCGATGACAGTACGCTTCTTCCCGTCAAATCGAAGCCGCTTGGCCTGCGAACTCGGGTAGAGGCGGCCATCCCCGAGCACCACCCCGGCCTTGACCAGTTCTTCGTTGAACTTCTGGAACTCCGCCATGATCTCCGGCGTGGGGGGCTTCGCAGCCTCGCTCTGATGGTCTTCCTTTGCCAGCACTAGTACACGCATACCCGTCTCCTCCTATCGGATCTGATCTGGAGGCTCATCCTTGAAACATCTGATCCGCATTCTTGCGGCTGGTCTCTTCGAGGCCTCACTCATGCATCGAATCGAAGGGGGGCTTTTCGACACGGCCCGATCGACCATCCGCGAGACGTCGGGGTGGACGAGTGTTCCCCGGCTCGCGCCAAGGGTGTTGCCAAGACTCGCAGAGCAGCTTGTCTGTCCATGACAGATATCAAACCAGGTCTCCACGGACCGCAACACGTGGTACGCGGACCGTTCGCTGTAACGACCAGGCTAGCCCATCCGGTCTGCGGTTCAGCGTCTATACTCGTCGCCCATGACCGACCTGGACGAGCACGGTCGTCCGGAACCTCCGCTCGCGGCCGACGAGACCTCCACCCTCCTGGGCTTCCTCGACTACCAGCGCGCGACCCTGGCCTGGAAGTGCGCGGGACTGGACGCGGCCGGTCTGGGGGCGACGGTCGGCGCCTCGTCGATGACCCTGGGCGGGATGCTCAAGCACCTGGCCTACGTCGAGCAGGACTGGTTCTCCCGGTGGCTGCAGGGGCGAGACCGGCAGCCTCCGTGGGATACCGTGGACTGGAAGGCTGACCCCGACTGGGAATGGCACTCGGCCGCCGAGGACACCCCCGAGCAGCTCTTCGCGCTCTGGCAGGACGCGGTGGCCCGCTCTCGTTCCCTGGTCGCACAGGCGCTGGCCGACGGCGGCCTGGGGCGGCTGGCCCGGCGCACCTGGCCTGACGGTCGGGCACCCAGCCTGCGATGGATCCTGGTCCACATGATCGAGGAGTACGCGCGGCACAACGGCCATGCCGATCTCCTTCGGGAGTCGGTGGACGGGCTGACCGGGGAGTAGCCAGCGCCGCCGCGAAACTGGCAGACGCTAGAGCCTGAGGAGGAACACGGGGGCAGCCGCCGCGAGGCCCGCGACAGCCTGCAACCCGAGTACCAGCAGCGCTCCTGCCGGAGTTCGCGGTAGCCACTTGATCGCGAAGTAGGCGATGACCGGTATCTGTCCCGCCATGAGCAACTGCCATAGATGTGCCGCGGTCCCCTCGTCTGCCTGACGGGCCCCGCCGAAGATCGCGATGTGACCGAGGACCAGGCTCAGTGCGGTGAGCGACATCGCCAGTGGGATCAGCGCGCTCGGCTGCTTCAGGGTCGAGAAATTCACGTGTGATCCTCCCGCAGGGAAGAAATGCCGGACGTGGGAGACGTCCGACCCGCGGTTGACATGAGACTGACTCTCATTCTACTATTTGACCCGGGGTGAGAGTGAGTATCAACAAATGCGCCGTCAGGGCGGGTCTTGGCCGCCGGCTCGCCCCGCTCCGCTTATCGGCTCTCGGCATCACACTGGCTCTTCTTGCGGCCTGCGGCTCGCCGGGCGAGACCGCCGGCGGCAGCGCCTCGAGTACGGTCCAGGTGGTGGCCGCCGAGAACTTCTGGGGAAGCATCGCCAGGCAGATCGGTGGCGGGCACGCTAACGTCGTCAGCCTCATCACCAACCCCGAGACCGATCCGCACAGCTACGAGCCGACTCCCAACGATGCCCGGACCGTGGCGGTCGCGACCTACGTGATCGAGAACGGGGCGGGCTACGACCCCTGGGTCGACAGGCTCGTGAGCGCGAATCCGGTCTCTGGACGAAGCGTCCTCAACGTTGCGGACCTCAACGGCATTGCCGAGGGCGGGAATCCGCACATGTGGTATTCGCCGTCGTACGTGCTCCGCGTCGCGGACCGGATCGCCGCCGACCTGGGGAAGCTCGATCCCGCAGGCGCCGGCTACTTCGACAGCCAGCGGCGGCAGTTCGAGCAGGCCGGTCTCCAGCGCTACAACCAGCTGCGCTCGTCCATCCGCAACAAGTACAGCGGCGTGCCGGTGGCCGCTTCGGAGAGTATCTTCGCCTACCTGGCCGCCGACCTGAAGCTGGACCTCGTCACGCCAGCGGGCTTCATGAAAGCCATCTCCGAGGGAACGGATCCGACCGCGCAGGACAAGCAGACGTTCGACCAGCAGGTGACCCAGCGTCAGGTCAAGGTCTTCGTCTACAACCGGCAGAACGCGGTTCCGGACGTCGACGCCGTCAAGCGGAAAGCAGAGGCGGAAGGGATTCCGGTGGTCGCGATCACGGAGACGCTGGATCCCGCCTCGGCCAGCTTCCAGGACTGGCAGGTAGCCGAACTGCAGGCGCTGCAGCGGGCGCTGGGCCAGGCGACAGGCCGATGAACGACAGCCGGCCCCGTCCCGATGCGGGCCCGGCGGCGATCGTGCTCGACCGTGCCGGCGTCGTCCTGGACGGGCGTGTGATCTGGGACGACGTCAGCCTGACCATAGCCCAGGGAGACTTCGTCGCGGTGCTCGGACCCAACGGTGCCGGCAAGACGACCCTGTTCAAAGCCATCCTGGGATTGCTACCCCTCCATCGCGGCTCGATCACCGTGCTCGGGCAGCCGGTCCGTCGGGGAAACCCGCGGATCGGATACCTTGCCCAGCGACGCACCTTCGACAGCGACCTGCGGATTCGGGCCCGGGACATCGTGCGTCTCGGGCTCGAAGGCGCACGCTGGGGGGTGCCGCTGCCTGTCCTCGGAGCCGTCCAACGGCATCAGGACAGGCGCAAGGTCAGCGAGGTGATCGATCTGGTCGGGGCTGCCGGCTATGCCGACCGGGCCATCGGCGAGCTGTCCGGAGGTGAGCAGCAGCGGCTGCTCATCGCCCAGGCGCTGGTCGCCGAGCCCCGTATCCTGCTCCTCGACGAGCCCCTGGACAGCCTCGACCCAAGCAACCAGCAGGGGGTCGCGGCGCTCGTCCATCGCATCTGCGTCGAGCGCGGGGTCACCGTCCTCCTCATCGCCCATGACGTGAACACCATCCTCACCTACCTGGACGGCGTGATCTACGTCGCCCAGGGCCGTTCTTTGACCGGTCGCGTCGACGACGTCATAACCACGGCCTCGCTGTCCCGCCTCTACGGAGCTCCGATCGAAGTTCTCCGCACCAGCGACGGCCGGCTGGTGGTCATCGGCCAGCCGGACTCGGTCACCTACCACTTCCGGGGCGCCTAGCCGTTGGGGCAAGCGCAGCCCTCCTGGGACGTCCTCAGCGACGTCCAGCAGCTCCTCCACTTCCATTTCATGCAGAACGCGCTGCTCGCCGGCACCATGGTCGCGCTCGCAGCGGGTGTGGTCGGCTACTTCGTCGTGCTCCGGGGGCAGAGCTTCGCCAGCCACACGCTGTCCCAGGTCGGCTTCCCCGGGGCGGCGGCCGCGTTGCTGCTTGGACTCGCCCCGCAGGTCGGCCTGGTCGCCTTCTGTCTGAGCGCCGCGATCGGTATCGGACTCCTGCCCGGGCTGATCGGCGGCGGCTACCGGAGCGAGTCCGGCGCGATCGGAGTCATCCTCGCCTTCTCCCTGGCTCTCGGGCTGCTCTTCTTCCATCTCTACACAGGCTTCGCCGACACGCTCCTGGCCTACCTCTTCGGAACCTTTCTGGGGATCGACGATCAGCAGGTCCTGATCGTGGCCCTGACCGCGGCGATGACTCTGGCCGCCATGGTCGCCATCGGCCGGCCGCTGCTCTTCTCCTCGATCGACGCCGAGGCCGCCGCCGCTCGGGGCGTGCCGGCGCGTGCCCTCGCCCTCGTCTTCCTCGTGCTGCTGGGGCTCGCGGTGGCCATCTCGGTGCAGCTGATCGGGACGCTCCTGACCTTCGCACTGATCGTCACGCCGGCTGCCGCGGCCCAGCAGCTGACCACCCGCCCGGGACTGGGCATCGCTCTGTCCACGGTTGTGGCCCTGCTCACCATCTGGGGCGGGCTCGGCGTCGCCTACTTCACTGTCTATCCAGTCGGCTTCTTCGTCACGAGCCTTGCCTTCGCCGCCTACCTCGCGGCGCGCGCCGTGCGGTGGAGCAGGGACGGCGGGATGTCACGCTGGCGAAGGCGGGGCCTCAGGCGGGCATGACGGCGGCCATCTCTCCCAACCTCGTCCAGGACCTGCAGCAGGTGTTCGGGGCGGATTTCATGCGGCATGCCTACCTGGCGGCCACCGGTGTCGCGGCCGCCTCCGGAGTGATCGGATATTTCCTCGTCCTGCGTAACCAGCTCTTCACGGGCGATGCCCTCAGCCATGTGGCCTTCGCGGGTGCCCTGGCCGCGGCGGTCCTGGGCGCCGATCCCCTGATCGGCGTGTTCGCCAGCACGGTGCTGATCGCGGTGGCCATGGGCGCCCTGGGCGGACGGGCGCGCGCCCGCGACGTCGTGATCGGCACCGTCTTTGCCTGGATCCTCGGACTGGGAGCGCTCTTGCTCAGCATCTATACCTCCGAGCGCAGCGCCGGCAACGGGACCATCGGCGTACGCACCCTGTTCGGGTCGATCTTCGGAGTCGATCTCCATGTCGCGCTCGTAGTGGCGGGGGTCGGCGCTGCGGTGGTCCTGATCCTCGCCGCCGTCGGCCGGCCGCTGCTCTTCGCGTCGGTGGACCAGGAGGCGGCGGCGGCCCGGGGCGTCCCCGTCCGCGGACTGAGCCTCTGTTTCATCGCCCTGGTGGCGGTGACCGTCGCCGAATCGGTCCAGGCGGTGGGAGCCCTTTTAGTCTTCGGCCTCCTGGTCACGCCGGCGGTGACGGCGCGGGCCATCACCACCCGCCCCTACGCGGCGATGGCGCTCTCGGCGGGCCTGGCGCTGCTCGCGGCCTGGGCCGGCCTCTTCGCCGCCTTTTACACCGCCCTACCGCCCAGCTTCCTGATCGTGGCTATCACCACCGGGGCCTACGCCGCGGCGCTCACGGGCCGGCGTCTGCGGCGCCGCCGTCAGGGATTCACACACCCCTGGCTGTTGCCCGGCTGACCCTGGTTGCCCTGTGAGTTCTGGTCACAGAGCGGGATCAGCTGCTGCAGCGAGGAAGCGAAGCTCTCCTCGAAGGTATTGGTGGGCTGGATGATACCGTCGAATGGAATCGGGACGAGTCCCTGGACCTGGTCCAGGATCAAGCCGGCCCGGCCCTGGTCCTGGTATTGCGCCCCCGCGGAGTCGACCGTGGCCGTGTAGGCCAGGCTGAGCGCGCAGGCGCAGACCTCGTAGAAGCTGCCGGCTGGAAGGGTCTGGCAGATGCCATAGGCGTCCACCGTCGCCGCCGGGAGGGACTTGGTTCCCGTGACCTGCCCGGTGGGCGAGGTGATCGTGAAGCTCGCGTCCACCGAGGTGACCGGGCCCGCGGCGTACGTGTTGACGAAGGGAGGGCCGAGCTGGGGACCGATCAGGACCGTGCCCGATTCGGTGTAGTTCCCGGGGTAGGGACCGACCGCCACGCCAGAGACGGTGAAGCTGATGCTCGACGTTCCGCCCGGGTTGCAGCTGGCCGTCACCTGCGGCGGGCTGATGGTGAAGGTCTCGCCCGTCAGCGTGGGTGGCGCCGTCTGGGCGGACACCGGCTCCACGAAGGCCGCCGCGATCGAGGCGAGAGCAGCACCGAACAGAAGAACACGCCGCATCTGATCCTCCCTGTCCCCCGCTGGCGATCCACCGGCAGTCCCTACTACCGCTGGCATGCTACGTTATAGCTTGAGTATCAGTCAAGACGGCGAGTTCAGGGCCGGCGGCGGCCCGACTCCGACCCGGTCAGGCGCTGACCGTGGCTACCAGCATCGCCAGGTCGCGGTCGGTGATCTCCTTCTTGCTGTCGGCCAGGGCCAGGAAGTCGACCCAGGCCCGGCTGAACGCTTCGTCGGGGAGGTGATAACCCAGCTCGGCCAGGCGGAAGCGGAAGGCATGGCGCCCGGACCTTGGCGAGAGCACGATCCGGCTCTCGCCCATTCCAACCTCTTCCGGTCGGATGATCTCGTAGTTCAGCTTGTCCTTGAGGATTCCATCCTGATGGATTCCCGAGGCATGGGCGAATGCGTTGCCGCCCACGATCGCCTTGTTCAGCTGAACCACGATCCCGGTGTGGTGAGCGACCATGGCGCTCATCTCCGCCAGCTTGCTGGAAATGACTCCTGTCTCGAATCCAAGCTCGGCCTCACGGGTGCGAAGGATCATGACGACCTCTTCCAGCGCGGCGTTGCCGGCACGCTCGCCTATCCCGTTGACCGTGCATTCCACCCGGCGCGCGCCGTTGCGAAGCGCCGCGATGCTGTTGGCGGTGGCCAGTCCCAGGTCGTTGTGGCAGTGGATGCTGACCACAGCGCGCTCGATGCCGCGCACGTTTTGACAGAGGAAGGCGATCAGCGCTCCGAACTCGTGAGGTAGGTTGTAGCCGGTCGTATCCGGAACGTTGATCACGTTGGCCCCCGCCTCGATCACCCCCTCGAGCGTCTCACAGAGATAATCCCGGTCGGCCCGTCCGGCGTCCTCAGCCGAGTACTGGACCTGATCGCAGAGTGACCGCGCGTAAGCCACGGCCTCCACTCCCTGGCGCAGCACGCCGGCACGGTTCGAGCGCAGCTTGCGTTCGATGTGGATGTCGGAGACGGAGAGGCCGACGTGGATCTGCGGCCTGGGCGCCTCCCTGACGGCGTTCCAGACCGAATCGATGTCGTCGCGCACGGCACGGGCGAGCGCGGTGATCACCGGGCCCTCGACCTCGCGCGCGATCTGCTGGACGGACTCGAAATCACCCGGTGACGAGACCGGAAAGCCGGCCTCGATAACGTCCACGCCAAGCGACGCCAGCTGCCGTGCGATCTCGAGCTTCTGCTCGGGACGGAGCGAGCCGCCGGGGCACTGCTCGCCGTCGCGCAGGGTCGTATCGAAGAGCTGGACGCGCTCGCTCATGGAGGGCCTCCCTGTCCCGGGGCATGCGCGACCACCGGGGGAAATTGGTGTCAAGTATAATATGGGGGCCTCGCGAACAGTGTCAAGTATGCCCTGGGAGCCGCGCGGCGCCGCCGCAGGACCCTTTTGCTTTTCTCCACAGCCCGCTCCGGCGTCAAGTAGCGCATTCAACAGTACCAGGAGTAGTCAAGTACTTGCGGCGCCGGCCGACTCGGCAGGATCCGGCCATCGATTCGGACCCCGAAACGTTTTACCTGATACTGGGGGCCGTTTACGTTCGCTCCGGGCCTTGTAATCGTTCGCCCGGCGAAGTATTCTATGAGAGGCATGCAGGACGCCGCCGTGCCCGACCAGCCAGGAGCGGGAGGGCTTCTTCCCGACCTTCTCCTGGACCACGCCACCTGCGCGCTGGGTCGCCTCGGGCAGATGCTGCTCCGGCTCAGCGAGTCCCGCCTGGAGCGCATCGGCTTGCGCACGCGACATGCCGGTGTGCTGATGGCGCTCCGCGACCGAGGGCCGCTGTCCCAGCAAGCGCTGGGCAGCCTGCTGCGGATCGACCCCGCCACCATGGTCTCCACGGTCACCGACCTCGAGCTGGAAGGCCTGGTCAAGCGCGGTCGCGATTCCGGAGATGCGCGCCGGCACGCGGTCACCATGACGCCGTCCGGGGCTGCCCGCCTGGAGGAGGCGGAGACGATTCTGGGCGGCCTGGACGACGAGATCCTGGTCGCGCTCACGCCGCGCCAGCAGCAGGGCCTGCACCAGGCCCTGAGGTGCCTGGCGCAGGCTCAGACGATCCGTCAGCTGGTCGATCAGGCGCGTCTTTGCCCGAGCCCGGACCGGTGACCGCGCCGGCCCTGGCCCCTGGCGGCCAGGCTGCGGTGGCGGTCAGGCCGCGCCGCTACTGGGCCGGCGCGGCCGCGGTCCTGCTGGCTGCGGCGTTCTGGGGCACGACCGGGACTGCCCGGGCGCTCGGTCCACAGGTGGCGCCTCCCGCCGTCGGGGCGGCCAAGCTCCTGGTCGGATCGGCGGCCCTGCTGCTGGTCGCGTTCCTGGGCCAGGGATGGCGTCCGGTGGCGCGTCTTTTGACGCAGGCGAGCCTGCGTGGGTGGGGCCTGCTGGCGGCGCTGGCGACGGCGATCTACCAGGCCACGTTTTTCTCCGCGGTGGCCCGCACCGGCGTCGTACTGGGCACGGTGGTGGCCATCGGCACCTCTCCGGTCTTCAACGGACTGCTCGCCCACTGGCTCTCGGCGGAGCGATTGACGCCTCGCTGGATGGCGGCGACCGCGATGGCAGTCATCGGAGCGGTGATCCTCCTCTATCCCGGCAAGGCGGACTCCATCGACGCCTTGGGGATCGCCCTGGCGCTTGCGGCCGGACTGACCTACGGCCTCTACACCAACGCGGCCAAGCGGCTGCTCACGCGGGGCGTTGGAATCGTTCCCTTGCTGGCCGGCACCCTGGGTGTCGGCGCCATCCTTCTACTGCCGACCCTGCTCGCCGGCTCGACCCCGGCCCTCTTCAAGCCGGCCGGGCTTATCATGATCGGCTGGCTGGGCCTGGCGACGACTGCGGTCGCCTATCTCCTCTACGTCCGTGGCCTCCAGTCCCTTCCCGCCGCGACCGTGGGCACGCTGGGACTGGCCGAACCGCTGACCGCGACCTTGCTCGGCCTCCTCCTGCTCAGCGAGCGGCCGACGCCGCGCGCGGCCTTTGGCGCGGCGCTGGTGCTGGCGGGGCTGCTGATCCTGACGGTGCAGCGGTACCGACCACCGGAGCCGTCAAGATGACGGTGGCGAGCACGAGGACGCTCTACGAGAAGGTTTGGGATCAGCACGTGGTCCGGAGCACGCCCGGCGAGCCCGACCTGCTCTACGTCGACCTTCATCTCGTCCACGAGGTCAGCTCACCGCAGGCCTTCGAGGGCTTGCGCCTCAACGGGCGCCGGGTGCGCCGCCCCGACCTGACCCTGGCCATGGTCGACCACGGCGTGCCGACATTGGGCCGAGCTTCAGGCGTGCGCGATCCACTCTCCCGCCGCCAGATCGAGCTTCTGACCGAGAACTGCCGGCGCTTCGGGATTCCCCTGCTCGGGCTCGACGATCCCCGGCAGGGAATCGTTCACGTGGTCGCGCCCGAGCAGGGAATGGTGCAGCCGGGCATGACGGTGGTCTGCGGGGACAGCCACACCTCGACCCACGGCGCCTTCGGGGCGGTGGCCTTCGGCATCGGCACGACAGAGGTGGAGCTGGTGCTGGCCACCCAGGCGGTGCCCGTCAGAAGACGCAGGTCGATGGCGATCACCGTGCGGGGGGCGCTCGGCCCGGGTCTCCAGCCCAAGGACCTGATCCTGAACCTGATCGCCCGGATCGGCGTCGACGGCGCTGCCGGACACGCGATCGAGTTTCGCGGCCAAGCGATCACCGCCCTGTCGATGGAAGGCCGGATGACGGTGTGCAACATGTCGATCGAGGCCGGAGGGCTGTGCGGCCTGGTGGCGCCGGACGACACCACCTTCGCCTACCTGGAAGGACGGCCGGGCGCGCCCCGAGGCCGCCTCTGGGAGGAGGCTCTGGACGCCTGGCGGTTGCTGCGAAGCGACCCGGTCGCCGCCTTCGACCGCGAGGTCCATCTCGACGCCGGCGAATTCGCTCCTTACGTCACCTGGGGAACCAATCCCGGGCAGGCGGCTCCGGTGACCGGGCGCGTCCCCGATCCGTCCTCGGCCGGCGGCCCGGCCGAGCGCCAGTCGATCGAGCGGGCGCAGCGGTACATGGGACTGACACCCGGGACGCCGATCAGGGACATCCCGATCGACCGGGTCTTCATCGGCTCCTGCACCAACGCCAGGATCGAAGACCTTCGGACGGCGGCGCAGCTGGTGGCCGGCAGGAGGGTGGACCGCCGGGTGCGGGCGATGGTGGTCCCCGGCTCGATGGCGGTCAAGGCTCAGGCCGAGCTCGAGGGGCTCGACCGGATCTTCCGCGACGCCGGTTTCGAGTGGCGCGACGCTGGATGCTCGATGTGCATCGGGATGAACGATGACGTGCTGGGCCCGGGAGAACGGTGCGCCTCGACCTCCAACCGCAACTTCGAGGGCCGCCAGGGCCGAGGTGGGCGGACTCATCTCGTCAGCCCCGCCATGGCCGCGGCGGCGGCACTGGCCGGGCACTTCGCCGACGTGCGTGAGCTGGGTGACTGAATGCAGCCCCTCCGGCGCGAGCCGATGAGCCGCCCCGGGGTCACGCTGCCGGGCACCGTCCGTCCGGCGGAGGCCAAGGAGCTCGCCCGGCGGGCCGAGCGGGCCGGCTGCGACGCGGTCTGGGTGCTCGACGTGCGCCGCGACCCCTATCTGATCGCCGCCGCGGCCCTTGACGCCACCAGCGAGCTCACGGTCGGGACCGACGTGGCCGTGGCCTTCTCTCGAAGTCCCACCGTGACCGCCACCACCGCCTGGGATCTGAGCGTGTGGTCAGGCGGCCGTTTCGTCCTGGGTCTGGGCAGCCAGGTGGGCCCGACGCTGGCCGCGCGCTTCGGCGTCGTCGCGGACCATGTCGGGCCTCGCATGCTCGACTACGTGGCCGCGGTCCGGGCCTGCTTTCGGGCTTTCGCGCAGGGGTCCGGCGGCTATGAAGGCGCGTTCTACAACATCAGCCGGCCTGCCCTGCAACCGGGCGGTGAGCCGGACGTGGTACCGCCGCCGATCTACGTGGCGGCGGTCAACCCCTTCATGGCCACCATCGCCGGCCGCTGCGCGGACGGGCTGGCCGCACATTCCTTCATCACCGAACGCTACCTCGAGGAGGTGCTGCGGCCCGCCTTCGAGCGGGGCCTGGACACCGGCGTGGCCGCCTCGACGCGGCCCATCCTGCTCCAGCTGGTGGTCGCACCGGACCGGGCGTCGGCCGCCAGGCAGATGTCTTTCTACACCGTGCCCGGCTACCGACGGGTACTCGACCATGCCGGCCAGGGCGGGGCGGCCGACCGG
>Ga0209577_10004562_pt1 | contig 13002 bp, 15 predicted proteins | sample GraSoiAngelo_109_FD_185874 | JGI IMG/M metagenome (GOLD analysis project Ga0209577, IMG submission 185874) | Grasslands soil microbial communities from the Angelo Coastal Reserve, California, USA - 14_0903_12_20cm (SPAdes) (version 2) | ecosystem: Environmental > Terrestrial > Soil > Grasslands... | reverse complement strand
GCCGCCCACATCCTTCCCTACTGGGAAGGCTTTTCCGACAAGCAGGCGGTCGATCAGGCGCTGATCATCTATCAAAAGCTTCGCGACGCCTTCCCGGGCAAACGCATCGTGATCGCCGAATTCGGCTGGCCGAGCGCCGGCTACAATCTGAAGGGCGCGATGCCGGGGCCTTTCGAACAGGCGGTGACGCTGCGCAATTTCGTCAGCCGCGCCGAAGCGATCGGCATGGAATACAATATCGTCGAGGCGATCGACCAGCCCTGGAAGTTCTTTGAAGGCGGCGTCGGACCCTACTGGGGAATCCTCAACGCCGCGCGCGAGCCGAAATTCGCCTGGACCGGGCCCGTCGTCGATGAGGCCTATTGGAAGCTTGCGACCATAGCACTTCTGGTCGGCGTCCTGATGTCGCTGCCGATCCTTAGGCTGGCCGAGCCGACCGTGCTGCAGGCGTTGCTATTGTCCGCGGCGGCAAACGGCGTCGGCGCCTGGATCGCGACCGTGTTCGCCTACTGGAACGGGCATTATTTCGTGTTCGGATCGGCCTTCGCGCTGACGCTGGGCTTGATCCTGCTGTTTCCACTGGTGCTGATCGCAATGGCGCGGATCGAGGAGATCGCGGCCATCGCCTTCGGCCGCAATCCGCGCCGGCTTATCGTCAAAAGCGCGTCCGTGGCGCCGGCCACGATCGGCAATAGCGTCAGCTTCCCAAAAGTCTCGATCCACGTGCCGGCCTATTTCGAGCCGCCGGAGATGCTTAAAGCAACGCTAGATGCGCTCTCGCGGCTCGACTATCCGAATTTCGAATGCGTCGTGATCATCAACAACACCCCCGATCCCGAATTCTGGCAGCCGATCCAGGATCACTGCCGGGCGCTCGGTGAACGTTTCAAGTTCATCAACGCCGAGAAGGTGAAGGGCTTCAAGGCCGGCGCATTGCGCATCGCCATGGACCGCACCGCCGCTGACGCCGAGATCATCGGCATCATTGACGCCGATTATGTCGTGCAGCCGGATTGGCTGAAGGATCTGGTGCCGGCTTTCGCCGATCCGCGCGTCGGCCTCGTGCAGGCGCCGCAGGATCATCGTGACGGCGACCGCTCGCTGATGCACTACATGATGAACGGCGAATATGCCGGCTTCTTCGATATCGGCATGGTCCAGCGCAACGAAGAGAACGCCATCATCGTCCACGGCACCATGTGCCTGATCCGGCGCGCCGCGATGGACATGGCGGGGGGGTGGGCCGGCGACACCATTTGCGAGGATACCGACCTCGGTCTTGCGATCATCGAGCACGGCTGGCTGACCCACTATACCAATCATCGCTACGGCCACGGTCTGTTGCCCGACACCTACGAAGCCTACAAGAAGCAACGCCATCGCTGGGCCTATGGCGGCTTCCAGATCGTGAAAAAGCACTGGCGGCGTTTCCTGCCCGGCGCGAGCCGGCTGTCGCCGGACCAGAAGCGCGAGTTTTCGCTGGGCTGGCTGAACTGGCTTGGCGCCGAGAGCCTGGGCGTGCTGGTCGCGATCCTCAACTTGATCTGGGTACCGATCGTGGCCTTCGCCGACATCGCGATCCCCGACAAAATACTGACCTTGCCCATCATCGCGGCCTTCGTGGTCTCGCTCCTGCACTTCGTGGCGATGTACCGCTTGAGGGTGCCGATCAGGACCGGTCAGATGCTGGGGGCCATGGTCGCGGCGATGTCGGTGCAGTGGACGGTGTCGCGCGCGGTGGCCAATGGCCTGATCAAGGATCATCTGCCCTTTGCCCGCACCTCCAAGGGCGGCCTGTCGCGGATGTCGATCGAATTCCAGGCGTTCTGGGAAGCCGTCATCGGCGTGTTGCTGCTCCTTGGCGCCGGCGTGCTGGTGGCCTCGAACAGCTTCAAGCAGATCCACGAGATCTATGTGTTCGCGGCCGTATTGGTGCTGGAAAGCCTGCCGTTCCTGTCTGCCGTTGCGATCGCCATCCTTGAGAGTTCGCGGATCAACTCGTTTTCGTTCTGGCGCAATACCGGCGTGCGCACCGCCGAGTTGATCGGCCTGCGCCCGGTGGCGATGCCGAAAGTGGCCGGCCCCTCGCAGCCGGTTGCGACCGAGGTCCGGCGCGAAGTCAACTGATGCGGACATGGACCGGGCCCGCTTGAAAATCGCCGGCTAACAGCTTTAATTGACGAGGAAATCAGGGTCGATCCGCCGACCCATTGGCGCACCCCCGCGCTATTGACCCGCGGGGGCCTGCCCCCTACACAGCGCGGGCTGGAGCGTGATCTAAAACAAGCCGGCCTCGCACTTGGATATCGAGGTGGGAACCGGTTTTCTCTCGCGACAAACGCGAAAAGCGCTGACGCGGGGGGATCATGCTCAAATCAAAGAGTGAGCGCGTAGCTCAGGCGGTAGAGCACGTGACTTTTAATCATGGGGTCGAGGGTTCGAGTCCCTCCGCGCTCACCAATCAACCACTGTCCAGCCCGGAGACATCGGTAACGGAACGTACCTAAGACATGGGTGACAACCTCGTGCCGAACGGGTTGTCGAGGGGTTGCAAGGTTTTCTGCTCCAGGTCGAAGTATCCAAGATCACAATGCATGAAGCTTGCGAGCCAAATGCCCTCGTCGACTCCGGGAGGCCGCTGGTGAGTCCGGGATTTGCGGGCTTTCAGGCGCTCGGGCGGGCGATGCCGGCCAGCGCATGGGCGGGCCGGCGCTGAGTCCCTCGCGGCGCCGTTTGGGACCTTTAAAGTGCGGAGCGCGTTGAGGCGTAACCCCGCGAACCCGGGAGTTCGGTTATGTGCGACATCCCTCTGGATCTTCAAAGAAAGTTCGAAAAGCGGTGGGCCGCCAGATTTGCGCGGTCGGTGCCGGCGGTAGCGCCTCAAAGGCATCGGCCTGAACGGCTTGCCGCGCCCGGCAAAGCCAAAAGAAAACCCCGCCGGGCGGCGGGCTTGAGGTCTGCCCCAGCGGTGTGAGTTCGCCGCGCAGAATGCTGTCAGCGCTTGAGCCGACTGGTGTGCGCGGCAGCGATGAATTGAGAGGCGAGAATGTTCCTGACGCTGCTCGGCGCGCTGCTTGTTCTCGGCGGAATCTTGTACTTGGCGCGCACCGCTATTTGGTGGGGACCGCTGAGCCGCCCGCGTTCACCCGGGCCGGTTTCCGACACCCTAGAGCCGCCACGGCGCAGCGTGCGATTCTTAGGGCTCGGAGCGAACTGGCCGGGCATTCTGCTTATGGCAATCGGCGCAGTTCTATTGGTGTGGGGGCCCAGCTTCTAGCCGCGGAACCAAGTCTTTTTCCTGCACTTGAGTCCTCGTTCTGTTGCGTTGGGATTTGAGATGCCATGAGCAACGCCCGCGCGGTCCGATATCGCAGACTGGCCCTCGCCACGGAGGACAAGGACAACGCGGACTCGCTTCTTAAGCTCGCAGATGAATGCGATCGGGGGCTTCTCTGCACGGCTGAATGGCTTTCGGCCGCCGGACTATCCCGCAAAAATGAGCAGCCGCCAAAGGCAGGAGACGCCAGGGTGCGGGACGACCCAACCATGACCGACGTTGAAAACGTGTCCCAAACCGGGCCGCTCGCACCGAAGCAAGGCGGTCCCTGTTTACCTCTTATCGCTGCAGCCGTCGTACGTGAGCGGCCAGGCGTTGCTGGTTCCGCCTTCTGATCGATCGCCGCCGGCGCAGCACTTGGCCTCCTCTGTGCCCGCGCCCGTGCCGCGAAACCATTTTTGGCCGGCCACGAAGCATTCCAGAAACAGAAGCGGCCCACGCCCCCGATCAATCAAACAATGGGGTGCGATCATGTTAGCGTTCATATTCAACTCGATTTACCGCGAAATTCTGAGGGCTCTATTTCCGGCGCCAAGGTCGCGGGCGCCTGAACGGCCTCGTCGTGAAGGCCGCTGGTGCGGATTCGGAATGCGGGCTACAAGTCAAGGCGGCGCGGATTAGATGAATCGAGTCGTGTTGCGTGCGGAGCGCAATGCATGATGCAACTGGAATCCACCCTGACTTGCCCCTCATGCGGTGATCGGTCCATCGAGACTATGCCGACCGATGCCTGCGTGTTCTTCTATGACTGCAAGGGCTGCGGGATGCGGCTTAAGCCACTGGCTGGCGACTGTTGCGTATTCTGTTCCTATGGCTCGGTCCCGTGCCCGCCGGTGCAGACCAACGACAGCTGTTGCGCCCCTAGGGCTGCTCAGGCTTGAGACGCGGGGCGCCGGTCCCGCGCCCCTTGGGAGAAGCTGGCAAGGCCGCTGGTGAGTCCTGAGCGCCCCCTCGGGCTTTGACATGAGAAGTCTGGCGATCGCGCGCGGCGATCAACTCTTTCTGGAGCTTCGACCGTTCGTCGGCCGTCATCGCGGGCTTCTCGCGCTTGGGCGGCAGATCTTCTACCGGGAGATATGCGCTTGTTTTCGGAGGCGCCGGCGCCTCAGCCCGCGCGTCCATCAGTGATGAGCCAGCAGTCGAAGTCGCGCACCCGCCAAGCGAGAGGACCGACAGCAGCAGCGCTGCCGTAGCCAACGACCAGGTTTTTCCACCCTTCAACATCAACGCTCAACATGTACTCACAGACAATCATTCTGTTCCGCCAGCATTGCGGGCCAATTGTGACCATTCGTCTGCCGGACGGCGCGGGACCGAAGCCCCGCGGCCATCACCGCTCCAGGAATGCCGCTGGTGTGTCCGAGCCGCGCGGACTTGCAGAAAGGCCGGCCAAACCGGCGGACGCTTGGCTTGCCAGCGCTACTTTGCCGCGGGGCGGAATGAACTCACCTTTTGCCGTCCAAAAGGCGCACAGTGAATTATCTCCGGTCCCCCTCTGGGCAAATGCCGGTGACAGAGAGTGTTGCGCTCCCGCCTATCTCGAGGGAAGCATCATGCCGCAGCCTCAACGCTTGTCGTCCGTCCTTCCATTCGCTGCAATTGGCCGGCCCGCCTGTCCGAAGTGCAAGGCCCCGATGATGCTCGTCAGCATCGAGCCGGCACGTGCGGGCGTGGACTTGCATACGTTTGAATGCGCTATCTGCAATCGCGTATTTAAGACCCTTGCTCCGTATGACGACCCAATGAAGTCCAAAGGTCTTGGACGCTGGCTTCAAGGCGATTTGCATCCGCCGAAGTAAGGCACGTGAACGGCGCCTCGCCACGACGCTAGGAAGGCTGCCGGTGCGGGTTCGGTTTGCGGGCTGCGAAGGTGCCAAACTATCCCGGCCACCGCATAGCTCGCCAGCGTTGCTCGTCGGCGGAGGGGTTAAACGATGGGTCCGACGAAACCATTTTCCAATTGCTGCGAAGCCGTCCGGAAATGATTACCAGCTAGCATTCCTGAGGATCCGCGTTGCGTGAGTGGTGATTTATGTCGGGTTCTTTTCACAGTGCAGACAGACGCACCTATCGGAAAGTTATGCTGGTAGGCTTGCTATTCTGCGCGGCGTTCGTAGTGATCAGCTTTTTTTCGAGGGAACAGCCGGCAAATACCTACGTTCTGAAAAAGGCGGATCGGTTGGTTCGAAGCGCAGGCTCTGCGGTGCCTGCTAATTAATTGCCAAGGAGAAAGGCCGCCCGGCATGAAGCGAGGCGACCCCCAGGTGAGCCGACGCTCCAGGTCATTCCGAAGCTATCCGCGGCCTCGTCGAGCTCGGGCTGAAGGTGAAGGCGGAAATAGCTGAAAGCGCGATTTGTCTCGCTATCGTCACCCAATAGGCGCAACCTTTGGCATCATGGGGCGCCTCGACAGGAGGTCGGTCGTGAATTGCAATATCCTCAACAGCAATGGCGTCCTTGTCGGCGTGGTCGCAGGCGACGCGGTCCTTGGCCTCAAAGGTCAAAAACTTTACGATCTTAAGGGTTCGAACATTTACAAGTTGAATGGCGGGCTAGTGGGTCATTTGTCGGATGGGCGCGACAAGGAAAAGCGTTTGGACAAAACGACCGACAAGCTGTTCCCGTTAGGCGCGGTCCACTGATTTGCGGCGATCGCCGAACCCTTCCGGCAGCTTCCCGCGTAACCCCGCGGAAGTCACTGGCTAAACCCCGCCAAGCCCTCGCTTTACGGCACCGGCGGCCTTGTCTATGCCGACGTAAAGACAGGCGGTCAATTCCATTACAATACTCCGGTTGACTATCTTGCATCTGGTTCGCGCGTGCAGGTCGGCTGGACGGTCGGCGCTGGTGCCGAGTACAAGCTCGCAAGCAATTGGTCGATCAAGGGCGAATATATGTACTACGATCTCGGCCACACGTGGGACATCGGCTCCGGAGTTCCGGCTATCCCGCCCTTCCAGTCGCGCTTCGACTACAACACCCGCGGCAGCTTGGCGCGCGTCGGCTTCAACTATCAGTTCGGCGGACCGGTCGTCGCGAGGTATTAATCGCGTCCGAAGCGTCGCAAAACTCAAGGCCCCGGCATCGCGCCGGGGCTTTTTATTGGCCGTGATCGGGCCGCCCGGCATTCAAGCGAGGCGACCCGGGATAGCTAGACAGCAGAATAGCTGCCGCGGCGGGCGCGGACGGTTTTGAGCAGCCCTCCTAGATCGCCGCCCAAAGCCAGTTCAAGTTGATGCGGTGGCGCTTCACGAAGGAGATTAGATTGGTAAGACCCCGATTGGCAGACCTGTGCCTTGTGCCCCAAGGGCAATTGCCATGGCATCGGCCGTCGGCGAAAGTGGAGTTGCGCGATGATTCGATCGAAGCGGCGCGACGCCGTGCTTCCAACACGACGCCGCGCCTGACCACTGAAACCGATAGGAGCGGTTCCAAATGGCTGACGACGTTTCTGCATCTGTTATTCCCCTGCATCAACCCCGGCCGAAGAAGGTCAAGACGGGTGCTGAGCGCGCCAAGACGTATCGGCAGCGTAAGAAGGCATCTGCGGCAAAGGCCGCGCCTTCATCAGAGCAGCTGATCCCGCTGGACTTTCCACCGGCGGATGCGGATGCGGCACTGCCGATCCGGGCGACCGCAAACGACCTGGCAACAAGGTGTCAGGCGGAAAGCACACCGCCTCCGACCATCACGTTAGGCGCCGTTGGAGCGGCACGACGCCCGGTCGTCCTGGTCCTCTTGTCGACCGCTGCGCTTGCCTTAGCTGCCGTTGGCATCGTGATGAACGGCTTGTTTGCCCGGTCGCTGGGGTCGACTGATTCCGCTGGATGGCTCTTTATGGCTGTTGGCGTGGCCGCTGATCTGACCGCCCTCGTTATGCCGTCCTGCGCTGCCGGACTTTGGCACACCAGCCAGCGGGCGACCGCGCTAGTCGGCTGGGGTGTTTGGCTCATGACGTTCGCCTTCGCGATTACGGCTGGAATCGGATTCGCGTCCGTCAACATCACGGATGTGACGCTTGCGCGTGCCGCACGCATAACGCCAGCCGTTCAGACCGCTCAGGCCGCGCTCGCCGACGCGACGGCGGCGCGCGACCGGGAATGCAAAGGAGGCGTCGGGAAGTTCTGTCGGGAGCGGGAAGCCGCCGTCAATGACCGGCGTCAGGCGCTCGACATCGCCATGCACGCCGTTGAGCAGACGGCCGATCCGCAGACCGAGGCCGCGATCCATATCGTTGCATGGGTGAGCCGGGGCTTGCTTCGACCAACCAGCGATGACTTCGCAATGCTGCGGCTGATCCTGTTGGTCATGCTTCCGCAGATCGGCGGCATCCTGCTTATGGTCGGGCGCGCTGATCGTTCAAAGGTGGCGGCCTAGCTGTGCTAGCTTGAGCGGACACCTGGTTGGGGAACTCGGCAGCTCGCGCTGCTGAGACTGGTAGCGCACAACTTCGAGTTGGCCGCCCGCACCTTCGAAAAGGGCTTTGAATCGGTTGGCGTCACGCTTGATCAGCACCGGTCGCAACCGCAGCAGTAGAAAACGATAAGCTGATCAGCGACTAAAACCTCACCACCCGTTGCGGGGAACCAACCTCCGGACGGGTTTTTTATTGTTTCATCGCGCGGCAATTACAGCGATCAAACATTTCGGCGAACAGATGTCATACCGATGGATCGCCGCAGATGGTCTGGATCACGCCGATTGCGCGGGGTGCTCTATCTTCTTTCGCATCTCGTCGCAGACCGATCTAACTTCCGCAGTCATCACCGATGCTTGTTCGATGCGGTCGAAGATCAGCTTCGCCTCTTCGCGGTATTTTTGTGCGGTGTCTTGGACGTAGATGATGGCATCCTTGCATCCAGCCGCCATCTTCTCCGCGCGGTTCACACAATCGATCAGTGTCGTGCCCATCGCCTCAAGAGCTTTAACAGCGCCCTCATATTGTGCGATCACGGCTTCGGCAGTGAGTTTGCCTATCTGATCAACATCGGCGTGATGCTCAACATATGGAGGCATCGGCAGCGTTTGCGTTCGTATCGCAGGCGCAAAATCTATTCGATGGTGATCGCGCGGCGGCGGGCTATTTGCCAGCGCCTTGGCAATGTCACGTTCGACATCGACCAACTCCAAAATTTTACCATTAGTCGTGGGCTGTACCATTATTCAACGCTCCCTTAGGTATGGAAAATTTACGCACTACTTCAGGAGTCGAACGCGACCGATAAAAACCTTCTTGGTCTGCGCCCGGCGCGCGGCGAGTTGCGGACGACACGCGCCGGGACGGATGAAAGACTCCCGCGGTACGATGCATGGCCGACATCGGACGTAACGCTGATTCGTGGCGAAATCAGAACGGACGACAAGCAGGGCCGGTTCAAGGAGCACGGCCCCGCCTTGAGGTGGCACGCGCGGTCTCCGCGGCCCGACCCAGTTCAAAGAGGATTTGACAGCCGCGCGAGGGGTGCCAATATCGCCGTCACGGCGGACCGGGCGGATGTACCCCGGCGACGAGCGCGGGGCCTCGGAGCGATCCGGGGCCTCACTTTTTGGCTTCCCTTTTCGTTGCTTGAATCCCCGGTGTCTTTCGAGCGTTCGGTATGTCGCGCAAGCCACCAGGGTCCGTCCGGCCCGGACACATAGGTAACAGAACGGACCTAACACGCGGGTGACAACCGCCCGGCTGATCCCAGCAGCCGCGGAGTGGGTCCGCGGCTCGTCGGCACGAAACCATTATGCGGGGTTGATGAAGCGATCCTGAAACAAGCGCGGGTTATCAGGTGCTCGCAGTAGCGTAAAATGGGTGCGTCAAAATGATTGAAGCTGTCACGGCAATCCTGGGTTTGTTTGGCACCGGCATATTTATAGCTCACGCGATCGACGCTTATCTCGCGCTCTAACAGCCGGCGAATAGACCTGTACGGGCCTGGAAAGGGCTGCTGGTGAGCGTATGCCTCGCCGGCTGTTGGTGGTCGGGAAAGCGTGCCGGGCAATGTGGCAAGGCTTTAGCCTGCCCGGCTGAAGCGTCCGAATCTGGTATAAAGTCCAGATGCACTTCGACGCTGCAAATCCCCTATTGCCGATCGCCACCTTGGCCGCGGGAGTGTTTCTGATGATCGCGCCCCGGATCGTGAGCTTCGCGGTGGCTGTCTACCTGATCTTCGTCGGCCTTCTCGGACTGAACGGAATCTATCACCTCGTGAAATGAGGTCGACCGACCCCGAGGCGGTTGCCGCATCCAATCTAATGGGGCCGTCTCAGCTCGCCTTTCGTCCGACCCAGCGCCTCGGACTTCAGCGGATCGGTAGGCACCTGCACTTGGTCGATGCGACCGCACCTCGGGCAGCGGAGCGTCCAGTGTTCAAAGCCCACACGAGCTTCGGCGATACGCTGGACCTCCATAGGCCATTGGCACACCAGGCACAGGCGAGCGGTGGTTCGGCGCGGCAGCAATGCAGGTCTTTGAGGCTCGGGCATGGCGCACTCCAACAAGGCGGGAGCGCAACACTCTCAGTCACCGACAGAAGCCAAGCGGTGAGGACGGTGATGTTGAAACAGTGCGCCTTGCGAACACGGCCGGCAAGTTAATTCACCCGACAGCGGCGCGGCAGCGACGGCCTGTGCGATCCTTATTTGATCATCACAAGCCAACCCTTCCTGCGCCGCACGAGTTCGGCGGCGGTTCCAACTCATCGACGCGTTTGATATCGGCTCGCCGTTAGTCGCAGCGGCGTTCCCTGCGCGTGTAGGTGCGGCCGTAATCACCTTCAACCGTGGTCGTCACCATACGGCAGTGCGTTCGTGGGCCGATGGTGACGCCGCCGCCGCCGACGCCAACTGTGGTGTCGCGGTCATAGCGGTCATAGCGACGGTCCCTATCGTAGCGGTAGTCGCGGTCCCGTCCGATCTGAACATCGACTTGGGCCATTTTGACGCCTTCGGCCTTGGCCGGAGTGACGAGCGGCGCGGTTGCAAACAGCGTGGCGGCTGCCGACACGGCAAGAGCGATCTTTAGCATGTGCGAGTCCTCTCCCTAGGGTTGTTTAAGGCCTCTAACGTGCTTGAACACTGGGCGTTCCATCGGTAGCTCGCCAGGATGGGCACGATGGCGATCAGCCGGCATCGGATCCAACAAAGGAACCAAGCCGACGGATGAGGGTTATTAGGCCCGGATTTCGGCGGGGTTTGGCAATGTTCGAAAACTTCACTTGGCGCAATATCGCCCTGTTCATGGTCGCGCTCACAATTGCGAGCTGCCTCATGGCATGGGGCATGATTATCGCAATCGACCGCCTGATCTATGCCAACTGGGATAAGGCTGCGGGCACACAGAGGGTCCAGCACCTCAAGTTCGAGCGTGTCGAGGGAACCGACTGACCGGATTCCCTCCGCGCCGTGAGATGCAGCGAATTTCATCTAAATAGAAATTGTCCTGCACCGACGACGCCGCCCCTCAATGAAAGCGATCTAATTCACCGGACCACCCGAAGAGGTGCCGGCATTGAGAAGTTGAGAAACCGCGGTGACAAGCTGCGCTGGTGCGAACGGTTTTTCCAGGAGAATGCTGTTGGGTACGCCGCGCGAGGGCCAGCGCCGGACCGCTGCCCCGGTGATGTAGACGATAGGAAAGGCAGGATCGATCTCTCGGGATTGGCGAGCAACTTCCCAACCATCCATCCTGCCCTTGAGGACAACGTCGGTCACCAAAGCCCGATATTTGATCAAGCCGCTTTTGAGAAGCGTGACGGCCTCTTCACCGGATGCTGCGATCGCTGGTTCGAAGCCGCCTTCGGTGAGCGCATCTTCAAGGATAATTTGAACATCGGGATCGTCTTCAATGACCAAAACCAATGGCAACTCTTGCACTGGCAGACCCCCATCGAGCCGCGCCCCCAGCTCGACAACACACTACGTTACGCCCAGATCGGAACGCAGTTCCTTCAAATAGTGCACGAAAGTGAACATAGGCATTTGGTTCCATCCGAAGCCAGATTTCGCCTAGGAACTTCCGTCATGGAACTTTGGGAACCCGCTGCGCCACGTCCGGCGAATTCAGGGGCGACCCGGCCATGAAGCCAGGCTGTAGCTTGGAACCGTTTCCGCTATCCGCAGTTAGGCTACGGTGCCGGCACGCCAGCCCCGACGGCACCAGATCGCGGCCCCACTTCCCTCCGGAACTGGGGCCGTTTCTGTTGAGCCTCCGGTCGTTGGCCTACAGCGCATCCACTGGCGCACGAAACCATTTTCCGGGCACGACGAAAACATCCTGAAATAATCCGCGTCCAGCATCCCGCCCATTGATGAACAATGGAGTTCGGTCATGTGGGACATTATTATCAACCTGTTTTACCGCGAAGCTTGCCGCAGTTCTCTGGCTGGCGCGAAAGTCGCCGGCGCCTGAGCCGCTCGATCGACCAATCCATTGGGAGCGCCGATTTCACCCAGCGAAGGGAAGTTGCGGATTGATCTCGGCACACCCGGCTGATCGAACTCACATCGCAATGCATGGGACACCGCCTCCGGGCGGTTTTCTGTTTGAGCGGTCTTCTGTTTGAGATGGGGACGGACGATGACCGAACTCTGCGGCCCCGGGAGATCGCCAAAGTAGACGCAATGTTGCAAATGACAAATTCCACAACCAAAGCTTTTATTTCCATAGTTCCGAGAATCATCTTTGATGCTGGCTGGGGGCCAACCAGCGAGACGTCATGTCGAGTGGAACTGGCAAACGAGAGCTCATCGTCGGAACAGGGTTGGCGCTGATGCTTAGCGTCCTGCTTTCAACAATCGCTGTATACGGATTGAACCGTTATCTCGGTTCAATCGATGACACTCAATCGATCGAAAGCTTGCGGCATCAGTGGACGAACTGATGCCAAGCCTTCCCGGCGCCAAGCCTTCCTGGCGCCAAGCCTTCCTGATGCTAAAGATCTTTCTGACTCCAAGCCCTCGGGCTTTCTGCGCAAGCTGCGCCGCACCTTTCATGCCGCAACGTGCGACAGGGTCGGTGCCGTTTTGCGGTCCGGCTACCAACGATCACGCAAATTCGAGCGGTCGCCTGCTCGAACAATCTTGACACAAACGGCCCTTTTTCTGGTCCGCGCGCAGCGATTAAAAGGACTCAATCATAAGCTTCCAATGACGCGTCAGTAATCTTGGAAAATTTACGATGCGCAACCTCACGACGCCCGCGCGCGCCCAATTCGAGTACGCGAAGACGGAAGTTGAATTCGATCGAGTGCTGGATGCCGTGAGAGCGGCGCTCGCATCTGCGCCGGATCTGAACATCTCGACCCCTTCCCCGAGCTTCGGCCCACCGCCGAAAGCCACGAACGACAACGAACCGGCTTGGCCGTTGATTCAATCTCCAGAAGGCTGGTACGCCGACTGACCGGAAGCATTGATACCTGCGATCGGCAGCGGTTCAGGCAAATGAACCGCTGTCTGCCGCGGCTCTCCGCCCGCCGAACAAACCCCTCCTTGATAGCGCCGGTGAATTTTGGAGCGGATTGTGCGGCCGCCTCACCGGGCACCCTTGCGATGTTGACGGGACAATCTCCGACGGGAACGGCTCGCCGACTGATGATCATCCGTCGCGGTTGCCTTCGGCGGCGCGGAGGATTGCTCGGGCGCGACGACGACTGGTTCCGGCCGAGCATCTTGCGAAG
>Ga0209577_10004561_pt1 | contig 13003 bp, 12 predicted proteins | sample GraSoiAngelo_109_FD_185874 | JGI IMG/M metagenome (GOLD analysis project Ga0209577, IMG submission 185874) | Grasslands soil microbial communities from the Angelo Coastal Reserve, California, USA - 14_0903_12_20cm (SPAdes) (version 2) | ecosystem: Environmental > Terrestrial > Soil > Grasslands... | reverse complement strand
GCCCGCCTCGATGTCGCTCGAGGCGAAGCTGAGCTCCGGATAGCGCTCGGCGTCGAAGAACTCGGGCGACTGCAGGTGCGCGGCGAGGTTTTCGTCCTTGACGTCGACGCTCGCGACTTTGGCCGAGCCGGTCAGGTGCGCCTGCTCGCCGTCGGCGACGATCGTCGCGTCGACCTCGCGGAACTGGCCGCGAAACGCGCCGGCCATGTACTCGACCTCGAACACGATCGAGGAATGGACCGGATCGAGGTGCCAGGTGCCGGTCGGCAGAGCTTGGCGAATCTCTGTGGTGCTCATCGAAAGGACCTCCTTGCGTCCGCTATAGTTGATAGCACAAGCAATCTACCAAAGGAACGTTGAGCCGTCAAATGTTGTCCGAACAAGTTCAAGTCGCTCCGCAGGCTTGGGTCGCGCTCCTCCGCGCCCACGCGGCGACCACGCGCCAGCTGAGCGCGCTCCTCGTCGCCGAGCACGGCCTCACGATCAACGACTTCGAGGCCCTGCTGCACCTCTCGCGTGCCGAAGAGCACCGGATGCGGCGCGTCGACCTGGCCGGGGAGCTCCTCCTCACCGCGTCGGGCGTCACGCGCCTGCTCGACGGCCTCGAGGCGGCGGGATTCGTCGAGCGGGCCACGTGTGCGAGCGACCGGCGTGTCGTCTATGCCGTCCTGTCCGAGGCCGGCGCGGCCAAGCTGCACGAGGCGGCGGACTCGCACGTCTCCGCCGTGCGGGCGCTCTTCCACGAGCGGTACACCGAAGACGAGCTCGGCCAGCTCGGCACGCTCCTCGCCCGCCTCCCCGGCGCGCAGGACGCGGCCGGCGAAGTCTGCTCGCCGTAGAGTCCAAAGCGTGCTGATCGCGCAGCTCTCCGACGTCCACGTCGGCGCCAACCGCTACCAGGAAGACCTCCTCCGTACGGCGATCGCCGAGATCAACGCGGCGGAGCCCGACCTCGTCGTCGTCGCCGGCGACCTCACCGACGACGGCTATCCCGACCAGTACCCAATCGTCCGGCAGGAGCTCGAGGCGATCGAGTGCGAGCGGATCGTCCGCGTGCCGGGCAACCACGACGCACGGAACGTCGGCTACCTCAGCTTCGAGGACACCTTCGGCGCCCGCGACACGCGGCTCCGCTGCGAGCTCGACGGCCTCGAGATCGCGCTCGTCGCCGTCGACTCGTCGAAGCCCGACCTCGACGAGGGCGAGATCGGCCGGGAGCACTACGGCTGGGTCGAGGAGGGCTTCGCGGGCGAGGCGGCGCTCCGGGTCTTCGTCTGTCACCACCACCTGATGCCGATCCCGGGCACCGGTCGTGAGCGGAACCAGGTGCTCGACGCGGGCGACGTCCTCTCGCTCCTGCGCCGCTGCCACGTCGACGTCGTCCTCGCCGGCCACCGGCACGTCCCGTACGTGTGGCCCGTCGCGGGCATGCTGCTCGTCCACTCGGGGACCGTCTCGACGCTGCGGACGCGCGGCTTTCCCAATCCGGCGTACAACCTCGTTCGGCTCGAGGACGGCCGGATCTCGGTCGAGCTGCGCATTCCCGGCGGCCGGCGCCACAGCCTCGGCGAGTACCCGCGCGACTGGCCCGAGGAGCTCTCCGCCCGCCGCTCCGATCCGTTCGTCCGCGCGCAGCGCGACGTCTCGCTCGCCGACGACGCTCCGGCGGAATAGAGAGCCCGCTTCGGTCGTTTTCCCCAACGTCGCGCCCGTGTGCCGTCGCAGGCATGCCTGAGGCGCGCCCCTACGAGCAAGAAGAAGGAAGTGAAGAACCTGAGCACGATGACATTCGAAGCACCCGTGCATGCGTTCCTGGACGAGGTCGAGGAGCGCGCGACGGTCGACGAGGCCGAGCTCGAAGCGCTCGCGCTCGAGCACGATCTCGACGAGGACGAGCTGTCCGCGCTCCGCGCCGAGCTCGAGGTGCGCGAGGTCGAGGTCGTCACGCCGCCGGCGCCCGAGCCGGCAGAGGTCGACCCCGGCTTCGTCGGCGCGGGCGACTCGCTGACCCTGTTCATGAACCGGGCCGGCCGCTACCGGCTGCTCACGGCCGCCGACGAGGTCGTGCTCGCGAAGCGCGTCGAGCGTGGCGACGTGGCGGCAAAGGAGCTGATGATCAACTCCAACCTCCGGCTCGTGATCTCGATCGCGAAGCGCTACCAGGGCCGGGACGTGCCCCTGCTCGACCTGATCCAGGAGGGCGTGATCGGCCTCAACCGCGCGGTCGAGAAGTTCGACTGGCGGCGCGGCTTCAAGTTCTCGACCTACGCCACGTGGTGGATCCGCCAGGCCTGCCAGCGGGCGGTCTCGAACCAGTCCGCCACGATCCGCGTGCCCACGCACGTGCACGAGCGGCGCGTGAAGATCTCGCGTGCCTCCAACCAGCTGCAGACGCGGCTCGGCCGGGAGGCCACGCGCGAGGAGCTCGCGGAGGCGACGGGCCTCTCGCTCCAGCACGTCGACGAGGCTCTCGACGCGGCCGACGCGCCGGTCTCGCTGAACCAGTCGATCGGCACGAGCGAGGACGGAGAGCTCGGCGATCTCTTCAGCGACCCGACCGCGAGCGACCCGGCCGAGGAGGCGGCGGACTCGTACCGGCGCCAGGTCGTCCGCCGCGCGGTCTCGAAGCTCCCGGAGCGGGAGCGGCGGATCCTCGAGCTCCGCTACGGCTTCGACGGCGAGACGACGTCGCTGGAGGCGATCGGCAAGGAGCTCGGTCTGACGCGCGAGCGCGTCCGCCAGCTCGAGCGGAGCGCACTCGAGCGGCTCGAGGACGAGCTCGAGAGCCTGGCGCAGGCCGCCTAAGCAGCCGCTTCGTACACGTCGAGCGCGGCCGCGGAGACCGTTTTCAGCGCCTCTGCGGCCGCGCCCGCGTGGCTCACCTTCGACTGCGCCTCGACGAGAACGGCCCGCGTCACCTCGTCGTCGCCGCCGCCGCCCAGCGCCCGCAGCGCGAGCGCGCACGCGAGCGGGGTCAACGACGGGTTGAAGGCGGCGTTCTCGGCGTACCTGCCCGTGTGGACCGCGCCGCTCGCCGTCTCGAGCGCCACGCCGGCGAACCCGCGCGAGTAGGGCGCATAGCTTGCCTCCGCGGCGGCGAGCGCCGTCAGCACGAGTGGATCCGACGACTCGAGCGCGAGGCCGTTCGCGCGCGGGCTCATCAGGCCGGCGTGCACTCCGAGGTCGGCCGGGCCGAAGGGCTCGGGGAGGAGCTGAGTCAGGAGACGAGGCCTGCGACCCGCGACGAGGACCTCGAGCGAGGCCGCCGTCGCCAGCTCGTTCAGGAACTGGCGGCAGTGCCCGCACGGTGCGGCGCCGACCGCGAGCGCGGCCAGACCCTCCTCGCCGCTCAGCCAGGCGTTCGCCGTCGCCGACTGCTCGGCGTGGACGGTGAACGCGAGCGCCGTTCCCGGCAGCTCGAGGTTCGCCCCGAGGTAGAGCGCGCCGCTCGAGCCGCGCGCGACGGCGCCGACGCGGAAGCCCGAGATCGGCGGGCCCGCGTACCGCTCCGCTGCGAGCGGCACGAGCAACCCCATGAGCTCGGCGACCGTGACGCCGCGATCGGACGCAAGCGACGCGGCCCGTTCGGCGGAAATGACGCTGCCTTCGACCTCCTCGACGAGCACGTCGCGATCCTACGAGCAGGCAAGGGGCCGGAGCGGGGCGTCGCCCCGCTCCGGGGAGCGCGGCAGCACGCGCCGCAAAGAAGGCTCGAAAGCGTGCCTGCCGCAGATCCCACTATCCGGTCTCGCGCGCCGGCGCGTCCAATACGACTCGCGCGCGGATCGATAGCCGCTCAGTTATGGTTCTCGCCGGACGCGCCCGCCGCCGCCCGGAGCGCGCGGGCGATGTCGCGCACGACGGCGAGCGTCTCCCTGAGTCGTTCCGGCGGGTCGGCCCGCCAGGCCACGACCGTGTTGGCCAGCGCGACCGGCGGGTCGAGCTCGCGGCGGGCGACGAGGGCGCCGGCATCGCTGACGCCGGCGAGCGAGGCGGGTGCGAGCACGACTCCGAGCCGCCCCGCGACCGCCAGGAGCAGGTCCCGCGGGTGGGTTCCTCCGGCCTCGCGAACCCCGGCGAAGCGGTAACCGGCCCGCTCGAGCAACGCGAGCCAGCGGTCGTGCGGCGCGAGGCTCGCCGTCTGAGGGAAGACGACGAGGACCTCCTGCTTCAGGTCGGCAGGTCCGAGTACGGCATGCTCCGTCAGCGGATGACTGGTCGCGAGGAAGGCGACCAACCGCTCGCCCGGAAAGAGCGGCTCCTCCTCTAGGCCCTCTTCCTCGCCGGCGTCGTTGAAGATGCCGACGTCGAGCTCGCCGGACCGGAGCCGTGTCACCTGCTCGCCCGAGGTGACGTGCATGACCTGCGGCCGGTCGCCCGGGGAACGCTCGTGCAGCGCCTCGAGGAAAGCGAGCACCCGCTCGATCGGCAGGTGCGGCACGCAGCCGATCCGGAGCGTGTAGCCGGTGCCGCCCGCGCGCCGCGCGGCGCCGACGGCGAGCTCCACGTCGGCCAGCACCCGGCGCGCCTCCTCGGCGAAGACGCTCCCCGCCTCGGTGAGCTTCACGACCCGGCTCGTCCGCTCGAACAGCTGCACCCCCAGCTCCGCCTCGAGCTTTCGAATCGCCTGCGAGAGCGGCGGCTGCGAGATGTGGAGCCTCTGGGCCGCTCGCCCGAAGTGGAGCTCGTCGCTCACGGCCAGGAAGTAGCGGAGGTGCCGGAACTCGATCGCGATCCCGGCTCGCGCCTGCTCGTCCGGACGTCTCACTGAGCTCGCTCGACCCACGCCGCTCCCAACTCTGCGCCGAGTGCAGGGCTGACAGCAGCGAGCTGCTGCATCCCCGAAAGGACCGGTTAACTATCGAACCGCACGCGCGCCACAGTCAAATACGTGTCGACGGCAGACCGATATGCCGTCAGTTTCGATCCGCGCCGCGTAGCTCCCGGGCGACGGCGCGCGCATTCTCGATGAAGGGACGAAGCCGTTCGCGCGCGTCGGCGTGCCAGCCGAGAACGGTCGGCGGCATCGAGACCGGCACCTCGAGGGGCCGGCGCGCGACGATGCCGCGTGCCCAGCCGTCCTCGTAGACGAGGGGCACGAGCGCGACGCCGGCCTCCTCGGCGACGCCCAGGACGATGTCGCGGGGGTCCGATCCGCTCACCTCGTGCACGCCGCGGAAGCGGTAGCCCGCCTCGGTGATCCGCTCCAGCATCCAGGCGTGGAGGGGGGCGTTGACCGCGCGCGGGAAGAGGACGAGGCTCTCGTCGGCCAGATCGGCAGGGCCGACCCGCTCCTTCGCCGCCGCCGGGTGACGCTCCGGCAGGAGCGCGACCATCTCGGTGCCCTCGAAGAGCGGCTCGATCTCGATCCCGTCGAAGCCGAAGCCCTGCACGAAGTAGAGGATCCCGAGCTCGAGCTCCCCCGTCCGCAGCCGCGGCAGCTGCTCGACCGTGACCAGATGCGTGACCTCCGACCGGACGCTCGGATCGCGGCGGTGGAGCGCGTCGAGGAAGCCGTGAAGCTGGTCCATCGGCAGGTGGGTCACGCAGCCGATCCGCGGCTGGACCCGGCCGTTGGCGGCTCGACGCGCCTTGGACACCGCCCGCTCGAGGCTCGCGAGGACATTGCGCGCCTCCTCTGCGAAGACGAGCCCCGCCTCGGTCGGCGCGACCGCGCGGCTCGTCCGCTCGAGGAGCCGGACTCCGAGCGCCGCCTCGAGCTTCTGGATCGCCTGGGAGAGCGGCGGCTGGGCGATGTGCAGACGCTCCGCGGCGCGACGGAAGTGCAGCTCCTCGCTGACCGCGAGGAAGTAGCGGAGGTGGCGAATCTCGACGGGCGGGGGGAGCGGGGACATGTCTGTTTGGGGCAAGCGGGTGGTTTGCATTCTGACAACTCGGCGCCGACTGCCGCTGACCGGCGCACCGAGCACCGAGCTTGGTCGAAAAGCTTGCAAATTCCGTTCAAGCGACCACCGCGGGCGGGTTTAACGCCGCTGATCGGGTACCGGCTCTTGCACACCCAAGGAAAGGGGGCACGGGATGTCTCAGCTACTTCCCGAGCGCCGTACCCGAGGTTCCGCGCAGCGGTGGGAGCCGCTGAGCGACTTCGAGCAGGTCACCGAGCGCATGCGCCGGCTGCTCGACCAGACCTTCGGCGACGCCGATTGGCCCGCCGCGTTCAGCGAGCGCGGCGCCTGGTCGCCGCTGGTGGACATCGAGGAGACCGACGACGCCTACGTCCTCGAGGCCGAGCTTCCGGGGGTGAAGCGCGAGGACGTCGAGATCGAGCACGTCGGCAACGAGCTGACGATCAAGGGCGAGATCGTGGAGCGCGAGCGCCAGGGCGTCCTGCGCCGGCGCACGCGCCGGACGGGGCGGTACGAGTACCGCGTCACGCTCCCCGACCAGGTCGACGGCGACAACATCGACGCCAACCTGAAGGACGGCGTCCTCACCGTCCGGGTGCCGAGGTCGCAGAAGGCACAACGGCGGCGGATCGAGGTGAAGACGTAACCGAGCGAGGACGAGGAGGAGCCATGTCCGTCGAGCATCGATGCCAACGGCACGGAAGGCCGGCGGTCGCGACGAGGACGCGACTGCGTCCGGACGGCACGCAAGAGGTCGAGTACCTGTGCGAGATCGACCTTGCCGAGGAGCGGATGGCGAACCACCTCGGCGGTCGCGGCAGCCTCTTCGACGACTTCTTCTCGGACTTCTTCGGCGAGCGGACCGCACGCGGCCCGCTCGCCGAGGCGCCGCGGCAGGTTGAGCGCGTCGACGTCACCGAGTTCTTCAGCGACGCCACCCGGGAGCTCCTCCAGCGCGCGGCCCAGACCGCGCTCGAGTGGGGCAGCCTGGACCTCGACACCGACCACCTCCTGCACGCCGCGCTCGCCGACGACGTCGTCCGGCACGTGCTGCGGCAGGTGGACGCCGACGCCGAGGCGATCACGGCCCAGCTCGAGGAGGAGGCCGACAAAGGCGCGCGCACCGACGTGGCCCCCTCGCTCTCGCCGGACGCGAAGGCGGCGCTCCTCGCCGCCTACGACGAGTCGCGCGAGCTCGGCGCCTCGTACATCGGGCCCGAGCACGTCCTGCTCGCGCTCGCCCGCGACGAGGAGAGCCAGGCCGGGCAGCTCCTGCAGCGGTTCGGGGTGTCGCACACGAAGCTCCGCGGAGCGGTGATCCGCGGCGTCGAGGCCGGCGGCGCGGCCCGAGAGACGAGCCAGACCCCGACGCTCGACCAGTACGGCCGCGACCTCACGCAGGCCGCCCGCGAAGGCAAGCTCGACCCGGTCATCGGCCGCGCGGACGAGATCGAGCAGACGATCGAGATCCTGTCGAGGCGGACGAAGAACAACCCCGCGCTGATCGGCGACCCCGGCGTCGGCAAGACGGCGATCGTCGAGGGCATCGCCCAACGGATCGTGAACGACGAGGTCCCGGAGACGCTGACCGGCCGCCGCGTCGTGCAGCTCGACCTGGCGGGAATGGTCGCCGGCACGAAGTACCGCGGGGAGTTCGAGGAGCGCCTGAAGAAGGTGATCGACGAGATCACCGAGAACTCGGAGAGCATCATCCTGTTCGTCGACGAGCTGCACACGCTCGTCGGCGCCGGCGCCGCAGAGGGCGCGATGGACGCCGGCAACATGCTCAAGCCCGCCCTCGCGCGCGGCGAGCTGCACGTCATCGGCGCGACGACGCTCGACGAGTACCGCAAGGACGTGGAGGGCGACCCCGCGCTCGAGCGGCGCTTCCAGCCTGTGCTCGTCCGCGAGCCCACGGTGGACGAGACGATCGAGATCCTGCACGGGCTCAAGGACCGCTACGAGGCGTTCCACCGCGTCCGCATCTCCGACGAGGCGATCGTCGCCGCCGCCGAGCTCTCCGACCGCTATATCCGCGACCGCTTCCTCCCCGACAAGGCGATCGACCTGATCGACCAGGCGAGCGCCCGCGTCCGGCTGCGGACGAGGACGAAGGACGACGAGACGCGCAGCCTCGAGGACGATCTGCGCCGGCTCGCGCGTGAGCGCGACCAGGCGACGGCGAACGAGGACTACGACCGCGCCGGCGAGCTCAAGGACCGGATCGAGTCGAGGCGCGGCGAGCTCGACGAGCGCCGCAAGGGCCGCCAGCGGGCGCCGGAGGTGACGGCCGAGGACATCGCCGACATCGTGTCGCGCGCGACCGGGATCCCCGTCTCGCAGCTGACGACGGAGGAGCGGCAGCGCCTGCTCTCGCTCGAGGAGGAGCTCCACGCGCGCATCGTCGGCCAGGACGAGGCGGTGACGGCGATCGCGGAGGCCGTCCGGCGCTCACGCGCCGGCCTCGGCGACCCGAACCGGCCGATGGGGAGCTTCCTCTTCCTCGGCCCGACCGGAGTCGGCAAGACCGAGCTCGCTCGGGCTCTCGCCGAGGCGCTCTTCGGCGCCGAGGACCTGATGGTGCGCTTCGACATGAGCGAGTTCCAGGAGCGCCACACGGTCTCGCGGCTCGTGGGCGCCCCGCCGGGGTACGTCGGCTACGAGGAGGCGGGCCAGCTGACCGAGCAGGTGCGTCGGCGCCCCTACTCCGTGCTCCTCTTCGACGAGATCGAGAAGGCGCACCCGGACGTCTTCAACATCCTGCTCCAGATCCTCGACGACGGCCGCCTCACCGACGCGAAGGGACGGACGGTGGACTTCAAGAACAGCGTCGTGATCATGACGTCGAACCTCGGCGCGCACCTGATCCAGGACGCGGCGCGGACGGAAACGGACTACGACGAGCTCAAGGAGCAACTGATGGACGTGCTCCGGCAGAGCTTCCGGCCCGAGTTCATCAACCGGATCGACGAGATCATCGTCTTCCGCGCGCTCTCCGACGAGCAGCTCGTCGAGATCACGGGGCTGCTCCTCGACCGCTTGGCGCGCCGCCTGCGCGCGCAGCGGATCGAGGTGGACTTCACGGACGACGCGGTCCGGCTCCTCGCGCGCGAGGGCTTCGACCCGGAGTTCGGCGCACGGCCTCTCCGGCGGACGATCCAGCGCCTCGTCGAGAACGAGCTCTCGCGCATGGTCCTCTCCGGCTCGGTCGAGCCGGGCGACCGCGTGACGGTCGACGTCGTCGAGGGCGACCTGCACTTCGACGTCGAGTCGGGTGCGGCCGAGGAGGAGGTCACGGCGCCGGAGCACGGCGCTCTGCCGGCACGCTGATCCAGACGTCGGCGCCGGCGGCGCCCGCGGAGCCGCCGTGGGCATCGGCGATCGCGTCGACGACGGCGAGCCCGAGGCCCGCGCCGCCGCTCGTCCGGCTTTCGTCGAGGCGGCTGAAGCGCTGGAAGGCCCGCGGGACGAACTCGGGCGGGAGACCGGCGCCCTCGTCGCGGACGTGCAGCTCGACGCGGCCGTCGACCGAGCGCGCCTGGAGGCGGACGGCGCCGGCGCCGTGGCGGAGCGCGTTCTCGACGAGGTTGCCGAGCGCCTGCTCGAGCCGCAGCCGGTCGCCCGTGAGGCCGAGGCCGACCGGAGCGTCGACCTCGAGCGCCCGCCCGGCCTCCTGCGCACGCCAGGCGAAGCGGTTGTCGACGCTCTCGAGCAGCTCGCGCGCCGACACGTGCTCCTGCCGCAGCCGGAGCTTGCCGCGGTCGGAGCTCGCGATGAGCAGCAGGTCGCCGGCGAGCTGGACGAGCCGGTCGGTCTCGGCGCTGGCCTCGCGGAGCGCGGCGCGCAGCTCGTCCTCGCTCTCGGCGTGGTGGAGCGCGAAGTCGAGCTCGGCGCGGAGGAGCGCGAGCGGCGTGCGCAGCTCGTGACCCGCCTCGGCGACGAAGTCGCGCTCCCGCTCGATCGCCGCCTCGAGCCGAGCGAGCATGTCGTTCAGGGTCTCGCCGAGCCGGTCGAGCTCGTCGCGCGTCCCCGGTAGAGGCAGGCGCTCGCCGGGCCGGTCGGCGGAGATCTCGGCGGCGCGGCGACGCATCGTCTCGACGGCGCGGAGCCCCGCCCCGGCGAGGAGGTAGCCGAGCCCGGTCGCGACGAGGAGCGCGAGCGGGCCCGCGACGAGAAGCTCGGTGCGCAGGTTGCGCAGCGCCTCGGCGCGGTTCTCGCGCGTCGCGCCGACGACGAGCACACGTCCGTCGACGGGCACGGCGAGCAGCCGCGCGGGCTCGTCGAGCCCGGGCACGGACGGCACGTCGACGAAGCGCGAGCCGTGAAGCGCCGAGCGAAGCTCCCGTGGGGTGAGGAGCGAGCGGCCGCCGAGGGGCGGTGTCGCGTCGGCGACGCGGCCGTCCGGGCCGACGAGCTGCGCGAAGCTCTCGCCGCGCTCGACGAGCCGGCCGCTTCCGGCTTCGCCGCGCAGCGAGGTCCGGCCGTCGCGGACGAGCGCTGAGAGGTCCTGCGCACGCAGGCGGAGATCCTGGTCGAGGGCGCGCGAGAGGTCGTCCGCGAGCCGCGCGTAGACGAACAGGCCCGTCCCGGCGAGGACGAGCGTCATCGCGGCCGCGAACGCGGCGGCCACTCGCAGCCTGATCGGAAGCCGTCTCATCCGTCCCCGCGCAGCCGGTAGCCGGCGCCGCGCACGGTCTCGATCGTGCCGTCCCCGAGCTTGCGCCGCAGCCGGCGCACGTAGACGTCGACGACGTTCGAGCGCGTCTCGTAGGCGAAGTCCCAGGCGTGCTCGATCAGCTCGAGCCGCGACAGGACCTCGCCGGGCCGCCGCATGAGCGTCTCGAGCAGCGCGAACTCCTTCGTCGAGAGCTCGATCTCGGCGTCGCCGCGGCGCACCTCACGGCGCGCCGGGTCGAGCCGGAGCTCGCCCACCTCGAGGACCGGCGGCCGTTCCGGACGTCCCCGGCGGGCGAGCGAGCGCAGGCGCGCGTGGAGCTCTGCGAGCGCGAACGGCTTGACGAGGTAGTCGTCGGCGCCGCTGTCGAGCCCGCGCACCCGGTCGTCCACCCCGTCGCGGGCGGTCAGCATCAGCACCGGCGCCCAGACGCCGCCCTCGCGTAGGAGCCGGCACGCGTCGAAGCCGGACAGCCCCGGAAGCATCACGTCGAGGACGATCGCGTCGTACTCGACCGCCGCCGCCATCCAGAGCGCCTCCTCGCCCTTGCCGGCCACGTCCGCTGCGAGGCCTTCGCGCTCGAGCGAGCGGCGGATGACGCTCGCCATCCGCGGTTCGTCCTCGACCACGAGCACGCGCACGAACGGAAGTCTGCCGCCGCGCCGATGAACAGCGCATGAAAAGCGCGGTCATCGTGTGTTCATGTGCCGCGCCTACGGTGCAGCCATGAAGAGAATCCTGATCCTCACAGCGCTGCTGCTCGTCGCGCCGACGGCGCTCGCGAGCGGCAGCCCCAGCCCGAGCCGCTTCGTCCGGGGCGTCACGAATCCGTGGTTCCCCCTCCGTCCGGGGACGACCCTCGTCTACCGGGGCGTCAAGGACGGCAAGCCCTCACGCGACGTCTTCCTCGTGACGGCGCAGACGAGGCGAATCGCGGGCGTCGTCTGCACGGCCGTCTCCGACCGCCTCTACCTCAGCGGGCGGCTCGGCGAGCGCACGACCGACTGGTACGCGCAGGACAAGGCCGGAAACGTCTGGTACTTCGGCGAGGCGACGGCAGAGCTCGACGCCCGCGGGAAGGTCACGAGCCGCGAGGGCTCGTGGCTCACCGGCGTGAACGGCGCGCAGCCCGGCGTCTTCATGCCGGCTCACCCCCGCGTCGGCCAGAGCGCCCGGCAGGAGTACTACAAGGGGCACGCGGAGGATCACTTCCGGGTGCTGAGCCTCTCCGCGCACGTGCGGACGCCGGCAGCGTCCTCGAGCCACGCATTGCTGACGAAGGAGTGGACGCCGCTCGAGCCCGGCGTGATCGACCACAAGTACTACGTGCGCGGCATCGGCACGGTGCTCGAGCAGACGGTGAAGGGCGGAGACGAGCGCAACACGCTCGTCTCGATCCACAGGCCTTGAAGGAGGATGGTGCGGGCCCGTCAGGCCCGCACCACCGCTTCCGGCGTCACGACCGGCCTCCGCGGTTGAGCCGCTGGAGCAGGCCGCGCCGCTCCCAGTCCACGCTGTCGAGCGCCCTGCGGACGTGGGCCTCGTCGGCGGCGGAGACCGCCTGCCTCGTCGCGTCGAGGTGCTCCCGGGGTGTTGCGTACTGCGTCATCGTGTGCTCCTCTCGGATCGGATTCGACTTGCACACATCGAATCGCGCCGGCCTAAGGAGCCCCTGAGACGCGCCTGTGAATCGTCTAAGAAGCGAGCGGGAGGCTGATCCGGAAGGTCGAGCCCCTGCCGGGCTCGGAGCGGGCGGAGACCTCGCCGCCGTGCGCCTCGGCGACGGCGGCGACGATCGAGAGGCCGAGCCCGACGCCGCCGCTCGCGCGGGCACGCGACGGGTCGGCACGGTAGAAGCGCTCGAAGACCCGCTCCGCTTCCTCAGGCGCCATCCCCGGGCCGGCGTCCTCCACCTCGACTCGGGCGGTGCCGTCGGACGTGCTGACGCTCACGCGGACCGGCGTCTCCGGCGGCGTGTGCTCGCGGACGTTGGCGAGGAGGTTGTCGACGATCTGGCGCAGCCGGTCGCGGTCCCCGAGCACGATGGTCTGCTCCGCGTCGAGCGAGATCGACCGCTCCGGCTCGACGGTGAGCGCGGTGTCCACGGCCTCGGCCACCACCCGGTCCAGCTCGACCGGCTCGCGTACGAGCGGCCGCCCCTCGTCGAGGCGCGCGAGGAGGAGCAGGTCCTCGACGAGCAGGCTCATCCGCTCGGACTCGCGCGTGATCCCCGCCATCGAGCGAGCGAGGTCCTCGGGTCGCCGTTCTGCGCCGCGCGTGAAGAGCTCCGCGTAGGCGCGGATCGCCGCAAGCGGGGTCCGCAGCTCGTGCGACGCGTCGGCGACGAAGCGGCGGAGCTTCTCCTCGGAGGCGGCGCGCACCTCGAACGCCCGCTCGATCTGACCCAGCATCGCGTTCAGCGCAAGCCCCAGCCGGCCGACCTCCGTCCGCTCCTCCGCCC
>Ga0209577_10004560_pt1 | contig 13005 bp, 7 predicted proteins | sample GraSoiAngelo_109_FD_185874 | JGI IMG/M metagenome (GOLD analysis project Ga0209577, IMG submission 185874) | Grasslands soil microbial communities from the Angelo Coastal Reserve, California, USA - 14_0903_12_20cm (SPAdes) (version 2) | ecosystem: Environmental > Terrestrial > Soil > Grasslands ... | reverse complement strand
CCTGCGACACGGATGTTCGCCGGAACTTCAATACGGGCATCACCTATGACTTCCACAAGGTGTCCGCATTGCCTCGGTTGACTTCGGGCTGGCAGATAGGCAGCGTCGCCAGTTATGCCAGCGGGCGGCCTTTCACAGTCCTGCAAAGCACAGGGACGGATAATTCAGGGCAGGACAAGAGCTATCCGCGGCCCGATTGCCTGGTAGCTCCCCACTATCAGTACAGCGATCCGAACAGCTTTATCATTACCAACTTGACAGCCGTCTTCGGAACGCCGGCGCCGGGCACCATCGGGACCTGCGGCCGCAATGCCTTCCGCGGGCCGCATTTCGTCCAGTGGGATGCAAACCTGAACAAAACCACGAAGATCAACGAGCGGTTGAGCATCCAGCTCCGTTGGGAAGTCTTCAATGTGTTGAACCATCCGAACTTCAACCCGACCCCGGGGAACAACACCTTCTCAAGCTTCACCCCTGTCGGCACTAACGGATGCGTTAATTCAGCCGGTTGCGGTCCCTTTCTCAAAATCACCCAAACTCCGGACATCGCGGCCGGCAACGCGTTTCTCTCCTCCGGCGGGCCGCGCGCCATGCAGCTCGGCGTGAAGCTTATTTTCTGATCTTCGGCTCCAGGCTTTTGTCCGAAAAAGGGAGCCTGCTACAATGCAGGCTCCCTTTTGTTTTATGCCACGCATCCTAATCCTGAGTCTTTTGGCTGTGTTGCCGTCGTTCGCGGCGGCAGCCAACCAACCGAACGCTGTACCGAACGTTATCCTGATCACGTTGGATACGGTCCGAGCGGACCGCATGGGCTTTCTCGGTTCAAAGTATGGTTTGACGCCGCAACTGGATGCGCTGGCGAGTCAGAGCCTGGTGTTCGAGCATGCATACTCCCAGGCTCCCCTTACGCCGGTTTCTCACGCGACCATACTCACCGGGACTTTTCCACAGTACCATGGCATCCGAAATTTCGGCGATCGCCTGCCTCCGGGCGTCCCCTTTCTACCCGAAATTCTCCACGCTCAGGGCTACCACACCGGGGCCTTCGTCGGCAGCATCATTCTCGACCCGAAAAACGGGTTTGCCTCCGGATTCGAGCGCGGCTTCGATGTCTATAACGCAGGCTTCCACCGGCAGAAGACCGGGGAGCGCCGCGAGGCTTCCATGCAGCGCCGCGGCGAGGTGACCCTGGGATACGCGCTCGAATGGCTGGGCCAGCATCACGGTAGTCCGTTTTTCCTGTGGTTTCACCTGTGGGACGCGCACGACCCCTACAATCCACCCGAACCGTTCCGCAGCCGGTTTCCGAGCGCCCCTTACAACGGGTGCATCGGCTACGTGGATGCCACGGTCGGCAAGCTGCTTGACTTTTTGCGGAACCAGGGGCTGTATGACAATGCGCTGATCGCCGTCGCCGCCGATCACGGCGAATCCCTGGGCGACCACGGCGAACTCACTCATAGTATCTTTCTTTATGACGCTACCATCCACGTGCCGCTGCTCCTCAAGCTTCCCGGCAATCGTTTTGGCGGCCAGCATGTCAATTCCACTGCGAGCCTCGTGGACCTGGCGCCAACGCTTCTCGAGGCGCTGGGGCTGACGCCCCCTCCGGCCATGCAAGGCGGTTCGCTCCTCCCTCTGATTAGAAATCCGCAACTTGGAAACCGTCCTTCGTTTGCTACCGGCGACCACTCCGAGCGCTCGTTTGGTTGGAGCGCGCTTGTTTCCCTGCGAGTGGATAACCAGCTTTACGTGCGTGCGCCATCGCCCGAGCTTTACGATCTGGCATCAGATCCTGGCGCGAAGACCAATCTCTATCCGCGCAACCGCCTCACCGCGGCGCGCCTCGCAGTCCAGCTGGATAATTTCGTAAAACGGATCAGCACGGGCGCACCTCAGACCTTGCAAGACGGACTCGACGAAAAGAGCAGAGAAAAGCTCTCCGCGCTGGGCTACATGGCCTCTGGCAAGACCACGCCGTCCACCAGCATTGACCCCAAGGAGCGCATCGATGTGGCCAACGATATGCATGATGCCAGCCTGGCCATTGAAGAAGGAAAGGAAGCCACCGTCATCCCCCTGCTGCTGCGCGTGGTGGCCAAAGACCCGCAAATCCAGGCGGCGCAGTATTACCTGGGCATCGCCTACTCGCGGCAGGGCAGCTTTGCCAAAGCCATTCCTCCCCTGCGCAAAGCTGTCGAGTTGCGGCCGGATGCGCTGATGGCGCAGTACGAGCTGGCCATCTGCTTCTACGAAACCGGCGATCTGAATACCGCCGCCAAGCATTTCGAAATCTTGGTGGAGAATCGGCCCGATTGGACCGACGCCCGCTATTCTTTGGCCTCCATTTATGCCCGTACTGGACGGCCTCAGGAAGCCGCCAAAAACTTGCTCGAAGTCCTCCAGGAAGAGCCGGACCATTACCGCGCAAACCTGCTTCTGGGGCGCATGCTGTTTGTGAACGGCACTTACGCCGAGGCCTTGCCTTATCTGGAAAAGGCCGTGGCGGTACAAACCGATTCTGGCGAGGCGCATTCCTTCCTGGCGGACGAATACGAGAACCTGGGCCGCGCCGGGGATGCCGCGCGCGAGCATGCCGAGGCGGAGCGGCTGAAGCAAGCAAATCACCCGTAAAACCTATCTGCACTTTGCTTTGCGTTCCATTTGCAGCGCGGACTTCGATGCCCTGAGCTGCGCTTGCTGCAAGTTTGTGCTGTCTCGCTGGACACCCAAAATCCCCAACTATATAATTCGAATTCAAAACAAGGGGTGGACCATGGTTTCCCGACGTGTTTCCGTTCTTCTGTCTTTGCTTTTTCTGCTGACTGTTCCTGCCCGCGGGCAAGACGCCGCCTCCCCCAAAGCTAAACCTCGCGTCATCATCGTGGGAGTCAACGGAATGGAGCTGGACATTATTCGTCCTCTCCTGCTTAAGGGCCAAATGCCCAATTTGGCTAGGGTCATCGAAAAAGGCGCTTACGGCAAGCTGCGCACGGTTTCCGCCCCGAATTGTCCCCGGGTTTACACCACGCTCTTCACCAGCACCAATCCGGAAGAGCATGGCGTAACCGGCTTTGTCGTCGGCGGGATCACCGCGAATACCAACATGCTGAAAGAAGAGCCCATCTGGTCGATGCTCTCGAAGAGCGGCATCACCGTCGGCATGGCCAACGTGCCCGCGACCTTCCCGGTTATGCCCGTGAATGGCTACATGATCAGCGGCATGTTGACGCGCGGCAAGAATTGCGAAGACGGCGTGCTTTGCGCCCCGAAACTCAGCGAAGTGCTGGGCGGTGACGCGGTTTATCCCCGAACTATGCAAGCCGAGTTGCTGAAAAATGTAGGCGACTTCTATATAGACTGCGAGCGCATGCCTTCCGCCGCCGAACTGAAAGGCCACGAAACAGCTGTGATCGACCAGTGGCTGGCCAAAGTTCAAGTGATTCGCGACCAGCAGACGAAGCTCTTCGATTATCTATTGACCGAGCATCCCACCGATTTCACTTTTCTGGCGCAGTCCTGCGAGGATCGCGCCGGCCACTGGCTGTATCCCATTACGCCTTTCAACGTTGGGTACAATCCCAGCATCAACAGCGTCCGCCAGGACGCTTTTCCCAACCAGTATGTTGCTTTCGACAAAGTTCTGGGCATCGTGCTGAAGCACGTGGACGCCAGCACTTACTTGTTCATCCTTTCCGACCACGGCATCAAGCCGCTGCGGGAGTTCGAAGAGAAAGATCCTCACGCACACATGGACCACGAGAAAACCACGCCCGTCATTGCCAAGCACGATTTTGCGGACGGCGACGACGTTCCCGGTTCGTTGTTTGCCATGGGGCCGGGCATCAAAAATGATTTTCGCCTGATGGGCTTGGGAGCCAGCGTGTATGACATTGCTCCCACCATCCTGCACATTTACGGCATCGATCAGCCAAGGCAGATGCACGGACATGTTCTCACTGAGATTTTTGGTAGCAGCGAGAACAAAGTAGCAGCGCAGAAGTAATTGCCAGGATCTTCATCACAGGCAACGCACCTGGCAACTCCGCGCTCAATGCGGTTTTCTTGTCGCTCGTAACTTCTTTGCTTGAGCTCTGGCTCGCTGAGCCTCCCTCGGTTTACCAAGCCCCGTGTAAGCCTGCGCCAGCAGCTCAAACAAATCCGCGTTATTCCCCGACGACCGCGTGCTCTCTTCCAGAAATTGCGCCGCATCGGGGAACTTTTTCTCGCCGAGCAGCGTTTTCGCAAGACCTGTCTGCGCCTCCACGCTCGCGGGTTGCAGTAGGATTGCCGCTTCGAATTCGTCCTCGGCTCTCTTTGGATTTTTCGATTGGAGATAAACCTCTCCCAGAAGGAGGTGCGCCGCGAGTTGCTTCGCATCCAGTTTCAAAAGTGCTTGCAAAGTGCGCTGCGCACCGGACAAATCACCGCTGATTTCGAGCGCTCGCCCATAATCCAATGCGACCGCTGCGTCCTCAGGACGCATCTTCGACGCTCTTTCGAAATAACGGGTAGCATCTTTGTAATTCTGGGATTCCATCTCCAGGCGGCCGAGCTGCAATAGAGCGATTTCAGACCCGCTGTCCAATTGCAGCAGTCTTTCCAGGGCCGTCCTGGCTCTTTCTGTCTGCCCATCCTCCGACGCCATCATCGCGATGTGCAGCAGGTTTTGTTCCTCGATCTTGTCTTTGGGATCCGGCAATAAGGAAGGTTCAGAAACATCTGTGGCCGAGTGAGCATCCGCTGCACCCAGGTAGCCGAGCGCCCGCAGCTCATCGATCGTGCCAGGAGCCACTGCCCCAGACGAAGGTTTCCCACCCACCGCCGATTTCGGGTTTAGGTCGGCAAGCATCTTGCGCAGTTTCTGCGTCCTGGGGTCCCACGGGACGTATCCGTTGCGAAGCTCTCCCGGGTCGGATGACAAATCATAGAGTTCAGGCCGCGGGGCTTCGATGAATTTGAACCCCTCGCTTCTCACGGACCGCAGCGGAGCCCAGCCAAAACGCAGAGGATAGTCGGTTTCGCCAAAGGCGGTCCGGGAAGTTGGCTCGCTACCCGTGATTGCGAGCTTTAGAGATGTGCCATCCAGATCTGCTGGGGCGGGAATACCAAGCAGCTCCAGAATTGTTGGCACGATATCCGTGGTTCGAACTTGTTCATCCATGACCTTGCCTGCACCCTGCCCGCTCGGCAACTTCACGATCAAAGGAACGTGTGTTGTCGAATCGTAGAGAAAGATGCCGTGCGTGTCTTCACCATGCTCGCCTAATCCTTCACCGTGGTCCCCAACTACAAGGATCAGTGCTTCGTCGTACCAGTTTTGCTTCTTCAGATAAGCGAGGAAATGCCCCAACGCCGAATCCGCATACGCAATCTCTCCGTCGTAAAGGTGCTCCTTATAAATCTCCGAATAGGGAGGAGGCGGCTCGTAGGGATCATGGGGATCATAAAGGTGTACCCAGACGAAATGAGGACCCGTTTGATGTCCACCCAGCCATGTCTCGGCGCGCTGTACTACATCCATGCCCCGGCGCTCAATTCGTCCCCATCGTGATTTCGTCTCCGTCTTCTCGGAAAAATTGTCGTAAAACTCAAACCCCCGATCGAAGCCGGGCGCTAGGGTCTTGCTGTCCAAAATAACGGAACCAATAAATGCTGCCGTCCGGTAGCCCTGCTTCTGGAGCAATTCCGCCAGCGTCGGATGATTCACCGTCAAAGGCACGCCGAAGTCGCTCACCCCATGAGAGCTTGGAAGCAGTCCGGTGAGAATACTTGCGTGCGACGCATTCGTAATCGGACTGGGCGTAAATGCTTGTGTGAAACGAACCCCCTGTTTTTCAAGTTGATCGAGCGCGGGGGTCTGAATCCGCTGGTATCCATAGCAATGAACGTGGTCGCTTCTCAGCGTGTCGATCGTGATGAGAAAAACGCTTGGACGAGACGCCTTTTCAGTCTCAGCTTGCCCTCCGACAACGGCCGCGGAGGTCAGAAACCAACATGGTATTAGTCGCAGGATGCTCACGGCGTTTCGAGCGTAACACAGGCGGCGCTGACGGAACGCGGCGTATTTTCCCTCCGAGTACCTCCCTGCCCTTCCGACTTTTCCAGTCCTGGCCGACACTCCATTGCGCCGCCGTCATTTGCCTTGACTCAGCTGTCTGTCGTGTCACAATCCAATCGTTCAGCCCACGAACGATGTTGTGAAGTTTCCGGCGAGATGGTTGCCTGCATGAGAATCCGGGCCAACAGCGTGTGCGCGCACTTCACGCGGCTGCTGGCAATTCCACTACGCACGCTTGCCACCGTTGTAAGCATCCTTATCGCGATGTCTGCCGCCGCCCGCGCCGACGACTTCTGGAAGAATAAACCTCCAGCGCAATGGTCCGCAGAGCAAGCCCTGAAGCTTGTTAGAAAGTCGCCTTGGGCGAGGATGGAAGTTGTGGTGTTCCTACAAAAAGACCCCGAAGCGGCCTTCAGCATTCCCACAGGCACGAAGCACTGTGACCCCGATGCCATCGACCAGAACGGGAATTGCATGCAGAAAGGGCGAATCGAAGCGCCCGTGGATTCTTCACGGCAGATGGACGCGGCGCCGATGCTCAAGCCCTGGGCTGGCATCCTGGTGCGCTGGGAATCCGCCACCCCTGTTGCGCAGGCGTTTGCGCGCCTCGAGAAACTGGGCGAAGGACCGGCCCTCGCGTTTCAGGCCCCGACGCCGCGCCTTCCGGCCGACCGCTATGTCATCACCGTGAAACTCGAGCAAGCCGGTCGCAGAGGTTTTGAGCCATTTGCGGTGACACCGGCCGGAAAACCTGCCTTGGTCGCGACACTCAAAACTCGCCGGGGCATCGTCGCGCCACGGGAAGTCGAGTTTACCGGAGTCGGCTCAAACTCCTCGGTGCATTACTTTTTTCCCCGAACGATTGATGGTGCTCCCCTGCTCGGACCGGGACGCGACTGGGCGGAATTCACTTTGCTGGGAATTGGCTTCGCACTGCACAGCAAATTCACGCTCGACCCCGAATTCCTTTTGCAGAAATGAAGATGTTCGGCAGCAGCTATGCAACTTTCGTGCAACCATTGCTATAAGAGAGTACGCGTTCGTGGATCCAGCCGCCCGGCAGCGGGCGACCGAAATGGGATCGAAACAATCGCGGTGGGGAGCCACGGGGCCACGGCCAGGAGACTTTTGAGGCATGCTGGCGGCTTCCTTTTTGTCCCGTCAACCCTATTGCAATGTGGCCAGGAGGGCGGCGCATTCCACCGCAAGGAGCCCCCCTCCCGCCACGGTTGCAGGTTAGAAGAAGTCGGCCATGGGCAACCGCGAAGCGGCTCCGCCCAAGCCGGACGTGTTCAGTCCGAGCGCCTCGGCGATCGTGCGCAGGATGTTGGCTCCATCGTACGTGTTGTTGTAGTTGGCTGGATCACCAGCCGTCGACTGGTAGGCCAGCTTGATAACCGGACTGATCAGCACCGTCTCGACTTGACCGCCGCAGCCTTGCCCGACCGTCGTGGTAGAGCAGTTGGGCGTGCCCGACTTGTCGTTTTCGTCCCAAGTGACGATGAGCAACCCGTCGGCTCCCGGTTGAAAATAGCTGCTGGCCAGGAGCGGAGTGATTACGGTTTGCAGCCAGCTGTCGAAAGCGGACGCGGACGTGTCGTGCCCGTCATCGCTGCCGTTCGGCGAGAGCCAGGAAAGATTCGGCAGCGTTTTGTTGGCCAGGTCGGTGGCGAATTGGCTGAAGCAAACAAGATTGGCCTTGTTGATGTTTGTAAAGTACTGGAGCGGGTCGTGGCGCACATAGTAAGTCCCGCTATTCAGGGCACCGCAGCCGTTCCCACTCTCCACGTAGTCTTTCCAGGTCTTGCCCGCCTTCTCCACCTCCATGGCAATGTTGTCCGAGGAGAGGGGCAAACTGGACGGCGTGTCGCTGTCGTTATTGGTAAAGATCTGTCCCGCCGTGAAGACCTCGTAGTTGCCGATCGAAGGATGGGTGTCCGCCCAATATTTGGTGGCCAGCCCATACTGATTGGCGAGCGAGGTCAAGTACGGCATATTGCTGCTGTTATAGGTGCTGCTATAGGCGCTGTTTTCTCCGATAACGATGAAGACGTGCCCGAACTGCGGCATTGTGGCCGTGGAGTTCACCGTGAGCGTGGCCGCATTGCTGGTCACGTTCCCCGCCAAGTTGCTGACCACGGCTCTAAACTGCGCGCCATTGTCCGCGGAAGTCGTCGCGGGTGTGGTGTAGCTGGCCGAAGTCGCTCCGCTGATGGCCGTGGCGTTCTTCTGCCACTGGTAACTGAGCGGCGCCGTGCCTGTGGCCACCACGCTGAACGTGACTGCCTGCCCGGCCGTCACCGTCTGGTTGGCCGGCTGCGTGGTGATCGTGGGCGCCGTCGCACTGGCGTTCACCGTGAGCGTGGCCGCATTGCTGGTCACGCTTCCTACCGAGTTGCTCACCACGACAACAAACTGCGCGCCATTGTCCGCGGAGGCCGTTGCGGGCGTGGTATAGCTGGCCGCGGTCGCCCTACTGATAGCCGTGCCGTTCTTCTGCCACTGGTAACCGAGCGGCGCCGTGCCTGTGGCCACCACGCTGAACGTGACTGCCTGCCCGACCGTCACCGTCTGGTTGGCCGGCTGCGTGGTGATCGTGGGCGCCGTCGCACTGGCGTTCACCGTGAGCGTGGCCGCATTGCTGGTCACGCTTCCTACCGAGTTGCTCACCACGACAACAAACTGCGCGCCATTGTCCGCGGAGGCCGTTGCGGGCGTGGTATAGCTGGCCGCGGTCGCCCTACTGATAGCCGTGCCGTTCTTCTGCCACTGGTAACCGAGCAGCGCCGTGCCTGTTGCCACCACATTGAATGCGGCCGTCTGCCCTACCGTCACCGTCTGGTTGGCCGGCTGCGTAGTGATTGTGGGCGCCACCTCCCCCGCACTCACCGTGAGCGTGGCGGTCTTGCTAACCACGCGCCCCGCCGAATCCCTCACCACTACATAGAACGCAGCGCCGTTATCGGAAGCCTCAACGGCTGGTGTCGTGTAGCTCGCTGAAGTTGCTCCTTCAATGGTCTCCCCATTCTTCTTCCACCGATACGTGAGAGGAGCCGTGCCCGTGGCCACCACGGTGAACGTGGCCTTCTGCCCAACCGCCACTGTTACACCGCGAGGTTGCGACGTGATAGTCGGAGGAACACCGCTCCGATCATCATCGGCGCGGACTGTGAGAACGACAAACAAAGCTGCCACTAGCGTTGCAATGCACCGTATGAGAATGGAACTCTTGGGTTTCAAGAATACACCTCCACTGTTTGTTGTTGGGCCAATCAGAACACCGAGCTTGCGGTGGCCGGGAGTGGCGAGTGCTGTGAGCGGTACGACGTCGCGGAGCGTCGGAATAGGTGGATTGCCGCGAAGCTTTCTAAACCCAGGCTCTACGGTTGGCCATTTCTACGTGTTGGAGGGTATGCCACGCGCTTTTGCCCTGCAGTCAGCTAGCAGCCGATTCTTCCGTCAGACGTGGGCACGCCATCTTGTCGGATTCCGCTTACTCCTGTCCTACAAGGACAGAGTCCATCGTCCACTGTTATACATTGACATTGACTGGCACCAGATGATCGCAGTTCTCCTCGAGCCCACCGCTACGCTCGTCGCTCGGGCGGCCTCAGAAGCGTCCAAAGAGCAAGGGCGGTGTTCCGGTTATAGCCCACGGAAAGTCCTGCTCGACCAGCACTGGGCCGGATGTGGCGAGCCGCGGCAAGGGTTCATTTTCTCGAATGAACTCGGCAAGCCGATGATTGGCATGCATTCCGGCGTGGGCTTGCCACCAATTTGCACAGACTTTAGGTAGTCCTATTGCCCCCGCAATCAGGTCTTCCCCCGATTGAAGTGGCGCATTGTTTGGAAGTAGAAGGTGATAGCGCGGGAGTGTACTCGCTTTATGTGGCCTCCCTCGTTTCAGTCCCCTGGAAGCGCCCGGCACTGGGGTAAGAAGGTGTCGCGTTTACGCTTCGTCACCGCTCATTTTCAAAATCTTGTCCTTGACGGTGGTTCGAAACAACCATAACACCGAGGGGGTTTGCTATGGGTGTTCCCAAGGAACGCTCTTCGCCCGGTAATACGTCTACCGACCGACAGTCCGAAAAACGGCCAGGCCGCACTGATCCACCAAGTGGAAGTCCGCCCGATTTTGATGAAGCTCAGCATGAGAAGTTGCTGAAAATGGGGCTGTCCTTTCGCATGATGGTAGAAAGGACGATCGAGTACGCCATCTTCGCGCTAGACCACGAAGGGCATATTGTCAGCTGGAATGATGGTGCAGAGAGGATCAAAGGATATAGAGCGGAAGAGATCATCGGGCAGCATATGTCGCGTTTTTACACGGCTGAGGACATCAAGCGTGGCCACCCCGCACATTTATTGAAGATGGCGGAATTACAGGGGCAAGTGACTGACGAAGGTTGGCGCGTGCGCAAGGACGGCACGATCTTCTGGGCCGACATCAGCATCACGGCCTTCCGGGACAAAAACGGGGTACTCAAAGGCTTCGGCAAGGTTACGCGTGATGCGACGAGGCGTAAGCGAGCGGAAGAGGCTCTCGGTGAACTCTCGTCGCGCTTGCTGGAAGCTCAGGACAGAGAGCGACGACGAATTGCAGTTGAGTTGAACGACAGGACTAGCCCCAGGTTTTCATCGTTGCTTGCAAAACTGTACCAATTACAGAAACGAGCTGAGGGATCAAGGGATGATACGTTGCAGTTGGCTGGGGACAGTATTTCATTGGCCGAATCCTTGTCGGGGGAAATCACAGTCGTTTCGCAATTCTTAAACCCGCCCTTGCCTGATAAGGAAGGTTTGCTGACGAGTTTGCGCTTGTACCTCGACCGCTTCGCCAAGCAGACGGGAATCCGCGTGAACGCCGAGTTCCCCGAAAAACTAGACAGGCTAATAGAGCCCGCGGAACGTGCGTTGTATCGCATCACCCAGGAGTGCCTCACGGACATTTTTGGGCGCTCGGGGAGCTCGCGTGTCAACGTCCGGATCTTCATGAACAAGGAATTTCTGACCCTTGAGGTACGGGACGAAGGCCGTGGGTTGCCTCCAACTCTGCTGGAGTCTTTGAGGAAGGGGACTGGCGACTTGAGGGTTAGCACCGCAGGCATGCGCGAGCTAATGAAGCAATTCGGCGGCCTTCTAAATGTCACGCCATCAGATTCGAGCACATCGGTCACAGCAGTTTTGCCAGTCGGAAGAAATGCAAGGGCTTCCTCCGGCAGAGTTATACATGATGATCGGTCCAGTGGGCGAGTGGGCAAAGAAGTATCAGTAGCGCTTGGCCGGTCAGATCATCCGGAGCCAATTGACAACGCTCTATCTCAAAATCTGAGTTCTCGTGGGATGCGCCTGACTACGGAGCATGCTTGGCGCCCGGGTGAGCAAGCACTGGTTAGCGCTGAGGGTGGTGTGCGCACCGAAGCAAGAGTCGTTTATTGCGAGTACTTGGGATCTGATAAATTCGCTGTCGGCTTAGAACTTGTTAAGCCCGTGGGAAAATGGGCAAGTCCTGATTAGCTTGAGGCTGTGCAGGAGTGCGTCAGATACGCAGCCTCCGAAGCTTGAGATCGCCTGTACGATTTCTCGCTGCGTTTGTTCCGGCGTGTGGAGGCCGACGAGGACAAAAAACGGACATGATCTTAAGATGGTTCCGCAACCCTGTGAGCGTGTAAAAAGTACCTGCGCGCACCCAATTTCAGGATCTCCCACAACGTTTACCATATTGGCCAAAAATACGATGCGCTGTAAGTCTTTGGTAGTAAATGGGATAAGCAGCATTTGTGCTAACCCGGAGCTGGCAGTAAGAATGCAGCCAGGAAGACTACAGAGAACTTGGTCTTGTCCCCAATTTCGTCACCTAGAGGATTTCAGATGAAACCTGCTTTTGACATATTCAGGAAAGACCTTCTCGGGACTCCGGTTTGGATGGAATCGGTAGAAGAGATTGACGCTGCGAAGCTTCGCGTAACGGAATTTGCGCAACGCTCGCCGGGTGAGTACTTTGTTGTCTCCCAGAAGACCCAAGAAATTGTATGCGACACAACACCACGCTACTTGGATTTGGTGATTAAGCTTCGACCCCTCGCTGAATTGCTAATTTGATTTCCTCTTTTCTACGGAAACCCTTATACATCTTCTCGTGCCCATGCAATCACTTTGGCCACGACGGAGAGAACCTTATTTCATTTCCTTTGTTTTGTGCTGCCTTTTGTTTCGGGACTTTGAGTTGGCCAATCAGGTGGAGGAAAAGAGATGTGCCAGAATTCGTTCCCCGATCAGGACGCCAGGCTGCACACTTGCTGCCCCGACGGTTCTTTCAGCCGATGTGTGCTTCGGTTGCGGCACCAGCGTTAAATGGCACTCGATTGCGATGTTTAGCTTTAAGGCACTCGAAAAGTACTATACCAATGGGAAAGTAGTTTCCCCAGCCTGTATTGTTCCCATGGAAAGCAAATAGTCTGTCGCAATAAATAAGCGCTTACAAATCTTGCGTTTACACAGGCAACCCGAGTATCCGCTTCGGGAGGTCCCCTTCTTCTCATATTTACCTTACTAGTGAATACCACTGCTAGTTATTAGATTGCAAGAGGCTCTGCTTTGGAAACGGTACGAACGCGCCATTTTTGGACACGCGCTGTACCCCTATAACTAAGGGTGATTCTCGCAATCGCAAGTGAGGGATTCGGAAGAGGGGCGCGGATGGAAGTGGTGTGACTTTGACGGAGGCCCAATGCCTTTAGATGCGCTCGACCAAAAAACGCTGAAGAGTTTGCCTCGATTGTCTGACATTCATGCCTCGTATGGCGTCGAGGTGAACGCTCTTTCGATCAATCAGCTGTTCGCTTTATACGAGCGGACCGGCTTTCTGTACCCAGGCAAGGCGGCCCGGCTGACACCACATCTCGGACAAGTTAGAGAAAACTGGCGCCGGATGCTCCGCGGCG
>Ga0209577_10004558_pt1 | contig 13006 bp, 11 predicted proteins | sample GraSoiAngelo_109_FD_185874 | JGI IMG/M metagenome (GOLD analysis project Ga0209577, IMG submission 185874) | Grasslands soil microbial communities from the Angelo Coastal Reserve, California, USA - 14_0903_12_20cm (SPAdes) (version 2) | ecosystem: Environmental > Terrestrial > Soil > Grasslands... | reverse complement strand
CGGTATTGTTCGCCCCGGATCCTACGCCAGCTTTCTGCCATGCTATGCTCATCAATACCGTGCTTGTAACCTGACTGATCGCCAGCCCAACGCCAGCGCCATAGACGACGAGAACAGGATAAAGGTAGTAGACGGGGTTGGAGATGCTAATGATCTGAGACATACTAAAGAGCGCAACAGCTTCGAGAACCATGCCCGTTGTGATAATCCACTTGGGTCCAAAGCGAGTAGCTAGAACACCGGCGATTGGGGCGAAAATGAACACCGAGATAGCCATTGGTAGGAATGTGAGACCAGCATTGATCGCGGACAATCCCTTGACAGTCTGCAGGAATATTGAGATGATGAAGACTGCCCCAAACTCCCCCATCGCAACGATAGTAACTGTGAATAGCCCATAGCGGAAGCCCTTGTACTTGAGCAAGCTGAAATCAAACAGCGGCACTCTTCCTTTCCTTGCACGGCGAATCTCGTAGAAAGCGAACACACCCAGTAGAAGAATTCCGGTGATTATGGAGACGAGAGGAAGCGATATTGGGTTTGAGGTCGACCATGAGAATCCTCCAGCTGAGAACCCTTCGTTAGGAACCAGCCAACCGTAAGTTTGGGCCTCGATGAGGCCGAAAAGGACACTGGCTAAGCCGATGGTGATGAGGATCAGTCCAGGATAGTCGGTTGTGTATTTTGGATCTTTGAAGCGTGTCTCTCTGATAACGAGGGCGGCTCCGACTAGGGCTGCGATCCCTATTGGAATATTGATGAAGAAAGCCCACCGCCAAGAAATGTATGTTGTAAAGTACCCGCCTAAGACTGGACCCAGAACCGCAGCCGCTCCCGCCGTGGCGCCCCAGATGCCGAAAGCTACGTTTCGGGATTTACCGGTGAACGTTGTGGTCAGGATCGAGAGAGTGGAGGGAGAAGCCATCGCCGCCCCGAATCCTTGGATGACCCGGCCGATAAGCATCTGAGACAGGTTTTGCGAAAACCCGTCGACAATAGATCCAACAATGAAACTGGAGATTCCAGCCATGAAGATAAGTTTTCTGCCGAATTCATCGCTCAGTTTCCCCCAGGAGAGGAGAAAGGAGCCGAAGATGAGTGCGTAGAGGGACGTGATCCATTCTAGATCCTTGAGGCTGATGCTGAAGTCTTTCTGGATTTGAGGCAGGGCGACGATAACTATGGTCGCGTCAATGACGATGATTGCGAGGGAGAGGCTCAGGACGAGTAGAATGAGGAGTTGCTTAGGCTGGATCTTTCCTGATTCTGATTGTGCGGACTGGGCTGCCGATCCTTCCCAGTTCTGGCCAGACTCCTTGCTTTGATACTCCCCTGACATAGGAACACGCCGCTCTGATGGGGGTAATCAACCTCTCTTTTCGCAACTCCCTCGGGAGTCAGAATGGGATCTCAGATTCCAACATTTTATGTGCTTCATGACTCTCCGTGAGTTCTATCATGACGAATGAGGTCACTGTGATTACTGGTGCGAGCAGCGGAATAGGAGCGGCCTTAGCCAAGCAACTTGGGTCCAAGGGTCATCAACTCGTACTTGCAGCAAGACGCGAGAAGGAACTGGAGGAAGTTGCAAAGCAAGCTGGTAAGAGAGCGTTGGTTGTGGTAACAGATGTTACGCGTAGAGGAGACGTTGAACGTCTTCGGAGCCGAGCTCTCCAAGAGTATGGTCACGTGGATGTGTGGGTAAACAACGCTGGCCGTGGAATTACAAAGTCTGTGATGGATCTAACCGACGAGGACTTCGACGAGATAACCGCGGTAGTTCTCAAATCGGTTCTCTACGGAATGCAGGCTATTATTCCTCATTTTCAAGAACGCGGCCGAGGACACTTGATCAACGTCTCGTCCTTCCTAGGCAGGGTCCCACTGGTGAGCCATAGGTCGATCTACAGCGCGGCAAAGAGCGGGGTCAACGTTCTGACCGCGAACGCGCGCATGGGCCTCAAAACGAAGTATCCGGGAATTCACATCTCACTCGTCATGCCCGGAACCGTGGACACGGATTTTCACAAGGTCGCCCGGACCCCTCAAGTACCAAGGGCCGGGACCATGCTCGGCCCCTTGATAGTCGAATCGGCCGAGGAGGTCGCCAGCAAGATATCGTCGCTAATCGAACATCCGGTCGCAGAGCTCTATACAAATCCAGCCATGGCTGAGCTCGCTTCTAGATGCTACCGAGATGTCGCAAAGTTCGAAGAGAACATGGCTCGACGAACAGCTTCTGGCTGAATTATCTCGGGATTGCCGAGAATAAGATTCGATACGGTCTCACTAGGATGATTCTTCAACGATAGACCCATCGCTCAGCAAGAAATGATCAAATCCACAGTCGTTCGCGGATTTGGCGAACTCAACGATCTTTCTCCTAGCGTTGAAATTTGGAGCATGGACACCGAACTTCAAACTTTGAATCACGCTTTGCTAGAGGACTTGCCCAAGTTTCGATTGGACCCGTCTTGTTCTATGGTCCTCCATGCTGGTCCTCGCGTTATCATATGCGAGTTGGATGAGTTTCTTGGCGGGGTCGAAATCTTCCGCTTTCTCGATCCTGAAGCTTACCCATCCGGCCTGAGGAGCAAATCTGTGGGGGAGAGCCGTCCCGCTCTTCAGCACTGTCGCTTGGTCGCTCTTTGAGAGACGAATATCGAGGAAGGAGGGTCCGTGGTGATGCATGAATTCGAGCCCGTCGACTTGGAATTCTGTTCCTCCGAAGCGGTGAGACGCTTGAGTCACGCCTGGAAGTTGCAGTATCCAGGTCTTCAAGCTCTCGAAGAGTTCGTTCCGGTCGACCATGATTAGCTCTTACCACTCGTCAACTGGACGCATGTATTTGTTGACCAGCATCTGCCTTCGGTTGATCATTTCATAGAGGTTGTATAGAACTAGATAACCTCTCAAGAGTCAATAGGAAATAGTGACAATATGGCGCAACCCTCGAAACTTGCGATCCTCGGAATATCTGGTAGCGGACGAAAAAGATCCTTTAACACTGCTCTGCTAGAAGCAGCGAAACAGCTTCTCCCGCAGAACGCAATCCTTGAGATCGTTGATGTCTCAAGACTACCGTTGTACAATCAGGATCTTGAGCATGACATGCCCGAGGAAGTCAAAGAACTCAAGAAGAAGATTCGAGGCGCAGACGCAATTCTGATCGCCACCCCTGAGCACAACTATTCCATCACGGCGGTTCTCAAGAACGCCATCGAATGGGGTAACAGGCCGCCGAGGGACGCTTCGTGGAGCGGCAAACCTGCTGCAATCATCAGCGCCTCAACGTCGCTGCGAGGAGGAGCGAGAGCCCAGCTCCACCTTCGACAGATCATGATCGACCTAAACATGTACCCGATCAATAGGCCCCTGCTGTTGGTCGCCAATGCCAAAGACAAGTTTGATGAAAACCTGAAGTTGACTGACGAGGAGTCTGTCCAGACTCTACGAGATGTTCTCTCAAGTCTTGTAGACTGGACACGCAAGCTTCAGCGATGATGCCGGATTCTCCCGAAGCTCGGGACATTCCTACTACTTGAATAAGACTAATGAACTCTAGAAAATCGAAATACTGCTGAGAGAAAAAATGGTAAACCGCAAACGATTGGCAATAACAGCACTAGTCGTCGCCATGTTCTTGATAGCGATTCCGTCCACCACTCCCCGTGTCTACGGAGCCGCAGCCCCATGTGCACAAAAATGCTCAATCGCGATCCTATCTCCAGGGGGTTCTCTAAACGCTAACCAAAACGTCAACTCTTCCTTCATCGTATCCTTTGCAGTCTTCAACTTCACCCTGGTTCAGCCAGGGATGTACACTGACGTCAATACAACACTAGGTACCGGTTCAACCCTGCACAGCGAGGGCCACATCCATGTATGGGTCGACAATGCGTACATCACAATCTGGACAAGCACCAACGGCATACCCTTGACTCTGACCCCTGGCACACACACGATCCGCCTGGATCTCGTGAACGACAAGCATCAAAAGTTCAGTCCGGGAATCAATGCGACGACAACAGTCAACGTCTCTGATCCGCTCCAATCGACCGCTAACACGGCATCGAGCAACGCGAGTAATGCGATGTACTATAGTCTCGGCGCCTTGATAGTATCTATCATAGCCGTAATACTAGTAGCGTACGTAGCTTTCAAGCCCAAACCAAAGCCATAACAAGGGTCGCCGTCAAATGGGGACCCTGCCCCACTTTTCTCAATATTCACTTCCCCAAATAGCTCTCATAATAATCCTCGCGAGCATCACGATTTTCCCCCTACTTCAGATTACGCCAACACAGGTTCAAGCTAGTGATCCAACATTCCCTGCGACCATTTTTGACAACTATTACCAGCCGTTGCGGATCAATCTCACTACGGGAACCTTGGTGATGTGGACCTACTCCACTAATGGAAAAGCACAGCACACTGTCACATCATCGCCGCAAACGAACACGTCCCAAGGAGGGGCGCCTCTTATCAACAGCGGACCTTTGAACCCAGGACAAAGCTTCTCGTACACTTTCTTCAAGCACGGTCTCTACCCGATCCAATGCGCCTTCCACTCGTTCATGAACGAACTTGTCAACGTAACGGGGACTGATCTCCCCTTTCCACCAATCACGACGCCATCAATCGACTACACACCTTACGCCATCGGCGGAGCAATTGCGGCGGCCATCGTGGTGGCGTCGATCGCGATATTCGTGAGGCGTCGGACCAAAAACTAGGCGCTACGAAGATCTGGCTCGCAATGGAGCTAGCAAGTGCAACAGACGGGTTTCTAGGGGCGGGTCTGTTTTTCCAAGGAAGTGCGAATCTTTTCAATCGTCTCCGGCGAGAGCCTGAGCGTTCTATGCTCATCTCGTGCGTGAACCTCGACAAGCTTCATCATTTCGTCCACTGAATGGGCGCCTTTCGCTTCGAACTCGCACTCTTTCAAGAGGAAATCCTTGCACTTGAATTTGATCATGAGCTTGAGGCCAACTGGGTCTATGGATGATAACGTTTGTCCGACTGTATAATTCACAGGTCCGTCATCGCTAAGTCACGGCTGGTCCTAAAAATACGAGCTTTGTCTGTAGGACCTCAAATGATTCTTAAGTAGATGTTAATGCGAGTCGAAATACGATAACCCAATGCAGCTAGCCACGACTCAGCCTGAGAAGAACGTTCAGGAGGTTCGAGAATATGATCTATTCCTCGATGTTGATTTTACCGGTCTCAAATACAGCGGCAAAGTAGTAGTGGATCTCGAATCCGTGGGGGATGTTTCCCTCAACGCTGTTGGCCAAGAGATCAGCAGCGTAAGGTCTGGGAGCAACAAGATCCCATTCAAGCATTCCGGGAAAGTTCTAGAGATTCAGACAGGCAAGTTCTCGGGTCCGTTAGAAATAGAGTTCGATGGCAAAGTCTCCGACAATTTCACCGGGTTCTACAAGGCGTCCTATGGGGACGGCTATATCCTTAGCACGCACCTCGAAGCAGTTCAAGCTCGCAAGGTTCTGCCATGCGTGGACCATCCTGCTTACAAGGCAGTGTTCAAAGTTCGAGTCAGAACCAACGCCGACCTCTCCGTCATCTCGAACATGCCCATCGAATCCGAAACGACGCAGGGGGAGAAGAAGACTTTCACTTTCAAGAAAACGCCGAAAATGTCCACCTACCTCCTCTACTTGGGCGTTGGAAAGTTCATCCAGGAGAAGAGCCGGCATGGCGGGACGGAACTTTACGCAGCCTACGCGGATCGTCCCACTGGTAAGATCAATACGGAGTTCTCATTCGACGCCACCCGGAAAGTCTTAGACTATTACGAGTCATACTTCGGCATCCCCTTCCAATTACCCAAGCTCCACAACGTAGCTGTCCCAGAATTTGCTTATGGTGCGATGGAGAACTGGGGAGCCATAACCTACCGAGAAATTCTCTTACATGTCGACAAGGACACGAGCGTCCGGGCGAGAAAGTCGGTAGCTCATGTGATCGCTCATGAGATTGCGCATATGTGGTTCGGAGATCTGGTTACGATGAAGTGGTGGGACGACCTCTGGCTGAACGAGAGCTTCGCCACCTTCATGGACTTCAAATCCACCGACCGAGCCTATCCAGAATGGAAGGTCTGGCAAGACTTCGTCAGAACATCCACGTCAGGCGCGATGGGCCGTGACGCTCTGACCAAGACCCATCCCATCATGGCGAAGGTCCACGACCCTGAAGAGATCGAAGAACTATTCGACGAGATCAGCTACGGGAAAGGCGCAAGCATTCTGCGCATGATCGAGGCCTATATTGGCTCGGAGAATTTCAAGAAGGGCGTCGCTCGGTATCTGCAGAAATTCCGCTATAGCAACGCCTCGGGTCACGATCTCTGGTCCAACCTCCAAGAAGCATCCGGGACGGATGTAAGCCGAATCATGGAAGGCTGGATTAGCCAAGAAGGCTTCCCCGTCGTCAAAGCTTCGCTGGCCGGGACTAATCTAGTGCTTGAGCAGGAGAGGTTCCTTCTGACAGGTGGGACGTCCAAGCAAACCTGGCCGATACCGGTCACAATGAACGTTGACGGCAAGACGCAATCGTTATTGCTCGACAAGAAAAGGGCCGAGGTAAATCTCCCAACAGCACCACGATCTCTCAAATTAAACGTGGACCAGACAGGATTCTACGTCGTCCAGTACAATGGAAAGGAACTGCTAGACCTTGTCTGGAAGAGCGGGCTCTCTCCACTCGATCGTTGGGGACTGATCAGCGACGCCAAAGCCTTTCTCCTATCCGGACGGACGCCTTTCAAAGAATACATCAAACTAGTCGAGAAATATCAGAACGAGGAGGAGTATCTTCCCGCGCTCGAAGTCTCCGACCAACTCTCATTCCTATACCAGATCGCACCCTCAACACTAATCGAGACCTCCCGCAAATTCCATAGCGCCGGCCTCAGAATCTTCGAGAACAAGAAGGATGACAATAGCACCACCCTCAAGGGCATCATCGCCGCCCGCCTCACTCTTCTAGACGATGCCTATGCAAAGACGTCCGGTTCGAAGTTCAAGGAACTGGCAAATGTCGAGCCTGACATGAAACGGTCAGTGGTCATGGGATATGCTAGATCTTCGAACGATTACGATGGGCTCATCGGAGGTTACGTGAAGAGCACGACCGACGAAGAGCGGTTGAGATACTTGGAAGGATTGGCCAGCTTCAAGAATCCTGAACTCGTAGCAAAAACGCTAGAATTTGCGTTGAGTGGCAAGGTTAAGCGGCAAGACGTCCGTAACGTGATCCTCTACGCCACAGCCAACCCAGACGCAAAAACTGCGGTTTGGCAATGGTTCAAGAAGAACATGGCAAAATTAGAACAAATGTACTCTGGGACTGCACAGTTCTCGATCATTTTGCGAGAATACTTCTCGATTGTCGGCATCGGCCGCCTTGCCGAGGTTGAGAAATTCTTCAGCGACCACAAGGCTATCGGAGCCGACATCGCTTTAGAAAGATTGAGAATCTACGACCAGCTCGAAAGGGCCATCACCGCAGCTGGTTAGGATTCAGCAACCATTTTCACGTTTAGGCAGGAATCACTTCCACGAGTCCTCGAAAAGCGAGCCTAGCATGGGTAGGCGATTAACTGGCCAAATGGTGCGGGGGATGGGATTTGAACCCACGAACCCCTACGGGACAGGGTCCTGAGCCCTGCGCCTTTGACCTGGCTTGGCAACCCCCGCTGCGCGCAGAATTCGGAACTAGTCTGATAAAGCCTTCAAAATCCACAAGCTAAGACTCCTCGAAGATCTAACCAAAAGACCACGCAGAATCCTTCAAATCTACCACATTTCGAAGATTCGAACAAGACACGGAACGGTGAAAAAAGTACTCCAAACCGCACCTCGTCAGTCAACGTATACCCTAACGTCCAACGAGGACGGAAAAAGTACGTTTTCCTTTCCAGAAAAAGCATTCTTAATACCCCCCGGGGGGCCTCCTCAAATCTTCAGACAGACACAAGAAAGACTCCGTCTTGCGTACCCGAAAAAGGGAGCTATGCTCGTCGGAGCCGTGTGAGAAGGAGGGTTTTAGAAAAAGGGGGTTTGTGTCCCAGGTGGGTCTCCCAGAGATATTTCTACTTCAACCGTTCAAGTATTATCTCTATGGTGGAGACGTTCCGTGCATCCTGGCCATCACCGACAATCTCCGTGCCCAAGTTCACATGCTTCGACAAGCCGCCCTGGAAGAAGCGGTTATTCACCACCTCAGCCACGTCAACGGCAGTGCTGATGGCTCTTCCACGAGCCTTTAGGGTCAGCTTCTTGGCGCCCGTGTTATAGTGCATCATGACAGCCGTAGCATAAGCCATGATCGGCTTCTTACCGATCAGTATAGTGTCCGCTGGAATATCAGTTCTACGCACAGGGGCAGGAGCCCTCTCCGTCTTCCTTGGTTCTTCTGACAAGCAATTCACCTCCGACAGCGCGAGTACGATGTCCGGCAGACGCTCTACCACCGAAGACCCCTAAATAGCTATCTGAAACCCGAGACCCCCAAAAGACAACTCAAGCCGAACCGTACTGGGCACATCCACAATCGTGCGGCAGGAACAGGCCACTCATTCTCGATCTGGCCAAAACAAACTCGCAAAGAAGAACTATCCAGACCAAACCTCCCATTCGACTTGAGACAGGCTCGGGTCTCGGATGATGGAAGGTGAACTCGACACCATCCCCTGAGAGCTCTCAGCCCAACACCGTTGGAAACTTTGACCGGACATAGGATTCTTCAGCTAGAAAATAGACCTTGATCCTGTAATCAAATCCCTGAAAATTCCTTCGGGGCTCGTTCAAATTAGCTGAACAGGCGACGAATTGTTCCTTCCTTCTTGTTCAAATTCCAACGTTTATCTCCAACGGAAGCATAAGATATCCTTCTATGCCCAAATTCATGCAGTCACTTGGAGAAGAAAACTACCACCGACTCCTCGCTGAGGCAAAAGCAAGAGACGTCACTGTACAAGCGCTGCTTCGCACCATCGTCATCCCGGACTGGCTGAAAGCAGCCCCAACTGGACAGGCTAACATCCAGAACACCCTAGCACAACCTACGCGCCTCCTATCCCGCACAGGCATGCTCATGGAACCGGCTCGCAGGCCTCTCCTAAACGCCACAATCGGGCGGGCTAGAACCTAGCCCCGCTCCTTTTTTTCCTACGATACGCGTCTCCAGTAAGAACGTAAGATTATAGGCCGCAATTCTCAGAGATGCTTCTAGCCATCTACCTTAGATGCATCATGCCACGGGAGTCGTCCGCAACTTGGGCCGTGCCGAATCGGAGAACTGCTCGGAGAACCGCTCGTACATCTTCAACTCCTCAGTCGACATAGGCTTGATCTTCTGCAAAGCCTCATCAAAGTGTCGCTTCGCCACCTTCAAGCCCTTTGCACGCTTCTTGGCATCTTCCGGGTCCTTAGCCTTCGAGATATGCTCTCGCAAAGCAAGCATCACACCCGTGTTAGCTAGAGACGCAATATCCGCACCGGTATACCCGTCAGTCTTCCTAGCCAACTCATCCAGGTTCACATCGTCTCCCAAGGGGGTCTTACGAGTGTGAATCTTGAAGATCTGCTTTCTCGCCTCAAGATCAGGAGGAGGAACAAACAGCAACCGGTCAAACCTCCCCGGCCTCAACAGAGCCGAGTCAATGATATCCGGTCTGTTCGTAGCTGCGATGATGATGACGTTCCGAAGCTCCTCGAGACCATCCATCTCAGTCAAAAACTGGCTAATCACCCTCTCAGTAACATGAGAGTCGCCCATACTACTCCCACGGGTCGGCGCAACAGAGTCAACCTCGTCGAAGAATATGATACACGGTGACGCTTGCCGAGCCTTCCTAAAGACCTCGCGGACCGCCTTCTCAGACTCTCCAACGAACTTGTTCAGCAGTTCAGGACCTTTGACACTAATGAAATTAGACTCGCTCTCGTGAGCCACCGCCTTCGCCAACAATGTCTTACCCGTCCCCGGCGGACCATACAACAGCAGCCCTTTCGGCGGAGTCGCATTCAGCTGCGCAAACAAGTCCGGATACTTCAACGGCCACTCCACAGCCTCCCGCAGCTCCTCCTTCACGTCCTCCAGGCCACCAACCTGATCCCAGGACACGTCTGGAATCTCAACCAGCACCTCCCGCATCGCTGAAGGCTCTACCTCCTTCAGAGCGTCCTGAAAATCCGCCATCTTCACAATAATCTTGTTCAAAATATCGCCGGGGATGCTTTGCGCTTCGAGATTGATCTCGGGGAGAATCCTCCGAAGTGCTCGTATAGCAGCCTCCTTCGCCAGCGACTCGAGATCAGCTCCCACAAAGCCATGAGTCACGTCCGCGAGTTTCTTCAGATCAACATCCTCCGCCAACGGCATCCCTCGAGTGTGAATCTCCAACACCTCCAGCCGGCCATCACGATCAGGCACGCCAATCTCGATCTCCCGGTCAAACCGGCCCGGCCGACGCAACGCTGGATCAATCGCATTCGGACGATTCGTCGCCCCAATCACCACCACCTTCCCTCGTGACTGGAGACCATCCATCAGAGACAAGAGCTGCGACGTAACACGCTTCTCCACCTCTCCAGTGACGTCTTCTCTCTTCGGTGCAATCGAATCAATCTCATCGATGAAGATGATTGAGGGAGCATTCTCCTGCGCCTCCTTGAACACGTCACGCAGCCTCTCCTCGCTCTCACCGTAATACTTGCTCATGATCTCCGGCCCACCAATGCTCAGAAAGTTCGCGTTCGTCTCACTCGCAACCGCTCTAGCGAGCAAGGTCTTTCCTGTGCCTGGAGGTCCGTGAAGGAGGACACCTTTAGGCGCTTCAACCCCGAGTCTCTCAAACAGTTCCGGATGTCTCAACGGGAGCTCAATCATCTCCCGGACCTTCTGGATCACGGGTCGGAGCCCGCCAATGTCCTCATAGCTGATCTTGGGAATAGCGCGAATCGGTTCCTTGACCTGTTCACCGACTAGAACCTCGGTTCCCTCGGTAACGATCACAGCTTCCGCCGGAGGATTAGTGTTCGTTACAACCAGGTTGACTGTCCGTCCCATGATATTGATCGGGACGTAGTCTCCTCGCGACAGAACGCGTCCCTCTAGTAGTTGGCTAAGATACTCTTCGCCGCCAACGATCCGGAGCGGCTCTGTCGGAGCCAGTGTCAAACGCTCGGCGATCTTCGCGTCTATCTTCCGAATAGTAACCTTGTCGTCAATAGAGACTCCTGCGTTGTTCCTGAGATAGCCATCTATACGCACAATGCCCTTTCCGTAATCCTGCTCGTGAGCTGGCCAGCACAGCGCGTTCGTCTTTCTTTTTCCAATGATCTGGACGACATCGCCCGAAGTGAGCCCTAGTTCTTGGACAACCTTCGGGTCGATTCGAGCTATTCCACGGCCCACATCTCTTTGGAGAGCGTCTGCAACCCGTAGGGTCGCCGTCTTCTCTGGCAAATCTGGATCACTAGAAGGTCCGGAATTCGCCAAGCGCGCTAATAAGTTCTTAGCAAGATACTTCCGGAAAAGTCTTAAAATGGGTTGTTGCCTAGCCCAGGTCGGGTAAGTCCAACCCTCTGGATTTTTGTTACAGCTCCGACTCTAACCCATGACCGCGCATCTCGGATTATCGTGTGATTTATACACCGCCCAGCCACCTATATGGTAGGATCGTGACGGAGAGCAGTCTGGAAATTGTCTGAGGATGTGAAACGAATGGCCGACCTTCTAAAATCAGGAGCGACTATGCTGGCTGACGTCTGTCCGGAATGCGGAAACCCCCTCTTCAGGGTCAAGGGCGACATCTTCTGCGCGAAGTGCAACAAGCCAGTCGTCTATGCCCGAGCGACAGGTCCCCAAGCCAGCGTGTCTCAGAGCGTCCTATTGGAGACAGTTGAACAAACGATAGTTGGAAAGATTAGTGAGACGAACGCATTGCTGAAGCTTGAAAAGGATCCTGAGAAAATGTCGGTCTACAGCAACCTGGTCTTCGGCTGGTTGTCAATGCTCGAAAAACTTCGTAACCTAAGAGAATCCGACAGAGAATCATAGTTCCAATAGGTTCTCAGGCTTCAATAACCGACCACTCTCCAGGTCAGTCAATTCGACTATTCGCCGTCTCCGTCTCGCCAGTACAACAGCGGCGCCGGTTTGTCTAGCTAAATCCAAAAGTTCTCTCTTCCTCTCTTTGCCAAGGAAAGAGCTTCCGGCCTTACACTCGACTAGAACAGAACGGCCGTTTCGTAAGCAGACCAGATCTATTGGTTTGGACTGAGCAGCACGGACGACAAAGTATCCATTCCTTCTGAACAGATCCCTGATCCGATACTCCAACCTACGTCCGATCTCATAGTTGGACAATGCATTGAGGAAGAAATCATTCGAGTCTTAAGAACTATGAGCGAGCAGAAACTAATCCGTAGTTCTTCTCCGTAGTTCAGGCTCACGTCTATACGTGAGGAGAATGAAAATCGCGACAACAGCTGCCAATGCCAGAACTCCGCTGAAAGCTATCTGGTTGACAGACACACTGACAATACTGCCGAGAATGAGGAGCCCGAGAGATAGTCCAAACGCGGCTATGGTCAACTTCGTAAGACTGAAGAGCTGGACTCGTGCCCATTCCATTAATCGAACTCTCGCTAACGAGGAGAGATCATCGTTCTTCCCTTTCAACTGCTTGATACTGGAATGGAATATCAAAGTGGTTGTCGACGCTTCCATGAGAAAGATTACCAACATGAATTGGAAGAGAAGCAAAGCACTATCCGGCTCAGGCAGCCCGTAGATGTCGGCGGCAATTTTGCCCCATACAATCAGCAGCAGCAAGCCCCCAGACGCTGCCAAGATCGCGGTTCTGTTTCCAACCGACATGCCTACCGACCCGACGATTGCAATTACTGCCATAACTAGAATCGATTGCTGCCCAAGGGCCGACGGAGGAAGGTTCAGAGTAATCCATAGA
>Ga0209577_10004555_pt1 | contig 13010 bp, 11 predicted proteins | sample GraSoiAngelo_109_FD_185874 | JGI IMG/M metagenome (GOLD analysis project Ga0209577, IMG submission 185874) | Grasslands soil microbial communities from the Angelo Coastal Reserve, California, USA - 14_0903_12_20cm (SPAdes) (version 2) | ecosystem: Environmental > Terrestrial > Soil > Grasslands... | reverse complement strand
TGTCGCGCCACCGTTGGTTGTATGTAAAATTGTGCCAGCGAATCCAGATACAAACCCCGTGTTAGCATCAACAAAAGAGACACCCCAAAGAAGATTAGTGGTACCGCTTACCTGAGGCATCCATGTAGCGCCGCCATCCGTTGTCCGCAGAATTGTCCCTGAAGCTCCAACAGCTGTACCTGTATCCGCATTGCTAAAGCACACTCCCCACAGGTCCGCGGTGGTACCGCTTGTCTGTGCAAACCAGTTTGTTCCTCTATCCGTTGTTCGCACAATCGCACCGGCGGTTCCCACCGCGATTCCTGTGTTGATATCAGTAAAAAAGACGGAATTAAGTTGTTCGTTCGTAACTGTGATTGTTACGCTGGCCCAGCTATTGCCCTGGTCAGTGCTTCGCAGGATAGTGCCCAAGCCGCCTACAGTGACTCCGGTAGCTCCACCAAAAGAGACACCTGAAAGTTGGTTTGTGGTGCCACTGGGTCGTGTTATCCATGTATTGCCTCCATTGGTGGTATGTAGAATCGTTCCGAAATCGCCCGCCGCGGTCCCAGTGTTGGCATCGGAAAAATGGACAGCCATGATCTGGCCTGTGACGCCGCTAGTTTGTACAATCCAACTCGCGCCGCCGTCCGTGGTCCGAAGAATCGTGCCCTCTGTTCCGACTACTGTGCCTGTATTTGTATCTGTAAAATAGACGCCCAGAAAGAAGGTGGATGATGGACTTCCTTGTGGAGTCCAACTCGTGCCGCTATCCGTGGTTCGGAGTATTGTGCCATCGCCTCCGACGGCAGTGCCGGTACTTGCATCGGTGAAATAGACTCCAAAGAGATCGCTTGCAGTTCCGCTTGATTGAGACGCCCAGGTTAGGCCTCCATCGGTGGTATGAAGGATTGTTCCAGCCGCGCCTACTGCCGTTCCATTGTTTCCATCACCAAACGAAACAGCTCTCAGGCCGTCTTCGACGCCGCTAGTGCGCTGTACCCAGGTAACACCGGCATTAGTTGTCTGCAGAATAACCCCCGAATCTCCCACAACGGTCCCCGTGTCGGAATCTACGAAAGATACTGCCTCCAACGTTTCTGTCGTTCCACTCGACTGACTCGTCCAGGACAGGCCGCCATCGCTTGTGCGCATGATGGTTCCAGCGATCCCAACGAACGTCCCATTTTTGGAATCAGTGAAATTGACGCCGGTAAGATAATTCCCCGTCGGCAGAGGGTTTTGCCAAAACCACTGGTTGGTTGATGTGCCACGTGCAATCGTGTTTGACACCGTAGGCGGTGCCGCGCTTCTGCCGAGTCCCGTGTGGATAGCCAGCACAAGGCCGAGTCCAGCCGCAAGGCTTATGATAAAAAATCGGATTCTTGCGTTAGTCACCTTAATAAATGGGGTTCTATCCATTCGTTAGAGATCGCCGATTCCTTTACGTTCTAACGTGGTGTCGGACGAGGGCGGGGCACGGGTCGAGGTCTGGGGGTTGGGGTATGCCTTGGTGTAGAAGTAGGCGTGGCAGTTGGAGTCGCTGTCGCCGTCGGTGTAGGCGTAGATGTCGGCGTAGGACTCGGCGTCACACTTGGCGTTGCAGTGGGTGTAGCCGTTGGTGTGGCGGTAGGCGTGGGCGTAGCTGTAGGTGTTGTAGTCGGCGTGGGTGTTGGAGTTGTAGTTGGCGTGGGTGTAGGTGTAGGTGTAGGTGTTGGAGTGGGTCCGCCGATCATTTCTGACAGCGGTCTTTGCCAAAGCCCACCGCCATAGGTGCCAGTAAAGAGATCCGCGTTCTTGATCACAAAACAGCGAATATTAGTATTGGCCAGACCGGGGCTGACAGAATTCCAGTTGGAACCCAAATCAGTTGAAAGATAAACGCCGCCCGGTTCAACGTTGCTGCTTCCGGCGCCTGCGAACACGTTGGTGTCGCTGTCGATAAACGCATAGATGCTGCTACTGGTTAAGCCGTTGTTAACCTGCGCCCACGTGTTTCCGTCATCGGTGGAACGAAAAACTCCGCCCAAAGTGCCCGCAAAGAGATTATTGCCGTTAATCCAAAGCGCGTTGACGAAGGTATTGGTTATCCCCGCATTGACAGGGGTCCAGCTTAACCCGCGATCGGATGAGCGAAAGACGCCGCTGCTCCAGGACGCGACGAAGATGTAGTTATCGTTATAGGCGAATGAGGCAATCAGCGGCGCGCCTTGAATAATGCCTCCTGCTGTCCAAGTATTGCCGTCATCGGTGGAAAAGAAAACGCCACCGCCCCAACTTCCCGCAAACAGGTCCAGTTGATTGCCATTAGGAATAACAGCCATCGACCAGATAAGTGGCACTGTTATACCCGAAGTGGCGGAAACCCACGTTGCACCGTTGTCCGTAGAGCGAAAAACTCCATCACCCATGGTTCCCGCGAAAATGCTGGCGCCTCCTTTTCCGTCCGGCCTGGCGGCCATGGAATAAACAAACTCGTTGATCAGTCCAACGTTGTCCCAATTAGCGCCGCTGTCCGTGGAAAGAAAGACCCCGCCTCCGCCGGTCCCGACAAAGAAGTTTTCCTGGTCGATGGCAAAGGAACGGATATCGCCGGCCGTCATTCCAGTGCTGGACCACGTCCAGCTTCCGCCATTGTCCGATGTCCGATACACGCCGCTGCCCCAGGTCCCGGCAAAAAGTTCGGAACCGGTGGCTTCGAGAGAAAAGATATACCGGTTCGCCAAGCCCGCACTGACCTGCGTCCAGGAAGTTCCATTGTTAGTGGTTAGAAAAACTCCATTCTCGGTGCCTGCAAAAAGATTTGTGCCAGAAACACCCAGAGAATGAATGAAAAGGCTGGTTAAGCCTGAATTAACTTGTGTCCAATTGCTGCCATTGTCAGTGGAAACGAAAACGCCGTCGTTCGTGCCGGCGAAAACGTCATTCTCGCTAACAGCGAGTGTAGCAATAGTAAGGTTAGTCAAACCATTGTTGACTGCGTTCCACGACCCGCCGTTATCGGTGGAGAGGTAAACTCCGCTGCTTGATGTGCCGGCAAAAATACTTGTACCGTTAACGACGAGTGCAAGAACGTGATCGAGTGGCAGACCGTTACTGACTCTGGTCCAGCTATCGCCGTTATTTGTGGAAAGAAAAACGCCGCCATTTCCACTTAGTGTGTCAGTGCCGGCAAAAAGATTCGAACTACTGACTGCAAAACAATTAACAGAAGGGTTTGTTAAACCCGAGCTGGTCAGTGTCCAGTTTGTGCCATTGTCAGTTGAACGGAAAACACCGCCGCCGATGCCGCCGTAGAGGGTGGTGGTGCCGGCGAAAAGACTTGAGCCAGAAACAACTAGCGAATTGACATAGGGATTCGTCAAGCCGTTGTCCAATGGCGTCCAACTCGAGCCGTTATCAGTGGAACGAAAGACACCGCCGCCTCTGGTCGCAGAAAACAGATTCGATCCATTGGCAAGGATATCCATCACCGTGGCGCTCCAAGGCCCGTTGGAGCGCGTCCAGTCCGCTTCGGATTTAGTTGGCAGGAAGGCGAGTGTCCAGAGAGCCGCGCAAAAGAGTAAAACAGATTTCTTCATAGGATTTTAATTATTGAGCTGACATTCCTCCCTCGCATCTGTGAGAGCGGGAAATCTGTGAGAGCGGGCGCAGCGTTCGCACGGGTACTGCAACAAATTCGGCGTAAGGTTACGCGGAAAATGCTAAAAATTTTCGGGAACCGCGGATTTTATTTCGGCGCGATTGAGGCAACGATCTTTTCGAAGCAAGGATCGCCGCGCAGGGGGTCCCAGAATGGAAGCAATTTGAGTTGGCCGTAGCTGAGGCTGTTTGGTCGGCGCATGGCGGCGATGAGTTGTTCGCAAGCGAGCTCTTTCTCGCCGGTCCAGGCAGCGATCATGGTGAAGTATTGGTTCATCGCCTGACCGGTGATGGCATCTTCTTCTATTGGAACAAGCTCGACCGCACGCCGGCCCTCTTGCAGTGCTTCATCTTTCCGTCCGAGAGCCGCGTCGATTAGGCCGAGAACGCAAAGCGCTGGACCGTAGTCTGGTTGCGCATCGACAATTTTCTGCTGTTCTGCACGCGCCGCGATAAAGGCCGAGTGCGCTTTTTGCTCATCGTTTGTCATGCGGGCGATAAGACCTTCCACGAAGGGACGGCTAAATTGCATAACATCGTCGCTTAATGCGGTTTCTCCCAATGCGTTCAGGGCGTTTTCAGCGGTAGCGGTGTCGCGCTCCATCAGTGCGCAAAGCAGCCAGGTATCAGCGATAGACGGCAGTGTGCTGGGATTTTTAGATCGAATCGAATCGATTAATTGATGCAATTTTCCGGTGTCGGCTTTCCAATCCAATTCTACGAATGCACGAGCCAGCTGATTAATCACGTTTGATTCCACCGTTATGGCGCGATCCAAAGCCGATGCCGCTTCGGCGTAACGCCGCATATGTCCATAACTGATGGCAATCTGGCGCAGTGCGAAGAAGTTCCGCGGATCGAGGTCTAGCGCGCGCTCGAGATTTCGGGTCGATTCCTCCCAACCTCCCTGGCGTCTTTGAATGTAGCCCTTCATCTCGAATACCCGGGCGTTATTAGGCAATTTTTGCCCCGCAATCTCGAGTTCGGCGAGAGCCGCCTTATAATTCAGATGGCCTCGATACAGGTTTTCCGCTGCCGCCAGATGCGCGTCGCCTGAATCGGGTCGGAGACGAAATGCTGTTTTGACTGCTTCTTCCGCCAATGCGAGACGCGCCGGCGTGTGGTCATCGCGAAAAAAGTAAAGAAAACCATGAGCATAGGCGAGTTCGCAATAGGCTTGGAAGAAGGAGGGATCGCGGGCGACCGCCTGGTTGAGTAGATCGACTGCCTGCAACAATTTCGCTTCGCCCCCTGTCGTCGAACTCACCCACAGAAGCAGATTTTTGGCACGAGCGAACAAGTCGAAGGCGGCGAGGTCAGTGGTGATTGGCTGCTCGATGGCGAGTGATTCGGCGGCTGAGATTTTTGCATCAAGCTGGCCGGCAACCTTCTTTGCTATCTCGCTCTGAACTACAAACAGGTCGTTCAATTCAAAATCGTATTGTTCGGCCCAGACATGAGTATCACTGCGCGTGTCGATCAGCTGAGCATTCATATGGACCCGCGCGCCAGTTTTCCGCACGCTTCCCTCAAGCACATGGGAGACTCGAAGGGTTTCGCCGACCTGGCGAATGTTTCGTTTCCCGCGATATTCCATCACGCTGGTGCGGCTGATCACTTTCAGGCCGGCCACTTTCGCCAGCTTGGTCAAGATGTCGTCCTGAACACCGTCGGCAAGGGACGCGTCCTCTTTCTCGGGACTTAGATTGTCAAATGGCAGGACGGCTATCCCAGTAGCCGGCGGCGGACGAAACAGTTCACTTTTCCAAATGATCACGCCGATTGCCGTCGCCAGGGCGACTAGTGACGCGAGCAGACCGGCGACGGCCGGGTTTCGCCGAACCCATTTCCGCCCGCGGGCCAACATTGTAATGTGCCGCGCTTGAATCGGTTCATGTTTGAGCCAACGCTCAAGATCTTCTGCCAGAGCAAGCGCCGTAGAGTAGCGGCGCTGCGGGTCCTTCTCCAAACATTTCAGGCAGATGGTCGCCAGATCGCGATCTGTTTTTGCATTCCACAAACGTGGATGCCGTGGTTCGCTTTCCAAGACTAACCGGATTGTTTCGTATGTCGTCCCTCCAGCAAACGGTGGGTGGCCAGTCAAGAGGTGATATAACACCGCGCCAAGGCCGTATACATCGGTCGCACTTGTTACCCGGGTGTTATTGCCTTTTGCTTGTTCTGGCGCCATGTAACTGGGGGTACCCAGCGCTTCCGTCGTGCGAGTGACTGTGCTCTCTGTCTCAACCAAGCGGGCGAGGCCAAAGTCCGTGAGATGCGGATCGCCTTTTCTGTCTATCAGAATGTTACCAGGTTTTATGTCACGATGAAGAACGCCCCTCTCGTGTGCATAGTGCAACGTTCGCGCAAGCCTGGCGATAACCTCTGTCGCCTGGCGCGGTGACATCCGTTCGGACTCGGAAACTTTGTCGAGTGGTTCCCCCTCGATCAGTTTCATGCTGAAATAGCAGGAGCCGTCGCGCTCCCCGATCTCGTAGATCGGAACAATGCAGGGATGATCCAGACTGGCTGCCGCTTCAGCTTCCAGATGGAAACGCTTCAGGTGTCTTTGGGTCGCCCACTGACCAAGGCCAACGATTTTCAGCGCTACGTTGCGGTTGAGACTTTTCTGTCGCGCACGATACACAATCCCTTGTCCACCGCGGCCCATTTCCTCTAGTAACTCATAATCGCCAAAGTCTGCCAGCGCGTGTCCCGTACGTGCAGTGCGGTAATTTTGGGGCATCGATCTCGAATTTGAGTCGCCGAGGCTTTCGGAGTTGATCGCCTCCTCATCGTCCCCGCCGAACAAGCCACTCTCTAAGAGACATGCGCTGCAAAATTCTTGCGGCGCATCGGCGAAAAATCTTGCGCCGCATTTCCCACAGAGCCTGTTGGCGATCTTCATTCTGGAATTGTCCATCACCTCAAGGGACTAATGCAGGAAATTTGCGAATAGGTTACGCGCGCAACACGGCAACCAGATGACGCAACTCATCCTCGATGTCTCCAGGTGCTATCACCGTGTGGGCGATTTCTTCGTGCAACAATTCGCGGTAACGCCGGCGTAACCGATGGAAGGCCTGCTTCACCGCGTTTTCCGTCATCCCAAATTCATCGGCAATCTCCGCCTGCAAAGGGCGATCGGGCTCGTCTGTTAGTAATTTCTTCAATCGCTCAAATAACTCGGCATTACCGGCCGAGCGATATTCGTCACCCAGTCGCATGAGCACTTCCTCCAAAACAGTCAGGGCCCAGCGACGCTCGTAGATCTGGTCGGCGCTCAATATATCTGTAGGGGCAAGGTCCGCGCCCTCACGGTCGCCTAAAGCGTCTAGAGGAACCAATCGACGACCTTCGCCGCGCTTGATAGCCATGGCGCGATATCGCTCGTTCGTCAGGAAATTTTTTAGCGACACCAGCAAATAAGAACGCAGACGCCCTTTCTCCCTGCGAACGGTTTCCAGGTCGCGGCGCTCCAGCAGCAGCGCAAAAAAACCCTGGGTAAGGTCTTCGGCTTCCTCCGGTCCCGCCCCTTGTCGCCTGATGAAACTATAAACGGGTCGCCAGTAAGTGCGGCAAAGTTTCTCGAGAGCTTCTTGCGCCGCCGGCGATTGGCTCTGCGCCTCGAGCACTACGCTCCAGTGCGTCGTAGCAAAGGCGACCGCGCCGTTTTGCGCGCCCAAACCCGTCGCACTCCGTGAAGTCCAGCCATCAACGCCCACACTGTAATCCAAGTGAAGCGGAGCAAAAATCAAGGGGGAAGGTCAACAGGGAAAAATCGTCCGCCACAAGACCGATTGACTTACTCACTCCCGTTCGTTTCGGCCTCTCGGCTTAACCCATCTATGTCGCTCGCATCCCTGCGGCTCCATTCGCCGTGGCGAACTTGAGCAGCCGTTACTTTCCGAATCTTCAGCCTTTTCGTCTGTGTCCAAGTTCTTCCAATAACTCGATCTGGATTTGTTGAATTTCGAAGAGCCGGTTGTATTGGCGGCGCAGCAGATGGTCGATTTTTTCGTGCAAATGGCGGATCTCGAGCTCGGCTTTCAGATTGACTTTGTAATCGTTCTCCGCGCGCAACCGATCGCGTGCTTCGGCTCGGTTCTGGCTCATCATGATGACCGGCGCCTGGACAGCGGCGAGACAGGAAAGAATCAGATTGAGAAGGATGAACGGATAAGGATCGAACGCTCTGGTAGCGAGCAACGCGACGTTCGCACCGATCCACACGAAGATGACAGCGCCAAATGTAATGAGGAATTTCCAACTGCCGCCGAACTCGGCGATGCGGTCCGAAAGACGTTCACCAAAGGTAAGTTTCTTTTCGAATTGCTTCTCGAGGTCGCTGGAAAGAATCTCGTGCTGGTGCAGGCTCGCGATGACTTCCTGGTCGAGCGCGGAAAGTTCGCCAATCTCCTCCTGTAAGACTTCTTTTACGTATTCCTTTCGGAATTCGCCGAGGTCGTCGAGACAGATAAACCCTTTACTGTCCAAGTCGGGCCTTTCCTTCTTGATGAATTCGAGAAGCGACGGCCGAATCAGTTCCGCCACCATCCCGCCATGCGGTGATTTTGTTTTTTTGCAGATCTGACAGACCTGCAGTGCGGGTGCAGTTTGGCTCATCGGAATTTCGCTGCTGAATTAAGCTGTTGTTCTGCCACTTGTCGATGCCCGCTTGAATCGACGATTCGCAGTTCTAAGATTTCACATGGAAGAAGCAGAAGTTCCCCTCGAACATTTGCAGGAACAAGTTCATCACAAAGCCGAACACAGCGGCGAAACATGGATTTCGTGGGTGGCCTTGAGCACCGCGATTCTCGCTGTCCTGGCCGCGATCGCCGGACTTCTCTCCGGCCAACACGTGAACGAAGCGATGATGAACCAAATCGAAGCGTCCGATCAATGGAACTATTACCAGGCCAAGAGCATCAAAGCTTCAGTGCTTGATGCGAAAATGTCTCTCGCTGGCGTGCGCGACGAAGCTGACCAATCAAACAGGGACCGTTACGAGAAGGAGCAGGAGAAAATCAAAGCCGAAGCCGAGAGCAAGGAAGCCGCCGCGAAATCAAACTTTCACAAGCACGAGGTATTCGCGCGCGCGGTGACCATGTTTCAAATCGCGATTGCCATCGCAGCAATCTCAGCGCTTACAAGGAAACGCTCGTTTTGGATTGTGAGTTTGATTTTTGGGCTAATCGGCTGCGTCTTCCTCATCCTCGCAGGTTCTCTGGTAACGCTATTCAAAAACCACTAGGTCAGGAACAATCCCGCGGATTTTCAATCGGCGTGCGATCACCGGACCAGTCCGCTTTCGCCGAGAAAAGCAACAGGGCGTCTGGAACGCGCGATGCGTTTGAGTCCGAACGGTTCGATGGCTTTGCTTCGAATATGCGCGATGGCTTCGTCCACTGAATCGGTCGCGTAGATCAGGCTTAAGTCCCTGGCGGCGATCATTCCGCGCTGCGCCATTGTTTCGATAAAATGGAGCAATTCTTTCCAATAATCGGTTCCCATGATCACAATCGGAAAATTTTTGATCTTCCCGGTTTGAATCAAAGTGAGCGCTTCGAACAACTCGTCGAGTGTGCCTGCGCCCCCGGGCATCACTACAAACGCGTAGGAGTACTTAACCAACAGCGTTTTGCGAGCGAAGAAATAATGCATCCGCACGCAGCGATCGAGATAAACATTGGTCGGCTGTTCGGAGGGCAGTTCGATGGTGCATCCGACTGAACGGCCTGCGGCTTCCTTGGCGCCACGATTTGCCGCTTCCATGATGCCGGGACCGCCGCCAGTTATGACAGTGAAACCAAGCCGTGCAATGGCCGCGCCCATTTTTCTCGCCAGCTCGTAATGCGGATCGCCGGGCTTGATTCTGGCCGAGCCGAAAACGGTCACGCATGGACCGACAAAGTGGAGTGTGCGAAATCCGCGCAGAAAATCGCGCATCACCCGCAAAAGAGTAAAGAATTCTTCGAAACGTGACCGCGGTCCTTCCAGGAAGATTTTATCATCCTGATCCGAAGAACCGATTGGCGCCGAAGGCGCCGCGGCGCCCGTTTCTATGTTGGGAGCGTCCTTCTCTGCCACAGCCTCACCTCCCGCCTACGCTGCGCTCCGGCGGGGCGGGCATTCCTCTTCCTTGCCGAGCAAGACACGGATCACACTGCTATGAATTGTCATTGGCAGAGGGTTTACGAGTCGTAGCGCTGACAAGCAAGTCTCGATTAATCCTTCGAGTAACAACGGCAAAGCTAAACGCCAGAATCTTTGGAAATCGGACTTTTCTGACTGGAAACGACGTTACTCGCCATTCGACGAACTTTTTTCAGCCAACGCCGCGCCCACGTGTACTCGGTGGCAAGAATAGCCAACCCGATCGGAATAACGATGAATGCTGGCCCCGGCAAGACCAGGAGGGCAATGCCGATCACGAGAACAGTCACTCCGATTACGGAGACAATCACGCGTCTGACAACCTTGATATTCTCAGTGCTCCAAATGCTGGAGAGACGTTTCGTCCACGAAAGGGAGTCGACGGACTGTTCTTTGACAAGCTGAGGCTCCATGATCATAAGATCGTCTCCTGGAACCACAGCGGATCGGTGTCCGCGGGACTAATCAGCCTTGATCGCGGCGAGTAAACGATCAAGAAACGGCACCTGTGTCGACTTGAGTTTGCGTCTCGCAGCTGCGTCAGAAAAAAAGCACACCCGATCGACCTCTGGAAACATCTTGCGCTTACCGGAACGCGGTGGCCATTCCAGTTCGAACAAATTTGATTTGCATTCGAATGATTCTGGCAAATCGTCTTCGAACGCCCAGCCGTGCACAGTTTTGCCGCCCTTTTGTATAATTGAGCCGAGCTCAATGTAGTTCCGAACAGTTTTGGGTCGGAACCCGACCTCTTCCTCGAATTCAATCTGAGCGCGTGTGAGCAAATCTTCTCCCGGAGCCGCCTCGCCCTTTGGGATTGTCCACGCCCCGTCGTCTTTGTGGACGTGGAAGGGTCCGCCAGGATGCGCGAGGAGAAATTCGACTTGATCGTTTCGGCGCCGAAACATGAGCAGGCCGGCGCTAGTTCGGCTTCGCGAAGACTTCGGTTTTTCAGGCATCATTTTGCGCCGGCAACATGCCCGACGTCTTTTGCGGATGCTGACCGGTTTTCCCTTCTGTTGCCCCACAGATGGAACGTGTAGGTGAAAACTATGTAACCCATCACCCGGCCCGGATCGTCGTTACTGAAATAGATGGCTGGGTTGAACTGGAAATCCGGTGTGACATTGCAAGTGAAGCCGATCGTTGACGAATTTTCGGAACCGCTCTGCCAATCGACCTGCACTCGCCAGGTTCGGTTGAAGTCATAGGCGTAGCCGAGGATTGCTTCATTTTTGTATCCGGCATGAATGGCTCCGGCGATCACCTTGTGATGTTCCGTGTAATAGCCCGCTTCAATATACGGCTGCGGGTCCACATCCAAGTGAGGCGACCAATTCACGAACCCAGCCGAAAGAAGAAAAGGCTCTTTCGTTAATAATCCGACCTCCGTCCCGAAGATCCAATCATCCGGTTGGAATCCGCGAAATACCGCCACCTCAGCCCATCTCGTCAGGCCGAGCTCGGCTTGCAATTCATATGGGTTCGCAATCCGCTTGTCTTGAATTTGCAGACTCAAAGAGAGATCGCCTTCCCCTTGCAGGTCCGGCGTCACAATTTGACTCAAACCTTTCGTTGTAGCGAATGATGAGGCAACGCTCGAAAGAATACCAATCGTCATGACGATGATCTTCGCACAGCTGGTTGACAGTGTGTTCGATGTTCGTTTATGCAAAGCGTGCGACATTTGCCGCGAGTAAAATGGGTGTTTGGGAATTTGTCGATTCCATGTTTAGCCCGAAAGTTTCGGGGTTGAACGGAGGCGGGGCGATTTTAAGATTACGGATAATGCGCGTGCTCGCCGTTGACGCTTCTCTGCGCAACACCGGTGTCGCAATTGTCGATGCAAACAATGGCAAGCCGCGCTCCGTCTATTTCGGGACGATCCACAATGTCAGCTCGCTGCGTTCCTCGTCTTGTCTGGTCGCGATCCGCGATCGGTTGGTCGAACTCATTCGGGAACACGAACCAGACTGCTGCGCGCTAGAATCGGTCATCTATGTCCAAAGCTACAAAACCGCGATTCTCCTCGGAGCCGCGCGAGGCGCTGCGATCCTGGCTGCCGCAGAAAACGGATTACCAGTTTTTGAGTATTCACCGAAACGAATCAAACAATCCACCGTTGGTCGTGGCGCGGCAGACAAAAATCAGGTGGCGTTCATGGTGCGCGCCCTCCTCGGTTTGACAGAAACGCCGGATGCAGACGCCGCCGATGCTCTGGCGATCGGGCTGACGCACCTGCGCTCGCAGGAAGTAGCAAACCTGGGTATCCCGGGAGCGACGCGGATATGAACGCAGCGACTCTTGATCTTCGCGTTCGCTGGCTCGACCGAATGGATTTTGCGACCGCGCTCGCGTTGCAGGAAGAAATCGTGTTGAAGAAGCGTCGCGATTCTTCGATGGAAGACCAGTTGCTTTTACTCGAGCATGAGCCCGTTTACACCATTGGGCGGACGCCGGATCAATCGAGTTTGTTGGGCGCCGGGCATTTGCCGCATCCTCTTTTCGTCATCAATCGCGGCGGCCAGGCCACTTATCACGGGCCCGGGCAGCTAATGGGTTATCCGATTATCGATCTGCGTCGATGCGGCCAGGATTTGCACAAATATTTGCGCTGGCTCGAACAATTGCTCATTGATCTTCTCGCAGAGAACGGAATCACTGCTTCCCGGCGCGAATCGCTTACTGGAGTTTGGGTGGGCAACCGCAAGATTGTTTCGATTGGCGTAGGCGTTCGCCATTGGATTACGATGCACGGTTTTGCGTTGAATGTTTCCGGCGATCTTTCGCCTTTTAATCACATCGTTCCGTGCGGCATTGATAATGTCGCAATGACATCGATGGAAAAAGAAACGGGAATGCCATTCACGGTTGCTCGCGTTGCCGCGTCGCTTGAAAAATTGGTATTAAAACAGATTGGTGATTTGCGCGTTATTCGAGAGGCACAACCGATTAACATTTAAGAAATAGAATCCACAGAATATGATCCCTCTCGAAGACAACGTGGGTGATATCATCGGAAAAGCGCAACGCGGCTTGGGCGTTTCCGATTCCGAACTGGCAAAAAAAGCGGACGTCAGCTTGGAAACGATCCGTAAACTACGCGAAGGCGACGTCGATGAGCAGGCCGTGCGGCGGATCGCCCCGGTCCTGGATCTTTCCGCGGGCCCGCTTTGCGAGCTGGCGAGGGGCGAATGGCGTCCGGAAAGAATCGATGAGCGCGACGGCTT
>Ga0209577_10004554_pt1 | contig 13011 bp, 12 predicted proteins | sample GraSoiAngelo_109_FD_185874 | JGI IMG/M metagenome (GOLD analysis project Ga0209577, IMG submission 185874) | Grasslands soil microbial communities from the Angelo Coastal Reserve, California, USA - 14_0903_12_20cm (SPAdes) (version 2) | ecosystem: Environmental > Terrestrial > Soil > Grasslands... | reverse complement strand
TCTGCAGCGGAAGTGGGCAAATTGTGAGGCGGCGGGCGGACGAATGGCGGCGCCGGCGGGCGAAGGGCGGCGCGCATCCCCTGCCCGGAGACGATTCCGCGAAAGCGTGGGAGGAAAGCGCTAGTTATCTCCCACCCCTCGCGCCCTCGGCGATCCAACGACTGGGCCGGCTCACAATCGTCGCCTGCTGGTCAAGGCTAGAGTTGCGGCCATGTGCAGAAACATCAGGACGCTCTACAACTTTGACCCGCCCGCGACCGAGAAGGAGGTCCGAGCCGCCGCACTTCAATACGTGCGCAAGGTCAGTGGCTTCAATAAGCCCTCGCGGGCCAACGAGGAGGCCTTCGCGAGGGCGGTAGATGCGGTGGCGTCTGTCTCCTCGCAACTGCTGGCGGAGCTTCAGACGACCGCGCGCCCAAAGGATCGGGAGACAGAGAGAGCGAAGGCGCGAGCCCGGGCAGCGGAGCGGTTCGCGGCCTAGCTACCCAGGCCGACTGCCGCGCGCGCGTCGTCCGGGTTCGGATAGTGGACCATCTCGATCGCTCCTGCCATCGGGACGCGGTCCGCAAGTGCGAGGAGATCCTGAGCCGGGTCAAGCCGTACTGAGTCGCACACGATCGGCAGTGAGCGTGCGGCGCACGCGGTCGGCGGTTCAGCACGAGCCCTCACCGCTCAGCTCAACTGCCGCCAGCGGCTCGTAGCGGGCCCCGGAGCGCAACAGGCGCGAGCGGTACAGGGTCACGCGGCGGGCGCGGAACTCGAGCGCGGGCGGAGTCGGTAGCTCCGCTTTGCGCGCCCTGAAGCCGCCGGCTGCTCGCGCGACCGTGACGTGGCCGAGGTAGGGCCGCTTCTCAGGCTCGTACCAGCCGCCGGCGGCGAGCGTCTCGGACAGCGCCGCATGGAGCGCGGCGAGCGAGCCGGACTCGTCCTCGAGCGAGACCGCGAGCACTCGCGGGCGCCGGGCTGGGAGCCAGATCCCATGGCCAAGGCGCAGTAGCGGATCAGGCCGGGCGGCGACGACGTCGCATGCACTGCCAATCGCCTCGATCTCGTCGGATGAGCGCCAGCCGAGAAAGCAGAGGGTCGCGTGAAGGTGCTCCCGGACGATCGGGCGAAGGCCGCTGGCGCCTCCTGGCACGCGCTCGCGCCAGCGGATCAGCGTCTCGCGAACGTTCTCGGGGAGCTCGAGCGCGACGAACAGCCGCACTCGCTCCGGAGCTTGGACGTCGCTCACCCTGTTCGGTCGGCTGCGGGAGGCGCGGCTTGGCGCCCTGTTCTGACAGCGGCCCGCTCCGCCAGGAGCAGCCGCCGCAGCAGATGCATCGCGACGGTCGTCGAACGCTCGCGGATGTCCGCGCGTCCTCCCGGGAGGCGCGTGCTACGGGTGAGGCGCTCGCCGGACGTGGATGCGATCGAGAAGCACACCAGGCCGACGGGCTTGCCCTCGGTGCCGCCGTCGGGCCCTGCGACGCCGGTGATCCCGATCCCAAAGTGTGCGCCGAAACGCTCCAGCGCGCCCGCGGCAAGTGCCTCCGCTACCTCGTCTGAGACGGCGCCTACGCGCTCGATCAGCGCGGCCTCCACACCAGCAAGCGCGGACTTTGCCTCGTTCGAGTACGCGACGACTCCCCCAAGGAAGTACCCGGATGATCCGGGGCGCTCGGTCAGCCGCGCGCACATCAGCCCTCCGGTGCAGGACTCGGCGACCGCAACGGTGGCTCCATCGAGCAGGGAGATCACCTGCTCGTCGACGGTCGAGCCGTCGTCGGAGAACAGGGTGTCGCTGTGGCGCTGACGGATGAACTCGACCAGCGCCCTGTAAGCGTCCTCCGCCGCTGGCTCATAGCGCGTGGAGACCTCGATCTCGCCCCGTCGCAGGCAAGTGGTGATCTCGAGCTGCTCCAGCGCCAGTCCAGCGTCCGCCGCCGCCCGCAGGGTGCTCGCAATCTCCGATTCGGGGATCCCGAATAGCCGCAGCATTGCTCTCCGGTATTGGGGCGCGCCGGCGATCGCCGAACGGAACGCGTCCGTTTGCATGGCCGCTGCCCACATCGGCTGAAGCTCACGGGGCGGCCCCGGAAGCACCACGACGGTTGGCCCGGGCCCGTCCAACGGCGGCACGACGAGGCCCGGCGCAGTCCCCACCGGGTCGAGCACGGTCGATCCCGCGGGGATCATCGCTTGCTTGCGGTTCGATTGTCGTATCGCCTCCGGATCGAGGTTGGGCCACCGCCGCGTCAGCCCGACGAGGATCTCCTCGATCCGGCGCTCGAGTCCGGGGTCGAGCACCATCTCTCTGCCCGAGAAGCGTGCCACCACCTCCGCGGTCAGGTCATCGGCGGTCGGGCCGAGCCCGCCGCTGGTGACGATTAGGGCTAGGCCCTGCTGACGCATCGTCTCCAGCGCTCGCAACAGGTCCGCGGCTCGATCGCCGACGATCTGGATCGTCTCCGGGTCGACCCCGAGCTCCAGCATCCGTTCGGACAGCCAGGGGCCGTTGCGGTCGGAGATGATCCCCGTCAGGACCTCCGTCCCGGTGACCAGGATCCCGCCCCGCGGGCGGAGGGGGCGGGGCTCGAACGCGCGCGGCTCGCTCATGGGCACGTCGGCGCCCGGGAATTCGGGATGTGCGAGATGGCGCTTCTGGTGATCATCAGGCGAATCGCGGTCGGTGACGGTGTCACTGGGACCGACCGGCCGTTCACCTTCATCTGCACGGCCGCGTTGCCGAGCGTCAGTAGCAGCTTGGCGGCGCGCTCGGTGGGAACCGTCTGGCCGGCATTGAACGTCTGCTCGTTGATCAGCTTTCTCCCTGCGCCGTTGACTAGGCACACATACACCGGGCCGGTCGGGACGAGCTGGAGCGTCGCCCTCGTGGGGACCGCGGCAGGCGTGGTCTTTCGCGCCCTCGCGGTTCTGTGCTTGGGGTGGTGCTGCGACCGCTGCGTACTCGTCGTGCTTACGGTATTCGAGGAGGGAAGGCTGCCGACGATGTACAACACCACCACGATCGCGACGACCACCGCCGCGATCGGCGCCCACGAGGGAAATCGCGGCCCCCGGGGCCCTCGCTCGCGCTCGCGGGCGGCGATCGTGCCAATCGGTCGAGCATCGTGGTCGGGGCGCTCGTAGCGTCGCTTGAACTCGTCCAAGAGCATCCGCGAGTCGAGCCCCAGGAAGTCCCCGTAGGTGCGCAAGAAGCTCTTGGCATAGACCGTGCCGGGAAGCAGGTCCCACTCCTCGTTCTCGATCGCGCGCAGGTACTTGGCGCGGATCTTCGTCCTCGCCTCGACTTCGCTGATGTCGATCCGCTCGCGCATCCGTGCCTCTCGCAGGGTCGAGCCGATTTCATCCATCTCGACTCGAAGGCTACCGGCGCACTGAGGGGGTGAAAGGCCCGCTCCTGAGGGGATTGGGCGCCGACTGCCGCCGCGGATCGACCGCGGGATTGCGAGGATCAGCCCTGGCCCGGGCCCTGCGCGGCAGCCCCGGCCGCGGCCGTCTCGGCCTCCGCCAGATGCGAGAGGATCCGTGGCACGTCGGCCTCGCCGATCAGCACCTGACGCGGCTTCGATCCCTCGTACCCGGAGATGATCCCGCGCCGCTCGAGCATGTCGATGAGGCGGCCCGCACGCGTGTAGCCGAGCCGGAGCCGGCGCTGGAGCATCGAGGTCGAGGCGGTTCCCATCTGCGCCACCAGCGCGATCGCCTCCTCAAGCAACGGGTCCTCGTCGGGGCTGAACCCGCCCTCGTCAGAGCCGTCGCCGTTCTCTGAGGCCACCTCCTCCAGCAGCTCCTCGTGGAACTCGGGCTCACCCTGCCGTCGCCACGCGTCGGTCAGCTCCGCGATCTGCTGCTCGTCGATGTACGCACCCTGGATGCGCTGCAGCTTGCTGGCCCCGACCGGCGAGAACAGCAGGTCGCCTTGACCGAGCAGCGATTCGGCGCCGTTCTGGTCCAGGATCACTCGCGAGTCCGTCTGCGACGAGACGGCGAACGCAATCCTCGACGGCACATTGGCCTTGATCATCCCGGTGATCACGTCCACGCGTGGGGATTGGGTCGCCAGCACGAGGTGGATGCCCACCGCTCGGGCCTTCTGCGCGAGCCGAATGATCGCGTCCTCCACATCGGCAGGAGCAACCATCATCAGGTCCGCGAGCTCGTCGATCACGCACAGGATGTACGGAAGCTCAGGCTCCCCTCGGCGCTCGCGGACGCGATTGAGCTCCGGCAGCGAGCGGGTCCGGGCGAGCGACATGATCCCGTAGCGCTGCTCCATCTCCCTAACCAGGTTCTGGAGCGCATTGGCCGCCATCCGAGGGCTCGTGATCACGGGCGTGAGCAGGTGTGGGATCGATTCGTAATGGTTGAGCTCCACCTGCTTAGGATCAACGAGCACAAACCGGGCCTGGTGGGGCGTTGAGCGCAGCAGGATCGAGGCGAGCATCGCGTTGACGCACGCGGACTTACCCGAGCCCGTCGTGCCCGCAACGAGCAGGTGGGGCATCTTCGCCAGGTCCGCGCCGATCGCACGCCCGGCGATGTCCTTCCCCAGCCAAACGCTCAGCGGGGACCAGTCAACCGGCGGCCCCTGGAAGACGTCCCCAAGATGGACGATCCGCCGGCGCGCGTTTGGCACCTCCACCCCCACGGCCTGCTTGCCGGGGATCGGAGCGAGGATCCTGATTTCCGTCGCGGCCAGGGCGTAGGCGAGGTCGTCCTTGAGCTGAGAGACCTTGGAGACCTTGGTTCCCGGAGCCAGCCGTAGCTCGTAGCGGGTGATATGGGGGCCGGTGACCCGGCCGATCACTGATCCCGAGATCCCAAAGTGCCCGAGCGTCTCGAGCAGCGTCCTCGCGACCTGCTCCTGACCGGCGGTGTCGGGTTTTGCCGCGTCGCCGCTCGAGCGCACCAGGAACCGTGCCGACGGGACCCGCCAGACGAAGTTCGGATCGTCGGTGACAGCCGACCGGAAGCGGCCCTGGGGCGTAAGCGTCCCATCGTCGGCCGGGGGTTCGGAGTCGACGGTGTCGGGATGCTCGCTGGGGTGGTCGAGGTCTGGCTCGTCTGGCTCGTCGCGGTGTTCGATCGGCGGCGCCTCGACGTGGGTGGCGGCGACGACCAGCTCGGAGGTGTCCGGCTCGGGCCCGAGCAGCAGCTCGGTCTCGGGCACAACCGTGCGGTGCACCATGCGTTCAGTGCCAAGCTCCGACTCGGACAACCCATGCGACCGCGGACCCGACCGCCTCAGCAGTCGTCCGGTGCCCGCGATGCCAGCGCTCGCCGCCCGGATCACGCCGGCCACCCCGGCCCCAGACAGGACGATCACGCCGGCTGCCAGCAGGAACACCGCCAGGATGTCCGCCCCGAGCGTCGAGAACAGATGCGACGCGAGCCACAGCTCGGCCTGGCCGAGCAGGCCACCCCGGGCCTCGAGGGCCGCCGCGCTCCATGGGGCGGCTCCATGCCCCCCACCCGGGCCCAGCCCAAGCGTCCCCGCCGCCAGCGCGAGCGTCAGCGACGCCGTCAGGCAGGTCACCCCGGTGCGGATCGGGCGTCCGGGCGGCCGCAGCTCGCGAACCAGGAGGAGCACGCCGCCGATCGCAAGTCCCGCCGGGACGGCATAGCCCAGCTCTCCGAACAGGAAGCGCAGGCCCTTCACGGCTCCGTCGCCGAGTGTCCCTCCGGGGATGTGGGAGTATGCGACGCCCGCAAGAAAGATGCCGATCGCGATCAGCGCGAGCGCGATCACATCGAGGTGGTGTGGTTGCAGCTCGATGCGCGGAAGCGCCACCGAAGGACGAGCAGCGAGCAGCGAGCGCCGGGCGCGCCTGGGCGGCGGCTTCTTTCGCTTACGCGCGGCCATGTCCGAACAGATGGCTTCGACGGCCGGGCACGGGGTCCTTCCACCCCTACTATCTGGCTCAGATGGCCGAATACGAGCGTTCTCCACGAGTGTTGGTCGTCGAGGACGACGACGGGATCGCCCAGGTGCTGCAGCGATCGCTGCGGCTCGAGGGCTACGACGTGAAGATCGCCGGAGACGGGATCCGCGCGCTCGAGGAGGCGCACGCCTTCCTTCCGGACCTCGTGATCCTCGACCTCGGCCTGCCCCTGCTGGACGGGATCGAGGTCGCCAGACGGCTGCGCGAGACCGACGACGTTCCGATCCTCGTCCTGACCGCGCGAGACGCCGTGGAGGCGCGAGTCGAGGGCCTCGATTCGGGTGCCGACGATTACCTGGTCAAGCCGTTCGAGCGCCAAGAGCTGCTGGCTAGGCTCCGGGCGCTGCTGAGACGCCGTCCACCTCGCGGCCAGGCGGCGCTGGCGGTGGGCGATCTGCGGCTGAACCCCGATACCCACGAGGTATCCCGATCGGGGCGCCGGATCGATTTAACTCAGAGAGAATTTGAGCTGCTGGAATATCTCATGCGCAACGAGAGGATCGTGATCTCTCGCCAGCGCCTGCTCGACGAGGTATGGGGTTATGACCCGTTTTCGATGACGAACACGATCGAGGTGTTCGTGTCCAACCTGCGAAGGAAGCTCGAAGCCGGTGGTGAGCCTCGGCTCCTACATACGATCCGCGGCGCAGGCTACGTTCTCCGCGTATAGGTCGCTGCCGATCCGCTGGCGGCTGGCCGGCGGCTCGGCGGCGCTGACGTTCGTGATCCTCGCCGCGTTTGCGGTCGTGGTGGGCCTGCTCACCACCCATCAGCTGCGTAGCCAGTTCAACGACCAGGTTCGCGAGGCGGCCGAGGTGCTCCGCGGTGAGCTGACGCCACTTAGTGTGGGCGAGAACGGAGGGCTCGACTGCGACAAGAACGTCAGCCTCCCCGATTACGTCGCCACCGAGCACGCGCAGATTCGGATCTTCGCGGCGGACACCGGCGTTCTCCTATGCACCCAGACCCAAGTGCGGATCAGGGGTGCCAAGACCATCCCGGCGACACCCGAGTTCCCGGCCCCGACACGCAAAGGCGTCTTTCAGGAGCTGGGCTATCGAATCAACGTCCAGTCCCAGTTGTCGGTCAAGCCGAAGGGGTACGGGAACGTGTGGCTGATGTACGCGGTCCCCCTGTCGGACCTCGACCACACGCTTGCTCGGGTCCAGGGGTTCCTGCTTCTGGGCGTGCTCGGCGGGACCGTGCTCGCGCTCCTTGCCGGGCTGGCCACGGCGCAACGCGCGATCCGACCGGTGGTCGAGCTGACGGAGGCGGCGCGCGAGATCGAGCGCACCCGCGACCCCAGCCGCCATGTTCCGCTCCCGAAGGCAGACGACGAGGTCGCCGAGCTCGCCCGGACGCTCGAAGGAATGCTCCAGGGACTCGACGAGGCCCGCAGCGGCACCGAGGCGATGCTCGATCGCCAGCGGGAGTTCGTCGCCGACGCCTCACACGAGCTGCGAACGCCGTTGACAAGCGTGCTCGCGAGCCTCGAGCTGCTCGCCGAGGAGCTCGATGGAGAGCAGGCAGATACGGCGCAGGCCGCGCTGCGATCCGCACGACGGATGCGGCGGCTGGTCGGGGATCTGTTGCTGCTGGCGCGCGCGGACGCGAAGCGGGCCCTCCCGCGGCGGCCGATCCGGCTCGACGAGGTACTCCTCGAGGCCGTGTCGGAGATTGGGCCGGTGGCGGAGGATCACGAGCTGCTTGTCGATGCCGAGCCCGTGGTGGTCTCGGGTGTACGCGATGAGCTGCACCGGCTCGTGCTCAACCTGATCGAGAACGCCGTCCAACACACCCCGCCGCGGACCCACATCCGCGTTCGCACCTCCGTCGAGGACGGCTACGCCGTGCTATCCGTCGAAGACGACGGTCCGGGAGTCCCGTCCGAGCTCGTCCAGCGAGTATTCGAGCGGTTCGTCCGCGGCAGCGGCGACGGCGGACGAGGTTCCGGGCTGGGTCTGTCGATTGTGCGTGCCGTCGCGGAGTCCTATGGCGGTTCGGTGCGACTGGAGCGCGCCGGTGACGGCGACGGGGCGCGATTCGTGGTCCGGCTCCCGGCCGAGCCTGAGCTCGAGGGGGCCCTGGACGGCGCCGGGCGCGAGGAAGATCAGACCTCGACCACGACCGGCAGCACCATCGGCCGGCGCCGCAGCCGGTCATAGACAAACGCCGCGAGGTCGTCGTGCAGCTCCCGCTGGAGGAGGTCGATCTCGCGGATGCCGTCGGCGACCGCACGCGTCAACGATCGCTCCACCTCGCTGCGGATGTCTTCGAGCAGCCCGTCGGCTTGCTCGATGAACGGGACTCCGCGGAAGATCACCTCGGGCGCGACGACGGACTCGCCGGTCCGCTCGGAGATCGTCGCGACGACGATGAAGATGCCGTCGTCTGAGAGCATCCGGCGGTCGCGCAGCGCAACGTCGGCGGGATCGCCGATGTCGACCCCGTCGACGAAGATCATCCCGGACTCCTCGGGCTCGCCAAAGGCGGCGCCGCGCCGGTCGATGTCGAGCGGCAGTCCGTTCTCGCCAACGAACACGCGCTCGGACTCGATGCCCACCGCGTCGGCCAGCTGCGCATGCAGGCGCAGCCGCTTGTGGTCGCCGTGCGCGGGCATCACGTACCGGGGCCTGAGCAGGTTGAGCATCAGCTTCAGCTCCTCCGTGTAGGCGTGACCCGAGGCGTGGATCGGCGCCTCGCGCGGAGTGATCACGTCACACCCGATGTGATACAGGCGATCCACTGTCTCCCCGACCGCGCGCTCGTTGCCCGGGATCGGCGTCGCCGAGAACACCACGGTGTCGCCTGGGTGGAGCTTGATCAGACGGTGGTCGTTGTGCGCCATCCGCCGCAGCGCCGACAGCGGCTCTCCCTGTGAGCCGGTGGAGACCACGACGATCTTCTCATCCGGCCAATCCTACACCTCCTGGGGATTAATCAGTGTTCCTTCCGGGAACTCGATGTGCCCGAGCGAGCGGCCGATGTTGACGTTCTTGCGCATCGAGCGTCCCACCAGGGCCACCTTCCTCCCGAGGGCGGAGGCAGCGTCGATTACCTGCTGGACGCGATGAATGTTGGACGCGAAGCTCGTCACGATGATCCGACCCTCGACCCGCGCGAACACCTCCTCGAGGTGGCGGCCGACGCCACTCTCCGACGGAGAGAAGCCGGGACGGTCGGCGTTGGTGGAGTCGCCGCACAGCAGCAGGACCCCGTCGCGCCCGAGCTCCGCCAGCCGCGACACGTCCGCGGGCACGCCGTCCACCGGGGTCTGGTCGAACTTGTAGTCCCCGGTGACGACGACCCGCCCGAGCTCGGTCCCGAGCACTACCGCGCACGAGTCGGGGATCGAGTGCGTCATGTGCACAAGCTCGACCGTGAACGGCCCCAGCCGCAGCTCCACGCCCGGTGCAAGATCCTCCAGCCGCGCCTCCCGGAGGTGATGCTCGTCGAGCTTGGAGCGCGCCATCGCGACCGTCAGGCGCCCTCCATACACCGTCGGCTCTTGACCGAGCTCGCGCAGGACCCAGGGCAGCGCCCCGACGTGGTCCTCGTGGCCGTGGGTGATGACGATCGCCTCGATGTCCTGCGTCCGCTCGCGCAGGTAGCTGAAGTCGGGCAGCACGAGGTCGATCCCCAGCATGTCCGTAGTCGGGAACCGCAGGCCGGTGTCGACGACCACGATCCGGTCCTCGTACTCGACGACCGTCATGTTCTTGCCGATCTCGCCCAATCCGCCGAGCGGAAGGACGCGCAAGCCGTTGTTCACGCTCTGGCTGTTTGGAGCAAACCGTGGCGCTCGAGCATCGCGCGCACCACGGCCGTTTCGCCCTCGTCGAGCTCCACGTACGGCAGCCGCGGTCCGCCCACCTCGAAGCCGAGCAGGTTCAGCGCGGCCTTGGTCGAGCAAGCCAGCGGTGCGACCGCCAGGTCGCGGTAGACGTCCTTGAGGCTTGCATCGATCTCGCGGCGGTGCTCGGGCTCGTCGACCATCCGCCGCAACTCGTCGCCGAACAGGTGTGCGGCGACGAGGACGCCTCCCGCCTCGCCCATGTCGAGCACGTCCGCGAACATGTCGTCGTTGCCCGCGTAGATGCGAAGCCCGGGCACCTTGGCCAGGTTGGCCGGGTTCGACTGCTTGACGGCGACGACGTGCTCAAGCTGCGCCAGCTCGGCGAGCAGATCGTTCGGCAGGTCGGACGCGGTGCGCTGGGGGATGTTGTAGAGCAGGATCGGGCGATCGGTGGCGCGATTGATCTCCCCGTAGTGCCGGATGATCCCGCGCCTGCTTGGCCGGTTGTAATAGGGGTTGACCGATAGCAGCGCATCGGCGCCGAGCTCCGTTGCCTTTTCGGTCAGATACACGGCGTGGCGCGTGTCGTTGGAGCCCACGCCCGCTACCACCGTCGCGCGGCCGCCGAGCTCCTGCACAGCCAGGGCGATCATCCCGAGTTGTTCTTCGTCGGAGAGTGTCGCCGCCTCGCCGGTGGTGCCGCACACCACGACCCCGTCGGAGCCGTGCTCGATCAAGTGGTGCATGAGCCTGACCGCGGCGTCCTCGTCGACGCGCCCGCGCGCGTCGAACGGCGTGACGATGGGGGTCAGGATCGAGCCGAGGTCCACGGGCATCCGTGACTGATTATCGCTCACGCGCGCGATCAGTAGCCGCTTCAGCCGCTGCTATAGGGGCCGCCGCCAGTGCTCGTGCTCGTCCCGCCGGAGCCGGTCTTGGCGTTGACCGGCTTTCCGGAGGCCGCGAGCAGCGCGATGGGCGTCACCCAATATCTCCTCACTCTTCGAGCCTACCGCCCGAGGTGAAACGTGGTTGAAGGCGCTACCTTCGAGGCGATGAGCTTCCGCGACGCGAACGCTCGGCGCGCCGAGCGAGAGCGCCGCCGTCGAGCGCAGGCGCGCCGCCGGCGGACTGCGGCCGGGTCCCTGCTCCTCGTGATCGCGGCGATCGCAGGGGTCGCGATCGCCTCGACAGGCGGCGGCAAGGGCTCGGCGCACGAAACGCAGGCCGGCCGGGGCAGCGTGCGGCGCGCCGCGAACGGTGGCGTCCAGACGGTCAGCGGTCGCTCCGCCACTACGTCCACCCCGCAGGGAACCGGCACGCCGGGGAACGCAACGGTGCCGATCCTCATGTATCACGTGATCAACCCGCCGCCCGCGGGGGCCCCCTACCCGGGCCTGTACGTGCCGGCGAGCGAGTTCGCGGCGCAGATGGAAGCGCTCAAGGCGGCCGGCTGGCACGCGGTGACGATGAATCAACTCAGGGCTAACTGGACTCGCGGAGTGCCTCTCGGCGCGGGCAAGCCGATCGTGATCACGTTCGACAACGGCTACACCTCGCAATACACGAACGCGCTGCCGGTGCTGAGGCGGCTCGGCTGGGTCGGCGTCGAGAACATTCAGCTGCTCGGCCTACCGCCGGCGGAGGGCGGCTTGACCGATTCGCAGGTGCGGGGGCTGATCTCGGCGGGCTGGGAGCTCGACACCCAGGGGATGACACACGCGGATCTCGTCACGCTCGACTCGGCAGGGCTCCAGTACCAGATCACCCACGCGCGCGCACTGCTGCGAAGCCGCTTCGGCGTCCCCGTGAACTGGTTCTGCTACCCCTCGGGCCACTACGACCCGACCGTGATCGCGGCGGTCCGCGCGGCCGGCTTCGTCGGCTCGACGACGGTGATCCCGGGGTGGGCGAGTAGGACCGAGGACGCCTACCGACTCCCGCGCTTGCGCGTGCTCGGAGGCACCAGCCCGGCAGCGCTGCTATCGCAGATCAGCGCGAGCGAAGGCGCATCCGCGCCACCCTCCTCGTACGGCACGACCGCCTAGCGCCGGAGGTAGGCGGTGCATGGTCCACTCCTCCCGCCCGGCGCCGAATTCGGCGGGACGCACCTCCTGGAGTTCGGCCCACCGTTGCTCGCCAGCGCCGCATATTTGACGCTGTTCGCGATCCGCGCGCGGACGCTGGCCCGCGAGCGGCGCCCGGTCGCGACCTGGCGGATCGTCTCGTTCGTCTCGGGCGTGGTGATGGCGGCGGCGGTACAGCTGGGGCCACTCGACACGCTCGCGGACGAGGTGCTGATCTCGCACATGCTCCAGCACATCGTGATCGGCGACATCGCATCGCTGTTGATCGTGTTCGGGCTGACGGGGCCGATGATCCAGCCGCTGCTGCACATCCGCACCACCAGACCGCTGCGAAAGCTCGCCCACCCGGTGATCGCGTTGGTGCTGTGGACGCTCGACCTCTACGCCTGGCACCTGCCGCTGCTCTACCAGCTGGCGATCCGCCACGACCCGGTGCACGCCCTCGAGCACGCGTGCTTCTTGTGGTTCGGGACGCTCTTGTGGCTGGCACTGATCGGCCCGCTGCCGAAGCCGGCGTGGTTCGCTAGCTGGGGAAAGCTCGTGTACGTGATCTCGGTGCGGTTCATCGGGGCCGTCCTGGGCAACATCTTCATCTGGGCGCAGACGGTGTTCTATCCCGTCTACAAGGCCAGCGACGCCGCTCGCGGCCTCAATCCCCTGTCCGACCAGAACCTCGCCGGCGGGGCGATGATGGTCGAAGAGATGATCCTGACGATCCTTCTGCTGGGGTGGCTCTTCTACCGCTTCGCGGTGCAGGACGAGGAGCGCCAGGCGCTGCTCGACCTGGCGGCGCAACGAGGGATCGAGCTCAGCGAGGCGCGCGCCGCCCGCGCGGCGGCAGCCGGTCGCGCCGAGCTGCTGCGCGAGCGGCTGCTGGCGAGGTCGATAGATTCTGAGGACGATGGCGAGCCTGCTTGATCTGACCGTCCAGGGCGACGTCGCGACGATCAGCGACGAGTCGCAGCTTCCGCAGATCAAGCTGATGGGACCGCTCGAGCTCTACCGGCTGTGGGAGCGCCAGAGCTGGGCCTCGCACCAGATCGACCTCGAGCAGGACCGGCGCGACTGGCAGTCGATGGACGAATCCGAGCGCGAGTCGATGCTGTGGGGACTGTCGGCGTTCTTCGTCGGCGAGGAGCGGGTCACGAACGAGTTCTCCGGGCTGGTAATGGCGGCCGAG
>Ga0209577_10004553_pt1 | contig 13013 bp, 9 predicted proteins | sample GraSoiAngelo_109_FD_185874 | JGI IMG/M metagenome (GOLD analysis project Ga0209577, IMG submission 185874) | Grasslands soil microbial communities from the Angelo Coastal Reserve, California, USA - 14_0903_12_20cm (SPAdes) (version 2) | ecosystem: Environmental > Terrestrial > Soil > Grasslands ... | reverse complement strand
CTGTTCGAGCTCATTACTGTGCGAAAAGGGGATATCGCATTGTACGAAAAGAAGCTAGCCGCGCAGGCTGACGAGTCGCGTAAATCGGAGGTCCTGATTAAGAACCACAGTACGCAACGCGAAGAGGCACAAGCCAACGCTGCGAAGATCGCGGAGCAACGCGCAACACGGTTCGCCGCAATTTCCGCTCGTGAAACCGAATTGCGCGATCTGCGTGATTCATTGGGTGAATTGCAGGATCGACGCGCTCAACGGCAAGTGCGCGAGTCGCAACTGCAAATGAAAATCGACGGAGTGGCGGAGCACATCTCACGCAGCTATCATGTCGATCTTCGCGAGTTTGCAGTTGATGAGCCTGCGTTTCAGAAAGTTTTGCGGATTCAAGCGAAAAGGTGGATCGACCGCTACACGGATGCCACAAATGGCGACGAAGGCGCGGATTCGCCATCGCGTTCGGAGAACGCGATCCAGCTTGCAGAAGCAGATCTTGAGAAACTGGTTGCCGATCTTCGCACCCAACTCGACAACATGGGTCCGGTGAACCTCGACGCTGTTCATGAATACGATGAGCTGGAAGAGCGATACAAATTTCTCGAAGCGCAAAATACTGACCTGACAAATTCGCGCCGCGAGCTGCTCGATGTGATTGCGCAGATCAACTCGACCACCAGAAAGTTGTTTGATGAAACCTTTGCCCAGGTGCGAACCAATTTCCGCGAAATGTTCGCTGAACTCTTCGGGGGCGGGCGCGCAGACCTGTCGTTGCTGGACGAAAACGATCCGCTCAACTGCGGAATCGAAATCACCGCCAAGCCGCCCGGCAAACAGTTGCAAAGCATCTCCCTGCTGAGCGGAGGCGAACGGTCCATGGTCGCGGTAGCGCTGTTGTTCGCCATTTACATGGTGCGGCCGAGTCCGTTCTGTATTCTCGATGAAGTCGATGCGGCAATGGACGAAGGCAACATCAACCGTTTTATCCGCATGCTGGAGCGTTTTGTAGAACAGAGCCAGTTCATCATCATCACGCACAACAAACGCACCATTGCCAAAGCCGACGTTCTCTACGGAGTAACAATGGAAGAGCGCGGCGTGAGCAGGCTGGTGGGAATGAAGCTGACTCCGTCTGTGCAAGCTTCGCCTGAAGTAACCTCCAACGGAGGCGAACAGAAGCCAAGACAACAGCGCCTCGCTCTGGCGATGCGGTAATTTTTTTCTGGGAAGCACAGGCACATCAAGAAGCGGCGTCTCTAGTCCGCCGCTTTAGCGAGGGCGGATTGGAAACCGCCCCTCGTTTACCCGGCAGGCGAGACGCCCGCCTGCCCCACGGCCAAAACGGACGTGCCACAAAATTTTTTGCGCGGCATCGGTGATCTTAGGTAACATTGCGGAATGCTTCAGACGGCGCAGCGGACCGCAAAATCAAAAACGAAAAAGGCCGCGTCCGCGCCGTCGCACAAAACTGGCGCGGACAAGGCTGCGCCGCCGCACGATCGGTTCCTCGAGGCGTTTCGCTGGATGCTTCTCACGCGTACGCTTGAGGAAAAGCTCGTTAGTCTCTATCGCGGTGGCCTGATCACAGGCGGAGTTTATATCGGCAAAGGCCAGGAGGCAGTCAGTGTCGCGTGCGGTTTGTTTTTGCAAAAAGGCGATATCTTCGCGCCATTGATTCGCGATCAGGCGGGTCGATCCGCATTCGGCGAACCGCTGCTTGACGTGACGCGCACGTATCTTGGGTCGCGTCTGGGACCGATGCGCGGGCGCGACGGCAACATTCATCGAGGTCATCCGCGCAACAACGAACTCGCCATGGTCAGCCATCTGGGCGCGATGATTTCGGTAACCGTCGGCACATTGATGGCAAAGCGATTGAAAGGTGACAAAAACTTCGTCGGCCTGGCGTGCATCGGCGAAGGCGGGATGCAGACCGGCTCGTTTCACGAGGGGATGAACCTAGCCGCGGTCGAACAAGTGCCGCTCGTGGTCGTCGCGACAAATAATCATTATGCTTACTCGACGCCCAACGACCGCGAATTTGCCTGTCGTGATCTGGTTGATCGGGCGATCGGCTACGGGTTCGAAGGTTACAGTCTCGATGGAACGGATCTCGGCGCATGCCTGGATGTGATTGGCAGTGCAGTGAAACGCGTGCGCGCAGGTCGTCCGCCGCAGTTGGTCGTCGCTTCTGTGTTGCGGCTGTCCGGTCACGGCGAGCACGACGATGCGAGCTACGTGCCAGAGGAGGTGAAGCGTCAGCCGTTTGCCCGTGATTGCCTGAAAGTCGCCGAGCAGACAATTGTCGACCTTAATCTTGTGGACGCTGAGACGCTGGGCAAATGGCGCAAAGACGCGATCGCGCAGGTGGAAGAGGCGATTGCCGCCGCGCAACAAGAGCCCGCACCCGAAGGCGACAAAGAAGATTGGTGCGCGTTATCGAATCGCGGTTTGGCCGATCAACCTGAATCGCCTGAATGACGACACCGCTTAACGCTTCAACGCTTTAACGACCGCCACACCGTGAGCATCACATATCTCGAAGCAATCCGGGAAGCACAGGCGAAACTGCTCCGTGATGATGAACGCGTTTTCATTTACGGGCAGGATGTCGGCGGCACGTTCGGCGGCGCATTCAAAGCGACGAAAGGTCTGGCAAAAGAATTTCCCGGTCGCGTGTTGAACGCGCCCATCAGCGAAGACGCGATTGTTGGCACCGCTATTGGCGCCGCTATGCAGGGCATGCGTCCGATCGTCGAAATGCAGTTCGCCGATTTTTCCAGCATCGCGCTCAATCAAATTCTAAATCAAGCCGGCACCCACTATTGGCGAACGAATATGCCGATTCCGATAACTGTCCGTCTACCTTCCGGAGGGACAAAAGGCAGCGGACCGTTTCACAGTCAATCGATGGAATCGATTTACGCGCATTATCCCGGACTGATCGTGATGACGCCCGCGACGGTGGAAGACGCCTACACCATGTTGATAGAAGCGGTGGCGATCGATGATCCTGTCATCTACTGCGAACACAAATATCTCTATTATCACCTCAAGGCCGACAAGCTGCCGGAGAAAGGCTTGCCGACTGGTCGCGCACGAATTGCGCGGGAGGGACGCGATCTCACCATCGTGAGCTACAGCGCAATGATGCAGGAATCTCTCGCGGCGGCCGAGGAACTCGAGCGTGATGGTTTCGAAATCGAAGTTGTCGATCTGCGGACCGTTAAACCGCTCGACACTGATACGGTACTGGCATCCGTCGCGCGCACGGGACGTTTGCTTTGCGTCGGCGAGTCATTTCCGTGGGGCGGCGCTACGGCGGAAGTCATCGCGCGTGTCACAAGCCAGGGCTTTCATTTGCTGGATGCGGCCCCGCAACGCCTGAATGCAAAAGACACTCCGATTCCGTATCATCCAAACCTCTGGAGCACGCATCGCCCAAACGCAAAGAACGTTGCAGCAAAAGCGAGACAACTGCTTCGAGAATAATTTATGCCGCAAGTCCCGATCATCATGCCGCAGTTGGGCGAATCGATCGCCGAAGCCACGATTGTGGACATCAAGGTCAAACCCGGCGACGAAGTGGTCAATGATCAGGAAATCATCGACGTCGAGACAAACAAAGCTGTCATGGGTGTGACCACGCCATGCAAAGGCAAAATCGACAGGATCACCGTCCAATTGAAAGAGACTTATCCGGTGGGCGCAGTTCTTGGCTACGTAGAAGCGAGCGAGGCAGACGCCGCGCGATTCGCAAAGCGAGCGCCTCCTCCTCCGCAGGGGGAGGTCGCGGAGGAAATTCCCGCGCGCGCTGATCAGGAAGTCGCTCCCGCGCGCGAGAAAAAAATCCCGACACGTGGTCGGGATGGTGAAGGCGCACGCATAGGAGACCTGCCCGTTCCCGCGGTCACGAAAGGCGCCACTTTCATGTCGCCGCGTGTACGCGCGCGCATGGCCGAATTGCAGTTAACAACTGCTGACCTCGCTGGGATCATGGGAACGGGCGCAGGCAATCGCGTCACCATCAAAGATCTCGAAAGCTTTCTGCACAAGATCGAGAATCAAACGGCGCATGAAGCTTCCGCCATTCGCGCCGGCGTCGCGGACGCGATGCGGCGCAGTTGGACGCGCCCGCTCTCGACCATTGGGTCGTCAGTGAATCTCGACCCGGTACTGCAGGACCGGCAGTCGCGCGATCCAAAACCCGGACCCGGCCTTTACGCGTCGCGCGCGCTCGCGGTGGCGCTTTCGGAAAATCCCGGTGCAGCGGCAAAACTGATCGGCAATCGTGTTGTGCAATCAAAATCTATTGACGTTGGAATCGCCGTTGAAGCCGAGGACGGAATCATGGTGCCGGTGATTCGGAGCGCAGATAAAACTTCGCTCGCCGATCTCGCGACAAAATACAAAGAACTCGTCGAGCTCGCGCGACAACGGCGGATTTCTCCGGATATGCAAGCGGGCGGTATCGCGACCGTATCCAACTTTGGCACGTTTGGAATGGAATGGGGCACGCCGATTCCCTTGCCGGACCAGACACTGCTGCTCGGTCTTGGGGTCGGGAAGAAAGTTCCTTCCTGGGATGAAGAGAAAAAGGAATTTGTTCCCAGGACCGAAGCCCAAATCACGTTGAGTTTTGATCATCGCAGTATTGACGGCGGCGGTGCCGGTCGTCTGCTCAAACGCGTGATCGAACTGCTGGAAAATCCCAAGGAACTCTGAAGGCAGGCTCCGAGATGCAAGGCACGACCCAGATGGCGTCCACGCAGAATGTTTCCAGGATTAACCAGAAGTAACCGCGCGCGGTTCTACGCGCCGTTTCATCGCAGCAAGAAACCCCGAAACCACCACCAACGTACAAACCACGCCTACCGCGCCTCCCCAGACGAGCCAATATGGCCGATACGCAAGCATAAGGCGCCCATGCGCACCCGCTGGGACTTCCACCACTGGAAATAATCCACGATACGAGGTGACAGCGAGTTTTTGATTCGCGAGGCGCGCTTCGTACCCGCGGAAATACGGGCGTGAAAACATCAGCAACGCAGACCCATTACCGCTCGGGACATCAACATCCGCTTCAACAAAATTTCGCGAGTCATTAATCCGCGAGATCGTCGCAGGAACAAATTGTTCGTTGGGCCGTGACTTGATTGAGGTCACCGAGCGCACTGGCGCGGACTGCGCGTCGCGCCGATGAAAGACGTTGCCTTCGTTAGTTGAAAGCACCAGTTCCCAATCGGAACTCGGCTGCGGCGCGATATCCACTTCCCGCGCAACGACGATTCCATCCACTCCCATCAACTCCAGTTCGCCCTCTGTTCCAGCTTGGTGACTCAGCAAATAGCTTCCCACGTCAGGATTAATTTCACCGTGAATGCTGGTTGCGAATTCGCGCGCCACGCCTGCCGCGCGGATCGGACTGTAGCCATTGATGAAGCGCAAGCCGGCCCACATTGGGGTGCTTCCCGGGCGCAGAGTTTGGCCGACTGGTTGCGGTTTGTTTGCCTCACAGTAGGTCAGCTCGGCCCAGGGATAGATGCTGAGATAAAGCCGGCGCGAATCAAGCGGCGATGTCTTTAGTAGCTCTTGAGAAAAATTGTATCTCGGCACGCCGCAGTTTGTTGGAATGTAGAAATACGTGGCGAGGAATGCCAAAAACGTAATCACAACGGGCGGCCACTTTTGAAATGGAGAGTCACGCAACCAAAGCTCTGAAAATAACCAAATCGCCGCGAGCCCGAGAAAGATCCACGTCAGTGGGAAAGCGTAGGAGCCAGTCGCGCGCATGACTAACATCAGGAGTGCTGTGAGTGCAGTCAGAGCGAGCGCCACTGTAGCCGGGATCGTTGATCCAAGCTCACCATGCAGCGCCTCCGCCGCACATATTGCGAGGACCAAATGAAAAAAGGGCAGCCAGCGAAAACTCCACCTGAAAAGACCCGCCGTTGGAATCATGCAGAGCACCAGCACTAGCAAGAGCAAAACCAGCTCCCACTTCATTTGCCTAACGAGCATACGCCCACGCCAGATGAATCCACCAATCAGCGCTGCAGGCGCGACGAGTCCACACGCTAGTTCGGTTGCTGTGTGCGGTAGATAACGGCTGGAAAAATCAGCCCATTTGAGAGTCCAACATGGCAACATGAAACCGGGTAACGCCGCGGGCGGAACAAGCCATTGCCAGTGTGCCGCAGGCGACTGCAGTTCGCGTGCTGAACCCTGAACGTGATCGAGGAGCGCGAGCCAGGCCGGCGCAGACAATCCGAAGCCGAGCGCCACACCTAAAAGCATCGGCAAGACGGAGAAGACGCTTCGGGTTTGAACCAAGGTCTTGATCACGAGCCATGCGATCAAGAGCAGCAACATCAAAACAGTGTAAGGAAAACCGCCAGTAACGAGCAGATAAACGAACGGCGCGGGCCACAGGAATCGCCATTTGCTTCGCCGCAGGTCCAGCGCGCGTTCCGCCCCCCACCAAGCCCAAGGGAGCCACGTGAACGCGCCCAGCGCGCCGAACCAATCGGTCGCGCCCCAGCAAATGATCCAGCCGTTCAGGGCAGCAACGAGCGCGACAAAGATCGACAATGGAATTGAAAGTTGCCGGTCGCGCGCGAGCAAAAATGCGCCCATCGCCAAAACGAAAAGATGGGCGATCGAAAGAGCGGCGGCCTGTTGTGGAAACGTGAGCGGAAATTTCCAAATGAAAACGACGGCCGCGTTTACAAAAAGCGAGAACGTTCCGTATTGAAATTCACCGGCGAGATTGCCGCACACCCACGAGTACGGGCTCAGGATCGGCCAATGGCCCTCCGACCAACTGCGCGCCACGTCGGCAAATACTGGCAGCACGGACAATTCATAATCGTCATTCCAAAAAACGAGCGGATTGTTCCAAAGAAGAAGCAGGCAGAACGCGACGACGATAAACCCGGCTGAGAACGCGCCAAGATAATCCGGCCACTGATTAACACGGATCTTCACAGATGCAGGAAAAGAATTCTGCAAATCTGTGTTTTATCTGTGTTCATCTGTGGCTAGAAAGGTTTTGTCTAAAGGACGACCGGCTTTCCCTCGGTCATGACTAGTACCTTTTCCTCGACGCCATGTTCGCGAGCGGCGGCGAGGAGGCGTTGCGGCGGCTCGTGAAGCGGTTCGAAGCCGAGGCGAAATGTCCCGTAATGCATCGGGATCAAAGTGTCGGCACGAAGCTCTAGGAATGCCTTAACCGCTTCCTCAGGGTTCATGTGAACTTCGCGGCCTGTGGGCGCTTCGTAAGCGCCAATGGGGAGCAGCGCGACATCGATCTTGTGGCGGTCGCCGATTTCCTTGAACCCGGGAAAGTAAGCGCTGTCGCCGCAATGAAAAATCGTGCGACCGTTTGAAGCGATCACGAACCCGCCGAAATCGCGATGCAAATCCGCCAGGAAACGGGCCCCCCAGTGGTGACAGGGGGTGAGAGAAATCTTGAGCGGCCCGAGTTCGACCGTCTGCCAGTAGTCGAGCTCGTGCACAATATGAAAGCCCAGATCATGGACGAGGTTTCCTACGCCCATCGGTACAACAATCGGTTGATCCGCCGCAACGCGCCGCAGTGTCCGCCGGTCGAGGTGATCGAAGTGGGCATGCGTAACGAGGACAAAATCAATCGAAGGCAAATGATGAATTTCGAAACCTGGTTGTTTCAACCGCTTGATGACCTTGAGCCATTTCGACCAAATCGGGTCAATCAAAATGTTGACCTCGTGGGTTTGGATGAGAAACGACGCGTGGCCGATCCACGTAATGCAGATCTCGCCGTCTCGAATCTTTGGGAATTGCGGAGCCGCGGGACCTCCAGAGCGCTTCACGAAAAGCGACGGGATCAACACGCTCGTGAGAAAATTGCGTTTGTGCCAGTCCGCTCGCGGACGCAGCCGGACGCGCGTGGAACGTTTTACAGGTGCGCCGTCTCGTGACGTCTGCCGAACAATGTTTCGCCGGCTCTTTTTCGGAAATCGAATTGGCACAGTCTTAAAAGAATATGAGACAGTTAGAACGGTTAAAAGCGTTAAAAAAGTTCAAAAATCTATTCGCGGTGCGACCTTTTTAACGTTCTAGCTTTGTAACCTTTTTGACCTTGTAACCTTCTCCATCTGGCGTTGAGTTAGACGTATCATGCGAATGTGGAGAGCTCTTGTTCCGCTCTATTTGATCTGTTCAATGGCATTTGGATCCGAATCGCGATTGCCATTTAACGCGGTTTTTAAGGGTCAGGAGCAATTCAATCGTCTGGTTGCAAAAGCCAAAGCGGGCAATTGGAAAGGTTTGCCGATTGGGGAACGAACCGCTGCAGTTGGGCAAGCATTGGTTGGAACGCGGTACAAACATTTTACTCTGGAAATTGATAACCGAATCGAGTCGCCATCTGTGAATTTTCAGGGGATGGATTGCTGGACCTTTTTCGAGATTGCACTTGGCTTCGCCCGAATGCTTAACGAGCCCGAATCGAACTGGACGCCGGAGCGCCTGCTTTATTACATCGAGTTGGACCGATATCGCGGCGGTCAATGCACAGGCGAATATCTCTCGCGCCTGCATTATTTGGAAGACTGGCTGCGCGACAACAATCGCCGCGGTCTGGTAGAGGATCTGACTCGCGACCTCGGCGGGCGCAGCGTCCCACATTCGGCGCGCGAGATGAGCACTGGCTGGCGGCATTACCGTTATCTGGCCGCGAACCGGTCGTTGCTCGGTCCGCTTGGACGAATGGAAGCGAATGTTTCATCGCTGCCGCTCTATCAAATTCCAAAAAGCCAGGTCGCAGCCATTGAGCCGAAACTCCGAAGCGGCGATATCATCGGAGTCATTTCGCGGGAGCGAAATGGACTTTATTCGACCGCGCATGTCGGCCTGGCATTGCGCACGAGTGACGGCGTGCTGCATTTCATGCACGCTTCCTCCCCCAGCAATTACGGCCGCGTCGTCATCGACGACGAGCTCTCGAAGTATCTGTATCGCTACCGCTCCGATAGCGGGATCCTGGTCGGGCGACCACAGCGATAGTCTCAATTTGTTTTTTGCTTCGAGGCTTGATTGTTGCGCCGAGCCACCGGCAAGATCAACACTCGCACAATGAGAATCTGCAAGCTCTTGTTATCGATCTCGCTGTGGTTTGCAGGAGCTGCCTTTGCTTTTGCCGAAACGAAGATTCGCGTTGGCCATTTTCCAAACATCACGCACGCGCAAGGCGTGGTTGCACATGCGCTATCCCGCCAGGGCAAGGGTTGGTTCGAACAACGGCTTGGACCGGGAACCAAGATCGAATGGTTTATCTACAACGCCGGCCCGAGCGCGATGGAGGCGATCTTTGCGAGTTCGATTGATCTAACATATGTCGGTCCCGGACCGGCGCTCAATGCTTATACGAAATCCAACGGGGAAGAGATTCGGCTAATCGCCGGCGCGGCCAACGGCGGAGCGGGCCTGGTTGTTCAGCCGGATGCAAATTTGAAGGCAGCCGCCGATTTTCGAGGCAAGAAAATCGCCACGCCGCAATTAGGGAATACGCAGGACATTTCCTGCCGGGCATGGCTGATAGACGGCGGACTAAAAATTACTCAACTCGGCGGGGATGCACAGGTGATTCCAACACAAAATCCGGATCAGTTGGGGCTTTTTAAAGCGAAAAGGATCGACGGAGTTTGGACCGTGGAACCTTGGCTAGGTCGCCTTGAGCAGGAGGCATCCGGCAAAGTGATCGTCGAAGAAAAGGATGTGGCAACGACAATCCTGGTTTCAAGTGTGAAATTTCTGAAGGAAAAGCGCGACCTGGCGAAAAAATTCGCGCAAGCACATGCGGAATTGACGGACTGGATTTCAAAAAATCCGGAAGAAGCGCAACGATTGATTAAGGCCGAACTGCTCGAAGAGACGAAGAGCGACATGAGCCCACAACTGATCGCCGCGGCATGGAAGCGCATTGTGCTTACGGCGGAAACACCACGTGCCTCGGTGGAAAAATTTATGCAGAACTCGGTCAGAGCCGGTTTCATCAAAACAGCGCCTGATCTTTCCAAGCTATTTGAAACTCCCTGATGTCCCTCCAAGAAGAGCTGCAGGGTCCGCCGCCGGCGAAACTCATTGTCGATCATATTTCGAAATGGTTTCGCCAAAAACGACAGACTGTGCACGCGCTGGATGATGTCTCGCTGGAAGTCGAGGAAGGCGAATTCATCGTCATCGTTGGGCCGAGCGGCTGCGGAAAATCGACGCTGCTCGATATCATCGCCGGTTTGGAAAGACCGGACAAAGGACGAGTGCTGGCAGACAATCAACCGGTGATCGGACCAGGGCGGCACCGACTGGTCATGTTTCAGGAATCCGCGCTATTTCCGTGGCTGAATACGTTCGGCAACGTCATGTTCGGTTTGAAGTTGAAACCCGGTTTACGGAACCGGGAACGGCGCGAGGTCGCGAAATTTTTTCTTCATCTGGTGGGCCTTGAGAAGTTCATGGAAGCTAACGTGCACCAGCTCTCCGGCGGCATGAAACAGCGGGTCGCCCTCGCGCGAGCACTCGCGCCAAACCCGCGCGTGCTGCTGATGGACGAACCGTTTGCCGCGCTCGATGCCATGACACGCGAACAACTTTACGGCGACATCCAACAGATTTGGCAAAAACGGCGTAAGACGATCATCTTCGTCACTCACAACGTCCGTGAGGCCGCATGCTTGGCGGATCGGGTCGTGATCATGTCGCCCACGCCGGGACGCATTCGGGAAATCTTTGAAGTGAATCTGCCGCGACCGCGCGATTTCAACAGCATCGAAATTGCCCGGCACGCGTCGCAATTGACGGCAGCGCTGAAAGGTTACCTTGCGCCGGAACCGGCATTAGGCGTGGAATGAGAAGAACCTTGCTCGCAGTTTTATTTTTCGTCGCGCTAGTCGCGATTTGGGCGGCCTTGGTGCACGCAAAGATTTGGTCGCCAGTTTTGCTGCCTTCCCCGCGCAGCGTTATGGATTACCTCACTAGCTCCGCACGTGATGGCACGCTCTTCAGCGCATCGGGCGTCACATTGCGGCGTTTGCTCGTCGGATATTTCATCGGGCTCGCAATCGGGCTCCCGCTTGGGCTGCTGACTGCATCTTTGACATTTGCCGAAGACACGGTGGGCGTGCTCGCCCTCGGCCTGCAAACATTGCCGAGCGTTTGCTGGGTCCCCCTGGCGTTGCTGTGGTTCGGACAAACCGAGGGCGCGATGCTCTTCGTCGTTATCATGGGAACGGTCTGGTCAGTAGTGATCGCCACTGATACCGGAGTACGCACGATTTCACCGATCTTTGCGCGCGCAGCGCGAACGATGGGCTCGGGGCCATTGCATCGGTGGATCCACGTGATTTTACCGGCATCACTGCCGCATTTGATCAGCGGAATGAAACAGGGCTGGGCATTTGCCTGGCGCTCACTGATGGCCGCGGAAATTTACGTCACGATTCTCACCGGGTTTGGCCTCGGCCATTTGCTTCATTATGGTCGCGAATTAAACGCGATGGACCAGGTCATCGGCATTATGCTGGTGATCGTGGTCATTGGTTTGCTGGCGGACAAAATCTTATTCTCGCCCTGGGAACGCTTCTTGCATCGGCGTTGGGGCACCGGCAGAACATAAGCATTCGCCTGGGAGCACGCTTCTGCGGCAGGCAACGCTGCGTTTCAATCAGCCTGCACAGCCGGCGCGCAGGTCAGTAGCCAAACCGAACATCAAGTTCCGCCAACGCGTCCGCGGCGTATTTCTGATCTTCGCAGGAAAGATACTCACGGTATCCGCCGACCTTTCCGCGGCGCACCTTGAAAGACTCAGGATCGCGCACGTCGCCCGGACGCAGGATCTTTGAATCAAAAGCACCCGCCGCCTCGAGTTTTTGCATGTTTTCGAAACCGGCAAACTTGAGCGCCTCCTCGAAGATCGTGATATCAGGCGTCGATTCGCCGAGCAGGGCGAGCAAGTCTCGGAAATGTTCTGCCGGCGAAGCGCGAAGGGCTTCGTATCGGACCAGGGTGAAATTGTCGCGGCGCGAGAATTCATTGAGCCAATCGTTCATCGTATTGACGATTGCACGCACCCCGAATCTTTCATCGCGCAGCAGGTCGCTGACAGCTTTTTGCTTAAGCTCAACTGGAGCATTGGGATCGCGCCTCGTTATCTGCAAATACAGAGAAACGAAACAATCGCGCGGGTCCCGCACCAGCAAAATGATCTTTGCCCGGCTAAGCTCCGTTCGCGGCACGAGATATTTGCCTCTCAGTCTATCCCAGAGACCGCCTTTGGTCCGGTGTTCGAACAGATCGTGAGAAAATATCAGGCGGGGAACACGCGGGTCGCGATAACGTTCCGGCCGGAGAGTGAATTCAAGGCCGAAGCGCTTGCAGAAGTAAGCGCAAACGAACGCGCGGAGCCAGGTGCGTCCACTTTTCGGGACCGAAACGATAATTGCATCCCCACCCGACAATTCGGACGCACGACTGCTGAAATTGCGACGAGTCCATCGCAGCGATGGTCGCCACCATTGAAAGAGCCACGCAGCCTTATCCGATGACGCCGGTGGGCGGCGATTCTCCTTGTGAGCCGACACTCCCTCCGGCTGGGCTCCGGCCAAAGATTCAGATGTGATTTCGATTGCCATTCAGGTCGCTCGCGGAACACTCAGGCAGTTGCATGAAACCGCAAAATGAGCTACTTATTCAAGCACAATTTTGCAGGGGGCGCACTGGCTTCGACTCATCGTTGGAAGCGCAGGCGGCATGTCGAGGACGGTTCGTTGGCCTCGTTAAAAACCGGACCAAAACAAATAAACGCAGATCACCAAGATCTCGCTCTCGCGGCTTAATTGACCGTGACGTTTGGAGTTGGACGCCTGCTACGGCGCCAAACGTGGACAGCAGGCTAATCAAACGGCGGAGCGACCGCGCCGGATGGTGAAGGAAATTCGTGGACGCTCGGGAGCCGGCAGTGTGCCGGTGCAACGTTCGGCTCC
>Ga0209577_10004552_pt1 | contig 13013 bp, 15 predicted proteins | sample GraSoiAngelo_109_FD_185874 | JGI IMG/M metagenome (GOLD analysis project Ga0209577, IMG submission 185874) | Grasslands soil microbial communities from the Angelo Coastal Reserve, California, USA - 14_0903_12_20cm (SPAdes) (version 2) | ecosystem: Environmental > Terrestrial > Soil > Grasslands... | reverse complement strand
GCGCGGCGAAAAACCCTGGGACATCGTTGGCCCCTCGAGCGAGCCGCTCGGCGAAGGCTGGCTCAGGCCGCGGCCGATCGGTGAGCGCGACGAGGAAGCGCTCCTCGCTGCCTATCGCGCCGCGGTGCGCCGCGCTCATGCCGCGGGCTTCGAGGTGCTCGAGATCCACGCCGCACACGGCTACCTGCTGCACAGCTTTCTCTCGCCCATCTCGAACGGCGGCGCGCGCGAGGAGCGCATGCGCTTTCCTCTGCAGGTGGTGCGCGCGGTGCGTGAAAGCTGGCCGCAGGAGAAACCTCTTTTTGTCCGCGTGTCGTCGATCGACGATGTCGAAGGCGGCTGGACGATCGAGGACACGGTCGCGTTCGCCAAGGAACTCGCGGCGCGCGGCGTCGACGTCGTCGACTGCTCCTCTGGCGGCATTCTTGGCTCGGCGACCGCGGCGACCAGATTTACTCTGCCGCGAGTACCCGGCTTCCAGCTGCCGTTTGCCGAGCGGGTGCGCATGGAAGCGGGCATAAAGACGATGGCGGTGGGCCTGATCCTCACGGCCGAGCAGGCCGAGGAGGCACTCGCCGCAGGACGCGCGGACCTCCTTGCCATCGCGCGCGAGGCGCTCTACGACCCGAACTGGCCGCTGCACGCGGCGCAGGCGCTCGGCGCCGATCCGCAGATGGAGCGCTGGCCGGAACAGTACGGCTGGTGGCTCACGCGGCGCGAGAGCCTGCTGCGCAAGCTGGGGCTACGCCGCTGACTACATCGGTATCGTGTCGTCGGCGTGCGGTGCGCGCCACTTGCGCGCGTGCTGCGAGCGGAAGAGCTCACCCGCTTCGCGCTGCGCCGCCTTCATCTCGCTGAACACCTCGTTCATCCGGCGCAGCCGGTGGGCAAGCACCTGCATCACGTGCCGCGCGAATTGCGGCTTCTCGCGCACCAGGAGATCGAATTCCGTCCGCCCGATCGGCAACACCCGGCAATGCGAGACGGCGACGACAGTCGCGCTGCGCGGCAGGTCGTCGACCAGCGCCATCTCGCCGACGAGCGTCCCCGGGCCCGCGGTTTCCACCACGTGCTCGCCGACCAGGATGCGCGCGGTGCCTTCCAGCAGCACGTACATCGGGCCGACCGGATCATCCTCCTCGAAGAGCACCGTGCCGGCCTCGAGCATGCGCGTGTTGCGCGCATGGATGAAGTGATAGACGAGATTCATGCTGGCGAAGGTCGCGGATAAAGATCACGTGCTTTCATCAGCGACCTTGCGCTCGCGCGCGAAGCTGAAATGCTGGATCGTCGCGCCGACGCCGAAGCGGCCGACGAGCCGCTCGACGCGCACCACGCGCGCGCGACAGTCCATGCGCAGCGGCGCGCCTTCCACCGGCGCGAATTGCACCGTGAAGCGCAAGTCGGTTCCTTTTCTCAGCGGGACGCTGGTTTCGAGATAGATTCCCGAGGCGCTCACGTTGCGCGCCCGCGCGTTGCCGCCTTGCAGCTCGACGGCAAGGTCACTTTCAAAGCGTGGCTCGCGGCGTCCCGGCAACACGTTTCCCCGGCACTCGTTGTTGCACCTATGGTGAATTCGCGCGCATGCCGGCGCGCGGTCGCCGCGTACCTTTTCTCCTGTGACGCTTGTCATGCCGCCGTCAGGCGGCAAGCGGCTTTATCGAGTGGCGCTGCGCGAAGACGTAGAGCTCGAGGCGGTTGGGCACGCCGAGCTTGTCGTAGATGCGGCTCAAATGATTGCGCAGCGTGTGCTCGCCGATATGCAGGCCCGCCGCGAGGCGCCGGTTGTCCGCGCCCGGGTCGGCGACGAGCTGCGCGACGATCTCGCGCTCGCGCGCGGTAAGCGAGGTGATGCGGCGGTCCTCGGCGTCGGGCGCGGCGCCGTCTTTACGGCTCGAAAGCTCGACGAAGATGCGCCCGGTGGTCGAGCGGTCGAGCCACAGCTCGCCGCGGTGCACCTTTTCGATCGCCCGCAGCAGGGTCTCGGCCGGCTCTTCCTTCTGCACGAGCCCGGAAGCGCCGCGCAGGATCGACTGCTCGCGCGCGCGGCTGTCGCGCATGCCGGTCCAGACGAGCACCCGGGTGCCGCCGCCGTTCACCAGCACCGGGATGATTTCACAGGCGTTTTCGCCGCCGAGGTCGAGATCGAGCACCACCACGTCGGGTGAGATGCGCTCGGCAAGCTCCATGGCGGCGGCGCAGCTCGTCGCCTTGCCGACCACCTCCATGCGCGGCCGGTCGCCGTCAATGAGCTTCTCGAGTCCCCAGAGCACGCTGCGGTGATCGTCGACCAGCATGACGCGGATCGGCTTGATCGGCTGCAAAGCTTGCCTCCCCTCGGCAATGTTCTCCGGCCGGGGCGGAATTCACATCCATCAAACGATGGAGTAAGGTGCCGGGCATGGAAGCGGAGGGGAGCCGCTTGCTGTCGCAGTTCCTCGGGTCCGAATCGGTCGATGCGCGCATGGTGGCGCTCATGCGCAGCATGCTGGCCGTCTCGGCGCTCGTCATCTTCGTCTTCGATCCTTTTCAGCCGTCGCACTTCAGCGCCGGCATCTACGTAGCGCTGCTTTGCTATGGCGTCTACAGCGTCGCGCTGTGCATCGCCATCACCGGCGGGCGCATGCCGGTGCCGCCGCGCGCGCATCACTGGGTCGACGCCGCCGCCTGCGTGCTGCTGGTCGCGTTGAGCCAGGACGTGACCGACATGTTCTTCTACTTCTTCTTCTTCGCCATCCTGGTGGCGTCGTTCTCGCGCGGCTTCCGCGAGGGCCTGACGCTGACCGCGGTCTCCGTGGCGCTCTTCGTCGCGATCTGCCTCTACGGCGCAAGACCCGGGGCGAAGTTCGATTTCGACGACCTCGTGACGCGGCCGGTGTTCCTGCTCGTGCTGGGCTACATGACCGCCTATTGGGGCGGCAAGGAGCTCCTCATGCGCCGGCGCCTGAGGCTCCTGCGCGAGCTCGCCGGCGCGGCGAACCCGCGCCTTGGCATCGACCATGCGCGCGACCACGGCCTCTACCGGGTGCTCGAGTTTTTCGACGCCACCGCGTGCGTGCTCGTCTCGCCGCGCGCAGGAAGCGACGAGCTGGTGATGTACCGGCTCGATGGCGGCGGGCGGCGAGCGCTGCCGCAGCCGCTCACCGCGCAGGCCGCACAGGCGCTGCTCGGCCTTCCCGCGGGCTTCTCGACGGCATGGCATCCGGGCAAGGCGTTGATCACGCCGGAGCTCACGCTGCAATGCGAGCGGCTCGCCAACCTGCTCGAAGCCGAGTTCTACGCCACGGTGCCCTACGAGCCGCGCGAGGGCACGCGCGGGCGCCTCTACCTCACGGCCGCACGGCGCCTCTCGGACGCCGACGCGGAGTTCCTGCGCCAGGCCGTGGATCAGATCGCCGCCGTCGCCGACAAGCTCGCCCTGATGGAGGCGATCATGGCGGGCGCGGCGCAGCTCGAGCGCACGCGAATCTCGCGCGACATCCACGACACGACAGTGCAGCCCTATATCGGCCTGAAGCTCGGGCTCGAGGCGTTGCAGCGGCGCCTCGAGCCGCGCTCGCCCGTGCGAAAGCAGCTCGATGAGCTGGTCGAGATGTCGCGGCTTGTGGTGCACGACCTGCGCGCCTACGTCGCGCGGCTGCGTGACGAGGAGGCGCCCGGCGAGGCGACGAGCTGGCCGGCGGAGCACCTGATGACGGGATTGCGCGAGCATCTCGCGCGCTATCGCAACTTCTACGGCATCGAGGTGGAGCTGCGCTCCGACAAGAGCTCGGCGCTCAGCGATCGGGTCGCCGGCGAGGCCTACCAGATCGTCTGCGAGGGCCTCGCCAACATCCATCGCCACACGCCGGCCAAGCGCGCGTTCGTCGAGCTGCGCTTCAAGCCCGATGCGCTCGCCATCGACATCGGCAACGAGCGCGCGCCGGCGGTACCGCCGGTGGCCTTCATGCCGCGCTCGATCGCCGAGCGCGCTCGCGCCCTCGGCGGCACGACCACCGTGGAGCTCCACGAGCGCGGCCACGACGTCGTGCGCGTGGCGATCCCGCTATGAAGTCCGGACTGCTCGAACGCGCGCTCGACATGCTCGATCACGCGCTCCTCATCGTCGACGAGGCGGCCGGCGTGCACTATCGCAACCGCCTGGCGAGCACGCTCCTGAAAAGCGAGGCCGCGCCGCTCATGGTCAGCGCGGGAATTCTCGGCGCGCGTGGCCGGGAGCTGCAGGCCGAGCTCCACCAGGCGATCCGCCTCGCCTGCCTGCAGCGGCGGCCGAGCGCGCTCGTCGCGTCGCAGGGTGCGCGTACACCGCTGCGCCTGATGGTTGCACCGATGGACTCCGCTGGCGCACGCGAAGCGGCCGTGTGGATCCTCGCGCCGCAATCGCCGCGGCTGCCCGACCCGCGCCTCACCGATGGACTCCGCTGGCGCACGCGAAGCGGCCGTGTGGATCCTCGCGCCGCAATCGCCGCGGCTGCCCGACCCTCGCCTTCTCGCCGTGCTCTTCGGCCTGTCGCGCGCGGAAGCGCGGCTTGCGCTGCGGCTCCTCGCCGGCCACACGCCGCAGGAATGCGCGCGCGAGGCCGGCGTCGGTGTCGCCACCGTGCGCTCGCAGCTCCACAGCATGTTCGCGAAGACCGGCGCGCGGCGGCAGGCGGAGCTCGTCGCGCTCTTCGCGCGCATTCCGGCGCTGGAAATAGAACGGGGCCACAGCCGCGCCTGAGGCGGCAGGACCCCGTACTTAGTAAAGATTAATGAGCGCTAGGCACGTGTGCCCGGGCTCTGGTTGTGCTGCCCGCTGGGCTTGGTCACGCCTTTGACAGCCTTGTTCGCGGCACGTCCTTCAGTCTGCGCGAGATTGCCCAGGGAGACGATGCCGACCAGGCGCTTGTCGCGGTTCACCACCGGCAGCCGCCGCACCTGCTGCTCGCTCATGTTCTTCGCCACGTGGTCGAGCTCTTCGTCCTCGTAGCAGTAGAGCACCGTCTCCGTGCTCATCACTTCGCGCACCGGCGTGTCCGGGCCCTTGCCCTCGGCGACCGCGCGGATGGCGATGTCGCGGTCGGTGATCATTCCCACCAGCCGATCGTTATCGCCCACCGGCATCGCGCCGGCATCGATCTCGGCCATGATTTTCGCCACTTCCCGGATGCTTTGACCCGGGCTCGCAACGCGCACTTCGCGCGTCATTGCATCGCTGACTCGCATTGACACTCCTTCCTTGGGGTCTATTCCCAACTAGCACCAAGCAAAAGATAGACCGCAACCGTCAGCGCGCTGACAGTGATGGCGATGCAGCAACCGACGGCGATGGCGGCCGCCGGGATGATGAAAATCGCGGCCTGCGCGGCGAGCGCCTCGATGGGCGCGATGGCGAGGAAGAGCGACGCCGCGATCACCACCCAGCGGCGGATATAGGGCACCAGCATCCATCGCATCGCGCGGTTGTACGAAAGCGCGCGCTCGCGTGCACGCGGCGGGCCGCTGGAGGCATCCTTGAAAAGCGCGAACGGATCGAGATAGAGCAGAAATTGCCGCACGAGCGGCAGCGCGGCGCGCCGCTCGCGCAAGAGAAGCACCTCGACGTCCGGCTGCCGCATGCCCTAGTTTTGCCTCAACAGCGCGAAGCCTGCAATCTGCACGCCTGCGCCGATGTGATGAACTGCACTGCCGCAGTGCAGGTCCACGACATATGGACACTCATGCCTTGCATCACTACCCGGCGCGCGCCGAGCTCTCGCGCTGGCTCGTCGTCGGCTTTCTCGCCGGTGCGGCGGCCGTGCTGCTCTTTCACCAGAGCGCGCTTACGCTCCTGCACTCGCTACAGCTCGCCCGGAGTGCACCATTTTCGTTCACGCCGACCAAGCCTTTTGGCGTGCCGCTCCTCTGGTCGCTCGCCTTCTGGGGTGGCGTATGGGGAGTCGTCTTCGCCGCCGCACTCGCGCGGCTCGATGGCGCCCGGCTAATGGTCGCGGCTACCGTATTAGGTGCCATCGCGCCAACGCTCGTTGCCTGGTTCGTGGTCGCGCCGCTCAAGGGTCAGCCGGTCGCCGCGGGATGGGCCCCGGCCGCGATGGCGGTCGGCCCCATCGTCAACGGTGCCTGGGGCCTTGGTACGGGCATCGGCCTCTATCTCTTCGGCCGCCGCCGGCATTAGTCGCCGGGCTTCGCCACGATCTGCACGCTCGAGGCCTGCGGCCCCTCGTCGCCCTGCTCGGGGTTGAAGCGCACCTCGGTGCCGACGCTGAGCCGGGCGAAGTCGTCGTGCAGGACGCTGTTGCGGTGGAAGTAGAACTGCCGGCCGCCATCGACCGTGCGAATGAAGCCGTAGCCTTCGGCGCCGAACAGCTTCTCCACCAGGCCCCGAGGCTCACCGTCGTGCACCTTCTCCTCGTGCCGGCGCAACGCCACCGTCTTCTTGAGCTGCTTCTCGATCGCGCCGAACGCCTCGTTGATGATCGCCGGTAGCTGCGTCTGCATGTCGCGGATCTGCTTTTGCTTGCGCACCGCGAGGTCGTGCTGGCGCGGCACGCGCACCTCGACCATGACGCTGTAGCGATTGCCCTTGCGGTGCGAGCCGTGCTCGCGCGCCACCGTCACGTGGCAACGCGTGATGTCGGGCGAGAACTTCTCCAGGTGCCCGAGTCGCTCGGCGACGTAGCTCTCCACCCACAGCGTGCGGTCGATGTCCTTGAAGATCACTTCCGGCGCAACTTGCATCGTTCCTCCTAGCGCTCCAGCGGTCCGACTCCATCCAGTTCTTCAGGCAGCGCCGCGGCGCGAAAGCGCAACCGCGTCACGCCGCGCTCGCTCTCGAGATCGAGCCCGAGCTCCTCGCCGCGCTCGGTGAGCTGCACGCGCAATGCCTGCGGCGCGTCGATGCGCAGCGGCTCGCGGTTGCGCAGGCGTACCAGCACCGCGCCCTCATCTGCCACGAGCGAGTCGAGCGGCTCGTCGACGACCGGCGTGGCGCCTTCGATGCTGAGCAGCCAGCTGCGATGGCGCCTGCCGAATTCCACCAGGAACTCGGGCCACTCGCGCCGCGGGATGTCGCGCGGCCTCATGCACGGTTCACAGCAAAAAACGTTCGCCCACCGGATGCGCGCACGTTATTTGCTCGCCTGCAATAGAGACACAAGGAGGAACTGCTATGCCCCCGTTATTGCTGGCACTCGCGCTCGGCGCCACGGGCGCCTTCCTGCTCGACCCGCAGCAAGGCCGCCGCCGGCGCGCGCTGCTGCGCGACAAGGTCACCCGAACCATGAACGAAGGCCGCGAGTTCGCGGACGCGGCCGCCAAGGACCTGCGTTACCGCGCCCAAGGCATCGCCGCGCAGGCCCGCAGTTGGCGCGGCGGCGAGGCGAGCGACGACATCCTCGTTGAGCGCGTGCGCGCGAAGCTCGGCCGCTACTCCTCGCATCCCGGCGCGATCGAGGTGACGGCACAGAACGGCCGCGTGGTGCTTATGGGCGACATCCTCACTGCTGAGCAAGAGAGCCTGTTTGACGCGGTGCGCTCGGTGCGCGGGGTCGAGTACGTCGAGAACAACCTCACCGCCCATCAAAGCGCGCAGGGTGTCTCGTCGCTGCAGGGCGGACTCGAGCCCGATCGCGAGCGCTTCGAGCTGGCGCAGGACAACTGGTCGCCCGGCGTACGCCTGGTGACGGGCGGCGCGGGCGCACTGCTTCTGCTCTACGCGCTCTCGCGGGGCGGGCTCGCCGGCATCGGCGCGCTCGCCGCCGGCGCCGCGCTCCTCGGCCGCGCGAGCGCCAATCGCCCGCTCGCCGGCTTCTTGCCGCAGCGCGCCCGAGAGCCCGCCTAGCTACTTCTCGCCGGTGGGCTGATCCTGCTTCAAGGTCGGCTCGGCGGTGCGCTCGCCGGAGGGTTGCGCCGGTCCCACCGGCGTGCTCGGCTTCTCTTCCGGTGCCGACGAGCCGGCCGCGGCCGGCTTCGCCTTCGGCCCGTCGAGGCCCAGCGCGGTGACCGTGCGCTTGTCCAGCTCGCCCGTGGGCTTGAGGCCCTTCGACTGCTGGAACCGCTTGAGCGCGGCGCGCGTTTCCGGGGTCATCTTGCCGTCGGTCGGTACGCCGAGCGTCGCCTGGGCCTGCGTGATGAGCTTCGCTTGCTGGGCAGCGGCCGCTCCCTCGTCCGCGAACCCCGGGAACGAAAGGGCTGCCGCCGCAATGAGCACTGCCAGTGGTGCGCGGTTCATGGGGTAGTCTCCTTGTCGCATACCGGACGCTGCAATCTGCGTGCCTTCAAGCGCAGCGCCTGCGCCGGCCGGCCGATTCCGCGCCGGCCGCGCGCGCGGTAAAACATCGCCGCGGGGATAGCTCAGGGAAGAGCGCGATCTATCCCAGGTCGAGACATGAGTTCGAAGCTCATTCCCCGCTCCACTACAGCGTCGGGTTATCGCTCGCTAGACCGAGTGCTACGCGACCATAGGTGGTCGCCGCGATGTCGGTGTTGAACGAGAAGTGCTGCTTCACCGCGTGCGCGTCGCGGAAGGCGCGCGGCACGGCGCCCGCCTCGTACAAGCCGCTCGCACCCGCGAGCCCGAACATCACGTCCACCGCGCGCACCGCCCAGTCGACCGCATAGGCGCCTTCGAGCCGGTAGCGCGCCTTGGTCCTGAGATCCGGGACTTCACCGGCCGCGATCAGCGCCTGCGCCTCGCGGCAATTTGCGAGCTGCACGAGCCGCGAGACGCGCGCGTAGGCGGCTGCCTCGCCGAGCCGGATCTGCGTGCTCTGGATCTCCGCCACGCGCGCGCCGGTCATCTTCCCCGTCTTGGGGCTGAAGTCGTCGATCAGTCCTTCGGCGATGCCGAGCGGCACGCCGGAGAGCATGTAGGGGAATAGCGCGAACACCGGCATCTGGAAGAGCGGCCCGGGATTCACCGCGCTGCCGGGCGTTGGTCCGCCCTTGGTATCCACCACGGCGAGCGTGCGGTGGTCGGGCACGAACTGCTCCTGCGCCTCCACGTCCTTGCTTCCGGTACCGCGCAGGCCGCCCGCGTACCAGTTATCGATGATCTTGTACTGCGAGCGGTGCAGGAGGAACACGCGCTGCTCGGGCGGCGCGTTCTCGTCGAGCCAGGCGAGGCCGGCGAGCATGTTCCATTGCGACGGATCGACGCCGCTCGAGAACGGCCAGCGGCCGCTGATCACGTAGCCGCCCTCGACCTTGCGCGCCTTGCCCGCCGGGAAGACGAACGACGAGGCGATCAGCGCATCGCGCGACTCGTTCCAGATCTCGTCCTGCGCCTCGCGCGGGAACATGCCGAGCATCATGTGGTGCGCGGCGAAGTTGACCCAGTTCCATGCCGAGGACGCGCAGGCGCGGGCGAGCAGCGCGCCGAACGTGACGACGGCCGCGAATTCGAGCTCGGCGCCGCCCACGCGCCGCGGCTGGTGGATGCGCAAGAGCTCGGTCTCGTGGAAGTCGGCGAGCGTCTCGTCGGGCAGGCGGCGCAGCTCCTCGCAGCGCGCCGCGCGCTCGCGGAGCCTCGGCAGCAGCGCCTCGGCGCGCGCCCAGAGCTCAGCGTGCCGATCGGTACCAGTCAAGGATCTCGGCTCCGGTGGCGAGCCACACGCCCGGCCGGTGGATGATGTAGTCGTAGAGGCGCTCGAGGTACGCGATGCGATGCGGCACGCCGCTGATGTAAGGGTGCACGCTGATCGCCATTACGCGCGCGCTCGCCTCGCCTTCCTGGTACAGGCGGTCGAAGTGGTCGATACCGCGGCGCAGCCACTCCTCCGAGCTGTGGTGCTGGATTTGCATCATCGCGATGTCGTTCATCTCCACCGTATAGGGCACCGAGACGATCGGGCCGCTCGCGGTGTTGATGCTCACCGGCTGATCGTCGAGCACCCAGTCGGCCACGTACTCGATGCCCGCTTCCGCGAGCCAGTCGATCGTGTCGTACGTCTCCGTGAGCCCCGGGCTTTCCCAGCCGCGCGGCGGCCGACCGGTGAACTCTTTTATCGCTGCGATCGTGTCGCGGATCGCCGCGCGCTGATCTTCCACATGATGCATCGGCCGCTGCACATAGCCGTGCCCCATGAACTCCCAGCCCGCCTCGAGCGCCGCTTTGGCAACGCGCGGGTAGCTGCGGCACACCGCGCCGTTAATGGCGAGCGTCGCGCGAATATTGAGCTTGCGCAGCAACTCGACGAAGCGCCAGAACCCCACGCGCATGCCGTACTCGTGCCATGCCCAGTTGGGCAGATCGGGCAGCAGTGGCTGGCCAAACGGAGGCGGCAGCACCGTGCGCGGCATCGGCCGCTCGATCGACCACTCCTCGACGTTCACGATGGTCCACACCGCGACTCGCGCGCCGCCGGACAGCCTGAGCGGCGGCCGGTCGACGATCGCGGAGTAAGGGACGCGGTCCTTCGGCAGCTTCATCTACGGCGGGATCGTACTACGGTAGACTCGCGCCACTTCGAGGAGGATCGAATGCTGAATCTCGTGCGCTGCACGACGGCGGGTGCCGCGTTCGCCTATGGGGCGGGATCGTACTACGGTAGACTCGCGCCACTTCGAGGAGGATCGAATGCTGAATCTCGTGCGCTGCACGACGGCGGCTGCCGCGTTCGCCTATGTGGGCGCGGCGCTCGCGCAGGCCGTCGGCTTCGCCACGCTGCCGCCCGGGAGCCTCAACCACACGACCGCTTCGGCGGTGGCGAAGGTCCTCAAGGAAAAGGCGGGCATCAACATGCTGGTGCAGCCTACCGCCGGCGACAACGTCATCATCCCGATGGTCAACCGCGGCGAATCGACCATGGGTATCGCCAACGCGCCGGAGACCGCGATGGCGATCAAGGAGGCAAAGCAAAGCGACGTACGCCTCATCGCCGTCGCGCACACGCTGCAGACCGCTTTCTTCGTGCGCAAGGATAGCGGCCTGCGCAGGATCGCGGACATGAAGAGCCGGCGCGTCGAGCTCGGCTACTCGGCGATGCGCACCATCGATCTGCTTACGCGCGCGATCCTCGCCACGGCCGGCCTCACCGAGCGCGACGTAAGAGCGGTGCTCGTGCCCAACGTGGTGCGCGGCGCGGATGACTTCGCCTCCGGCGCCTCCGACATGTTCTTCTTCGCCTTCGGCGGCCCCAAGGTGCGCGAGATCGACGCCAGCCTGCCGCTGCGCGTGCTCGAGATCGACGAGAAGGGCATGGCCGCGGCGCGCAAGATCACGCCGTACGGCTTCCTCACGCAGGTGCAGCCGGGCCCGATTTACATCGGCGTGGAGCAGCCGATGAAGGTGTACAGCTTCGACAACCTGTTCCTCACGAACAGCAAAGTGCCCGACGATCTCGTCTACAAGATCCTCGATACGCTGGAGAAGAACAAGCCCGATCTCGTCGCCGTGCAGCCGGTGCTGCGCGCGTTCTCCGCCGCGGGCGGCTATAAGCAGTACGACATGCCGTATCACCCCGGCGCCCTGAAGTACTACGAGGAGCACAAGCTGCAGCCGAAGCCGCTTGACTAGCAAGGCGGCGCTCGCCACCGACGTCCTGCAGGCGCTGCTCCTCGTCTGCATCGTCGGCTGGGTGCTGGACGTGCCGCGGCGCCTGTTCGGCGTTTCTTTCTACACCGAGCAGCTTCTCGCCGTGTGCCTGGGCCTCGGGCTGGCGCTCTCGTTCATCGCGCGGCGCGACCGCGCGCCGCACTGGCTCGAGTGGGCGGGCGCCGCGCTGTCGCTCGCCATCTGCCTCTACATCACGATCCGCTATGAGCCGCTCTCCTACGAGCTCGCCATGCTGCCGACCGAAGGCATCCTCGGCAGCGCCATCCTCATCCTCATGGTGATGATCGCCACCGCGCGCACCGCCGGCGCGACGCTCGTGGGCATCATCATCGTGCTCGCCGCCTGGGTGTTCATCGGCCCGCACCTGCCGGCCGATTTCCGCACGCTGCCCGTGTCGCCCGCGCGCCTGCTCGTCTACCTCGGGCTCGACGTCAACGGCATGATCGGCGCGATCCTCGCCATCGCGGTGATCATCGTCGTGCCGTTCACGCTGATGGGGCAGGTGCTCGCGCGCACCGGCGGCTCGGCGTACTTCGCCGACCTCGCCATGTCGGCGATGGGAAAGTTCCGCGGCGGCGCGGCGAAGATCGCCGTGGTCGGCTCGGCGCTCTTCGGCATGATCTCGGGCGCCGCGGTGAGCAATGTCATGGCGGTGGGCATCATCACCATGCTCGCGCGCACCGGCGGCTCGGCGTACTTCGCCGACCTCGCCATGTCGGCGATGGGAAAGTTCCGCGGCGGCGCGGCGAAGATCGCCGTGGTCGGCTCGGCGCTTTTCGGCATGATCTCGGGCGCCGCGGTGAGCAATGTCATGGCGGTGGGCATCATCACCATCCCGCTCATGGCGCGCTCCGGCTTCTCGCCGACGCGCGCCGCGGCGATCGAGTCGGTCGGCTCGACCGGCGGGCAACTCATGCCGCCGGTAATGGGCGCCGCGGCCTTCATCATGGCGGAGTTCCTGCAGGTGAGGTACGCCACCGTCGCGCTCGCCGCGGTGATCCCGTCCCTGCTTTACTACGCCGCGCTCTTCATGCACGTCGATCTCGAGGCGGCTAAGCAGAAGATCGGCGCGGCGCCGGTGGAGAACATGCCGCGCTTCATCGACATCCTGAAATCCGGCTGGCACTTCCCCATCCCGATCGCGTTCCTCATCGCCACCCTCGCGTGGCCCGAATTCTTCAGCATCCCGATCGAGCGCGCCGCGATCTACACCACCGCGATGATCGCCGTCTTGAGCTGGATCTTCGGCTATCGCGGCAATCGCGTCTCGCTGCGCGAGATGGGCCGCGCGGTCCTCGACACCGGGCTCGCCGCGCTCGACATCGTGCTCATCGGCGCCGCGGCCGGCCTGGTCGTGGGCGTGCTTTCGGTATCCGGCATCTCGTTCGGCCTCACGCTGCAGCTCATCGCGCTCTCGGGCGACAGCCTGTTCCTGCTTCTCGTGCTTACCGCCGGCATCAGCATCATCCTCGGCATGGGC
>Ga0209577_10004551_pt1 | contig 13015 bp, 11 predicted proteins | sample GraSoiAngelo_109_FD_185874 | JGI IMG/M metagenome (GOLD analysis project Ga0209577, IMG submission 185874) | Grasslands soil microbial communities from the Angelo Coastal Reserve, California, USA - 14_0903_12_20cm (SPAdes) (version 2) | ecosystem: Environmental > Terrestrial > Soil > Grasslands... | reverse complement strand
CAACCCAGCGCTGCAATTCCACTCGATCTGCCTGCCTCAGGGCAATGGGCTGAGCTTGGCGCGGCATGCACCCCAGGGTATTCCATTTCCATTAATAACTCCAGCTATTTATGCGACACTACACTAGTTGCGCTTGCGGCGCCATTCCCCGAGTCGCTGGTTGGTTGGGTTGTGATGGCTACACGGCAAAGCAAGAGGGGAAAGCAGGGTCTTGTGGTTCCTTCTGCAGACCCACGAGCGTACACGGACCGTCTGAACAGTTTGGTCACGGCAGCTGGCTGGACGCGGGAGTATACGGTTGAAGTGGTGCACGGGTTTGAGCGCAGGAAGAAAGGCGTGGATCACCCAGTGGCGGCGGCAAAGGTCCTGGTTGTCTGCAAAGTTACAATTTTCAATTTGGGCACGCATTCAGGAACCGGCGAGGCCTGGGCGGATGACGAAAACGCGATGACCGCGGCCGAAGCGCAGGCCTTCAAGCGCGCCTGTTCTTGCTTCGGGCTCGGGCGCTATTTATAAGACGTCTCTGGTGATTGGGTGGAGCTCGACGAATACGAGCGACCGTTCTCCCATCCTGACCTACCCTCCTGGGCGAAACCCGGCGGTGGGTCCGGTCAGCAGCCCGGGGCCAGCCGACCTCCAACCGAGCCGCAGAACAGAGGTGCGCGTGGCGGGACACCCAAGTCGGCGAACGGGGGTGGCGGTAAGAATAGTGAGCCGTCCTCGCCAACCGCGAATGGCAGCACGAACGGCAATGCGCAGTCGCTCGTTAGGGAGATCTGGGGGCTCCAGGCGTCAGTCGGTGAGAAGCTGTCCACGCAAGTTGCGCTATCCGTGACCGGCACTCAGGATATCGCGAGCGTTACCGATACCGGCAAACTTGCCCTAGTTCGCGAGAGCCTGGCGAATGTCAACCGTGGGATGAACCGACTCCGAAAAGCAGTCGAAGCGTGTGGACTGGAACGATATTCGCAGTCTGCGCGGAGATCGGATTCCGCGGTGGTTTGAACGGCGTGCCGGATGCCAAAGTTCTGCGCATGCTCGTGGATCGCATGGAGGCGGCGAGACCTGTACAACCAGCCGTTCATTGAAGGTAGTGTAGGATGTCGCCGTTGACTGTCGAAGGACTTGCGGCGCTCGATGTCACAACTCATGAAAATGTGCCTCCGCGATTCGAGGAAAAATCCTACGTCTGTTCTTGAAATAATCCTTCACGAACGCCTTGCTCCAGCTTCCGGATGGCCGACTATCCGATAATCGGCTTGGTTCGCGCATCCGGCGGATCATGGCATCAACTGTGCGCGCCGCATCGCCTTTGACCGCAAAGCTTCCCTGAGAATGGCCCATCACACCGCGCCAGCAGCCATCCGCATCGGCCACCCCTATGCGTATACGCCGCTAACCGTTTACGATCTTCATCATCTCCGGGGCGTAACGTTCGCCAACGGCCGCGCCCTTCGGAAGGATCTGTTCGATGCGAGCGAGATCATCGTCAGTCAGGCGGATGTCCACTGCGCGGACATTCTCTTCGAGCCGGGGGAGACTGCTAGTACCCGGAATCGGGATCACATCCTCATGTCGGCGGATAAGCCAAGCCAATGCAAGCTGAGCTGGAGTGCACCCTTTCTCCCTCGCGATCTGGTGCAGCCGATCGGCCGTAGCCAGGTTCTTCTCGAATTGCTCTCCTTGGAAACGAGGATTCCCACGACGCCAGTCATCGGGCGCCAGATCGTCAATACTTCGGAAACGCCCGCCAAGGAAACCCCGTCCGAGCGGACTGTATGCGACCAACGCGATTCCGAGTTCTCTCAGGGGCTGGAGCAAACCCTCTTCAGGTTCGCGACTGAACAGAGAGTACTCGGTCTGGACCGCTGCGATCCCATGAACCTGATGCGCACGACGAACGGTGTCAGGAGCGGCTTCCGATAACCCGAGATAGCGCACTTTTCCTTCTCGCACCAACTCCGCCATCGCTCCAACCGTCTCCTCGATGGGTACGTTCGGATCCACCCGGTGCAAATAGTAAAGATCAATATGGTCCACCCCTAGACGCTGCAAGGACGTTTCGCAGGCACGCCTCGCGTTCTCCGGAGTGCCATCGACTCCGCGGGACTCTCTGGGAGAATCGACAATAATCCCGAACTTTGTCGCCAACACAACTCCGTCGCGACGTCCTTTTAATGCTTTGCCCACCTTGATCTCGGAGTCTCCATAGATATTTGCCGTGTCGAGGAAATTGATGCCGAGGTCGAGCGCGCGGTGGGTGAGCTCAATAGCCTCTCTCTCTCCTTGAACGCTGCTCGTATATACGTCGGCGATGCCAATGCTCATGCAACCGAGGCCAATGGCCGAGACCATAGGCCCAGCGGTTCCTAGTTTTCTTCTTTCCATTGCCATTCACTCCATGATAGACGATGCGGCGATCATTTTTCGATGCTCGGCGGCCCGCAGCGACTCGGGCCAGGTGCCCGATTTTCCTGGATCTCTCCGACCAAACTGTCATGGATGACCGCTCCCTGAACGTTGTCACGCCATTCCTATATTGTGCCCGGAGAGCGCCAGCGAAGTAGAGGAAGAAGGTAGCCCAACCTGAGCCCTGCGTTTCGAGAAACGGGTTTCCCGCCAGATCATACACATAGCTGGTCGTCGTGCCACCAATCGTCTTCGGCACACGACGCCCGCTGGGATCGTAGGCATAGCTGGCGGTCGTGCCGCCATCGACTTTGATGAGCCTGTTCTCTGCGTCGTACGTGTAAGTGTGGCTGCCGTCGTTGATCATGTTGCCAGCGGCGTCATATTGATATGGGGAACCGATAAACTGGTTCCGTGAATTGACAGATTGATGAAACGCGTAGCAGGTTCCCGCAGTGACGTACTGGTCGGTACGATTGCCCCAGGCATCATAGGTCCAGGATAGACCGTACACGCTGCCGCATCCCGTTCCGCTGCCACTGGTTTGAGAAAGCGTGGAAATTCGATTCAGTTGGTCGTATCCGTAGATGCGAGCAAAGCGCTGGTAGCCGCTGCTCGCGCTCCAGTGGGTGACATTCCCATTGTCGGCCGTTCCAGCGTCGTAGGTCATCCAAAAGTCGAGAATATTTCCGGCCGGAGTGGCGTCGTTGCAGGTTTGCAACGTTGCATTGGTCTGGTTCACATCAATGTGGCAAGGCTGGAGGCGATTGTTATAGACGTTTGTGAGTGTTAGGCCGTTGCCGAGAGTAGCCTTGCGGAGCGCCCCATGAGGGAAGTAGCCGATGGAGGGGTCAGTCGTGATTAAGGTTGCCGGGTGCTGCGTCGCACCTACCCAACTACTGGTCAGTTGTGTGGCGCGCCGAGCAGCATCAAACGACTGATTGAAAGTAATAGACCTCACTGGAGGATCATTCCACTGTGCAATTTGGTTCGTATCTTCGAGTGCCTCGCGCATGGCGGTCCCGTGTGCGGCGACCAGCCTCTCATCACCACCAACAATGGCCATTACAGAAACGCACTTCAGTGCGGAGAATGTCATGTCATAGAGGGAACGGGCCTTGCTTTGTTCCGCGCCATTGTTGGCAATGCGATCCGCACTGTGGCGCTGCCGAGGAACTCTCCAGTTTGCGGGTCGAGACCTTGCCGTACCGCCTCAAAATCCTCGGATGTAACCTCTCCTTGTAAGCCGAAGCAGTTCAGGCGCCGCGTCCGTGCCACTGGCCTTTGACGGTCCGATTCTGGTCGTAATAATCCCTTTGCTGGAGATGCCGCTGAGCGTAGCCCTCACCGCCGGTCATGGCACGAATCGTCAGCACAACCCGACGCTAGCTGGCTCTGTTCGAAATTCGAGATCAACTATGAGGGGACGCGCATCTGGCACGCAGATGGCTTTCGAGTTGCAGACGAAATTACCCTCTGCCTGCTTGCGGGAATACAGTCCAGGTGACATCTCTGGGTAGGACCCGATTTCACGGTAAAGGGGCTTGTTTGTAGACCGATTTGCCTGAGAAACAATCTTGGTACATCAACCCCAAGTTATTTGGCACCGTTAGATGAGTGCTCTACTATGAGCAGGATGTCACTCACGTTCGAGAGAATTGAGGCGCTCGCTCCGGACCAGGCCTCGCTTGCGGCTGCTCGAAAGTTGCTGAAGCCGTCCTCTTGGCCGACATTGGCGGAAGGAGAAGGGCTTGCTTGGGGCGAATGCCAAGGCTCTGGCGCAACGCCGTATCGCGTGGTAATCAACGAGGCGGCCGCCGGATACAAGTGCACGTGTCCCAGCAGAAAATTCCCCTGTAAGCACGCGCTCGCGCTCATGTGGATGCGAGCAGATAGACCCGCTGCTTTCGCTTCGGCATCTGTTCCCGACTGGGTGAAGGACTGGCTCTCCCGCAGGCGCGGAACATCGAACTCGGCAAGCAAGACTGATGACGAAGCCAAGCCGAAAACCAGACCTTCCATTCGTCTCACCGAGATACCCGAAGCGGGAGCTGATACCGATCCAAAGGCGGAACAACGCGCTGCAGCAGCTCGCGAAAGAAACCGGTTGGAGCGCGAGGCGGCGGTGCTGGCAGGTCTCGAAGACCTTGACACATGGTTGTCAGACCAGGTTCAACAGGGAATGGCGAACTTCATCGCGCAGACTGCTCAGGTGTGCCGCACGATCGCGCAAAGACTCGTCGACGCGAAAGCACCGGGGCTTGCAGGACGGCTCGATGCACTTCCGACGAGGCTCTTTACCTTACCGGGACCCGCGCGTCCCTCAGCCGCGATACGAGAGCTGGGACAAGTCCATTTGATCAGCCAGGCATACCGGCGGGCGTCTGAGCTTCCCGAATTACTAGCGGCAGATGCAAGGCAAGCCGTGGGCTGGTCGGTCACACGAGAGGCGCTGCTCAATGATTCCGAGGCGTTACGAGTCAATGCAAAATGGCGAGTCTTCGCGGTGCTTGCCGAGGCACAACCAGACCGCCTGCGCAGAGTTGAGACTTGGCTATGGCGTCAACGTGGCGCAGATGGAATGCCTCAATGCGCGGTCCTGATTGACTTCGTACCGATCTCCACCGGAGCCGCAGTAGGCGGCTACCTGGTTGGAGATCAAATCGAAGCTGAGTTGAGCTTTTACCGTTCCACCATCCCGCTTCGCGCACAGATAAACACGCTGAAGAGAGGCGCCGAACAAAGTAGTGAACCGCTCACTTTGCCAGACGAACCTCTCAGTGCTTCATATGCAAACTACGAGCACGCGTTGGCGCAGCTTCCCTGGCTCGGAACGATTCCCCTGAGTTTTCGGATGGCCAGGGTGCGCCGAAATGGAGAACAACTCTACCTTTACGATGACGAGAGCGAACTATCGCTGCCGCTGCATACATCGCAGGCGAATCATGCCTCGCCACTTGCGAGTCTCGATCGCATTGATGGAATCGGTTTGTGGAATGGATACGAGTTCACCTTGGCGTGGGCAGAGACGCAGCTCGGAAGGTGGTTGCGATCATGAACTGGATTACCTTGCATGCAAAGGTTCTGCCGTCACTATTGGGAGGAACATCACGGCATCCGCTGCCGGGCGAATTGATTCATCCTTCTAGTCCGAGTTCTGATGGCACACTCGAAATGCTCAGTCTTATGGGACAAGGACTGCGTTTCGAGCGCCCTTCGACACCAGAGTCATTCATCGTTGAACCGGAAATAAAGGATGAACGGAAGATCATCGCCGATGGTCTGCGCCGCCCGCTGATTCGATTGCTAACTGCGAAGAATGCCACTGAGCATCCGGCGCGTGCTTTGGCGCGTGCCTTCGATCGACTGAGATTGCGTCCGCACCCATTTGACCTGCCGTTGATCGATGTTTTCGTTCGGTCAAATGCAGAGAAGCTTGGTCCAACAGCGCAGCATTGGGCTGACAGGCAAAAACCCGAAGGGGAGACGCGAAGTTATTTCGATCCAGAGCTGCTTGATGAGAGCAACTGGACGCAACCGACGCTTTCACGACGCGTGGCATACCTGGAGCAACGGCGTCGCGATGATGCGGATGCCGCTCGTGCTCTGGTTGAGTCCACCTGGGCACAAGAAGAGGCTGATGCTCGCTTCCGTCTGCTGCAAGTATTCCAGACCCGCTTAAGCATGGCCGACCAGCTGTTCCTGAGCACGTTGGAGAAGGATCGAGCACCGCGCGTGCGAGCACTTGCGGCGAGATTCCTCGCGCGGCTCAGTGCAAGCAGCGAGAATCCGTCGTTGGGCGCATGCCTGGAACGAATCAAGCAAAGCCAGAGCGGGTTACTTCGGAGGCGCACCACGTTGCAAATCGAACTTCCGGCGAACGTAAAGGATCAGGCTGCATCGCGATGGATACTCCAAACATTTACCGACGTATCGTTCGGTGAACTGGCGGGCAGGTTCAAAGTCACGGAAAAGGAATTGATTGAATCTGCCGCAAAAGGCGAGCCTTTGCTTCTTGCATTGGCGCTTATCGCGACGAACGAACGCCGTCTCGATCTGCTCGAACCTGTGGTCGCGAACCTGCCAAACGCGTGGGAACGTATGTTTGAAGCCGGACTTGACACGCTGGGAACGATGACAGAATCAGAGCGTCAACGCTGGGAGGAGATCGTCGTGCATCCTTATCGCAAGGATGTGCCGACGACCTACTCTCTGTGGGACTGGTTGCATCGGATCACGGATGCAGAGGCGCCACCTTCGGTTATGTCGATTGCTCTTCACGCGAAGTTGTTGACGAAAGTCCCCGAACACGAGCGTGGTAGCGCGCCGTGGCTTGAAGTGATCGCTGCGACCTGTCCGGCTTCGCAACGACAGGAGCTTCGCGAGCAACTGACGAAGTTCGACCAATCACAAACCGTTACTCCCCTTGCACTGCTTGAGATCCTCGATGGAATGGAGAACGACCGTACCCATGTCTAAACTAGCTTCTGGCCGAATACGATTAAGCGCTGAAGAAATCTATGCGCACGAGTTGTCTGCTCTTGCCGCAGGTGACAAGCTTGCTCGTCCTGCGAACTGGCGTCTCTCGCCTAAGGCGATCGTGACCTACATTCTTGGAGGCAAGGCGGCGGACGGCACTCCAATCTCAGCGAAATACGTTGGTAATCGCCGCCTGATTGAAACCGCTGTTGCGACGCTCGCGACAGACCGCGCACTGCTGCTGCTCGGCCTGCCGGGGACAGCGAAATCATGGGTATCGGAACACCTGGCGGCGGCAATTTCGGGATCGTCGCAACGCATGATTCAGTGCACCGCAGGGACCGATGAAAACCACATTCGATATGGCTGGAACTACGCACTGCTGCTGGCCAAGGGGCCATCGCGCGAGGCTCTCGTCAAAAGTCCAGTGGCACGAGCAATGGAAGAAGGAACCATCGTTCGCCTAGAAGAACTCACGCGCATGGGTTCGGACGTGCAGGACACTCTGATCACGATCCTTTCCGAGAAGACCATGCCTATCCCTGAACTAAACGACGCGATTGAAGCGAAGCGCGGGTTCAATGTCATCGCGACCGCCAACAATCGCGATAAAGGGGTGAACGATCTCTCGTCCGCACTTAAACGCAGGTTCAACGTTGTGGTGCTTCCGTCTCCCGCTACTTTGGAGGAGGAAACCGGTATCGTCGTGAAGCGCGTTCTCGAGATCGGTTCGAGCCTTGAACTGCCGCCCATCCGTCCCGCTGACGAAGAGTTGGTCCGGGTGGTAACCCTATTCCGCGAGTTGCGCGATGGCAAAACTCTGAACGGCAAGACCAAGCTCAAATCTCCTACGGGCTCGCTTTCAACAGCTGAAGCGATCTCTGTCGGGGTAAGCGCGTGGGCATCTGCGGCACACTTCGGCGATGGAGCTATGACGGCGGAAAGTCTTGCGTCAAACCTCGTCGGTGCGGTTGTGAAAGATCCTGTGCAAGACACGGTCGCATTACAGGAATATCTCGAAAGCGTGGTGCGGACGCGCGATGGTTGGTCGGACCTCTACTCAGCGATTCGCGAGGTCCTTTAGTCAACAATGCCCGCTCAAGCCGACGAACGCGTGCGCATTCTCGGGATCCGTCATCATGGTCCAGGATCTGCTGCCTTGTTGCGCAAGGCGCTGGACGTGCTCGACCCAGCATGTGTCCTGGTGGAAGGACCTCCGGAAGGTGATGAACTGATCCAGTACATCGCTGACCCGGATTTAAAGCCTCCTGTCGCCATGTTGTTGCATGCGTCGGAGGAGGCGAGCCTTGCCTCCTTCATGCCGTTCGCTGAGTTCTCTCCTGAATGGCAGGCGATTGATTGGGCGCTTAAACACGAGCGTCCTGTGCGCTTTTGCGATTGGCCTGCCGCTACCTCACTCTCATTGCAAAAAGCCGCACGAGAACATCCCGAAAGCGCACCTCCGCAGCCGCGCGCAGATGCGCTCGATTTGCTCGCAAGTGTGGCCGGATATGAAGATGGCGAGACTTTCTGGAATGGCCTGATCGAACAGCACGGCGCCAGCGGACAAGAGGCGCTCTCCGTGTTCGCGTCTATCGAGACTGCAATGACAGAGGCGCGCGCGCAGGAAGGCCTCAGCCCGCAATCGCCGGATGAAGTATTGCGCAACAAACAGCGCGAGGCGTTTATGCGCACGAACATACGAGCGGCGCTGAAAGAGGTTGAGGGAAATATCGCCGTCGTCACTGGTGCGTGGCACATCAGCGGACTCAGGCAAGCTACAAAGGCGGCAGATGACCGAGCACTCATCAAAGACTTGCCCCGCCTAAAGGTCGAAGCAACATGGGTGCCATGGACAGATAGCCGCCTCAGCGCATTCTCCGGCTACGGAGCAGGAGTGATTTCGCCCGGATGGTATCGGCATCTGTGGTCCCTTTACACGCGCCAGAAGCTGCCCAGCGCTGAAGAGTTTGCTTCGGTCTGGCAATCGCGTACGGCGTTCAAGCTTCGCGAAGAGGGTTATACCGCTCCAACCGCCTCGGCCATTGAGGCGACTCGGCTGGCTCTCGGACTCGCTGCCCTTCGCGATCTGCCGATGCCCGGCATTGCTGAAATGCGCGAGGCATCGCTGGCCGCCATGTGCGATGGAAATCCGGTCCCGCTGGCGATGTTGGAGCGCCAGTTGTACATCGGCGAGCGCGTGGGCGAGATCGGCGGGCGCGTTCCGCAGAACCCGCTTGCGCGTGACCTTGCCGAGTGGCAACGCAAGACGCGCCTGAAACCGCAAGATCTCGAATTGGAGATCAAACTCGATTTGCGTTCCGAGGCAGGACTGCTGAAATCGACTCTGCTGCACCGGTTGAACTTGATCAATGTTCCATGGGGCAAGCTGTTGGACGCTCAGGCGGGCCGAGGCACGTTCCGCGAAGTGTGGGTCATCGAATGGGAGCCGTCGTATTCGGTCTCGCTGGCCGAGGCGCTGGTTTATGGAGTCACAATCGAACAGGCCGCCGCGAATGCAACGCTTAAAAAAGCACGCGAAACAACTTCCATTACGGAGCTTGCCAGTCTCATCCAACGCGCTCTCGTATCAGACCTGCCGGAGACCGCCGCTTCGTGCATTGAGCAACTTCAGGCTGTCGCCGTCAACTCCAGCGATGTCACCGATCTGATGAAGGCGGTTTCTCCGCTGGTCCGCGTGCTTCGCTACGGTACGGCTCGCAGCCTCCCGGAAGATGCCCTTCGCTCGTTGATCGTGTCGATCAGCGTGGAGATCAATGCCGGCGTTCGAATGGGCTCGCGCGGATTAGATGAAGAGACCACTGCCGCACGCATTTCCGCCATGGAAACCTACGATGAAGCATTACGCCTGTTCGGCGATGATGCGCTGACCTCCTCGTGGCGAGACGAGTTGGGCAAGATCGTGGATGATGACCAGGTCACGTCGTCCATTGCCGGCCTGAGCCTTCGTCGCCTGCATGACGTGCGCGCATGGGGACTAGAAAGAGTTGCAGCGGAGTTTGCGCGGCACACAGGCTCACGTCAGCCAAGAGAATCGGGGGCTTTCCTTGAAGGTTTCTTGCGCGGTGGGTCGGAGATACTCCTGCAAGACGAGCCGCTGCTGCAACTACTTGACGCCTGGCTTTGCGAGCTCAGTGAAACGGACTTCACTGATTCTCTTCCGCTGCTGCGCCGAAGTATGTCGAACTTCGACAGAGTTGCACGTCGCCGCGTGCTCGAGAAAGTTCAGAGCGGGCGCCAACAAAGCACTTTAGCGGCTCCCGACCTTACAAACGAGTCAAACCCTGCCTTCGAAGCCGCACTACCGTTGCTCTATAGGATCCTCGGCCTTGGAGAGCCCGCATGATCTCTCAGAAAGAGCGCTGGCGACGCTGGCAACTCGCGCTTGGCGTCGATGACGAGCAGAATGAACTCTCTGACCGTGATCGGCGCCTTAACACCGCTCTCTCTGCACTGTACGACAGCGGGACTGAGAAGCGCAGAGGTGGACTCGGCGCGTCCGCTCCGCGGGTCGCGAAATGGCTCGGAGACATTCGCGAGTTCTTCCCGACTCCCGTCGTGCAAATCGTCCAGAAAGATGCATTCGAGCGACTGAACTTAAAGGCTCTGATGCTCGAACCGGAATTCCTTTCGACGCTGGAGGCAGATGTCCACCTTGTCGCCGATCTCATCGCGCTACGCGCTGCGATTCCTGGCAAAACCCTTGAAACGGCACGACAGGTGGTCCGGAAAGTCGCGGACGACCTCTTGCGCAGGCTCGAACACAACACGCGTGAGACTCTGAGAGGCGCGCTGAACCGCTCTCAGAGAACGCGGAGACCTCGTCACGCGGACATCGACTGGCCGCGAACGATCCGTGCAAACCTGCGTCATTACCAACCGCAACATCGCACGGTTGTTCCAGAGACGCTGGTGGGACACACACGCCACGCGAAGACCCGTGCGCAGCTGGACCATGTCATCTTGTGCGTCGATCAGTCTGGATCGATGGCTACCTCGGTCGTGTACTCATCGATTTTTGCAGCCGTCATGGCATCGATCCCTGGACTTTCCACGAAACTCATCTGCTTCGACACATCGATCGTGGACCTGACCGATCAGCTCGCGGACCCTGTTGAGGTGCTCTTTGGAGTCCAACTAGGGGGTGGAACGGATATCAACTCGGCGCTCGCGTATTGTGAAAAGCAGGTCGAGAATCCGACGAAGACGCATCTTGTGCTCATAACCGACTTGTATGAGGGAGGCGACGCCAAGTCGATGCTTGCGCGTGCTGCCGCTATCAAGCAGAGTGGTGTAAATCTTATCGTGCTGCTCGCTCTCTCAGAGTCGGGCCACCCAGCTTATGAAGCGAAACACGCAGAAGGAATCGCAAGCCTCGGATGTCCCGTGTTCGCCTGCACTCCAGATCAGTTTCCGTCGATGATGGGTTCCGCGCTCACGGGAAAAGACCTAAGAACTTGGGCGGCTGAAGAAGACATTGCTCTCATTCGGGGATCTTGAGGGCGAGCTCATACGGCACAATTGCCGATATGTCATAGTCACCTTGCATATGCTCAGAATGCGATACTTGCGCAGCAATTCGTAAAGAAACAAACCGTGCCGCAGTTGCGACGTTACGGATGTCACCGAGTGACTCCGTACTGTCAAAGCCTCTTCGCTTGCATCTACAATGACTTCTTATTACACTTACCAGTAGGAGTAATACCAATGCAGATCACAAGCAAGGGCCAGGTGACGATTCCTCAGGAAGTCCGAAACCGATTGGGTCTATTACCCCATACAGAAGTGGAATTCGAAGTGGCCGGAGACCACGCTCGCATTCGGAAGGCCAGACGCACGGGAGGATCGGGCGTCAGGGGAAAGAATGCGCTCAGAGCGCTTCGCGGTTCGGCGAATACTCGAATGTCAACTGACGAAATCATGTCGCTCACGCGGGGAGGCGGCCGCCCCGGCGGGCACGGCAAATGACGACGGCTCTGAGCAACCTGGCAGCCCGCGTGCGCAACTGCCGCGGCGTCCTCGTCGACAGCAACGTTTTGCTGGACATAGCCACCAACGACCTGAGATGGGCTGATTGGTCGACTCGTGCACTCGCAGAGTGCGCCGACTGTTCGGCCCTGATTATCAATCCTATTGTCTACGCCGAGGTATCCATCGGTTTTGGTACTATCGAGGCCCTGGATGCTGCTTTGCCCAGCGCCTCGTACGAAAGAGAAGCGCTGCCCTGGGAGGCCGGGTTCCTGGCTGGCAAGTGTTTCCTGGCTCATCGCCGCCGTGGCGGCCAGCGGACAACTCCACTTCCGGACTTTTACATCGGAGCGCACGCCGCAATCGAACGGCTGGCGTTGCTCACGCGCGACGTTGCGCGCTATCGGACCTATTTCCCAAAGCTGGAGATACTGGGGCCCGCGTAGCATCTGACTACACCGCGATTCGAGCTTGCGCGGCATGCGTCCACCGGTGATTGCCGAAAACTCCATCCGGTCTGAAAACACAGGGGTTCCGATCATTCGTGAGATCATGGTGGCTACCACGATGACGATGAGCTCCCTTTTCGCCGCCCTTTTCGCCTTGTTAGCCTCCAGTTTCGAACCTGTCTCTGGCGAATTGTTATGGGAACCGATCGTATCGGCAATCGCGCCGTATCCGGTCGGAGTGAACGATGAGATCCCGCGAAACCCGCTGTAATTGAGAAACACCGAATGATTTCTTTGCAAGTATTGGCGAGGTCGACTAATACCACAGCGAGCGCGAGTCTTTGACAAATCAGGCAGCCACCGGGGTCTGATAGAGGGCTCGACAGTGTGGTTGCCAGCGAAACGAGCGGAGATTGGCTGGTGGTCGTGACGTGGGCGTATCCGGCGTTCTCCCTTCCCGTGACGTATGCGTGCGATGGTGGTTGAAGTAGGTCCTGAAATCGAGCAGCTTGTTTTCGAGGTCTGCCGTCGTCCAGAACAACATGTGATCGAAGTATTCCCGCCGCAGGGTGCCGATCTGCCTTTCCACGAATGGATGGGACAGGGGGACGTAGGGGATGGTCTTGATTTCTATCACCTTCAGTATCCGCAGATTGGCTTGCCATTGGTGGAACCGATAGAGCGGATCA
>Ga0209577_10004549_pt1 | contig 13016 bp, 14 predicted proteins | sample GraSoiAngelo_109_FD_185874 | JGI IMG/M metagenome (GOLD analysis project Ga0209577, IMG submission 185874) | Grasslands soil microbial communities from the Angelo Coastal Reserve, California, USA - 14_0903_12_20cm (SPAdes) (version 2) | ecosystem: Environmental > Terrestrial > Soil > Grasslands... | reverse complement strand
TAGGCCTAGGACGAGAGCTACTCCGAGCGAGACTTCCAATAACGCGATACCATACACGAATGGCGCGGCGTTTCCGACCGTGGCGTTGTACCAGAAGTTGAACCAGGGTTGAAGCCACGCTGGCTGGCCGGCTGACTTGATCAGATCCGGAAAGGAGTGTACGAATCCCGGTTGGAATTTTAGAGACCCATCTACCAGCCAGACGACGCCGAGTATGATGCGGATGAACGACTTTAGCCAGTAGACATTTCGAACAATCCGATTTCCACTCGCTACTTCAGCGATGGTCCGCGCAGGGCCTTCAAGATCAATCTTGGCACTCAAAGCTCAGATCCTCCAGGAGTTGGTTCAACGGCCTGTTTAAGCTGATTAATGAAAACCAAATGCTAGTACGGTCTGTACTATCCCATAATGAGCCGACCACCGCGACCCTAGATAGCTAAGTCTAATTATGACGATGATTGTTTTGCCTCCATGAGCGACACCTCCCTCTTCCCGGTGACAGTAGTAGGAAGCTGGCCGAGGCCGCCTTGGCTGATAGCCTCACTAAGAAAACGTCAAGCCGGCGACCTCTCATTCGAGGAATTCAACGCTTCTGCAGATGATGCTGTTCTGGCTTCTGTAAAGTACCAGGAAGATGCTGGTGTGGACATTGTAAGCGACGGAGAACAGCGGCGAGACAACTTCTATTCATTCGTCGTTGAGAAATTGGAAGGTGTCCAACTGATGACGGTCGCTCAGCTTCTCAATCATGTAAAGGATCGGGCGAGATTCGAAGAGACTCTTCGAGCTCTGGATGTGCCCGCGTTTGCGATGAAGAGTCCTGTTGCTACAGGCCCAGTCAGGGCAAAGAGCGGGCTGGCCGCTGACGAGCTGAAGTTTCTGAAAGCTCACACCAAACGGGAGACGAAGGTCCCGCTGCCTGGACCCTATATGTTGACAAAATCCAGCTGGTTCCCAGGGCTCTCCGACAACGTGTATCCGAATGTTGAGGACCTAGGGGTTGAAGTGAGTAAGATCCTGCGCAATGAGATCATTGCGTTGCGTGATGCGGGGGCTGATTTCATTCAGCTTGATGAACCAATTCTTACTCAGATGGTGTATGGCGCTGAGGGCGCAGAGTCTTTCATGTGTGCCGCGCTGGCCTCGCGAAAAGATCCCACGGAAGAATTGTCGTACGCGTTGGAACTGATGAATCGTACCATTCAAGGGATTTCGGGGGTGAAACTCGGGGTTCATGTCTGCAGAGGAAACTGGAGTCGAAAGGAGGACGTGCTTCTCAAAGGCAACTATGGCCCCTTACTTCCATACCTCATTGAGATGAAGTTGGATCAGCTAGTGCTGGAATTCGCGACTCCACGAGCCGGAGAACTCGAGGTGTTCAGAGAGTACGGTGACGAGAAAGAGCTCGGGCTCGGAGTTGTCAACCCTAGAAGTTCAGAGATTGAACGGCCGGAGGTTATCGAGAAACGGGTCCGTGAAGCCTTGAAGATCTTTGATCCCTCAAAAATATTCCTTAACCCAGACTGCGGCTTCGGAACCTTCGCAGAGCGACCAATGAACGATGCTCGTGTCGCGTTCGCAAAGCTTCAATCGATCAGCGAGGCTGCGAAGATGCTGAGAAAGGTCGAGGTTGGTATTCCGGCCTAAACCCAGCTCAGCAACGCTAATATAACATACGTCATATGTCCGGGCCATGCAGAAGGTCGAGGAGAAAGAACTGAACGGTCTCACAGTTTCAAAGCTTGAAGCATTCGTCAAGGAGATAGGAACAAAGCCCGAAGCTGCCATGGCAGTCAACGGGCCATGGCGCGCACGGGTCGAATGGCAAGGCGGACTAAGAGCCAAAGCGTACATGCGGAACCACATTGCCAGCTTCGACGAGCCTGAAGGCCTCGGCGCAACAGACACCGCCGCCAGCGCCCACGAGCACGTTCTCTCCGCTGTCGGAGCATGTATGATGACAGGATTCGTATTCCAAGCCACTCGAAGAGGAATCAAGATTCACAACGCCGAGATCGCGCTAGAGGGAACATTCGGCGACATCAAGAACTGGGCAGGGCTAAGCGACGAGAGCACCCCCGGTTATCCGGAGATCAAGGCGAAGATCTACGTCAAGGCCGATGCCGACAAGGCGACACTTGAACACCTGTGGAACGAGGCATGGAAACGCTCCGTCGTCGCCCAGACCGTGACACGGGGAGCGAAGATCGTACCCGAATTCGAAGCAATCTAGCAATTATCATTTCAACAACTGTTTGAATTCTCCACAAATGATTTTTCTAGGCTCGATTTAGGTTGACACACGTAATCTTCGGAAGGAGAGGAAAATATTGGCCGAACTCGTAGACTTTTCATGGATTGATCAGCATGAAAATGATGCTGGTCTGGTTATCGCTGATTCGCGGCCGCCTGTCAAGTATCTTCAAGGACACATTCCACGAGCCGTAAACCTTCCAGCTTCCAGAGTATTTGACAAGGGATCACTAGAACTGTTGCCTTTCGAGCGGCTCGCGAGAATTTTTGGAGACGTTGGAATCGACGAGGATAGAACGGTCTTGGTCTGCGATGACTACGATGGTCAGAACGAGGCAATGCTTGCATGGACACTCGAACTACTCGGTCATTCTAGAGTCAAACTATTGTCAAGTTTCATTACTCGCTGGATCAAGGAAAACAGAACGGTTTCCTATCGGCCAACAAAGCCTGAATCCAGATTAATGCGCACGAAGCCCAGGGGGGACATGCGTGCTAGTTTCGGGGAGATCTCCGGTGAGAGAGTGAGACTCGTAGACCTGAGAAGTCGGGACGAATTTGAGGGAAAATCGGCTGAAAGGCCAGAGTCTAAGCATCTGTCCGGCGCTGTAAGCCTTCCTTGGACGAGTCTCCTCGGGGAAGAGGATCAGCTCTTCCGTCCAGAGTCACAATTGGAGACGCTGCTCTCCGAGACAGGGCTAGGCCGAGATGATCAGATCGTTACCTACTGCAGCTTCGGCCCACGGGCGGCGGTAGGATACGCTGCATTCCAGCAATTGGGCTTCAAGAATGTTAAGCTCTATGACAGGTCGTTCCAACACTGGGCGAAGCCAAAGGGCCTTTCATTGGACAATTGTCTCCCATCAGTCTAGTTGGCCGAGATGTCACTAACCAACCGTTGTATTCTCTGAGAGTTCTGGGGGCAGAAGAATGAAAGATCGAAAAAAGACAATTCCACCGAAACTGAAACTGGGTATCTGAGGCTATCAGCAACGCGATCGTAGAGGCGAGGAGGATACAGGAACTTTCAATCATAAGAGGTGATCGTCGAACTGGACAACGTGAACGCGGCCCTCGAACAGGCCAAGGAACAAATTATGAAGATCATGCTGTAGTAAGCAGAAGAATCGTTCTAATGCCCTGAATCCACACGTAGATCGTTGGACGGGCTTTCACATCGATTCCGCGGCAGCCACCTGCTTGGTACTGGCTTGCCCAAGAGTTAGCATTCACTATTAATGAGTTGAGAGCCGAGCTGAACAGCTTTGGAAGAGAAACGCCCGCGCGCTCGCCACCGATTCGATTTCTCTGGAGAGACCAGAAAGAGAGGAGTCCAGACAGCCACTGACCAGATTCTAAGAAGCCTGAACCGTCAAGCGCAATCCACGCGGGACATAGGCGAAGATCAAGAGAATCTTGTAGGAGAATCTTCTCAGCTCGACGAGCTGGATCAGCTAGCCGAATATTCTGGGAGTCTAAGGCTTGGCCGCTGGCTATTCGTTGGAACGCTACTAGCTATCCCGGTTTTTCTCTGGGCATTTGGCCTGTTTCCCCGAATCCTCTACGTTGACACTGTCGGCAGCTTGAACAATTTGCTCTCGATGATTCCGAGTGTTGACCTCGTAATTATCGTGACGATTTGGGTGGCCGCTGTGGTCATTGGTCTGTTGGGAAGACGAGCCCGCCACGTATCGAGAACGCGTCTCGGCTAGAGTATGGTTCATCTTAGAACTTTCTTGAGAGGGTTCTAACCTCGACCTTCCTCGGGAATTTTCTGCGGACGTAGCTGGATAGCATAGGACCTTGAAGTATTATGGAAATGAACGCTACTCCTAATACCATCGAGGTGATCACGTCCCTTGAAGGGATCGTGGCGGGTAACGAGGCTACGAGTGCAATAGATAGTGCCCCTCTCATTCCTCCCAGCATTGCAACGTTCTTCCAGGATCGGGGAATCGGTTCTCCATTGATCTTGGAGGTTCCGAGTAGCGGGTAGACGGATGAGAAACGTGCGATTGTCACCGCTGTAAACGCGAGTCCGATTGGTAGGAGGTCTGCCCGAATTCTGGCTAGGTCTGTGCTGAGTCCGATGTAGAGGAAGGCTAGTGAGTTGGCGATGAACGCGGTGATTCTCCAGAAGTTTCTGACGGTTCGAGTAGTCTGAGGAAGAACCCAGGTCCTGACCGTTGAGTTTCCGTAGTAGAGCCCGGCGATCGCGACAGCTACTATTCCTGAAAAGCCTAGAGCGCTAGCGACGGTGTAGGAGCCGTAGACGGTCGTGATTGTTATCATGGTTTCGGACATGGGATCAGTTACAAGTCTTGAGAGAAGGTGAGCGCCTAGTGCGACTAGGAGTCCTACTATTACTCCTCCTCCGAAGATCAATGCGAAGCTGACCGCCGCGTCGATGAGGGAGAGGCGGACGTCTAGTGACGTGAGAAGTATGGTGAAGATGGTTATTCCCGTGGCGTCGTTGAACACGGCTTCCGTTTCCATCAGTGTCGAGAGTTTTCGGGGAAGCTTCGCCCGTCTGAAGATTTCAAGGACTGTGGCCGTGTCTGTCGGGGCGATGATGCTGGCGAACAGGAAGGACGGGAGGAGTGGGAGTTGAATTATCTGCCAGAGAAATATTCCTCCGACAACCGTTGCTATGACAACTCCCACAGTGGCGAGCCGGAGAGCAGGTCTCGCGACCGCTCGAAACTCTTCAAATCGAATGTTCATAGTTGTTTCGAAGAGTAATGGCGGGAGGACGAGTCCGACGAAGAGGCCTCCGCCTACCAAGCTGTCGTAGAGCAGGCTAACTCCGAGGACGGAGGAGAGTGACGAGGCGGCTATTGCGACTCCGAAGAGCACGAGAATGATCGTGTAGGGAGCTCTGGCCTTGCTTGAGATGATTGTCGCTGTTAGCGAGATTGCGAGAAAGGCAGAGAGTATGATCTCAAAGGACGGCAACGCTCAGACGAACATTCATTCGGATTGGTACATGTAGTTGCCTCTAATGCTCGACAAGTTTCTGCCGGAGAATGATTTAGTCAAGACGACCGGCCGAATGCCCACATCGGCAAGACGGGCCCTTTATGCCGGTGGCGGAGAAGCCGATTGTTTGAAATCGAAACAGTCCGACATATCATCAGCCTGCGCGTCCCTTTGGTTCAGCGTGGGCAGTCCGAAAAGGGATTCGCAGAAACGGACAAGACTGATGTGCGAGTGTAGCTTCTTAGAGATATATCCGGATCTCGCGAAGGGGCTGAGCACCAAGCAGCCGACTCGCGAGCCATAACGGAACTGTGTTCCCTTGTAGGATGGCTGTGGAGTCGCCAGCTTCCAAGTCTCGACGTTGGGCGGGTTGACGTGGTCGTACCATCCCCCCCAATCATCCCAGGTAATGAAGATCGCAACCCTCGGCCAGAGCCCGCCCTTCACGATAGCGTTTACCTGATTCACGGTCCACTGCATACCCGTCGTTACGTTGCCCATCGGACCCTTTCCGGGGTCGGGAGGGTGTTCATCAAACTGGCTCGAAGCGTAGAGCCAGGACACGTTCGGGAGCTTTCCAGTCGACGCATCCTTTGCGAACTGGTCAGAGGTGAACTTGTTCCTTTCCCCAACACCGCTAAGATATTGAAACGCGTATCCGCCGTAGTTGCCCCAAGTCAGATTGCGAGCTTGAAGGCTCAGTGGAAGCGAAGAGGAGATTCTAGAAGGGTCTCCGGGCTTCGGGTTGTCTATGAAGGGAGAGTCAGCGGCTAGGAGCATCAGGTGGTTCGGCGTCGAAGGTCCAGCGACATCGGTGAAATACTGGTCACAGAGCGTGAATTCTCTAGCATAGACAAAGTAGGCGGGTATGTCAGCCTCGACGAACTGTTGACGGACAGAAGTCGTCTGGCGGGTCAGCCAGGCACTGTGACGATGGTCTGGGTCCCGAGGTGGCGGATTGGGCGACCTCGGCATCGTCATCCCGTTAGCGCCGGGGAAGGTGCCGAAGTAATTGTCGAAGCAATGATTCTCTTTGACGATGATCACCACATGATCGATTTTGCCGGACCCTGGTCCACCGGCCGGCTGCTTCACCGTAGCCATGTGAGATTTGAAAGGATCCGAAAGAATCTATTTTACACTTGTTCTATTGCCGTGAGCAAACCGTCTCAGATTCGAGCTAGGTATGTGACATGAAGTTCACATACTAGGCCCGTCTTCCGTCTTACTGGATGTCGGGAGTCTCAAATTGAAAAGTTTCCTTTCAGTCGCCGACGCTTCCAAACTAGAGATGGACAGAGTTCTCGCAAGAGCCAAAGCAATTAAGACGGTCATCAAACGAGGACGATCTCTCGTCACACTAAGGGGAAAGATTGAGGCACTGCTTTTCGAGAAGCCGTCGACCAGGACCCGGGCGAGTTTCGAGGTTGCTGCCCGTAGACTTGGTGGGGACTCGATCTACCTGGCCGCTAGCGAGCTTCAGCTTAGCAGAGGAGAGCCGGTGAAGGATACAGCAAGGATTCTGGGCGGTTATCTTGACGGGATTGTTGCGAGAGTCTACTCGCACGACACTGTGACGCAGTTGGCGAAGTATTCGGGAGTGCCCGTTATCAACGCGTTGAGCGACCTCGAGCATCCGACCCAGATCGTGTCCGATCTATTCACGATTCAAGAGGCGAAAGGGAAGCTGAAAGGATTGAAGCTCACTTACGTCGGCGACGGAAACAACGTCTGCAACTCTCTACTTCTCGGCGGAGCACTAGAGGGAATGAGCATCTCTGTAGCATGTCCCGCGGGCTATGAGCCGAACGCGACAATTCTCAGCGAAGCGGAGAAAATCTCCCAGACCGCGGGCGGCAATATTGATGTGTCTCACGATCCGTTACAAGCCGCCAAGGATGCGGATTTATTGTACACGGATGTCTGGGTCAGCATGGGCGACGAGGCCTCGAAGGAGAAGAGAATGAAAGATTTCAACGGCTACCAAATCAACAGTGATCTTCTGAAGGTGGCCAAGAGAGATGCAAGTGTCATGCACTGCCTCCCGGCTCACAGGGGTCTTGAGATTACTGATGATGTGATTGAGGGCAAACAGTCGATCGTGTGGCAGCAGGGAGAGAACAAGCTCTACGGTGCCGCGTCTGTGTTAGAGTGGCTTCTGCGTCAGAAGTAGCCTTGGCGTGGCTTTCTTGGATTCCAGAGTCAGAGCAGAATGGGATGCTCTACAGGACGTTGTGATTCACAGACCCGGAACTGAGATGTTCTTCGGGCTCATCGAGCCCTTCGCCTTCCTTTACGAACGAGCCTTCAACATGGACGAAGCCATCCATGAACACAGAGAACTTGAACACGCACTCGACCTGACCGGGGTAAGGGTCCACCGGCTGAAACATCTCGCGATCAAACTGGCAAGGGAGGACCCTGAGCTAGTTGGGATGCTGACGAAATATGCGAAAGGGATAGTGAAGTTCGAGGGTCCAGCGGCTGAAGTCAAGCGAGCACGGCGCGAATTCGAAAGGAACCTGCCGGAGCTCGGTGTCGAGACCATCTTTAGCGTCCTGGTTTTCAGGCCTAGTATCAGACTGGATCAGAAGAGAGGCATCAGGATGATGTACCCTCGAGTACAGCTCGACGTCCCCCTCGCGAACCTATTCTTCATGCGGGACCAGCAAGTTGCCTCAGACCTTGGGTTGATCGTTGGTAGAATGTCCAAGCCGCAGCGGCGGATGGAGCCGGATATCACGAGCACCATATTGGAGATGGCTGGCGCGAAAATCGTCAATCGCGTCAAGTCACCTGGAACGTTCGAGGGAGGCGATTTCATACCCGCAGGCAAGATTGCGATGATCGGGATAGGCGACAGAACAAATCTGAATGGGGCGAGCCAGGTTCTCCGACGCGGGACCAACTTCGAAGAGGTCGCTGTGATTCACCAACCAGCCCATCCCCTGATCCCTGGCGACGAGCCTGATCCGATGATCAATATGCATCTAGACACTTACCTGAATTTTCCGGGAAAGAATATCGCCGTCGGTTGCATTCCACTTTTGAAACGAGCCAAGGTTGAGGTTTACCAGAGATCATCCCTTGGACACTACAAGAGGATGAGCAAGACTCCCAACCTGTACGAGTACCTGATGGGTCATAGGTTTACAATTGTTCCAATAACGACCCTTGAACAGATGTGCTACGCCTCAAACTTTCTCTGCGTGAAAGATCACAGCATTCTTGCCATCGAGGTTGAGAAGGTGGTCAAGAAAGTTCTGACAAACCTGGAGGCAAAGGCTCAGGCTGATCCACACCGATACAGTTCCCTGTTGGAAGAGGCGAGAAAGGACCTGGCGAGGCTCAAACAGTCAGACCAGTTTTTCCCCCACAAACGTGAGTTCCAAGAACTTTCTATCGATGTGACCTCGCTCCAGCTACAGGAGATTACGGGAGGATACGGTGGCATCCGCTGCATGACCTGCGTCCTCAACCGAAAACCCTCGAACTAGGTTCAACGCATGAAAGTCTTGGTGAGTCTAGGAGGCAACGCCATTCTCAAGCACGGCCAGAAAGGAACAGCGGAAGAGCAAGAGGTGAACGTGGAGAACACTGCCAAGCACCTTGCAGCGATTCTCCGCAGAGGCGAGAGAGTTGCCATCACACATGGCAACGGCCCTCAAGTCGGGAACATTCTGTTACAGAATGAGATAGCAAAAGAGACCTTGCCGCCGATGCCTCTGGATGTCTGCGGCGCTGAGAGCCAGGGAATGATAGGCTACATGCTCCAGCGAGCACTTCGTAGCGAGCTGGAATCTGGAGGACAAAAAATCCCGGTTGCGACGATCGTTTCCCAGACGCTGGTGGATGCTGAGGACCCGGCGTTCAAGAACCCAACGAAGCCGGTAGGACCGTTCTATACTGCGACGGAAGCACGGCAACTGCGAGAATCCAAGGGATGGCATATGATCAGCGACAGCGGACGAGGCTATCGAAGAGTAGTACCATCCCCGACTCCCCTCGACATTCTGGAGAAAGAGACAATCATTCGACTCTACGAAACCGGGACGGTCGTGATCAGTGTCGGTGGGGGCGGGGTCCCAGTAGTCAGAGAAAAGAATGGTAAGCTCAGAGGAGTTGAAGCGGTGCTTGACAAGGATCGAACCGCGGCCCTGCTTGCCAAGATTCTCGGAGTGGAGACTCTCCTCATCCTTACGGACGTCGAGAAGGTGTTCATCAACTATGGGAAGTCAAATCAGCGGGCTCTCGACAAGATGACCGTGCAAGAATGCAGAAAATACCTTGCAGAAGGCCAATTTCCTTCGGGTAGTATGGGCCCAAAGATCGAAAGCGCTGTCAGTTTCCTGTCGGACTCAACCGGACAAAGAGTAAGCATTGCATCCCTCGAAATGGCTGAAGAGGCTCTGAAAGGACATGCTGGAACTACAATTACGAAATAGCTCCGTCGAAGCTTAGAATTAGACAGGATCTACACCTGATTTCGCTAAACCCGTAATATTGCCGCGACGGTTATCCCATCCTCTAGCAAGGCTTGGAGGTGAATCTTTTAGATGAAAAAGTTCTCACTAGTCCCAGTCTTTATTCTTGCGGCGTTTGCTTTGGCTCTACCCATAGGCTCAGTCTTCGCGGCCACTCCTGGATTCGGCAACCTATACTACAACGGCATGATAGTCGGCACCGTCATTCCTCCAGCGGCCTTCCCGAACACCGGCATCGATAACTTCTACAAGGTTACCAACGGCGTCACAGGCCAGTTGGGCATAGCTTCAGTTGCTCCCGGAGCCGACGGATATCACGGCGGCCACTGGAAAGTCTTCACTGTAACATTCAACCCAGAGGCAACTCCAGTACTTCTGACGTCCCAAGCCGCGGTCCTCGCCGCCCAGAGCGCTGGCACAGTAACAGTGACTAGGAACGCATCCGCAGACTTTCTCTGTCCAGTTCAACCATAACGCTCTCTTTCGCGAATGAACACTCGGGACGGCAAGACGCCCGTCCTACCCCGTTCTTTCTCAGTAGTTTACCGTGAACAGGGGCATCAGATTCTTGCCGCGCTAGCCTTCTGGGGATTTGAGAGTCCCGTCCAATCAGGACCTTCGAGCTGTTCACCCTTGACGACCATTACCGACCGTGGACATTTGTGAACTACTCTCTCGGAGACGCTACCGAGAACGAGGCTTCCGATATTGCCTAGCCCCCTACTGCCAACTAGAACGATGTCAGCATTAAACTCATCCGCGCACTCGCAAATCTTGTCGACAACATTGCCCGAGAGAATCCGTGACTGGATCCTTACTCCAGCAGTACCGTACTTGTAGACTCCGCCTGTTCCACTGTGTGGTTCGACCGCGAGGCTATTCTCGGGAAAATGCTTGAAGATCAATTCCCGGTGAAGGCTTGCAAATCGATTCTGCTCCTCGACGATGTTGAACTGCTTCATCGGGTCCGAGCTGATTACGCTAAGAACAACCAGGTCGTTCCGTAGCAAGACCGCCAGTTCAGCCGCTCGGCTCATCACGTCATGAGCGTGGTGAGACTGGTCGACCGCAGCCAGAATCGTCCTCATTTTTCGACAACAGACCCTCCATCAAGCTTGAATTATCCTTGTCATAACTAAGAAACGCAGACTGCAGTGACAAAGCATCGCTGAGAAGCTACTCCCGCCGAGGGAAAATCATGTCAAATTTCCCGCATAAGCTCAACGAGGGTTGAGGGAAATACGTGAATTGCGGAATAGCAATACCATATTGACAGCGAGAACCGCTTCAATCGCTTTGTCAGCATAAGCAACAGCATCGAGACCTGTGCCTGTTTCCAGGGCGACAGTTGCCCACACCGACCACAGAAATAGTGTGTAGGCGAAGACCGTGAGTTGCGAGAATCGCGGCTCGATATTGGCAGCTATGACTATGGCCGCAAAGATGTAGATTCCTCCCATTACGTACCAGAGATTCTCGTAGAATCCAGCGAACGAGTTTCCATAGTAGAGATCAATGATCCCCGTGACGAGTAGTAGCGCGACTGCGCTCCATCGAAGGAACTTCAAGCGGTTTAGAGCCTCCAACTCGCTCTTGACTGGTCGGAAATTGTTTCGATCATTCTTCCTCGCCTGTTAACCGATTATCACCAAATATCCAGTCATCGTCGGCTGGTGAAACTCGCAAAAGTAGCGGAAGGTCCCGGCCCAGTTTGCAGTGAACGTGATGGTTGCGTTCTGGCCCTGCGACAGGACAATGTTACCTACGTTCGGATACGTGCCAACAACTCCCTGTTGAGTCGCGTTCCCATAAACGGTCGCATCGAACGTGTAAGGTAGGTCCATCGTGAAAGTATGGCTCTCGGCGACGTCTTCTATGTTGATGTAATGGATGACCACATGGTCTCCTTTATCGACAGTAATCGTATCTGGCACGAATGTGTCGTGGGGTATGTTGTAGAAAGTAGGCTCGCTGAAGGGCAAGGTGCCATCAAAGAGATAGAATGTTCTAGTTGCGGGGGCGGAATAATGTACTACGTATCCAACGCTCAGGCCCACGACGGCACCGCTAGATATGGCGATGAGAGCTGCTGCTGCAAGCAGTTTCGCCGATGAGAGCTTCCCGAATCCCGATCCGGTCATACGAAGCCCTCAAGCGTGTTCGCTTTTAAGACGGATGTCGAGAGGCGTCATATTGCGCTCCTGCCCTCTGCGCGCACTCTAGATATTTAGGGAACTGGTACGGAAAGATTGGAACGGAGCAGTGATATTGACTTCTAGAAGAGGCTTGCTCTAGAAGAACGAGCCTGGCATTATCTAGAACGCTAAAGAAAAAAAAAGGGGAAGTTGGAGGAAGGCTTAGACTTTGTTGAGAAGAGCCCTTACGACGTCTTCTGGGCCCTTGTAGTTGTTGTCAGGGAGAGACTTTGTCACGAATTCCTTGTCGATCGATGGAACATCTGTCATGTTGTTGCATGCTGCTAGAACCTGCGTCTTGTTCGCCGGATACTTGATGTGGTGCTTGATGTGTTCAAGTTCAGTTTTCAAGTTACTCATGGAGTTCGCCGCATTGCGAGATGGATAAGAACCTTCTTCATGATAACTCCTTCCCGCTGCCATACCAGAATTAACGAAAGAAAAGAAGGTGGCATACACGGGCATGTGCGCGGTTCAGCAAATTCTCAAACGTAACAAATATGACCAGACTGGAAAAAAGACCGTAAGGGTTTTCAGCCCTCAAGGGCGGGGAACCCTGCCTATGTCGAAGCCTATCGCGCCAGAAGGTTCACCTGCATTGCCTCAGTCGGTAGCTATACCGCTCACCCGTGCCGCGATTTTTCTAGTGGTTACGGCTAAGCCCGGCGCCGGAAATAGAGGTACAATACGATCCTTCTGTGCAGACCTTGCTGCCCTCGTTCGCTCGGTGGGTTTTCGCGAACTGGAGGGAAGCCTTTCGTGCGTATTGGGCTTCGGATCCGAAGCATGGGATCGACTCTTCGGACAGCCGAAGCCTGCAGAACTGCACAAGTTCCATGAGATCCGCGCGGGGGAGCGTCACGCCGTCTCAACACCGGGCGACATGCTCTTCCATATCCGCGCGCAAAGGATGGATCTGTGCTTCGAGCTGGCGACGCGAATCATGGCCCGGCTTGGGACCGCAATCTCTCCAGTAGACGAGGTGCATGGATTCCGTTTCTTCGACAGCCGCGACCTCATCGGTTTCGTCGACGGGACAGAGAATCCTAAAGCGCAAGAGGCCATGGATGTCACCCTCATCGCCAACGAGGACCCCGCATTC
>Ga0209577_10004546_pt1 | contig 13032 bp, 10 predicted proteins | sample GraSoiAngelo_109_FD_185874 | JGI IMG/M metagenome (GOLD analysis project Ga0209577, IMG submission 185874) | Grasslands soil microbial communities from the Angelo Coastal Reserve, California, USA - 14_0903_12_20cm (SPAdes) (version 2) | ecosystem: Environmental > Terrestrial > Soil > Grasslands... | reverse complement strand
CCGTTTGGGAGGCTGTTCTGCAAGTGCGGGAGCACCTTGGGATGACGGACGAAACCTTCTCCTGCTTGAACGAAAACGCTCAGTTGGTCCGATGTGTACGCCAGGCAGGTCGCCTTCCCGCTGAGCGCTACGCAATCTGCATCGAAGCCCTGGCGCGAATAGCAGAGCGAAAGAAGCTCCAGCGCGAGTTCGAAGCCGCGCGGGCCAGATTCGCGAACAAGGAACAAACTGAAAGAGTCGAAGTGGAAGGATACAACCTACGTCACCGGCAGCTTGTTTTCGATTGCAGTGATATCGCCGATCGGACGGTCCTGGGAGCCGCTCAGCTATGCGCCAGCCTGATTGAGGTGCGCAATTCCAATCTTTTCAATCTATCAAATGCCGCGCTTATCGCAACGAACATTCGACTCTTGCAACAGAAGATAAAGAGACGGGGCCTGTGAAAGCAGGCAGTGCGCTAGGGCGGGAGCGCGATGAATAGTGAGACCAGAATTACGGTATTGGGTGGCCGCGGATTCATCGGAAGCCACCTTGTTCCTCACCTCCATCGTCTGGGCTATGACTGCCGCTCGCCGGAGAGACAGGACGAATCGATCTGGACCGGTCCTCTCGGGCACGTGATCTACGCGATCGGCCTGACAGCGGATTTCCGGTCGAAGCCGCTTGAGACCGTAGAGTCGCATGTCTGCGTGCTGCACCGACTGATCCAGGCGGCGGATTTACAGTCCATCACCTATCTCTCCAGCACCCGAGTCTATGTCGGCGGCACGGATACCAGCGAGAACGCCAGCCTGCAGGTCAACCCCAGCGAGCCCGGCGATCTCTACAGCCTATCGAAGCTGATGGGGGAGTCCCTGTGTCTTCACTGCGGGCGGCAAGGAATGAAAGTCGCGCGGCTCTCCAATGTGGTAGGTCTTCGCGAAGATCCGGACAGCTTCGTCGATCAACTTCTCGAGGAAGGTCGCCGTACCGGGAAAGTCGTGTTCCGAAGCAGGCTGGAATGTAAAAAGGACTATGTCTTCATTGACGACGCGGTGGATCTGCTCGCGCGGATCGCAGTCTCATCGGAGAGCGGAATCTATAACGTGGCTGGCGGTGAAGGAATCGAAAACGCCGAGATTGCCAGTGCGCTGGCAGCGGACATGGGATTCGAGGTATCCGTGGCCCCGGACGCGCTCGCCTGGGGCTTCGCTCCCATCGACATTTCGAAAGTAAAAGCCCGGTTCGGATTTTCTCCACGAGGCTTCCGCGATTATTTCCCGGCTTTTCTGCGCAGCTATCGCAACAAGAAGGGCATTTAAATGCATTACCTTGAAACGACCCCCGACGCGCATCCGGAGTATCTCCGGGAGAAAAGGGACCGAATTTCCGCCTTTGCGGAAGATGCGGAATTTCGAGCTCTGTCCAACGCCTGGCGCGCGATGGCGCTGCAGAAGAAGTACATGAACAATTTTTCTTGGCTCGGCCGTCCCTTGATCCAGTTACCGATGGACGCCATGGCCATGCAGGAGCTCATCTGGGCCGTGAAGCCTGAGCTGATTGTTGAAACCGGGGTCGCGCACGGTGGTTCGCTCGTGCTTTCGGCCTCGATGCTGGAGATCATCGGCCGCGGAGAGGTTGTCGGCGTCGATATCGAGATTCGTCCGCATAACCGCAGAGCCATTGAAAGCCATCCCCTCGCGAAGCGCATCTTGCTGATCGAGGGCTCCAGCATTGCGCCCGAGGTCATAGGCCAGGTTCGCGAGCGTGCCGCCGGCAAGGCAAAGGTGCTGGTGTGCCTCGATTCAAACCATACTCACGAGCATGTCCTCGCTGAGCTGAACGCCTATGCGGGTTTGGTCAGCAAAGGGAGCTATTGCGTTGTGTTCGATACCTTTGTGGAAGACATGCCCGCCGATTACGCCTGGCCGGAGCGTGCCTGGGGAAAGGGCAATAACCCGAAGACCGCGGTCTGGCAGTGGATCAGGACGCATCCGGAATTCGAGATTGACCGTTCCATCGAGGACCGCTTGCTGGTGACGTCGGCGCCCGACGGCTTTCTGCGCAGAATAAAATAAGCGGCGAAGGCGCCTGGAGCCTTCGACTAATATCGCGGGAAAGTCGGCCGCTGCAAGACCGACCGCGATGCCAAGCCCGAATTGCATCCGATTGATTCCTGCTTGATCGCAGGCATGGCCAGCTCAACATGAGAGTGCTTGGTTTACACAAGGACCCTTGGCACGACAGCGGCGCCGCGCTGATTCAAGGAGACGAGGACAGGACGCAATTCGTCATGCTCTCGGAAGAGCGGTGTGATCGCGTCAAAGACTCCAGGGCATTCCCCGAGAAAGCCATCGCGGCGTGCCTGAGGGAGTTTGGGATCAAGTCCTATTGCGAGATCGACCTTGTGGTGACGGACTACATCTGCCATCCGCAGTGGAAAGATGATTTTTTGGGCAAACGATGCAGAACGGACGTTTTCCTCGCTCAGCTGCCGGAACACAAGATCCTCACCATCAATCACCATCTGGCGCACGCTTGCAACGTGTATTTCTCTTCCGGCTTTAGGCGCGCTGCCATTCTTATCGTCGATGGCCGTGGATCGGACAAGGAAACCCAGAGCCTGTACGTGGCGCACGGGATGAGCATCAAGTTGGTCGCGTCCACCGCGGTAATCGGCATCGGACTGCTTTATGCGGCCGTTACACACGCGATCGGATTTGGCCTGCTGCAGGAAGGCAAGACGATGGGTTTGGCGCCGTATGGCGAGAAGGCGGGAAAGCAGGTGTTCTCGTTCGCCAGGGTTTTCGACGGGATTGTCACCGACTATTCGGCGGCCTGCGTGGACGGCAGTTACGATCTGAAGATCCCCTTCGCACCCCTCAGCACGTTCGACGACAAGGCCCGCGCCGCGTTTGAGGTCCAGAAGGAATGCGAGGAGGCGATGCTTCACCTGGCTCGATGGGCGAAGGAATCAACCGGCGAGCGCAATCTATGCATCTCCGGAGGCGTGGGGCTCAACTCCGTGGCCAATTTCAAGATCCTGAAATCGGGCCTGTTCGATGATGTTTTCGTGAATCCGGCGGCGTCCGATACCGGAATTCCGCTCGGCGCCGCGCTCTACGGCTATCACTTCAAGCTTGGGATGAAAAGAAACTACGACGAGATCCCCGTTTTCATCGGACCGTCGTACGAGCGCAGCGACATCGAGGCGGCGATTTCCTCGTTCAGCGGATTCTCGGTCCGGCGCGACAGCGCGCTCGAGCAGGCGGTCGAAATGCTCTCCGACAACAAGATCGTGGCGTGTCATTTCGGCAGGTCGGAGATGGGCCCGCGTGCGCTTGGCAATCGCAGCATCCTGATGAGCCCTTTGCTGCAGGAAAACAAGGACATCCTCAATTCGCGAGTCAAGCATCGCGAGAGCTTTCGGCCATTCGCGCCGGTCATCATGGAGGAGCATATGGCCGAGTATTTCGATATGGACCGGCCCTCTCCGTACATGCTTTTCGTTCCCCGGGTACGCCGCGATAAGCGCTCTGTCATACCGGCGGTTACGCATGTGGACGGTTCCGGCAGGCTGCAGACCGTGAGTCAGGTGCGAAACCCGCTGCTTTATAAGATCATCAGCCTATTCAAGGAAAGAACCGGCGTGCCGGTGCTTTTGAATACATCGTTCAATGACAACAACGAGCCGATCGTGGAGTCGCCCGAGGACGCGCTACGTTGCTTCCTGGGAACGAACATCGACGCGCTATTGATCGGCGGAGACACCTTGCTGCTCAAAGCCGGCCACGGCTGACGCCTGAAGCCCGATAAAACGCCGGCGCAACGCTTCCCGCACGCAAGAGGTTGGCATGCAAGCCAAGCAAACCATCGATGATTACGCTCAAAGCATGTTTCGTTTCGAGCATTTGAACGAAACTTGGATCCATCGATGTGCCGGTTACCTGCAGCGGATTTTCGGGGAGCGCATCAAGGGGCGGGTAGTCCTCGACTATGCCTTCGGCCGAGGCAACTGGTCGTTGGCCTTTCTTGCGGCCGGCGCGGAAAAAGTGATCGCGGTCGACGCTGCCGAGACGAACGTACGCAGGCTGGCGAATTATTCGAAAGAGCGAAATATCGACGCACTGGAAGTGATCGAGGGAGACATCCTGCACGCGCCGCTCGCCTGTCGCGCAGATATCCTGTGGATATACGGCATCCTTCCCTGCGTCTCGCAACCGCAGCTGTTTTTAAGCGCCATTTCCTCATTGGCGCGTGGCGAGGATGCGGCAAGCCTTCTTTATGCCTACAACGCCGGTTCGCTAAGGCAGATCATTGTCGAGCTGGGACGTAAAGGGCACGCCTATCGCAGCTACGACGAATTCTTGACGGATTCGTTCCTGTTCAACCCGGCAGCCCGCCGCCGCGCGAGAGACGACTTGACCGCGCCGGTGGCTCAGTTTCATTCCTCGGCCGAGCTGTGGGAGCTGGCGACTCGGGCGGGACACAGTCCGCTCGAGTTCGTCCCGTCTTTCGAAAGGGCGGAAGGCACCGAAACGCCGGAATTCAGCGCTCATCATTTGCATTGTCGGCCGAGCAAAGTTCCATTTGAGGCAGCGCGATATCAGCAAGCTGCCACCGGACAAAAGGCGGCCCTGCCGATTGACCTGCAAATCATCCAGCAATTCGGTCAAGATTTGATGGACTCGTGCAGTCGCGAAACCGCAAAAAAAATGGCAATCGGTCTTTTCAATACGCATTTCGCGGCATTGCAAAGCGGAAGTTACGAGCGCTGCCTCACGGAGGATTGCCTGTTCCTTCTGTACGCCTACCTCGTACGCGGTTTGTCGCCGCGAACGGAATTGCAGGCGTTGGTTCTGGACATGTCTCACAAAGCGCTGAAGGGAGAGCCGCGACCGCCCGCAACGAAGCACGCGGAGGAGTCTTCGATCATCCGCTTTCTGGCCGAGAACAGAATCAGGTTATGAGGGCAGGGCGCTGCACGAGGGCAGCGCCGCCGCGAGCGCGGCTCGAGCCAAAGACGTGTCCCTGAAAAGAAACGTAGTCGCGAACTATCTGGGTCAGGCTTGGCGGGCCCTGATGGGCTTGGCGTTCGTCCCGCTCTACATCAGATACCTCGGCATTGAAGCCTACGGCCTCATTGGTGTTTTTGCGATCCTGCAGGCTTGGCTGGCGTTGCTCGACATGGGGGTCAGACCTGCCTTGGGCCGGGAGATGGGGCGCTTTAGCGCCGGTGCCCACGACGCGCAGTCCATTCGTGACCTGCTGCGCAGCGTCGAGATCCTCGGGCTCGCCGTTGCCGCGGCGATAGGCATTGCGATCTGGGCCGCCTCCGGCTGGCTCGCCACCGAATGGGTGATCGCGAAAACTCTTCCGGTGTCGGTGGTGGCGCAGGCTTTTGCGGTGATGGGGCTTGTCACCGCCCTGCGGCTCATCGAGAGCATCTATGTCACCAGCATTGCGGGCCTCCAGCGGCAAGTCCTCGAGAACGTCGTGAGTGGCATCATGGCCACCGTAAGAGGCGTGGGCGCGGTGGGCGTGCTCGCTTTGATATCCCCGAGCCTCGAGGCCTTTTTCCTGTGGCAAGCGGTGGTTTCGATGATGACGGCCGGCGTGTTTGCCGTGGCGCTTTACCGCGTTCTGCCGAGTCCTGCCTGCCCGGCCCGCTTCTCCTGGCCGGCGCTCATTGGCATATGGCGTTTTGCCGCAGGCATGATCGCCATCAATTTTCTCGCTTTGCTGCTAACGCAGCTCGACAAAATGATGTTGTCGCGTCTGTTGCCCTTGGAGAGCTTCGGGTATTACGTTTTGGCGGGCATGGTCGTCGGAGCTTTGTCGATGCTGGCGAGCCCCATTACCACGGCCTTTTTCCCCCGATTCACTGAGCTCGCGACACGGACAGACGAGCTTGCACTGCGCGCGGCTTACCACCAGGCGGCGCAGTCGGTGACCGTGCTCATGGGCGCGGCTGCCGTCGTGTTGATCTTTTTTGGGGACAGATTGCTGCTGCTATGGACGGCAGATCCCGCTCTGGTGAAAGAGGTTGCGCCGCTTCTGGCTGTATTGGCGCTGGGGTCTCTTCTGAACGGGCTCATCTGGGTTCCTTACCAGATGCAGCTCGCGCACGGCTGGACCGCACTCACCATGCGGATCAACGCCATCGCTGTGGTCATGCTCGTGCCGGCACTGCTATGGGTGGTTCCGAAATACGGCGCCATAGGCGCCGCGTGGATATGGGTGAGTCTCAACGCAGGGGGTCTGATTTTCAGCGGCCATCTGATGTTTCGGCGATTGCTGCCGACAGAAAAGCGCCGGTGGTACAGCCGGGACCTCACTTTCCCGCTCGCCGCAGCTGCCGCAAGCGCCTGGCTGTGCCGTCAGGCAATACCGCACGATCTTGGCAGGCTGGCGGAGCTCGGCGCCTTGCTCATCAGCTCGGGCCTTGTAGTGATCGCCGCGGCCTTGGCTGCGCCATTGGTCCGCAGTCATCTTTTCGCGCTTGCGCGAGGCGCGCCGGGTGATCTACCCGAGGACCGGCGCAAAGATGCCTAGAGCTCACTGCAGGGACGGGAGCTTGCGATCGCGATCCGAGATGATTGCCGGAGGCACCGGCCACCGAATTGCGAGAGACAAATCATCCCAGCGCACGCCGCGCGCCGATTCAGGGTGATAGAACTGGGACATCTGATAGAAAATCTCCGTTTCGTCCGATAGCGTTAGAAAGCCGTGGGCCACTCCGCGTGGGATGTAGAGCATCGTCCGATTGTCGGCACTCAGCTCGAATCCGCACCAGCGCCGGTATGACTCCGAGTTCGGCCGGATATCCGCGGCGACGTCGTAAAGAACGCCGCGCGTGCAGCGAACGAGCTTGTCTTCGCCGTGCGGCTCGGATTGGTAATGCAGGCCGCGAAGCGTTCCCTTGCGCTTGCTGAACGAAGCGCTGCATTGCGCGAGCTCGGCGTTCAGGCCGTGAGATTCGAACTCGCGCCGGCAGAACAGGCGCGCAAAGCTGCCGCGCTCGTCCTCCACGGGCTCCGGCACGATAAGCCAAACACCGGCAATTTCGGTCGGCATGAACTTCACTGAACGACCTCGGGCGCGGGCATTGGGATCAGGAATTGCCCGCCCCAGCTGCGAATGTGCCGGTTCTGCTCAATGATCTCGTCCCGGATATTCCAGGGCAACACGAGCAGGTAGTCGGGGCGGGTTTGCGCGATGCGTTCCGGATGAGCGATCGGCAGGTGCGTCCCGGGCAGGAACTTGTCCTGCTTGTGCGGACTGCGGTCCACGACATAGTCGATGAAATCCCGGCCCGCGCCGCAGTAGTTGAGCAAGGTATTGCCCTTGGCGGCCGCGCCGTAACCGACGATGCGCTTGCCGGCCCGGCGAGCGCTGATCAGGCGCTCGAGAAGCGCGTGCTTCGCGTTGTGCACGCGGGCCTGGAATTCCTCGTAAGGCTTTGGCGTATGCAGGCCGGCATCGCGCTCGGCGCGACGGATGCGCTCCGGCGCCTCGCTCGGGCGATAGCTGTCGCTGCCGGCGTGGCAGATGAACAGGCGCAGGGACCCGCCGTGGGTGGGCAGTTCCTCAACGTCGAAGACACGCAGGGCGTGGCGAGCCATGAGCCGCTCGAGCGCGAATAGCGAAAAATAGGAAAAGTGCTCATGGTAGATGGTGTCGAATTGCGTCTGGTCGATCAAGCGCAACAGGTGCGGAACCTCGATGGTCGCGACCCCGTCGCTCGCGAGAAGCAAGCCGATGCCGCCCACGAAGTCGTTAAGAGCCGGAACGTGCGCGAGGACATTGTTCGCGACCAACAGGTTTGCACGTTGGCCGCTGGCAGCCAGGCGCTGCGCGCAGGCTGTTCCAAAGAACTCGGTCAGGGTCGGGATCCCGCGCTGCTCGGCCACCTTTGCGACATTGGCGGCAGGCTCGATGCCCAGAACGGGGATACCGCTTGCCTTGAAGTACTGGAGCAGATAGCCGTCGTTGCTGGCAAGTTCCACGACACGCGTTTGCGCGCCGAAACTGAAGCGCTGAATCACCCGCTCGACATAGGCGCGCGCATGCGCGAGCCATGTGTCCGAATAGGAGGAGAAATAGGCGTAGTCGCTGAACAGATGCGCCGGCGATTCGAACTCCTCCAGCTGGACCAGGAAGCATTTGTCGCACACCCATGCGTGCAAGGGGTAGAAAGGCTCCATCGCGTTCAGCTGGTCGGAGTCGAGGAACGCGTTCGATAGCGGCGACATGCCCAGGTCGCAGAAAGACCGGTTCACGGTTGCGCTGCAAAGGCGGCAGGAGCGCGCGGTCACGGAAGCCCCGATGCTAGGTTCCTGCGAGGGACATGTACTTCTGTATCTGCGACAGCGTTTGCGCCCGGGGGTTATTGCCTTTCAGATGCCCGCGGTACCAATCGACGACCCAATCGAGCGCATCGGCGAGCGGGAGGCGGGGAGTCCAATGCAGGTCACGGCGCGCTTGGGAGCTGTCGAGGGCCAGCGCTTCGGCCTCCTTCAACTCGGCGGCTTTGTCGGTCACCCAGCGAACGCCGTCGCCCCATCGCGCGGCGAGTTCATCGGCTACCGATCCCACCGGTTTTGCGTCCTTTAGGTCGGGTCCGAAGTTCCAGGCTCGCGCAGCGCTTTCGACACCGCGCAAAAGCTGCTCGCCGAGCATGAGATATCCGAGCAATGGATCCAACACATGCTGCCAGGGACGCGTCGACGCTGGATTTCGAAGTCGAAGCGGCGCGCCGGAAGAAAAGGCGCGCACCGCGTCGGGGACGAGACGCTCGGCCGCCCAGTCGCCTCCACCGATCGCGTTCCCCGCGCGCGCGCTCGCTACAAGGGCTCGCCGCCCGGAAGATGAAAAAAATGAAGAGCGATAAGCCTCGGTAACGAGCTCCGCGCAAGCCTTGCTGGCCGCGTAAGGGTCCGTCCCGCCCAGCTCGTCGGTCTCGCGGTAGCCTTGTGTCCGTCCGCTGTTTCGGTAGCACTTGTCCGTCGTTACGATCACCACGGCCCGCACTGCGTCGGTATGTCGAGCCACTTCGAGACAATTCACGGTGCCGAGCGTGTTGGTGGCAAAGGTGGTGATGGGATCGCGATAGGACTCCCGCACCAGTGACTGGGCCGCAAGATGAAAGATGATCTCCGGACGGGCTTTGCGACCGAGCTGAGCGAAGGCCTCGAGGTCGCGGACGTCGGCACGGACCGACTCGACGACGTCCGCGACCCGGGCAAGCTCGAATAGATTTGGCGAGCTCGGCGGATCGAGGGACATGCCGGTCACCCGCGCGCCCAGGTGATGAAGCCAAAGCGCCAGCCAGCTGCCCTTGAAGCCACTATGGCCAGTGATTAATACCGGACGGTTTCGCCAGAACTTCGGGTCCACTACCAGACCTTCCATGGCGCCTTGGCCGAGGCCCAGAGCTCCTCGAGCAGAACCTTGTCGCGCAAGGTGTCCATGGGCTGCCAGAAGCCGCTGTGACGGAAAGCCGAGAGCTGGCCGTCCGCCGCCAGCCGCTCGATGGGCTGGCGTTCCCAGACGCTGTCGTCGCTGTCGATGTAATCGATGACGCGGGGAGATAGCACGAAGAAGCCGCCATTGACCCATCCGCCTTCGCCTTGCGGCTTCTCCTTGAACGCCGTGATCCGGTTGCGCTTCACATCGAGAGCCCCGAAGCGGCCGGGGGGCTGCACGGCCGTCACCGTGGCGAGCGTTCCCTGCTCATTGTGAAAGGCAATGAGGTGTTTGACATTCACGTCGCTCAGTCCATCGCCGTAGGTGAAGCAAAACGGTGCGTCGCCGACGTAACTCTTGACCCTGCGCAGGCGTCCGCCGGTGGCGGTCTTATCGCCGGTGTCAATGAGCGTGACGACCCACGGCTCCGCGTGCTGTCGGTGCACCGACATCTTGTTCTCGCCGATATTGAAGGTGACATCGGAAGTGTGCAGAAAGTAGTTCGCGAAGTACTCCTTGATCATGTAACCCTTGAAGCCCAGGCAGATGATGAATTCGTTGATGCCGTGGGCGGAGTAGATCTTCATGATGTGCCAGAGGACCGGCTTGCCGCCGATTTCCACCATGGGTTTTGGGCGCACCAGCGTTTCCTCGCTTATGCGCGTGCCAAGACCTCCAGCAAGAATCACAGCCTTCATCTCTTAGCCGAAATCGCCCTGTGTGGCTTTGATCATAAGCGATTTATTCGTCGCAGCCGCGAGTGGAAGATGCAGCGAGCGTTACCGTGCCGGCCACCGGGGTCTCGGCGCCGCCTGCCACAAATGAGGGATCGGCAACGATCCGTCCGGCCCCCCTTTTGGGGATTGCCACTGAGCGCAATGAGGCGTAGCGTCACGCGCATAACTCGTCGCAGCTCGGTCGGACCGACCAGGAGAGGATATGACCATTTCAAGCGATTCCAACAACGCTGGCCAGGTTCGCGCCGTGGCGCGCGTCGCCCTCATCGTGTCGGCCTGCGTGTTCAGCGCGCAAGCGGCGGCGTTTTCCTCGGCGCCGTATTTTCCGCTTCCCGACGGCGCTACCTGGACCTATCACGTGTCCGACGGCACCACCGAGACCAGAACGGTGGCCGGCACCAAGTCTTTCAATGGAGCGCAGGTCACGATCATCCGCGACCAGGCCGGAAACGAAAATTATTTCACCAACGACAACGCGGGGATTGGCTTCCACGGCGGGTTCTTCGTCGACCCGGTGAATGGAGACGAAACCGATACCTATAATCCGCCGTTCCTCATTTCGTCGCGCGACTCAATCATCGGCACCCAGGTATCCAGCTCGGGTAGCACGACCGCAGTTCAGGCAGGCGCCACGCTGACACTCAGCTACACCAGCGCTTCGACCCCGCTCGCCTTCGAGACGATCACCGTGCCGGCGGGCACGTTCACCAACGCAGTGCACCTGCGGGTTACGGTCAACTACTCCGGGGTCATGAGCGGCACTGCGGTGAACTTTTCCAAGACGCTCGACGAGTGGCTGGTTCGAGGCGTCGGCTCGGTGCGCGAGGTGTCGACCGACACCATGGGCAGCACGTCCACGACATGGGAATTGCAGTCCTCTAACGTGCCCAATATCGTTCCAAACGCATTCGCGTTTCCGCCGAAAACGGTGCAGGCCGCCGGCGTTCTGGTTGTCTCGGATCCCATCACCGTCGGCGGAATTTCCGCGGCCGCGCCCATCAGCATCGCCGGCGGGGACTATCAGATCAACGGCGGAGCCTTCCGCAGCGATCTGGCAAGCGTGATGAACGGCGACCATGTGTCGGTGAGAGTGGTCTCTCCCTCTCCGGGCCTCTCCGCCAGCGCGACCCTCGACATCGGCGGCGTAACGGCTGCGTTCATGGTCACCACCGCGAGTGACACGAGTCCGAATCCGTTCAGCTTTACGCCTGTCACCGACGCACCGCTCGGCATCGCCCTGGCGTCGAATCCGATCAAGGTGAGCGGCATCAATACTCCCGCTCCGATTTCAGTGAGCGGGGGCGAATACGCCGTTTCGGGCGGCGCGTTCACGAGCGCGCAGGGAACGGTGTGCAACGGTTGCAGCGTCGAGGTGCGCGTAGCGTCTGCCGCAAGCAACGGCGCCACCACTTCGGCAACGCTTACCATCGGTGGCGTAAGCGCGGCATTTTCCGTCACCACGCTGGTTCCGGGCGGCGGTCCTTTGTGGGAGCTCTTCTACGCCAGCGAGAGCGGCGATTTCGTCGGTGCAGGGCGCACTCAGCTCATCCAGTTCGGGCCTGCGCACCCGGAAACCTCCTTCGTCATGCCGCAAAGCAATGGCAGAGGCCTCCAAGTCTCCGCGCCCGACGGCTCGTTCGTGTGGAATCTGGATCTCAGCGCACCGGGCATGCGACGACTGACCGCCGGCCGCTACGAGGGCGCAATGCGGATCGCGTCCAACACCGCTCCCGGGCTGGACTTTCATGGCGACGGCCGCGCCTGCAGCGTGCAGACCGGACGCTTTGACATTCTCGATATCGGCTATGACGCAAGCGGCAACGTGCAGCGCCTTGCGGCCAGGTTCGAGCAGCATTGCGAGGGCGCGGTGCCGGCGTTGTTCGGTGAGGTGCGCATCAACTCGATGGTGCCTTTGGGAAGCAACGCCATTCGCCGCACCCTCGCCGACCTTAGCGGCGACGCCCATTCGGATGTCCTGTGGCGCAACGCCTCGACCGGGCAGAACTATCTCTACCCGATGAACGGCACGGCGATCCTGGCGGGCGAAGGCTTTCTGCGCACCGTGGCCGATCCCAACTGGACCGTCGCCGGCATCGGCGACTTCGATGGCGACGGCAAGGCCGACATCCTGTGGCGCAACACAAGCACCGGCCAGAACTACGTCTATTTCATGGACGGCACCACCATCAAGCCGACCGAAGGGTTCATCCGAACAGTGCCGCTTGCCTGGATGGTGGCGGGGGTCGGCGACTTCGACGGCGATGGCAAGGACGACATCCTGTGGAGGAACAGCGTTACCGGAGAGAACTACCTCTATCCGATGGATGGGCTGGCGATCAAAGCCACCGAAGGGAATGTCCGAACGGTGCCTGATCAGGGCTGGCAGGTGGCAGGCATCGGCGACTTCGACGGCGACGGCAAGGCCGACGTCCTGTGGAGGCACGCAACCTCAGGGGAGAACTACGTCTACTTCATGGATGGCACCACCATCAAGCTAAGCGAAGGGTTCATTCGCACGCTCGCCGACCTGAATTGGCAAGTGAAAGGCGTGGGCGACTTCGACGGCGATGGCAAGGCCGACATCGTGTGGCGCAACAGCGCGAACGGCCAGAACTATCTCTATCCGATGGATGGCAAGACGATCAAGCCGACCGAGGGCTTCATCAGGACCGTTGCCGACCTCGCGTGGCAGATCGTCGCGGTGGGCGATTACGACGGTGATGGCAAGAGCGACCTGCTGTGGCGCAACTCATCCACCGGCCAGAACTACCTCTGTCCGATGGATGGGACCACGGTCAAGCCCACGGAGGGCCCGATCAGAACATTGAGCGACCAGAACTGGCAAGCA
>Ga0209577_10004545_pt1 | contig 13035 bp, 12 predicted proteins | sample GraSoiAngelo_109_FD_185874 | JGI IMG/M metagenome (GOLD analysis project Ga0209577, IMG submission 185874) | Grasslands soil microbial communities from the Angelo Coastal Reserve, California, USA - 14_0903_12_20cm (SPAdes) (version 2) | ecosystem: Environmental > Terrestrial > Soil > Grasslands... | reverse complement strand
CATGAGAAGAAAAGTTGATTTACACATATCGTAACACTGCAGCCAGTATGAGTCAAATGGGCAGGAAGCATTCCATAAAGAGAGAGACAGGGAGCGAAATGTTTCGCCCAAAAGCGTTCATTCCTAGCAGGAATGGGGAAGAGAGTCGTACATTCCCTTTCCTTATACTGGTGAAGAAGGACAAAAATATGGTACATTGGGAACATCGATACTTATTAGGCACAATGGTATTTACGATAGCGGGAGACGTTGTGCGTGACTTTGAAGAGGAATACGAGGCATGGAGCTGGTTGGAGCAGGAAGGCTGGGGGCTGGTCGCCATCGAGCCTCCTGATCCAGTTCGTCCGGGCGCATGTAAATACTACTTCAAACGCCAGCGGCCGCCGGAATATCTGACCAAAGCGTCGACAACGGAGACGCATGCAACTGTCAAACTTGAACGTAGAGAGAGACGATAGATGGGCCTGGGAGAGTACTGGCGTTCGCCACTTGATCCAGAGCGCGTGATGCATGTCGATGTCACGCACTGGCGAGAACGCGAGCAAGAGCAGCGCGAGGACGCGCTCTCTGTTGAGGAGCCATTTGAAGTGCGCATTGACCATCGCAGCCTGGCCGTGATTATGCGCACCCCTGGAAACGACCGCGAACTGGCAATGGGCTTCCTGTATACAGAGGGAGTCATTGCGCAGCCCGGTGATGTCCTGGCGATTGAAGACGATACCGATGCCGAAGGGTTGCCTCTTACCAACGTCGTCAATGTTATATTGCACCAGCAGGGGCGGCAGGAAGACTGTCAGCTACCGCAGCCGGCGGCTTTCGAGCGGCACTTTGCCGTTTCCGCGAGTTGTGGCCTATGTGGCAAGAACAGTATCGCCGACTTGCTGATCTCTGTGCCATCATTAGAGCGCCATAGAGATGATGTGCGGTTTCACGCCTCCACCCTCTATGAGCTACCCGAACGTTTACGTGATGCGCAGACTGTGTTTACCTATACTGGAGGGTTACACGCGGCCGGGCTTTTTAACGCAACGGGTGATCTTCTCCTTTTGCGGGAAGACGTAGGGCGTCACAACGCTGTCGATAAAATAATAGGTCATGGGCTATTGCGCCGTGATTTTCCCTACTCCAGGCATATACTCATGGTCAGTGGCCGCACCTCTTTTGAGATTATCCAGAAAGCTCTGCTGGCTCGCATCCCCTGCATTGCCGCCATCTCCGCCCCTTCCAGCCTGGCCGTTGAACTGGCTGATCGCGCAGGCATTACCCTCGTCGGATTTCTACGGGATCATTCCATGAATGTCTATACGCACGAGGAGCGCGTGGTGTAGGGGCGCAATTCATTGCGCCCAGTGAGATGCATCGACTCCCCAGGTGGGCGCAATGAATTGCGCCCCTACATTTTATTAGTGCGTTATGGCAACTGACGAGGAGGTTGCTGCGGCATCCTCGGGGGCCTGACTACTCGCCGCCCTTTTCTGGCCGCCGCGTAGTGGAATCTCCTTCAGGAAGAAGATTGCGACAAATCCTATGCACATGAGAACCGTGCTGAGAAGGAAAACGTTATGTATGCCGCTCGTCAAGCCGATCTTCACTGCTTCCATCAGTTGAGCGAACAGTGCTTTACCTTGTGGACCGAAGGCCGAGAGGCGTGCTAGCAACTGCTGCTGGATGCCGGGCGAGAGCAAGATGTTCGGATTGTCAAAGACACTGAGCATCTTCGCAGGAATGACCGCTTTGACTTGAGCCGGAATGGCATTGTGAAAAGCAGTTACATAGGTTGAAGTTAAGATTGAGCCCATAGCTGCTACCGCAACGGTGGCACCAATTGAGCGGAAGAAGATCAGCCCTGATGTTGCCTCGCCAATCCTTGTTGGGAGTGCATTCTGCACGATAACCGTGTAGAGTGACATACTGAAACCAAGGCCAAGGCCGAACACGATCATCGCAACGATCAGGTCCGTATAGGCTGAGTTCACATTCAGGCGTAGTAGCAGTAGCGATCCGGCAATAGTGATTGCCATACCAACAAACGCAATCCATTTGTACTTGCCAAAGCGCGATACTAACTGACCGGAGATGATACTACTGAATACCAGGCTAAGCATCATCGGTGAGAGAAGCAAACCACTATTGGTGGCTGAGACGCCTAATACACCCTGTGCATAAAGGGGCAAGAACAGGATAATCCCAAACAACCCCATGCTTGTGATCATCGTGATTAGCACCGATACCGTGAAGATACGGTTCGTAAACAGGCTTGGAGCGATAATTGGTTGTGCGTTCTGTCGTTCCAGGCGCGCCTCGTAGAGGAAAAACAGGGTCAGGAAGACCACTGCTCCACCAAATATGCTAATAATCTGCCATGAAAGCCATGGATATTGAGTACCAGCCCAGGTGAATCCCAACAGGAGCGGTACCGTGCCTAAAATCAGCAAGGCCGCGCCAAGGTAATCGATCGAGACTTTGCCTGTATTTTTGCTACGGAGTGGTGGCATCAAGAAGATGAGCACCAGGAGCGCGGCGATACCAATCGGCAGGTTGACATAGAATACCCAGCGCCAGGTAGAATGGTCGGTAATCCAGCCACCTACTGTTGGACCAAGGATGGAAGACAGGCCGAAAACGCCACCTGTCAGCCCCTGCCATTTGCCGCGTTCGCGAGGGGTGAACAGATCCCCGATAACAGCTATAGCGATTGGCATCAATGCGGCTGCGCCCAGACCCTGGAACGCGCGGAAGGCGATCAACTGATTCATCGTCTGGGAGGCTCCTGAGAGGGCCGAACCTATGAGGAAGAGCACAACGCCGATCAAGAAGATTGGCTTTCGTCCGAAGATATCGGAGAGCTTTCCGTAAATAGGGACCATCACGGTTGATGTCAACAGGTACGCGGTCGTTACCCATGCATAGCGATCGAAACCTTGCAAATCAGTGATGATGCGGGGCATGGCCGTGCCCACAATCGTTTGATCGAGGGAGGCGAGCAACATGACGAGTAAGACACCAGACATAGTAAAAAGTGTCTCACGGCGCGTGAAACGTGGAGTATCTATGTCCTGGTCAGTAGAGCTACTTGCTACAACCATCTCGTCCTTTGTCGATTCTTGCGATACTTTATTCATTGTAGCGGTCTTTCTTAAAAAACGTGTAATCATGCAAAACGCTACTGGCGGGCGCCTGCAAGGAGTGCCCCTATATACATAATACGCTCATTGTATCTTTTTCGTTCAGCCTATGAAAGATGGTGCCGTGCATGTGCGCCAGTATCTGTATGTATGTTCGGAATAGAAATGTTTTTTTATGTAGTCTCGTGATTGGCTATCCCGTTGAAGTAGATTCGCCAGAGATATTTGACCAGGTCTTCGTGGGAGAGGTCTTCCCCCAGCAAGAGATGATCATAACTTTTTGGCGAAAACAGGCTAAAAAACGAGAAGAGCATAACTTTTGTCGGAATGGAGGAATTGAGTTCCCCCGCTGCTTTCCCTTCCTCGAGGAGCTTCGTCACGTGTGAAACCAGGGATTCCCAGAGTTCACGCAGACATCCGCCCTTTTCAGCGAGCATCCGCTTCATGTCCACGCCATTGTACATAGATGAAAGCAATCGTGTTTGTTTGCTGAAAAAACCAGTATAGGAAAAGCGAAGGAGCGCCTCGAGTTTGGCGCTCGGTGTCGGCTCTGCACCGATGACATCATCAATCCCCTCGATAAATGTCTGCATGTCGCGCTTAAAGATCGCCAGGACCAGTTCTTCCTTCCCTGGGAAGTGCGTGTAGATCGTGCCTTTGGCGATACCCACACGAGCGGCAATTTCATCCATCGAAGTCTCATAATATCCTTTTTCCTGGAGTACTTCTTCCGCGGCCTGGATGATGAGTTCCTCGCGCTCACGGCGCTGTTTTTCCTTCAGCGAAGTAGTAGGTGTACGAAACGTTTGCATAATAAGCCTCTTTGCTTGCAATGTATGGACGAATGCGTCCGAACTCTGACGAGAGACATCTCTTTTGAATTACTGGTTTATTGATGACATAGGAGATTTTCTATGACTCAATAGTCATAATTTTACGTTTAAGTCACTTGAATGTCAAGGGGGGAAGGGGAAAAAAGGGAGTGAAAGTAACATTTTTCTAAGGAGCACTGCAGGCCTAGCTCGCCTGCCAGATCCGCACGTCATCTCCTACCGAAGCGATGCGCTTGCCATCTTGTGACCAGGTGACAGCAGTGACGAGATCGAGATGGCCGCCATAGGTGAAGATCCGTTGCCCGGTAGTTGCATCCCAGATCTGCACAGTAGCATCCCAGGAACCAGAGGCGATGCGCCTGCCATTCGGCGACCACGCAACAGCTTGCACGCCTTTCGTATGACCACGATAGGTCAGAGAGAGCTTCCCTGTGACGGCATCCCACACCTGCACTGTGCCATCCGTGCTTCCGGAGGCGATGCGTTTGCCATCGGGTGACCAGGCCACTGCCCAGACATAACTGGTATGGCCTCGATAGGTCAAGGTGTGCTGGCCTGTCGTTGCATCCCACACCCGCACGGTATGATCAAAGCACCCCGAGGCGATGCGCTTGCCATCGGGCGACCAGGCTACCGCCGATACCGTGTCGGAATTACCTCGATAGGTATAATCAAGTTTGCCACTTGTTGCATCCCACACCTGTACAGTATTATCGCTGCTGGACGAGGCGATGCGCTTGCCATCGGGTGACCATGCCACGGCAAGCACCAGGTCCGTATGGCCGCGATAGGTCAACAGGCGCTTACCCCTGGCGGCGTCCCACACATTCACAGTCTGATCCCAGGAAGCCGAGGCCAGCCGCTTGCCGTCGGGCGACCAGGCCACCGCCCACACACGATTCCTATGGCCAAGCACGCTGAAGTCGATGGTTCCCTTCACTGTGTCGAGAACCTCCACTGTTCCATCATCCTCTCCCAAAGCCAGCTGTTTGCCACCAGGCGACCAGGCCGCGGCATTTACATTGAATGGGGCTTGATAGCTCCGGAATGTGGTTCCCAGTGGGAGAGAAGTGGCGGGAGGAGCAGGGCCCACCACATGATTAGCAAAAGAGCAGGTGGTCAAAAGCAGGACGAAACAGCCGATGGCAAGGAACCATTTGCTAGCACGTAGTTTACGCATGAACTTTCACCTTCCTTGTGGCCATTCCATTCCTGGAACGACGCACGCAGCAGGCACAGGCACTCTGCCAGCACGCTGCTGTTCCACCCGGTCGCTTTTCCCACCTCCTCATAGAAGTATGGTGTTGCGTTCACTAACGAGTCAAGGATGTAGAGGAACGCCTCTATCAAAGAGTACATTGATACTCACTAGTAAATTTTGCCACATTCACTATACTTTACTGTGGGCAGAACTTCAACTCGAGCCAAAGTACCTATTCCCTGGAAATGATCTAGCCAGCAGGTAGGGGATACTGTATAATCGCGCTATGCAGAACGACACGATTGCGGCTATCGCGACGCCGCCCGGTATAGGTGGCATTGGTGTAGTTCGTGTGAGTGGAACGGATGCGTTCACCCTGGTGGAACCTCTTTTCCGACAGCCGGGAGGACGTACTGGCCTTCCTCCTTCACACTTGCTTGCCTATGGACATATTGTTGATCCAGCCACAGGGGAAATAATTGACGAGGTGTTGGTGGCCTTTATGAATGCCCCGCGCACCTATACCAGTGAAAATGTTGTGGAGATCCAGGGACACGGGGGGCCACTTGTGCTCCAGCGTATCTTGCGCCTGGTACTGGCTCGGGGTGCGCGCATGGCAAATGCTGGCGAGTTTACACTGCGCGCCTTCCTCAATGGGCGTCTCGACCTGGCACAAGCAGAAGCGGTGATGGATCTGATAGGAGCGCAGACCGAGGCTGGACAACGCCTGGCGATGCAGCAACTGCAGGGACGAGTCTCTGCACAGGTGCAGGAGGCTCGTCACGCGATTCTCGCTGTCCTGGCGCGTATCGAGGCCAGTATTGATTTCCCCGAAGAAGATGTACCTACTCCCCAGCCGGCGGAACTTGCGCCAATGATAGCTATCGCACAGGAGCGGGTAGGTGCTTTGCTGGCAGGTTCCGAGCAAGGGCGCCTCTACCGGCAGGGACTGCGCACCGCTATTATTGGCCGGCCGAACGTCGGCAAATCCAGCTTGCTCAATGCTCTTTTGCGTTCTGAGCGCGCCATTGTAACGCCTATCGCGGGGACTACCAGGGATACCGTGGAAGAAGTGGCCAACCTGCATGGTATTCCATTGCACCTGATCGACACCGCGGGTATCACACCAAGCGATGACCCGGTTGAGCAGATGGGCGTGCAACGCAGTCGAGCAGCAGCCGAAAGTGCCGACGTCGTGCTACTGGTCTTTGATGGGTCCGAGAAACTGACCAGCCAGGATCGAGACGTTTGTGAGGAATTGCGTACAATGGGTTTTGGTATGGGTACAGGTGTGGTAGGTACAGGAACTAGCAGGCAAGTGGTTGTAGTGGTCAATAAAGCGGATTGTGTGCAACAGCTGGAACGCGAAGCGCCGCGTGACATGTGGCCTGAAGCGCCTATTGTGGCTACATCGACGTTGACGGGACAAGGGTTGGCGGAACTGGAAGAGACGATAGCCAACCTGGTACTGGCTGGCAAGACATTGCATAGCTCAAGTGTACTGGTCACCAGTATGCGGCACCAGGAGGCGCTGCGGCGTGCAACCGAACATCTGCGAGCTTCGTTAGTACCACTTGAGCAGGGATTGCCGCTGGATTTTGTCTCCATTGATTTGCGTGCGGCCTATGATACGCTGGGTGAAATAACCGGAGAAACAGCCAGCGATGATCTGTTGGACAGAATTTTCAGTGAATTTTGCATAGGCAAATAAGTTTATAATAGATGAGGCGGTGGTGAGGTATCTATTCGAAATGAAATGAGAGATTGTTAAACGGAGGTTGTATTTTAACATGAAAGTGCAAGGACATGTACAAAAAAAATCGGTGACCATCCTGGCGTTCGTTACTTTGTTGAGTATGTTACTGACAGCTTGTGTGTTCGGGGCCACAGCCGTAAAACCAACGCCGACGCCGAAACATACGCCGACGCCAACTCCAACCCCTACATTTACCCCGACCCCAACGCCAGACCCAACTCCAACGTATCCTGCTGTAGTCCCACCGAATAGGGTATTGGGAATAGCGGAAGATACCCAAAAATCTTTTAAAAGTATTCCCTGGGTACGCTTAGGATATGCGACCTGTTTTAATAAAGTTATGAAGGGTGATCTTTTGAAAAAAACGGTTGCCCAATATCATAGTCAAGGCGTGCGCGTGATGCTTTCGCTTTGTCAATGGGCAACCGATGCGCGACTCTATGACACGAGCAGGATGAATGATGCTGCTCAGGCTGGTGCCGACGCAGTACAGTGCGCTAATGAGCAAATGAAGCAGGGACCATTTAATAGTTATGTGCCACCAGCGGTCTTCGCTAAATTCTATGATCTTTGCCAGAAGGCCATGCATGCCGTGCGTCCTGAAATTCCGATCATCATTGGCTCGAATGATCCTCATGTAGGAGGGCAAGACTATTATCCCCTGGTAGCACAGGCAGATTACCTCGATTCCATGCAGTACTATATGAATACTTCTGTTCATCCAGGTGGGCACTGGAACTGGCGCTCCCAGACTATCGGGCTGATCGATAGCTGGCATAATGGCTATCCCGATCAATCAGTGAACAGCCTTTACGGCTTATATCTTTTCTGGGCGCAGCAATTTGGGGTTGATCTAGGAAGTGGTGGATTAGGGAAGCACCTCTGGGTCGTTGAGGGCACCGGTTGTATCTTTGGCTGCGGTATCGCCACCGATTCCTATGATGTTGCGGTCTCCCACATTTTGACATTGACCACCGATGTACAGACAACGATGCGCTATCAGGTGCCATTTTTCTACTTTAGCGCCCGGGACTTTCCCAGTCAGGGCGCATTCTGGCCAATGGGAATACGCTCTATTGGTGGTAACCCCAAGCCACTACGCCAGGACTTATGGATGGGGGCGCGAACGCTAAACATGTCTTGCGGATCAGGGCATGTTACTGTATCAAGTCAGGAGCAGCTCTTGGCCAGTCTCTACAGTGGTTGTAATCTGCCAGGTAACTATATAGGAATCCTGGAGAGTTGAGACAAAGAGGCGTATAGATAAGAATGTGAATCCACTCAAAAATATCAAAACAGGTTCCTTGATTGTGTGTGTACTGGTGCTGTTAGGGAGTTTTTTGCTGGCCGCTTTCTCATATCGCATGGTAACGGCGCAGCAGGGATCTGCAATAATCTCGACCCCAACACCCTCTGCACCCACCATTCCGACGAATACATCTGCTGTAGCAGGAACTCCGAAGGCGGCTTATCCTCCGGTAGTTGCACCGTCGGCTGTACATGGTATCGCAGCTGACCCTGGGTACCCTTTTGAGGGTATACCCTGGGTACGGTTAGGGTATGGAACCTGTTTTGACAATGCCATGAAGGGTGAATTACTGAAAACGACGATAGCGCAATATCATAGTCAGGGCGTACGGGTTATGCTCTCGCTTTGCCAGTGGGCGAATGATGCGCGGCTCTTCGACAAGAACATCATCAATGATGTGGCTCAAGGGGGTGCTGACGCTGTGCAGTGTGGCAACGAGGAGATGAAGATAGGAAAGTATAACCTGGGCGTTCCTCCGGCGATCTTCGCGAAGTTCTATGACCTATGCCAGCAAGCAGCGCACGCGGTGCGCCCTGAAATTCCGATCATCATCGGTGCGAATGATCCCCAGGTGGGAGGAGTTGATTACCAGCCATTAGTTGCTCAGGCGCACTATCTCGATGAAATGCAGAACGCTATGAATACTTCTGTGCATCCGGGGGGAACCTGGAACTGGCGATCGCAGATTGTCGGTCTGATCGATAGCTGGCACAATGGCTATCCCAGCCAGGCAACAAATAGCCTCTATGGCTTGTTCACGTTCTGGGCGCAGCAATTTGGGGTTAATCTCAATAGTGGGGACCTGGGAAAACATTTGTGGGTCGTTGAGGGCACCGGTTGTATCTTTGGCTGCGGCATTGACTCTTCAAGTGCCTATGTTGTTGCGGTCTCCCACATCCTAACATTGACCACCGATGTACAGACAACGATGCGCTATCAGGTGCCATTTTTCTACTTTAGCGCCCGGGACTTTCCCAGTCAGGGCGCATTCTGGCCAATGGGAGTACGCCAAGAGAGTGGTCACCCCAAGCCGCTACGCCAGGACCTGGCGATGGGGGCACGAACGCTAAACATGTCTTGCGGATCAGGGCATGTTACTGTATCAAGTCAGGAGCAGCTCTTAGCGAAACTTTATAATGGATGTACACTGCCAGGTGATTATATCAGTACTCTAACGAGTTAGTTGAGCCTCATGCAAAGAAGCCATCGAATCCTCCTGCGGCACCTTTCTTTTACGTGAGCGCAGTATGCCGGGTCCTTTGCTCGTAAACCACCAGATGGCACCACCGGTTAGCAGCACGAGAAGCGGCTCAATAGGCGAACGGAAGCGGGAACTGCCATAGAAGGCGATGTTCTGTAAGATGGTCATGACCAGGATCAGGTAAGCGATGAGCAGGTGGCTTTTCTGACGTTTCCAGGTAAAGATCAGCCCGAGGAGGGCCATCAGGATTACAATAGGAGTCATAATCCAGATCATATCGTAGACAATGGTTGACGAGATTTGATGGGGAAACTCAATAAAAGGGAGTCCAGGCTCAGGCGTATAGGGTACCCAGGTATGGAGAAAGTGCAAGCTGAGAAGAAAGGGCATATGCTGTAAATGGCCGCGGATCCAGTGGACTGAGTACGAGGTGCTATCCGCATTTGGCGCAGGCGGCTCGACCTCGTTGGGAGGTACCCACATGCCGGTATCATGACCTTGCAAGACGGTGTTATTGTATGCGCCGGTGAGAACCATGCCGCTTCCCATGGCGATGGGGATGATTTTATGTGTGATGGTGTAGTTGCGCAATGTCCAGGGTGCGATCAATATAACCGTCACCGCAGCGATGATGACTACCCCGCGTAGAGCTATTTGCCACGCGATCATTTTTTTCCATACGACGATTACCGCCCATACAAAGACGACAGCTAGCAGAAGTGGACCATTGAGACGGGTGAACGTTGACAGGGCCAGTGATACGCCGGCTATGAGCGGCCAGCTATACAAGGCGATCGTTTGCAGACGGCTACGCGAACTGGTCAGTGTGTGATCGCTTGACGACCGTTGTGCATTGCGCTGGAAGCGATAGAGGGAGTATGCAAAGGCGGTCAGAAAGAAGGTATACACAGACTCGGAATAGAGCCATCCATCGTTGATGAAGAGGCCGGGATAGACAGCTGCAATGGCTCCGGTAATCAGGGCAATCCGGTGACCGAAAATATCGCGGGCAAAGAGGTAGACAATTACACATGTTCCTGAGCCCAGTACACTTAAAAAGAGGCGAGCGTAAATATCCTGTGTCGTGCCCAGGACGGAAAAGATACTATACATGATATAAGGCCAGAGAGGGGCGCGAGTAATGGAAGGAGTATTTGCAACGCTACAATAACAATGATACTTGATCATGCCAACGGCCAGATCATAATAATAGTGGGCATCGTACTCCACAAGATAGTGTTTGCCAACGGTCACGTTGTATATAATGCGTATAAGCAAGGCAAGGCCGAAGACCCCTGCTGCTGGTAGAAAGCCACGGAGACTTTTCATTTTTCAATCCTGATCCTTTTACATTGGCAGCAACAAAAAGCGTTCGCGGTCCCGCACGATCTGCGTTACCTGTTGTGTCAATTGATGCAAAGATGCAATAACCTGGTTATTCCAGTTGTCAGGGGTAAGCTGCGTAACATACTGGTAGACCTGTTCACTACTGCGTACTAACGCGAGATCGAATTGTAGTAGTTGACGCAGCAGTGGCTCCTCCTGGCGAAAACGCCACCAGATACGATCCTGTGAAGGTACCGCCATGCCGCGAATGGCAGTTTCAATATTGGAGAGAGCCTGTTGTGCGGTCTCTATCTCTCGTACCTGCGCCAGCGCTTCCTGAGGCGGATCGGGATTAGCACGGGTGAGGGGTGGAATAAAACGGCGCTGGTATTCGCCACGCAACGTTGCCAGCATATCCACTGCTTGCGCCAGGTGGTAGCTGGCGCGTTCCCGGACCAGCAAATCGTCGGCTCGCGCTTGATTTAGCGAGCTATAAAAGTTATAGCCGTAACCTGTAAGCAGCAGTTGCAACTGCTGCACAATGGGATCGTTGGATGGCCCAGAACTCATTGTATCTCCTCCGGTTGCGAGGGCCCGATTTCTCAGGCCCAGTTTATCGTTTCCCGTTCCAACACTAGCGCCCCGACTGATTTGGGTGTGCTGGTGCGGGGGGAGCAGCAGGAGTGTTGAGCATGTAGCGATCAGTGCTGGCTGTCGTCTGTACACCGCTGATATTGAAAGACTGGCCAATCGCCATATTGGGGGCAGAAACCACTCCTCGTTCCGCCATCAGCATGGCAGTATAGTAGCGCACCGCCTCGATTTCGCTCAAGCCAAAGGCTTTCAGTGAAATCAGCGCCTTCATTCGCTCGTCGCGCGGAAATACCAGAACCTTGATAGTATCCAGCGAGATGCCGTAGGTGCCCAGGAACTGTTGGAGGTGCTGAAACACGATTTGAGAAAGGTCGTGGATCTTTTCATTGACCGATTCTAGCGGCGTAATCTGTACTAACTGATTGACGGCCTGTTCAATCACCGGACTCGCGTAGGCATTCACTTCCTGTGTCGTCAAAGCATGTCCACGGTAAGGCATATGTTGCACGAGCCGTACAGCAGCTTCTCTTGTCTCGACATGGATGTAGTAATCCACGCTGTAGACCATCTCTGCCATTTCGCGTGAGAGCGCCATGCCGGTCGTTTTCAATATCAATTTTGCGCGATTGATATAGAGGGCCTCGTATTGCCAGGGGCTCTGGCCGCCATAAAAGGCCTGCTGCATGGAGCCAAATAGAGGGCGATCAGGGGTCTGGACGGGATACTGGCCTGTTTCATAAATTTGCAGAATGGCACCACGAGACTTGAGCACGCAGAAGTGGTTACTTTCCACGGTCAGCAATGAACCATTCATAATATTATTCTCTGGATAGTGCCAGAGCAGGATTTCAGGTCCCATAACCTCTTCGCCGCTATCGGTCAGGGTCGAGATAACGTTGCGTAAGCCAGGCATAATAAACTCCTTTGTTGTTCTATGTATTTACATTCCAATGAAATAAGGGTATGTCTAGCTATTACAACGTACGAGTTCATCTTTCTTATTGAGTTTTTATAATTTTATAAAAATTCAGAAAAAAACCTTGACAACCTATCTTCCATGTGAGAGAATACTGTTGCGCCACAAAAACAGCCATTCATCACCTATGACGAATGGTCCTGTTTTGAGAAAACTCTTGACATCTCTTTAAGAATATGTTAAGAATAGTGGTACCATCGAAAAGACAATCACCTGATTTTTTCTGATTAGGTGCTCCTGTCTCTTGGATGAGCGGTTGTATGTCACGCTCATGTGGCCTCCTTAGGGATCATGCCTTCCCAGAGCCTTGTCCATTCGTATGAATTCTTTGGCCCTTTTCAGGGTCCAGCCAACGAATACGTGGTCTCGGCATCACTGAGACCGGCAAGCTGCAAGTAAGGGGTGACAGCTGGAGGCAACGCGCAAAGAGAGGACTCTCCTCTTGACAACGCGTCAACCCTATGCGATACTACCGCTACTGACGCACTTGACCGTTTCACATGCAACGGGCAGGGGCTTCAAACACCGCGTGAGGGAGTAGACTGGTCCGTGACCAGCGACCGACCTTCGGGTCCCTTCTCCCCTCAGTAGGCGTACTTGAACAATTGAAGAGTGGAAAGCAGAACAGCAACTGGTGCTTGGATGCCCCCCCCAAAAGGGGTGGCATCACAGCAGACACGTACGATGTCCACACACGTCGCACGCAAGCATGCA
>Ga0209577_10004543_pt1 | contig 13039 bp, 10 predicted proteins | sample GraSoiAngelo_109_FD_185874 | JGI IMG/M metagenome (GOLD analysis project Ga0209577, IMG submission 185874) | Grasslands soil microbial communities from the Angelo Coastal Reserve, California, USA - 14_0903_12_20cm (SPAdes) (version 2) | ecosystem: Environmental > Terrestrial > Soil > Grasslands... | reverse complement strand
GAACTGCGGCTGCGAGTTACCGAGGGCGGCTGCCTCGCCGCTCAGGTGCGTCTGGAGGTCGATCCCCTCGCCGAAGTTGTACTGCGAGCGGTACACGCCGTTGTAGTAGCCCGGCTGCAGGCTGAACGGAAGGGATGCGCGCGTTCGAAGAGCGCCGAGCTGCAGCGGATACGAGAACTGCGTGATGTCGCGCTTGGCAAGCGCGGTCGCCTGAGCGGTGTCGCTCCAGAACTCGGTCTGCGTGCCGTGCGGCTCGTTGGGGCGGAACGCAACGTTGAACGCAGCGGTTGCGCCAGCGCCTCCGCCTCCAGGCTGGGTCGCCGTCGGCGAACCCGACGGGACGGGCAGGAAGCGCCTGTGCGCGGCGTCCGCGAGGCCGGTGACGAACCAGACTCGCGCGTTCGGCGACACGGCACCGAGGAGCTTGCGCGGGACCGATGCCTCGATCGCATTGTCCTTGAGGTTGACCGCCTGCTTTGGTCGCCCCAGCAGCTTGCCGCTCGCGTCGCGGACGTCGCCGCCCGTTCCCCAGAGCGTGACGAACCGGTCGGCCCCCGGGGTGTCGATGCCGACCCCGTCCGGCCATGTCTTCGCACCCGTGTGCGAGTTGCCGTCGGTGTCGATGGCGAGCATCCCCGCGGTGGTGTCGCGCGCGAGGAGAGTCTGTAGTGAGACGAGCATGTAGAGGCGCTTGCGGTCGGCGGCAAGACGGAGCTCGCGGAGGTCGGCGGCGTCCGTACCGAAGCGACTCTCGTTGGTGGGGTACCGGTAGTCGCCCTGGGTGCCGTAGAACATGAACCCCCAGGCGACGCTGTTGCTCGGAAGCCCGTCCGTGTCCGCCCCGAAGTCGTCGTATAGCCAGTCCGTGTAGATCAGCTCGCCGCGAGACAGCGTGGTCTGCCCGCTGACCATGCTCGGGCTGCCTCGCCAGTCGCCCAGCTTGCCGTCGACGCGGCGCGCCGGCGCGCCGGACGCGCCCGAGGCGAGCGCGAGCACGGGGACAACAACGGCAATCGCGATCGCGCCGACGCGGGCCCGCGCGCTCAATCCAATCCTCCCGCCTCCTCCAGCGCCTGCATGAGGATGACCGCCACGCGCACGAACTCCTCTTCGGTAGCGCGCTCGGGATCGGTCAGACGCTCGAGCGCATAGCCATTTCCGATGGCGATGCCTGCGCGCGCGGCGCGCTCGGCCGCGAGATGGGACTCGCTCTCGGGTCGATCCTCTCGACCCTCTCTCGCCACGGCGGCGACGAAGCGGCGGTGCCGGTTCGCGAATGCGGCGGTCAGGTCGGGATTACGCGCGGCGTACAGCCGAAACTCGAGCAGCGCAATCTGCCACTCGCGCTCGCGGCGTATCCGGTCGAGAAACTGCTCCGCGGCGAGCTTCGTCCGCTCCGGCCCGAACGGCAGCTTGGAGTACTCGTGCAGCTCGGCGATGCGCTCGTCGAGCCGCCTGTCTACGACCGCCAGGAACAGCTCCGCCTTGCCGCCGAAGGCCGAGTAGACGGCGCCGGTCGTCAGCCCCGCGGCGGCGGCGATGGCCTCCACTGTGGCCCCGTGGAATCCGGACTTCACGAAGACCTGGTCGGCGGCGGCGATGAGCTGTTCGCGCGTGCGCGCGGTGCTCTCCAACCGAGTTACCATTCGCTCGCGATAATAACATTATTAAAGTAGCGGTGTTATCAGAGTGACCGAATCGATCGGCGGTCAAGGGCGGTTCCGCCCGTGCACGTCGTGCGCCTCCACCCACTCCTCGGCCACGATCGCCGAGCCGAGCGAGAGCTCGCCGCATAGGACGGTCGCGGCCGAATCGGCGCATGCGTCCGCCGAGTCCGCACCGCAGGCCGAGCGCTGAGCTACGCGGTCAGCGGAAGACGCCGGTGTGGCCGAGCGAGTACCGGCCCGGCTGCGGGTAGATGCACAGCCCGTGCGGGCCGGCGCCCACCGGGATGCGGGCGATGAGCCTCCCGGTGCGCGTGCTGATCGCGTAGACCTCGCTGTTGTAGCGGCCCGAGAGCCACAGCACACGGCCGTTTGACGAGACGCCGCCCATGTCGGGGCTGCCGCCGCCCGGGATCTGCCACTTCTTCACGACTCGCCGCTTCTTGAACGACAGCACCGAGATGGATCCCTCGGCGCGGTTCGACACGTAGAGGTAGCGCGAGTCGCGGCTGACGTAGAGGCCGTGGGCTCCCCTCCCCGTCGGGATGAAGCCGAGCTTGCGGAAGCGCTTCGCGCCGATGACCCAGAGGCCGTTGGTGGCCATGTCGGCGACGTAGAACACCCGGCCGTCGGGCGACAGCTTCACGTCCTGCGGCATCGCTCCCACGCGGAGGCGCAGGGTGCGGATGACGCGCTCGTGGGCGAGGTCGACGACGATCATCCGCCCGGCGAACTCGCAGCTCGCGAGCATCGTGCTGCCGTTCGCCGTGAAGTCGGCATGGTTCACACCCGGGCATCCGCGCAGGGGCACCTTTCGCCGTAGCCGCATCGTGTGGGGATCGCGGAAGTCGATCCGCTGAAGGGCCTCGGCCATCACGATCGCGGAGCGGCCGTCCGGCGTGAAGTACAGGTTGTACGGGTCGGTGACCCGGACGGGCTTACCTCGGCCGCCGGTCTTGGGGTTGATCGGTGTGAGGGTGTTGCCCTTGTTGTTGTTGACCCAAAGGGTCTTCAGGTCGTACGACGGCACCACGTGCTGGGGGAGTGCGCCCACCCTGAAGTGCCGCACGACCTTGTACGTGTGCGGGTCGATCTCGTCGACCGTGTCGCTCTGGCTGTTCGGCACGTAGACACGCTGAGGGAAGTGCCGGACCACGGGACTGAGCTTGTTGGGGCGATCGGCGGCGTAGACGTCGTGGCGAGTACCCACCCGCTCGGGGGCCGCGGTGGGGAGTGCCGGGAGTGGCTCGGCCGGGCGGCTGGACCCGACGGTCGATTCCCCGCGCTGCGTCTTGTTGGATCCGCCGAGGACGAGGGCCAGCACCACGGCGAGGCCAGCCGCGACGGCTGCCGCGCCGAGCAGTTGCGGCCACCGTCGGCGGCGACCGGGGACGGCGGGCTCGACGAGCTCGGCGGGCTCGACTGGCGGCGCAGGGGGGGTGGGGGCCGGCTCTTCCCGAACGTGCTCCGGGAGAGCCCAGGCCTCCTCGAGCTCCTTCAGCGCGGCCACGAGCGTCTCGGAGCCGCCAAGCCCGGCCTCGGCGAGGTCCGTCGTCAGTCCCTCGAGAACGCCCAGGCGGAGCTCCGACACCGACTCCGCGTCGAGGCCGACGGACTCGCCGATCTCCGCGTCGCTCATCCCGTGGCGAACGGCGAGCTCGACGAGCGCGCGGTCCACCGGGGCGAGCCGTTCAAGGCCTTCCGACACGGCGCGCGCCGCGGGTGTCGGAGGAGGCTTGGGAGCTAGGAGCTGGGTCACGTCGAGTTCGGCGTGGCGTCGCCTTGGAGCGGAAGCTGGAGCCTCGAGCTCGCCCGACCAGGTACCCCACCACAAGCCGGGTCGGATAACGCTAACGGTTGGGGGTGCGTTAACGCGACTCTTGGGCCACGAGCGGCACGTTGCGTCGGCGACGTCCGCTATCGGGTCGCGGCGCTCCAGTTGCGCCTGCGCTCCGAGACATAGCCGGTCGCAAGCTCCTTCCCCTGCTGCTCGACCCAGGCGGTGAACGACACGCGGCCGCGCGGGGGATCGTGGGAGACGAGCAGCTCCTGCTGGAGTCCCGTCAGCTCCTGGCGGGTGAGCATGACGTCGCGGCGCGCGCCCGCCACGAGGTTCGCGAGCGCTCGGGCCAATGCGGGTGGCGCGTGCACCAGGCGGGCGCGCGACCCCACCGCTCGCGCGATCAGCCGCACGAGAGCCTCGAAGGAGAGGGTCTCGTCTCCGGCCGCGTCGATTGTCAGCCCCTCGTCGCCCGCTTCTGCCTCCAACGCCAGGCGCGCCACGTCCTGCGCCGCGACGGGCTGGATGCGATAACGACCGTCGCCCGGGATCGTCCACAGCGGGAACCGGCGCAGGGACCACGCGATGTTGTGAAGGAGGATGTCCTCGCGCTCGAAGATCAGCGTGGGCCGCACAACCGCGAAGGAGAGGCCCGATTCGGCGACGGCACGCTCGGCGAAGGCCTTGTGTCGGAAATAGTCGAGCGCCGAGTCCTCGGAAGCGTTGGACACGCTGATGTGGACCACGCGCCGCACGCCAGCTCGCGCGGCCGCATCGAGAAGGACGCGGGTGTTGGCGACCGCCGTCTCGAACGTGACACCACGACGGGGGAAACGGATCCAATAGGTGTTGTAGAGAGTGCGCACGGCCTGGAGGGCCGCTGCCAGGGCACCGGCATCCTCGAATTGCAGGCGAGCGAATTGCAGGCGCGCGCTAAGCGGGTGACCCGGGTCAGGTCGACGCGACAGGGTGATGACGCGATCGCCGCGCTCGAGCAGGGCGCGCGCGATGTAGGCGCCGGTGTACGAGAACGCGCCCGTGACCGCGCTCGCGTTCGGCGAGCTCTCCATCGTCTTGGGACGCTACAGGCGACCGCGCGCGCCAGCCGTCGGGGGCGGCCGACGTCGGGGAGTCTCAGACGAGGCTGACCCGGTCTCCATTGCGGATCGTGCCCGTCGTCTCCGCGACGGCATAGACCCCGGCGCAGGGGTAGAGCGCACCGGCGACGTCGATCCTGTTGTGCTTCGCGAGGGTCTTGAGGATCCGCGTGTCCCTCGGGAGGTCCTCCTGCGGGAGGCTCGGCATGACGCAGCGAGGATCTGGCAAGGCCACTCCAAGCTGTATGTCGTCGCCGATCGCGACCGTGCGACCGACCCAGTCGTTCTCGACGAAGCCAGGCTCGGCGGTATCGACGATCACATTCATGCGGAACCGCCGGGCGTCGAAGCGGCTCTCCGGTTCGAGCTCGCCCAGCTGGTCCAGGCTTGACGTCGTGAGGACGCTGAGCGGGAAGAGGTCGAAGAACGAGCCTTCGGGGACTGCGGAGGGGAGCCCCCGTTCGTTGAAGAACGCCGCGCCGAGCCGCGCTTCGACGACCTCGTCGCGGTGTCCCTCGGGATCGTAGTTCTCCTCGTCCGGGTGGTACTGATCGATCGTGTAGCCGTTCTGCGCGGCGCGCGCCAGTTCGACGTCGCGGCCGAAGAAGCGCGAAAGAACGTCGTCGACGTCCGCTGCGTCGGTCAGCACCGAGCTGCCATCGGCAAGTTCGATCCGGGCAGGTGGAAGCTCGTCGCCTTGTCGCGGCGGTTCGACGAATGCGGCCCGGCAAGCGAGCAGGTCGGGCCACCGCTTCGGGTGCTTCGCGCTCGCGACCTTGCCCGTTTCGGTGTCTCGGATCGCGTAGGCGCGGTCGCCCACGATCCCGCCCTCATTCAGGTCGGCGGCGTCGAGCTCCTCGCCCAGCATCGACTTGACGGGGAATCGCCACAGCGCCTCGATCGTGCCAACAGGCTCGCTCGAGTTCATGCTTCCCTCCTCGAATTGGTCAGCCTCGCCGCTTTGTCACCGAGCTGCTCGGGCCTGAGTCCGTGGGTGGGCTCGGCGTCAGCCTAAGGGGCGGGCTGCCCCGCGGTCAATGGTCAAAGACCTCATGGGACGCGTTTCGAACTGACGCCGGTTAAAGCGCGGCGGTGGTAGCTTCACCGGCATTAGGCGCGGGTGGGGGTTCTTTGGTGTAGCGGTGGTCGCGAGCCTGCTTGCGACGCCTGCCGCGCACGCGGCGGGTCAGGTCCGAGCGGGTGCCGCCGTCGTCGATGGCACCTACCGCGTCGGCAACTCGGCGGGCCAGTACGCGTCGACGCGCGACCAGGGCTACGGCCCTGTGGACCCGCACGCGCAGCAGGTCAAGAACCAGGCCTCCTACGGGGTGCAGTCGCGCGAGTCGGTGCGCGCGCTCGTCGTGCGCGGCGCCGACGGCCGCTATGTCGCGATGGTCAGCGACGACCACTACATCCCGCAGGACGCGCTCTGGCGCCGCACGGCGCAGCTGCTCGCCGCCGACACCCACGGCCTGATCAACGAGAGGAACCTGACGATGGCCGTGACTCACAACCACTCGTCGCCGTCGTACTCGTCGTTCGATTGGGGCGTCTGGACGTTCCAGGACGTCTTCGACTTCCGCTTCTTCGACTACTACGCGCATCAGAACGCCGCCGCCGTCGAGAGGGCGCTTGTGCACATGCACAACGTCCGTGTCAGCGCAACAGTCAGCCACTTCGACGCGTTCCAGAAGAACCCGATGGGGCCGAACTGGGCCGACGACGGCAGCCCCGCCGGATTTCCCCGGCCATACACCGACCACGATCTCTCGGTCGTCTACTTCGACAACGTCGACAGCCCGGGTCACCCGAAGGCGCTCGCGACGCTGGTAAACATCGGCCAGCACCCCGAGATGCTCATGGGCTACGACCTGATCTCGGGCGAGTGGCCCGCGACCACGGAGCGATTCGTCGACCGCACCGCGGGCGGGGTCACGATCGTCACCCAGAACGCCACCGGGACGAGCGAGGTGGAGGAGGACCGCTGGCACCCGATTCACGACCGCGAGCTGTTCGACCACGCGCAGTACAACCAGATGGAGTGGGGTGCTCGCCAACTGGCCGACGCGGTCGTTGCCGACGTGCGCGACATCCGGAGGCAGCGGGCGAATCCCGACACCAGCCCGACGCCCTACGGCGGGAGCTCCTACCACGATCGCTTCGTCCCCTGGATGTCGCGTTTCCCAGTTGCGATGGACGACCGCTGGTTCCCCGGTCCGGTCTCGCATCCCTACCCGGGTGTTTCCTCCTGTCGCACCGATCCGGCATTCCAGGGCGACCCGCGGCTGCCGGTCGTGGGCCTGCCTGACTGCCAGGACATGCCGTGGGGCACGTCGCTGTCGCCGGTCACCACACTCGGCGGGAATTCCCCCGGCATCTCTACGGACACCTTCGAGGCGCTGGGTATTCCGATCCCGGAGAACTACTCGGCGCCTTCGACGGTGGGGCTCGAGGACACGGTCGGCGTGCACATGCAGGCCATCCGCCTCGGCGGCATCCTCCTCACCGTCTGCTCGTGCGAGCAGTGGGTCGAGCAGTCGTACAACATCAAGACCCGCACGGACCGGGTCTCGGGCAACGAGTACCTCGGCTACGACGCGACGTCTCCCAAGGCCGATCCGAGCGAGAAGTGCGTGCGGAACGGCGACGGCACGTACAAGAGCGACGGCGGGGGCACGGGCACGTGGACCTGCTCGCTGGCGGACCTGCCCGCGCCGCCAACCACGCGCAAGTTCCCAGACCGGCTCATCGAGCACATGCGTGCGCAGGTGCTGAACGACGCGACCGGCTGGGACGATCCAACCTGCAAACAGCTCGGCTGTGGCGCGCAGGCAGAGTCCGAGCCGACCGACCTGACGAAGGTCTTCGGCAACTACACGCACGACGACACGACGATGCGCGGTGGCCACGCGCTGGGCCCGGCGGCGAGCAAGTACGGCTACAAGCTGACGGTAACGATCGCGATGGCCAACGATTACAACGGCTATATCGCGTCTTACCGCGAGTTCATGGACCGTGACCACTACCGCAAGGCGCTCACGGGATGGGGCCCCCACTCGAGTGACTACTACGCCACGCGGCTCTCGCAGATGGGCCACGCGCTGCAGGGCGATTCGGCGGCGCGGCAGGCAATCGACGGCCAGACCAAGGCGCGGAAGGCCAATCCCGCGTGGGCGCCGATGGTCGCCAAGGAGGTCGCGGACCAGAGACACGAGGAGGCGAAGGTGCGGGCGGTCGGCGCAACCGCATCGGCAGGGGTCAAGGCCTACGCGCTCACGCTCCCCAACGACGGGGGCACAGACGCCGAGCTGGTGCAGCCCAAGACGATCCAGCGCTTCGATGCTGCGACCTTCACCTGGGACGGCGGCAACAACTACACAGACAACCCGGTCGTCACGGTCGAGCGCGAGGTCGGCGGCCGTTGGCTCACATTCGCGGACCAGAGCGGCGAGGTGCCGGTCACTCTCCAGTACCCAGCGTCATCGCAGGGCGGCTACGACCCCACCGCGATCGCCAACGGGTTGATCGGCTACCGCGGCGGGGGTCAGGTCTGGAGGTGGACGGCGACGTTCGAGGCCTTCGTTTCGCGCTTCCCGCTTGTCGACCCCCAGGGCCATTCGTACACGGCCACGCCCGCGGGCACCTACCGCTTCGTCGTCCACGGCGTGTGGCGCAAGAGCAACGCTGACACGCGCTACACCCGCTTCTCGGATCCGTTCGATGTGAAGCCATGGAGCGGGATCGCGGTCGACGACGCGCGCCTCGACAGCGCAAGGCACGTCACGTTCGTCGCGGGCCCGTCGCACGACATCAAGGAGCAGACGGTCCGTCGCACCGCGCGTCCGCCGTTCCAACCGGGCGACGCGCCGGTCAGCTTCAGGATCGGCCCGGTCGACTTCCCGGACACGGTCGCGGACCAGAAGGCGACAGGAGCGCACTTCCTCGACAGCCTGCGCGGCTACTCGGGCACCGGCATCGACAACGTCGAGCACTACTGCCTGGACTGCACCTTCCGGCCGTGGCTCGACTCGACCGACAGCCTGACGGCCAAGCTCGTAATCAAGTCCTTGCTCGGCAAGACAACCACCGAACGCCTCGTGCCGGACGCCAGCGGACGCTTCCGCTCACGCTCGATTCTGGGGCCCGGAGACACGGCGACGATCACCATCGACGACGCGTGGGGCGACACGACGGCGTCGCCGCGGGTGGTTCGCTGAGTCGACTGACCCGCAGCGTGCGGGCGCGAGCGGAGGCGATCAGCACACGGAAGTCGTCGGTCTCGGCGGCAAGCGGGCCGTAAGAGCTTTCGAGCAGGTCGCGTATGAGCACGGCGGCGTGTGAGATGGCGACGGGCTCGAGGGCCTTCGGGTGGAACGGCTCGCCTGGGTCGAGTTCGCTCATCGCGCCGAGCAGCCCTATGTGCTTGACGATCCCTCGACCTCGCGGCTCGACGAAGAGTGCGATGGCGTGGCGTGGTCCGTGCGGGTGCTCGAAGTCGGCGAAGAGCGCGTACTCGCTGTCGAGCCCGCTCGCTCGAGTGCGCCACGCACCCAGCGCGCTTGCCTTGCATACGTCGGCGAACTGCTGGGGCAAGCCGATGGCCTGTTCGGTGAGGCGCGTTACGGCCTCGGCGCTTCGCTTCGCCGCCTCGCCCGCACCGAGGTGCGCCAAGCCGCGCAGGATCGCGTGCGACAGCGAGTCGGCTTCGCGCTCGAGCTCGGCGACAACGCTGCCACCGACGACATCGCCCACCGGCACGCCGCCGGTCGTGCGGACGTCCCTGATCCGCAGGTAGTACTGCGCAACCACCATCTCGAGCTGAAGGGAGTCACGCAGCGTGCGGCAGTCCTCGCGGAAGTAGATAGCGACGTCGCGCGCGGATGCGATTCGGTCGCCGGGACCGCTCGCACTCCAGCGCGTGGGACTCGCCTTTTCGATCGGTGCGCACCGATCCGGGTTTCGCGGCCGCCGTTGCTCGCTCACACGACTCTAAGAGCAGGAGATCGAGAGTTCGCCCCCGCTAGGCACGCGATCCCTTGAGTCGAATGACCTGATCGGACGTCTTTCGAACTCGCGCGTCCGTATGAAGATCAAGCAGCTTTGCTGCTCGCCAGGCCTCTCGCGCGACGCGCGAGGATGAGCGCGCCTCCCACGACCGTCAAGTGGAGCGCGGCGACGATGGCGGCGATCACAGTCAGGTTGGTGCGCGACTCGTCGATCTGGTGGAAGACCTCGCGGACGTCAAAGACGGCGGCGACGAGCGCGAAGCCGGCGAGCGCCAGAGGGATCGCAAAGCTTCTGCCGAGCCACAGAGCTGCCGCGAAGAGCAACGAGATCCCTACCGCCGCGACCACCAGGCCCGTCGACTCGATGTCGATTCCGAAGACGCGCTCGCTGTTCTTCTCGTTCGCTAGTTGCGCCGGGCTCTCGGCACCGCCCGTTCCGTGTCCAGGCTCGTGCCCGGTCTCTCGATGGCCCGGCTTGCCCTCGCCCGTCGCCTCACCCCCGGGCTTCGTTGGGGCGGTCTTTGTGCCGGGCTTCTCGCCGCGCCGATGCTCCTTGCTTGTCTCGCTTCCCGCTTCTCCGGGATGCACGTCCGCCGCGAACAGAAATCTGCCTCCGAGCGCGGCATGGGGCTCGCCGGTGCGCTCGTGATGCTTGGAGTTGCGTTCGATCGCAACGCCGATCGCGAACAGACTGGCGGACGCGATCAGCACGATGGTGACGAGGAGACGGAGCCGTCGAGTGCTCATCGGACCATTATCCGGGCGCGAGACGACAGACCCGGATGCAGGCCCGACGCGCAAGACTCCAGGGGTGGCAGAGCGCGCTCGCCTCGTTGGGATCAACCACATCGCCCTGGAGGTTGGCGACCTGGATGACGCCCTCGCCTTCTACGGCTCGGTCTTCGAGCTCACACTGCGCGGCCGAGTGCCGAGGATGGCGTTCGTCGACCTGGGCGACCAGTTCATCGCTCTGTCCGAGGGCCGAACACAGCCGCGCGACGGAGGGCGCCACTTCGGCCTGGTCGTCGACGATCGCGAGCGCGTCCGGGTTGCCCTCGAGGCCGCCGGGGAGGAGCAAATACCCGGCCGCGGCCTCGACTTCCGCGACCCGTGGGGCAACCACGTGCAGGTCGTGGAGTACGGCGACATCCAGTTCACGAAGGACGAGGCTGTGCTGCGCGGGATGGGGTTGGACCGACTCGCGAAGTCGAAGGCTGCGCTGCGCGAGCTCGAGGAGAAGGGGCTGCGCTAGCGGGGGCTGTCGCGCGGCGCCGACGGAAAGAAACCCTCCACTGCGGCTTTCCGTAGGAATGGACCTGATAGGACGTCTCTCTGAACCGGCGGGTCCGAGTTCTCGTGCATGAGCTGCATTCAGAGCTAGCGCGACATCGTCCTGATGCTGCCCACCGCTTTCCACCCTTGCATCAGGAGCAGCTGACAATTGAGCGCGCACCGCCGAGAGGGCGCCCGGTTTCCCGGACGCCCTCTCGGCCTGCTCTGCGAGGTGGTCGCGCTAGCTGTTCATGAAGCGCCGGCACGCGTTGTAGACCGCGTGACCGTACTTCTTGATGATCGTGCTGACGATCGGCGGCCCGCCCGCCCGGTATTTGACCGACCCTCGCGTAACCCAGACCCAGAGCGTCTCTGGCCCTGCCCACGCGATGAGCGCGGCGGCCGATCCGAGGGGCACGCCGACCCCCGTAATGCAGCCGAGGTAGCTCCCAAACCAGTGGTCGAGGATCACGGTGCCTGTCGCGCCGCTGGGGACGTCGGTCACCTGCTTCACCTGCGTGCCGTCGATGACGAAGCGGGTGGCCAGCGGCTCGCCGTTGAGGGTTGCGCGCGGCGGCCTGATTTCGCCGACAAGCTGTCCGTCGCGGGTGATATCGACGCCGCCGAGCGCATTGATCGTGAGATCGCCTTGAGACGCTACGTCGACCACGAACTCGCGCGCGACCTGCGGGTCATTGCTGACACGTAGGATCTGCGTCTCCCCCGCGCTCGTGGGCTGGACGACTGTCGCTGACGGGCCGTCCTGGTACGCGACGGTGTTGTTGTCGAGGCGTCGCGCGGTCTGGCCCGAGGCGTCAGGCACCGATACCTCGGTATTGCCTGCGCGTATGGGATCGCTTCCATCCCGCGGCACATCGACAGCCGCGTTAGCTAGCGCCGAGTTCCCGTCTGAGTGCGCTGCTGGCACGTCCCCCTGTGCGTAGCCGGCGTCCGTGAGAGAACTGGCGATGGCGTTCGCCGTCAGCGGCGCGCTGTTGCTGTCAGGCGTTTGTGCGCTAGCCGCCGCGGCGCCGGGCCCGCCGGCGAAACACCCGACGAGGATCGCCGTCAACGCCCCGGCGAGGAGATGGGTCGCAAGCCGCGATCCGCGGAATTGCGTTGCTGTTAGGACGTCACGGGAGAGTTGGGTACGCCGCCCGATCATTGAGGACCTCCAATCCGATTGACTGAGACGGCCGAAGCCTCGCGCCGCAACGCGCGCAATAAAAGGGGCCCTAGGTGTCGTGTTTCACCACCCCTGGGAAACCTGAACTTCGGTTCGATCGACCAGACCGCACGAGAAAGCTTGCGGAACTGCCGGGGTTGACATAACTTGGGCCAAGAGCGGATGGCGCAGCTCTTCAAGCCCTTCCCACGACCGGTCCGAGGCAGCGAGCTGCGGGCGGTCCTGGGCGCTGAGAAAACGGGTGGTCCGTTCGTCGTCTACCGCGACGAGGACGAGGAACTCCGAATCGTGTCGCTCGCGAACGGTCGACCCCGCCGCACCATCGGTCGTGGCTACTCGAACGACGTCCCGTTGCCCTGGGACTCCCAGGTCTCGAGAGTCCACGCCGAGCTCGAACGCCTCGGCGAGTGCTGGGCGTTGATCGACGACGGCCTGTCGACGAACGGGACGTTCGTAAACGGCGCTCGGATCCACGCGCGCCGACGGCTGGCCGATGGCGATTCCGTGCGCGTGGGATCCAGCGTACTGCTCTTTAGAGAGCCGGCTGCACCCGGATCGGTCGGTCGTCCCGACACCGAGCGGTTCGTGTCGTCCGTCGCCCCCGTCCAGGTGAGCTCATCGCAGAGGCGCGTGCTACTCGCCCTTTGCCGGCCGTTCAAGCACGCGGACGGGTTTCCGAGCCCCGCCACGAACCAGCAGATCGCCTCCGAGCTCTTCCTCAGTGTCGATCGGGTGAAGTCTCATCTGCGAATCCTGTTCGAGAAATTCGGCCTCGCCGATTTGCCACAGAACAGGAAGCGGCTGGAGCTCGTCGAGCGCGCGCTCGCGTCGGGCCTGATCAGCCCGCGCGACCTCTAGAGCGCTGACTTGGGATGCTCGAACTCCGCGCCCGACGGCAAGCGGGGCGACGCCGAGTCCGCCTACAAAGTTCGAAAGAAACCGAATGCTTGCTTGCGGAATGGGGGGAGCAGGATTCGAACCTGCGTAGGCATAGCCACGCGGTTTACAGCCGCGTTCCTTTAACCACTCGGACA
>Ga0209577_10004541_pt1 | contig 13046 bp, 9 predicted proteins | sample GraSoiAngelo_109_FD_185874 | JGI IMG/M metagenome (GOLD analysis project Ga0209577, IMG submission 185874) | Grasslands soil microbial communities from the Angelo Coastal Reserve, California, USA - 14_0903_12_20cm (SPAdes) (version 2) | ecosystem: Environmental > Terrestrial > Soil > Grasslands ... | reverse complement strand
GTTGCTATTCTCTCCCCCACGTTCCACGTCGTACCCTCCACACCCGGGCTAATGTCCAATTCCTGTTCACTCTTCCCGAAGAGGGCGCAGAGTTTCCGTCGAAAGTAGGGATTGGGCCTGGTGATACCGCGTTCCCAACGGCTGATATTGACATATGTCGTGCCGATGAGATCAGCAACTTCTTGCTGCGACCACTTGCGTATAGTGCGTGCCTCGGCTAGTCGCCACCGGGGTTGAGGTGTGGTCTTTGGTATTTGCATCCTCATTCCTTCTAGCCGCGCTAAAAAAATGATAAAGATGTTAAATTAAATGATAACATAAGTTCTTCTGTATGTATAGACTTTACGGGCATAATTAGGTTGTAACCAATCCTGTGCGACGAGTCCCCCTTGTCGACAAGACGATGTAAAAAAATAAACGCCGCTTAAGAGCGCATCGGGGCATAGTGATAAGGAGTACTGACATGCAAGTAGTAGCTTATTGTGAAGAGAAAGCTACTCGCAACAACGTAGAACAAATCACTGAAGGAATCAGGCATTTTTCTTTGCAAGATGCGCTGCCAACTGGCTACAAACTGGCTCTGAACATGGAGCTTGGCACCCTCTCATACCTCTCCATGGGAAACGATGGACCACAATTGGTTGCCCAGCAGCAGTTTACCGCCAGCGAAATGAGCATCCTGCTTCCCCTCCTGGACTCGTACCCCTATTATTGCCCCTATGAGGTGCTGTACGCGAGTTTCTACAATGGCAGCGTGAACGAGATCGTTGTTGCCCGCTGTCGCCAGCGTCTCCAAATGGCACAGGATATCGGCACGTGGGACCAGGAGATGAGACCTGTACGCAATGTACTGTCACGCACGCGCCTCAAGTTGCGAACCTTTGGATTGACCGTCTCATCTATCTTGGAGACAGGATGTATTCTACGCGGAACGCCCACAACACCGTCAGTTCAAAGCACACGACAAGCCACAATACACGGGAAATCTTGAATTATTCGTTCCTTTCGTAATGGAACTGGCTGTAGGTAGCAAAGCCTCCTACAGCCAGTTCCATCTATAACTGTTCCTTCTCCTCTTGTTTGTGATTGGAGAAATCAGAAGAAGACGCGAGAGGCGCCGGCAGCGGCCTCGCAAAATAGAATGCAGTATTATCAAATCCTCCATCAGTGCCTGGATCCGCAACGCCGATCATTTGCCACCCGGCCTTGCCAAGTTGAGCTAAAGCCATCCCCAGCCGCCTGTGCTCATGTTCCAGGTGATTTCCATCTGCCTGGTAATAGACCAGAATCCATTCCCCTCGGCGGATGCCGCCTGCATGGTCCTCTGCCAGGCAACAGTATTCCCATTGTTGAGGCACGACGATTTCACGCTTGAAGAGCCATGTCGATACATGAACGCTCACCAGTTCCCACCCCTCATTGCCCAGTTGGTTTCTCACTTGCCGGGCTGGAGGTGCCACCTTTGGATCAATAACTTCTCGCCCGTCAACGTGTGTAACATTGCCGGTTCCTGGATCAAAACCAATCTCAAGGTATGCCCATCGTGCCATAATGTCGCTCCTGCTGCTCGTCTCTTTAGCTTAGCTTGCTCGGGAGACTTTCTCTCCTAACCCAATAAACGTGCACAATAGTGGCATTATGTGTTTTTAGAGTGGCAGGCGCAGTTTCCCCATGACTCATTTACCGTCAATAGTAGACTTCATTATCGGCCTGCGACAGGTATTGCGAATGTTGAACTGGAGTTTTGCCGAGGTATTCATGAACAATAGAAAGAATATCCTGCGTCCTGAATGGCTTGGTCACATAATTTCTGGCCCCGGACAACCGCCCCTTGAGGCGATCAAGGACGCCACTGTGACCGGAAAGCATGACAATCACTGTGTTATTGTACTGTGGATGCGATCTCAGGTATTGCGCGAATTGGTAACCATCCATCCTCGGCAGTGAGATATCAAGAAAGACCAGGTCAGGGGCGACATGTTTCTTTTCTGTCAGCGCACGTACAGCTTCTATTCCATTAGAGTAACTCACGTATTCGATTCCTTCACGTCTCAGACTTACTTCAACGATTTTGCGCACAGTAACTGAATCATCGATGATCATTACCAGTTTACTCATACTTGTCGCTCCTTTCCATCTTGATATCTTTCTCTTTATTATCTAAACGATGAAAATAATTGAAAATCGCGTAATGTGAATGCCGGCATGACGGCTGATTTCGGCACAATCGAGAGGTGGATGTGCAGCTATCCGTCCGTCATGCTGGTGTTGTGTATCGCTCTTCATTCTTTCCTGGTCTCACGTTGAGATATAACCGGGTCAGAATGCGCTCACCAGGCGATCCACTGTTTATAGTATATTGTTGAGTGCTGCCTATCACCTCCTTTCTAGCTCCCTTCAACAACCCCTTTCCTAACTCAAAAAATCATGTAGCATGCGGGTACGACTGGGTTGAACCAGTTTGCGTAATGCCTTATTCTCCACCTGGCGAATCGTCTCATGAGTTACTCCCAGCTTCTTCCCCACCTCTTTTAAGGAATGTTCCGGGATCCCCTCGAGGCCGTAGCGCAGGCGCAGGATCTTGCGTTCGTCGGGTGTAAGATTTTTCAGCAGATCCTGGATGTGCGTCTCAAGCATCTGCGAGATAACGACCTGCTCCGGTGAGTACGCGACATCATCCTCCAGCGTATCGCTGAAGGACGGTTCATCCTCAGTGCTGCCGTTCGGCGCGTCCAGGCTGATAGTGTCCTCGCTGGCTACCAATAGCGCGATCACCTGCTGCACGTTCATCTCCATCTCCTGGGCGATATCTTCCACTGTCGGTTCTCGTTCCATCTCTTGCTGTAGTCGCTGTCTGACTTGCATCAGGCGTTTCATCTCTTCCTTCTTGTACAAGGGCACTCGGATGGTACGAGACTGCCTGGCCAACGCGTGCGACATCGCACGGCGAATCCACCATGTCGCGTAAGTACTGAACTTGTAGCCCATTCTGTAATCGAATTTATCTACGGCATGGATAAGCCCGATATTCCCCTCCTGTACCAGGTCCATCAGATCCATACCCAGACCGATATACTTTCGAGCGATGCTGACGACCAGTCGCAGGTTGGCCTCGATCAACTGGCACTTGGCATTCTCTCCATCTTCGATAACGTAGCGGTTCGGCTTCGGTTTTCTTTGTTCCAGCTGGCCTCGCTCTATACGCTGGGCCAGCCCGACAACCTCCTCTGCAGAGAGTTGCTGGACACGCCCTATCTCGTGCTTGTAGAGATACTTGCTATCCCGCAAGCAATGTAGTTCCTGATCCTGTCGTAAGGTTGTATTGGCATCAGGTATACCGATCTTCAATTGATAGCCTTCCTCTGAAATCGGGTTCAGGAGGGGCGCTATACGTTGCTTATATTGGTCGCCCGGCTGTCTTCCTTCGGGAAGACGTGTGGCTACTGCGCTGGAAGTTCCATAACGTTGATCGTTCATGCAATAATCCCCTTCAACTGATCACACCGTTGTAGGTGCGACATGTACTACAATCACACTGATGTTATCCAGTCCTCCGCCTTTTAAGGCTGCTCGGACTAAAGCTTTACATGCCTGTGATGGGTTATTTCCCATCTCTTTCAAAGTCTTTTCAATCTCTGGATCCCGCACCATCTCCCACAGTCCGTCTGAACAGAGCAACAAACAGTCGTTTGCTCGTAAGGGAACAGAAAACCGGTCTACCTTCACACGTGACTCCGCTCCCAATCCTCGATAAACCTGGTTGCGATCTGGATGGGTGTAAATTTCGTCACGCGCTATCTGACCTGCTGCTACTAGACGGGCGACATGCGAATGGTCATGTGTCACTTGTGTCAACCCCTCGCACTCGCGATAGTGATAGGTGCGGCTGTCACCGACATTCACCACGAAAGCGGTTTTGTCCATCACGAGCGCAGCGGTAATCGTTGCTCCCATCTCGGCATTTACCTCCTGGCTGCGCTGTAGCACCCCCAGGTTTGCCTGTTTTACACTTTCCACCAGCACATCGATGAGGATATCGTCAGTCATCTCTTCACTGCCTACAATGTTCGGTAACAACGACTGCAAAACGGTTTGAACCGCCAGGTAACTGGCATCCTGTCCATGCGCATAGCCGCCCATCCCATCCGCTACCACAAATAGACCAAAGGGGAGCAGCTCGCCATTATAAATACAGGTACCCTCAAACGCGACAAGACTATCTTCGTTGGGCTTATGCCTGCGCGTGATACCGGCATCCCAGCCCACTCCCACATTTAAATGGAGCGAGAGTTGCCGTTGCCAGGGGTGGGGAGGTGCCTGTTGTTCTTTCTCTAAAGAATTGGTTAGCACCAGGGGCGGCTTCTGGCGCGCGGGCAATGGTAATGGCGACCATGGCAAAGCCTCCTCTTCCTCGCTAATGTCGTTGTGAGCTTCCTGCAAATCAGCCTCAAACTCTTTACGCTCGTGCTGCCCCTGCCTCCAAAGCCGGATAATGACGATGCACGCTCCTAGAAATAGTCCCCACGCAATCAACCATGTAAGAGACTGGAGGGCTAACAATGCGACGGGAAGCATAATCACAGGTCCACGCAGCGCCCATAGTTTGGCAAGCTGCGGTATCACCGTGAAGAGTAATATCCATGCTCGCGGAGGAAAACCTCCGGGAATCAAGTAAATACCTGCACCGGCAATTGCCAGTAGCCCCCAGGAAACGCGCCTCAACCATAGGTGAAGATCGTAGGCAAGTTTTAACTGTTCCAAAATAATCTTTCCCCCTGATACACCCTCTATCGCGCGACCATCTCCGTAAACATGTGAATTCTCGCTACAACACCCTTCTGGACGACCACGCGCAGTCCACCGAATCCTGCGGTCAGCGATGTATCGTTTGCCGTTACCATCCAGGTAGAAGGCTCAGCCTGATCTGTCAGCCACGCTTTGGCCATAAGCATCGATCCTACAACGCGAAAACGCAGCGTGTACTCTTTGTTGCTCTGCGTTGGAAACACAACCACGTTCAGCCGCGTTAAATTACCGGCCACTTTCTTGAGCAAGATCAATTGCGTGCCATCGAGATAAGCTTTATACCAGTTATTCGTATCCATCCAGCGCAGTACCGACCCGATGTTGGAACTGCCATTACCAAAAAAAGTCAAGGAACCACTAAAGGTGACATCAGCATCAGTGGTACGCGGACCCAGCGTGGCATCAAAAACGCCCTGCACGTTACCGACGAAGCCCGTTTGCCCATCAATGGCAAAGCTCTGTGAACTATTGGCATTACCACCCCACGTCTGACCATCGGAGGCTGTGCCCCATAAACGCTGATTGTTGCGCTGAAACGTATCCTGTGCTAACACAGACGCTGTCATAGCTGTAGCTGACGGCATGGAACCGGTCTTTGGAGCATTCATAGCCGGTTGCGTTGTCACTGCTGTGTTCGTGTTCAGCCTGTTGCCAGGCGTTGCCGGTATCATCAGCGCTGCCTGTATCGATGGTGAGAAAAAAGCGGATATCGTACTTACCAGTACCATCAGACCGACGAGGACACACCCGACAGTCAGTAATCTATGGATGCTTGTCATACTACAAATACCCCTCCTAAAATGACTCTCCTACAAATATTCTCTAAATATTGGCGTTATTCTTTGCTTTCAGATGGGAGGCTGATCTGCTGCGTAATATGGATCAATTGCTATTTGATCGTTTCAGTATAAATGCCGTAGACAATCTCATTAGCTTGATCTTCTCCCACCTCTAAAGCGAGCTTATCTTGACAGATCCCAACGCGGTCCATCCGCTTATGGATAAATCGGTGCCGGGCTGTTCCCAGTGCAAAACCATGCATGCCGCGTTGCATAGCTACAAGTTCTAATTCAATCTGTCGGCGCAAGCGCGCAACTTCACTCTCACACATAGTTGTAATACCTTCTCGCATTGGCTATGCACTACGAAGAACTTCATTAACCTCTGGAAGTATAAGATAGAGATCTTTATGAAGACTCCTCACTACCTCCATCTCACATGAAATACATCTGGAAATGTCCCTTATACCGAAAAGCGCTACAAGGGAGAGATTTAGATACACAGTCTATTTATTTGAAGAAATACATAGAGTTCCACAAATCGTCATTTTTCGTACAACCTTTGCCCTGGAAGTTTTTAGGACAGGAGCGCGTGACTTGTCTTTTCTTAGAAAAAAAAGTCTTTGTCTTATACCAGTCTTCTAATATTTAGCGTTTTCTTTTATTGTTGACGTGTGCCGTATAATAGTAATGTTGTTGCCTGTTTACTACTTTCTGCATGCGTATACTGCTTCTCTTCTCGCATTACGCTTGAAGCAGCTAAACTAGAGGAATGGAAGATGAACGGCAAGACCACGTACCATCAGCAGGTCAGTTACTGTGGCAAACAACGCTGCCGTAAGTGTCGTGAAGGTATTGGGCACGGGCCTTATTGGTACGCCTACAGCACTGAGAATGGACGTACCACTCGCACCTACATCGGGAAGAACCTTCCGCCTGGCTTGCAGGTTTTGCTTGAATCTCCATCGCCCCCTGATAACCTCGAACCAGTTGCTTTGCGCGTACGTACGCTGGGACAATTCCAGTTGGAGCGCCAAAGCAACCAGGAATGGCAAACTGTCACAGATGCCGTATGGCAACACCAGCGTGTCCGTGCTTTGCTGGCCTGCCTCCTGAGTAACCCCGGACGCAAACTCGGTCGAGAACAGGTTATGGATGCGTTGTGGCCCGATGCGGATATTGAGACAGCCTCGAGTCGGTTAGATCGCACCGTCTACAGCCTCCGCCAGTTACTCGAGCCAGCGCTTAGCCGCCCTGCTTCCTCGCATCTCTTGCGCATGGAACGTGAGGGTCTTTTACTGGCCGAACAGTCACAGATCTGGGTCGATGCCGATGCATTCGAAGCCTTGCTTAACCAGGCACGTACGACAGGTGATCCCGGCAGCAGGGAGAAATTGCTCGAGGAGGCATCAGTTCTCTATGGCGGAGACTTTCTGCCGGAAGAGCGCTCTGCAGATTGGATTATCGCGCGTCGCGAATCGCTCCAACGAAACTGGATGGGGCTGCTGCTCGAATTGGCGGATCTGCGCATTGCACGCGATGCCCTCTCTACCGCGATTGATCCGCTCGATCGGTTGCTTGCCGCTGACCCGGCCAACGAGGCGGCGGTGCAACGACTCATCATCTCGCTGGCACAACTGGATCGGCGTGGCGAGGCCTTGCGTGCTTATCACCGCTTTACCACCGCGCTCCAGCGGGATTACAATATCGCTCCTCTACCGGAGACCCGCTCTCTGTACGAGGCGGTGCAGCAAGGCGATAGCCACGCTGCCATAGCACTCACTTCACAATCCCTATCACCCGCGGAGGCTGCCTCACTGGTAGACCACGAAACCTCTCCTGCTTACAGGCAAGGCTATAAGGTACAGATTGGCCGTAGCCACCAGACGCCATTAATTGGTCGAGATCAGGAACTTGAGATCATGAACCAGCTGCTGCTGGCAAGTGAACAGGGCACGCGCACCCGCAAGAAAGCCGCCTCTCTTCCCCTGGATACCCAGCGTCGTCCACAATGTATACTACTCGTTGGTGAGGCTGGCATTGGTAAGACACGCTTGGCCGAAGAGTTGAGCCAGGGAGCGTTGAAGCGTGGTTGGGCTGTAGCCTGGAGTAGGATCTACGCGCAGGAGAGCAGCGTCCCCTATCGACAATGGACGGAAGTGTTACGCAGTGCTATGGCGCACGGCCTCTGGCAGCGGCAGGAGATCAGTAAGCACCCTCTTACCTATCAACCTTTAAGTACCTTACTGCCAGAACTGCACGATCTTTTTCCCGCGGTGGTCTATCCTACCCCTCTGTCACCAGAACAGGAGCAACTGCGCCTGTGGGAGGCCACGCTTGAACTGCTCAATACCATCAGTGAACGCACACCTCTGCTCCTCGTGCTGGATGACTTCCACTGGGCCGATGCCAGTAGCAGCGAGCTCTTTGCCTACCTCGTGCGCCGCCTGCACGGACGTCCCGTTATCCTTGTAGGGACCTATCGTGACAATGAACTACCTGCTAGTAATCCCTTGCGTCCGCTCCTCACAGATCTGCAGCGCGAGCAGGTCATATTGAGTATCCCCATTCAGCCGCTTACCGACGAGCAGATAGCCTCGCTGCTGTCCCACCTGCCAGGGACGATGGTGCAGTACATCCAGACCAGGGCAGCGGGTAACCCCTTCTTCGCGGAAGAGCTTGCGCGCACTGTCGAGACGCAAATCACACCCTCCACCTCGCATATAGCAGACGCGCACAGCGCTCGATCTATAGCGCCCAATCAAACCAGCGACATAGTCGATACCCAGCTTACCCTGCCGGACACCATCGCCGCCGTTCTTGAACTGCGCATGAGCCGTCTGACCTCTGCCTGTCAACGGCTCCTTGGCAACGCTGCCGTATTGGGCGGTTCCTTCACCTTCAACATCATCCAGCAGATGGAGGTAGGTGTCAACGCCAATGCCAACGAAGACACCATCCTTGACCTGCTCGAAGAGGCCATCCAGGCCGGTGTTATCACCGAAGAAGGTACCGGCACTCGTATCAACTACCAGTTCTGGCACCCCCTGCTCGTCAGCCACCTCTACGACCAGCTCTCAGCCGCCCGGCGTGCGCGCCTCCACCGCCGTGCCGCCCAGGTCCTGCAGGAAGTTTATCGGGGGCACGAAGAGGAAGGAGCCGCCATGATCGTCAATCACCTCGTCGCGGGCGGCGCCGAACCCCTCCAGGTTGTCCATTACGCCGCATTAGCGGGTGACCGCTCCTACAACCTCTCCGCCTATCCCGAAGCCGAAGGCCTCTACCGTATCGCCGTTGCCCAGCTCGACGAACACATAGGACCATCACTCAGCAACGCCACCCAGGACGAAAGATCACAGCTGGCCTACTTGCTGGAAAGACTGGGCGAATGCACCCGCGTCCAGGGCAACTACGAAGAAGCGCGGCACCTCTATCAGCGTGTTCTCGCAGTCAGGAGTTGCCAGCGATCTTCTACCACACCAAACGAATACCAGTACGAAGCTCAGATTGATGCCCTCCTCTGGCGCGAAATTGCCCTGACATGGTACGACGTCGGGGATAGTCTGCATGCTCAAGAGTGTTGTGAACGCGGGGAGCAAGTCTTGCGTGAAGCAGAAGTGGTGGGAGGAGCAGCGTGGGCTACTCTTCGTTTTCAGGAGAGCTATCACTACTGGCAAGATGGCAATTATGATGAGGCTCATAAGATGGCAAGCGAGGCGCTAAGTCTGTTTGAGGAGGCGCTCCAAAAACAGGAACCATCGAGAACAAATGCTTTTCAAACGACAGGTACGAAACGAACACTTGCAGGTGATCCAGTCAATTTAGGGCGTATTCAATCACTGATTGGTTTGATTGCCGATATGGTTGGAGATCATCATGAAGCTCTAACCTCCCTGCAATCAGCACTGACAGTGTTCGAACAATACAATCGTCAAAGAGAGATAGCCATTGTGTGCTGCAATTTAGGAGATGTGTATTTGAGAAAAGCCGAGCATGAGCTTGCGCATGCGGCTTTCCGTCGTTCTATGCATATTGCAGAGCGCGTCGGGGACGTGCCTCTGATGGCTGCTCTTTTGGGGAATTTGGGCGTGTTAGCTGCCCGTTCAGGTAACCTACAAGAAGCAGAAGAATGGTTAGAACGAGGTATCAAGATAGCCGAGCAGATTAAAGATCAAATCTATATCTGTATCTTGCATATTTACCTGTCTATCACGCTCCAGGATCAGGGGAAATGGGCCGAAGCAAGAAAATCTATGGCATATGCTCTCTCTATTAGCCGATCCATGAACAACACTCCTTACGTTGGCTTTGTTCTTGTTGTCATAGGGAATATGCATATGATGCAATCGTTGCTTTTGGATCATCCTCAAAAGAATTTACATCAGAAATACAACGACTCAAAACGTGAAGGCTCGGAAAAGAACGTAGATGGCCATCGCTTCCAATTACTCAGGCGTTCTCAACAATTGTTAGAGCGTGCGCTGGCTCTTGAAGAGTTAGAATCCGAGACCAGGATTGAAGGACAATTGTCCATGGTACAGCTTTTCCTTTTACAAGGCGAACTGGATAAGGCCTGGCAGCAGGCAATCAATACACTGGAAGAAACGCGTCATTCCGAGCTGATATGGCAAGCTGCACGAGCTCAAAGTCTCTTGGGAAGTATACTAGCAGCACAGGGACAAATGGAACAAGCGACACAGTATTTTGAAGAGGCGATAAATGTATTCCGTACATATGGTATGCACCTTGAGTTTGCCCGTGCCTTGCATAGTTATGGTGTTACCCTCTTAAAGCTTGGCAGTATGGAACAAAAGTATCATCAACAGGGGCTAAGTTACTTGCGTGATGCCTACAAGGTATTTGATGAGTGCGGAGCAGTGGTGGACTCGCAGTTGGTTGAACACGATATTGCCTTGCATCAAGGTCAAAGGGAAAAATAGTACAAGCAATAATAGGGGGAAAAGTGAGCCAGGAGTGAAATACCCATTCCTGGCTCACTTTTCCCTTTTTAAGTTTCAAACGGTGTAGTAATACTTTAACTGTGTCACTCGTTCCGCTTTGGTCGCTCACCCACAAAAAATTGTATGTCCGCCAATACAACTCACATGCCACGTCCCTGGTTTACGCTATAAAACATGAGCTAAATTCATAGTTTGTATGTTAATGTTTTATTAATATCTCAACCTGATGATAGAGTTTCACCCTTTCCGTACAGGAAGTACAGAAAAGAGAAACCCAGATGCCAGACACTACTCTTTTCAAGCATTCTGAGCTAGCTCCAAATCATCTGGTGAGGCCGTGGTCCCAAGAACTGAATATTCTTCTCTTCAGCATCCCATCACCGTGTTTGCCTCTATGCTTGCACCTTCTAACCAGGCCAACTCAAAGAAAATGGCATCCACAGGGAGATACGCTGTCTATCGCCGAACACGACGTCTGGGATGGCGCCGTGTTTTTTCTCGTCTAAAGAAGGAGGTGGGGCAGGGTAGGACCCACAATCTGTGACAACTTCTTAGCAAGAATAACGCACGGTAGAACAACAAACAAGACCTGGGAGGCGGTACTTCAACTTCAGTAACATCAACTGCCTCTACACCAAACACCATCACAAAAGGAGCATGCTTCATGACCATAGCACAACAAAATCACCGTCTGCTTGCCATCATCGTATTTTTTGCAGTTTTAGCAATCCTCCTTCTATCCCTTCTGTGGTTTGAGGGGAGCCAGCTTCTAAACGGATTTTGGCACTCAATCCATGGCTTTGCCGGCGGTATAGCCATTGTAGCGCGACATCCCTGAACTATTTAGTAAAGTGAAATCATACAATTTTTGTAATTTGTAGGAATTTGGTCAACGGCAGACGCAGAAATCAGTAATTGATAGAGTAGACTGCCTAACAAGATATATCAACTTGAAAGGATTTTGCATATGTCGCATATTGATTAGCAAGATAAAACACCATAGTAGGCACATGTTTGATATAGAACATATGTCCTACACGTTTAATGCGGGTACACGAGGCCACCAGGCTTACCGTACCCGCTTAACTTTTTATCTGGCAAAATTTATTGACGTATACGATATAATAAATTCAGCTTTTTGCTCGTCTGTTATCCTCAATCGACATATGTCTCTCTCGTTTTCTACTCGTAGAGAGCATAACAGAAGGATTCCGTGATGAACAGCAAGATCACTATAGGTCGCAGCCACCGCAATCTACTGGTGGGACGCTCATCCGAATTGGATATGCTGCGTCAGCTTCTCTTCGTGCCACAGCGTGGCGCAAAAGCTATGCTTATCGGCCAGAAGAATGCTTCAGCCATCCCGCTCGACACCCTGCGTAAACCTCAGTGCATGGTGCTAATGGGTGAGGCCGGTATCGGTAAAACACGACTGGCTGAAGAAACCAGCCGGGAGGCGCATGAGCGCGGTTGGGCCGTAGCCTGGAGTAGAAGCTATGCGCAGGAGAGCACGATCCCCTATCGCTTGTGGATTGAAATCTTGCGCGGCCTCATCAATAGTGACCCCTGGCAGAAGCAAGAACTAATTCGACATCCGCTCGTCTACTCGAGACTTACCGCTCTCCTGCCGGAGTTGTATGACCAGTTGCTAGGCACTACAGCAGCTCCCTCCAGGCAACACCCGGGGCAGGAGCAGCAGGGTCTGTGGGAGGCGATTCTTGAACTTTTCGAGCTGGCAATCGAACGCACTCCTATGCTTGTTGTGCTTGACGACCTGCAATGGGCCGACACCAGTAGTTGTGAATTGCTCGCCTATCTCGTGCGCAGGTTGTCTGGTTTCCCCATCGTCTTCCTTGGCACATGTCGTGAAATCGAACTGGCCCCAAAGCATCCTTTGCGTCCTCTGATAGCACACATGCAGCGCGAACATACGATCACTACATTGCAGCTTCAACCACTCACCGATGTCGCCATCAGCACCCTCATCTCTAGCGCTCAGCTACCGGAGATGGTGCAGCAGGATATACGCAAACAGGCAGCGGGCAATCCCTTTTTTGCCGAAGAACTGGCTTACACCTACAGTGCTGCGTCAACTGCTCCGCCTGCAAATCCACCCCAGGCCGTACGTAAAAAAAGTTCATCTCTGCCCCGCTCGATTGCCGCCGCCCTCGACCAGCGCATGAGCAAGTTGAGCCGTGACTGTCAACAACTGCTGGGAAACGCTGCTGTCCTCGGCGGCTCCTTTGAATTTTCACTGATCCGCTCCATGGAAATCAGCAACTCCGCCAACGATGAGGATACCGTTCTCGATCTGCTTGACGAGGCTCTCCAGGCTGGCGTTTTGACAGAAGAGGGCAGGGGTGCGCGTATCAGCTATCATTTCTGGCAGCCACTGCTGGTCAGTCACCTCTACGATGGCCTCTCCGCCACCAAACGGGCTCAGCTTCATCGACGTGCAGCCGCTATCCTCCGCCAATCCTATGCCAATCGTGAATCCGAG
>Ga0209577_10004538_pt1 | contig 13047 bp, 9 predicted proteins | sample GraSoiAngelo_109_FD_185874 | JGI IMG/M metagenome (GOLD analysis project Ga0209577, IMG submission 185874) | Grasslands soil microbial communities from the Angelo Coastal Reserve, California, USA - 14_0903_12_20cm (SPAdes) (version 2) | ecosystem: Environmental > Terrestrial > Soil > Grasslands ... | reverse complement strand
CACCGTGGCGGTTCAGGCCCGGGGTGGTGATCAGCGAGTCGATCTCGAGGAACACGACGGCTCTGAACGACCCGATCCCCTGCGCGAACCCGGTGATGAAGTTGTGGTAGGCGGCCTGCTCGGCGGGCGGGTCGCCGTTGCCGCGGACGCCGTGCACCAGCGCGTAGGTCGCCAGCAGCGGGACCGTGCCGGGCTCCTCGGAGGCGGCCCGAGTGAGGTAGCGCGATACGGCGATCCCGATGCTCGGGACGTATGGAGATCGGTAGCTGAAGAACCCGAACCGCGCCGTCCCCGGCTGCCTCGCGATGACCTGCAGGGCGGGATTGCTTCGGGCCGCCTTGGCCGCGGCGCTCTCCGGATCGACGAAGAACTGCGCCCCCGCGAGCGGGTCCCCCCCAGACGATGGCAGCGCGAGTCCCAGGGGGTTGCCGGGCTGGATCGCGGGCGGCGGGTCATCGTCGAGGATCGTCAGCACCGCCGTCGACGGCGTGCCCAGCATCCCGTTGGAGGGGCCGAACAGGGCGAGCCGAAGCGTCTTCGGAACACTGGTCACCCCGTGGTCCGCCACCGGCACGGTGAAGCTCGCGGTCGTCTGCCCTGGCGCGAAGTCCAGCTCCCCCTTTACGGAAGTGAAGTCGTCGGGTGTGGCCGTACAGGGCACCCCGCCGCAGTCGAAGGGGGCGTTCGTCGCCGGGTTGTATCCGTCGCCTGAGCTGATGTAGCGCACCTGGGCTCCGGTCGGCGACTCCGCCACATCTCGCTCGACGGTAATCACGGCCTGGACCGCGTTCTCGTGCACGACGAACGCCGGTGAGTCGAAGTGAAAGCTGGTCGGATCGATGACCGGTGCCGCCGCCGCGCTGCTTGGAAGGCCCATCGCGCCGAGCATTCCGGTCACCGCGAGGGCGCGCTTGAGTAGGCGATGTCGATGAGCGCTCACGGGCATTCCTGCGACCAACCCCCCGTTGCCTGCCAAGATCGGCCGCAGAGGTCCTGGTCCTCAGTCGAGCGCCCGTTTATGGCCACTTTGGCTAGAGGTCTCCGGCAGCAGGGATGCACCAGCGAGACCCCGCCGGGAGCGATCGCCCGGGCTATCTGACGCGGAAGTCCGCGTTCTTTACGAGCATCAACGCGTACGTGGGCCAATAGTGTCCGGCGGGCGGTGCGCCGGGAAGCTCGTACCCGGGCTGGTCCTGGCACTGGCCTCCTGATTCGCCGGGATTGGTGGTCCAGGCGAACATGTCGACGCGCGGATAGCCGGTGTGGGTGGTGGGCTTTGGGCCGAGGCCGCGTCCGACGGGGTTGCACAGCACCTCGTTCCCGATCCTCACGATGTCCTTCGGCCTGAGCGGTCCTCGGCCGCTGGTGCCGGTGTTGATCACGAAGTGCTTGCCGCCGAGCATCGCGGAGATCCGCCGGCCGTACCGGAGCTCCTTCCAGGTCCAGTCGAAGTGGGTGGCGTTCAAGAAGAAGCCCTGGATCTTTCCCACCCCCGCGCGCGTGAGCAGCGCCGCCGTCCGATGCGCAGGGACCGCGTCGGCCGCGCCGGCGTCGAGGTAGATCACCAGCCGCGGGCAGTCGGCTCTGAGCACATCGATGGCGTCGTTCAGCTCGGCCATGCGCACCGCCACGCCGCGGGCGTTGAGCCCCGGGGTGGTGATCAGCGAGTCGATCTCCAGGAACAGGACCGCTCTGAACGACCCGATCCCCTGCGCGAACCCGGTGATGAAGTTGTGGTAGGCGGCCTGCTCGGCGGGCGGATCGCCGTTCCCGTGGACGCCGTGCACGAGCCTGAACGTGGACAGCAGCGGGACCGCGCCGGGCTGCTCGGCGGCGGCTCGGGTGAGGTAGCGCGATACGGCGATGCCGATGCTGGCGACGTATGGAGAGCTGTAGCTGAAGGAGCCGAACCGCGCGGTGCCGGGCTGCCCGGCGATGACCCTGAGCGCAGGGTTGCCCCTGGCTGCTTTGGCCACCGCGCTGTGGGGGTCGACGAAGAACCGTGCGCCGGCCAGCGGGTCGCCTCCGGCAGGCGGGCCCGGGAGCCCGAGCGGGTTGCCGGGCTCGACCGCGGGTAGCGGGTCGTCCTCGAGGATCGTGACCGGCGCTTTGGAAACGGGTCCCAGGCCGATCGGCGAAGGCCCGAACAGCGAGACCTGGAACGTCTTCGGGACGGTGGCGATCCCGTGGTCGACGACCCGGACCGAGAAGCTCCTGGTCAGCTCGCCCGGCTGGAAGTCCAGCTCACCCTTGACCGACCTGAAGTCCTCAGACGTGGCGGTGCAGACCCCCGCGCCGCACTGGAACGGCGAATTGGTCGAAGGGTTGTAACCGTCGCCCGAGGTGATGTAGCGCACCTGAGCTCCTATCGCGGAGCCGACCGGCCCGCGCGTGACGGTGATCAGCACCCTGCCGGCGTTCTCGTGCACCACGATCCCCCCGGGCGGGACCCGAAGCTGAAATCCGAGGGGATCGTCCTGCGCTGCCTGCGCGGAGCCGAGTTGGAACGAGCCTACGGCCCCGGCTGCGACGAGGACGAGCTCGAGCAGGCGATGTCGTGCATTCACAGTCTCACTGCGTCATATCGGCACTGCCGCTGCGCCTCTGAAGCTCCATACACTCACCTGACGCATGACCTCTGACGAGATCAGGAGCAATTTCCTCGAGTACTTCGCGGCGCGCGATCACAAGCGCCTGTCCTCGGCGTCGCTGATCCCGGCCGAGTTCGATCCCTCCGCGCTGTTCACCGTCGCGGGCATGCATCCGCTGAAGCCCTATTTCCTGGGGATCGAGCACCCGCCGCACCCGCGCGTCACGACCTGCCAGAAGACCTTCCGCACGGTCGACATCGAGATCATCGGGACGACGACCCGGCACCTCACGTTCTTCGAAATGCTCGGCAACTTCTCCTTTGGCGACTACTTCAAGCGCGAGGTGGCCCGATTCGCCTGGGAGCTGTCTACCGACGGGTTCGGCTTCCAACCGGACGACATCTGGATCACGGTGTTCGCCGGCGATGACGAGCTCGGCCTCGGTCCGGACGAGGAGGCCGTCGAGTCGTGGCTCGAGATCGGGGTGCCGCGCGAACGGATCGTGGAGCTCCCGCGCTCGGAGAACTTCTGGCAGGCCGGCCCCACCGGACCGTGCGGGCCGTGCTCGGAGCTGTACCTGGATCGCGGGCTCGAGTTCGGCCAGGCCGACGACCTCCCAGGTGGCGAGAACGAGCGCTTCATGGAGTACTGGAATCTCGTGTTCATGCAGTACGACCAGAATCCCGAGAACACGCTCACTCCGCTTCCAGCGAAGAACATCGACACCGGCCTCGGGCTGAACCGGCTGGCGGCGATCCTCCAGGACGTCCCGTCGGTGTTCGAGACCGACCAGTTCGCGCCGCTGATCTCGCTCGGGGAGGAGCTGTCGGGGCGCCGCTACGGCGCTGAGTACGACACCGACCGGGCGCTGCGGATCCTGGCCGACCACGGCCGGTCGATGACTTTCCTGGTCGCCGATGGGATCGTGCCCTCGAACGAGGATCGCGGCTACGTGCTGCGGCGGGTGATGCGCCGGGCGATCCAGCAGGGTCGCTCGCTCGGATTCGAGCCGGGCTTCCTGGGCCGTTACGCGGAGGTGGTCACTGAGCTGATGGGAGCCGAATACGGCGAGCTGTACGAGCAGCGCGAGGTCGTTCGCAAGTGGCTCGACGCCGAGGAGGAGGGCTTCGGGCGAACGCTCGAGCAGGGCAGCCGGATGCTCGAGGAACTGATCGCGAGGGCCCAGGAGTCAGGCGCCGAAGGGATCTCCTCCCGAGACGCGTTCATGCTTCACGACACCTTCGGGTTCCCGATCGAGATGACGATCGAGCTGGTCGCCGAGCAAGGCCTCGGCGTCGACGAGGAAGGCTTCGAGGCGCTGATGAACAAGCAGCGCGAGCGCGCCCGCCAATCGGCGGGCCGCGGTCGCGGCGGCGAGGCACTCCGCGAGCGAGCGCTGGCGCTCTCCGGGCAAGCGGGCTTCGCGACCGATTTCGTCGGGTACGAGACGACCGAGAGCGAGACCTCGGTCGGCGCCGCGGCCCGCGACGACGGGCGGGTGCTGGTGAAGCTGGTCGAGTCACCCTTTTACGCGACCGGCGGCGGCCAAGTGGCCGACGCCGGATACGTCGAATGCTCGGACGGCGATTGCCGGGCGCGGGTCGACGATGTGCTGCGGCTGGGAGACGACCAGGTCGTCGCTCTGATCCCCGAACGCGGGACGATCGAGCCCGGCGAGCGCGTGCGGGCCATCGTCGATCGCGCCACCCGCCATGCCACGGAGTGCAACCACACGGCCACGCACCTCCTCCACGCCGCGCTCCGGCGCCGCCTCGGGACGCACGTCCGTCAGGCGGGGTCGTACGTGGGTCCCGACAAGCTGCGCTTCGACTTCACGCACGGGAAGGGACTCACCGACGAGGAGCTGCGCGACGTCGAGGAGACGGTCAACGACTGGGTGCTGGAGGACCAGCCGGTACGCGCGCTGACGACGACGCTCGACGAGGCGCGGCGTCTCGGCGCGATGGCGCTGTTCGGAGAGAAGTATGGCGACGTCGTGCGTATGGTCGAGGTCGGCGACGGTTCGTTCTCGCGCGAGCTGTGCGGGGGCACTCATGTCCGGTTCACCGCGGAGATCGGCGTGTTCAAGGTAGTCACCGAGACCTCGAGCGCGGCCAACGTGCGGCGGATCGAGGCCTTGACCGGCCCGGCCGCGGTGACACTCCTGCGCAGCCACGACGGCGTTCTGGCGCAAGCGGCGCGCGAGCTCCGGGTGCCGCCCGAGCAGGTTGCAGAGCAGGTGGCCCAGCTTCACGGCCGCGTGCGGGACCTAGAGCGGGGCGGGGGTCGCAGTGAAGACGCGTCGGTCGACCTCGAGCGGCTGATCTCCGAGGCATATGAGCTCGACGGCGCGCGCGTGCTGCTGAGCGCGGTGCCGGTCACCGACGGCAAGGCGCTCCTCCCGATCGTCGACCGGCTGAAGGGCAAGCTCGGCGACGCCGCGATCGTCCTCGGCGCGGCCGGCGAAGGCCGGGTCGACCTCGTCGTGAGCGTCGCGCCCGCTCTGGTCGAGCGCGGGCTCCGCGCCGATGAGATCGTCAAGTCGGCCGCGGCGGTCGTCGGCGGTGGAGGAGGAGGACGCGACACGCTCGCGCGCGCGGGTGGCAAGGACGCCGAAAAGCTTCCGGAGGCGCTGGGCGTCGCCCGCCAGACGATCGAGTCGGCGCTTTCTCGATAGCTTGATGCGCGTGCTGGCGCTCGACTACGGAAGCGCTAGGTGCGGGTGTGCCGTGAGCGATCCGACCGGCGTGCTGGCAACCCCGATCGAGCCCGTCGCCAATCCGGGATCCAAGCGGGGACTGGCGCGCATCCGCGCGCTCGCCTCGGAGCTCGGAGCCGAGCGGGTCGTCGTTGGGCTGCCGCTCTCCCTGTCGGGTGGCGACTCTCCCCAGACTGAAGAGACGCGGGCGTTTGCGGCTCGCCTGCAGATCGAGCTGCGGGTACCGGTGGAGCTCTACGACGAGCGGTTCACGACCCGGCAGGCCCAGCTTGCCGGCGGGCGCGCGAGCGAAGACTCGCGCGCTGCGGCGCACCTGTTGGAAGGCTGGCTGGCTAGCCGGCCAGCCGATGAGGAGACGTTCGGTGGCTGACGGCCGCGAGCGAAGTGCCGAGGAACGCGAGGCTGCCCGGCTCGAGCGCGAGCGGCGGCGGCAAGCGGCCCGCGCCGCCCCGGTTCCCGCGCCGGCGCCCGAGCCGGAGCCAGAGCCCGAGCCCGAGCCGGAGCTGGAGCCCGAGCCCGAGCTGGAGCCCGACCCCGAGCCGGAGCCCGCGAACGACGGAGATTTGGTTGACGGTCCGCCAACCCTGCCGCCGTCCTTCGACGAGGGCGTCGCACTGGACGGCCCGCCCGAGGTCGCGTCGGGCACGCGCCGCGTGGCCTGGCGCGAACGGAGCCAGCAAGCTCGCCGGCGAGAGCCGCGTCCGACCGCCCCGCGACCCCGGCGCAAGCACCCGTGGAGGATCCGGATCCTGTCCGTGCTCGCGCTGGTGCTCGGGGCCGCGCTGATCTGGTTCCTGATCGAGCTGTTCCAGCCATTCCACGGTTCGGGCCAGGGAAGCGTGACCGTGCGGATCCCGGCGCATTCGGGCTCCAGCCAGGTGGGAGACCTGCTCGAGCGGGACGGCGTGATCGCCTCGAGCTTCTTCTTCGATCTGAGGGCCACTCTGGCCGGCGATCGCGGGAAGCTGCTGGCCGGCACCTATCACCTCAGGCACGACATGGGCTACGGCGCCGTGCTCAAGGCGCTGACCACGCCGCCGCCGCCGGTCAAGACGACCGGCGTGACGATCGTGCCCGGAAGCACCCGAGCGCAGATCGGGGCACGGTTGCGCGCCGAAGGGGTCCCCGGGAGCTACCCGGCCGCCACCAGGCACTCCCGGCTCCTCGATCCGGTTGCCTACGGCGCCCCGCGGCGCACGCCGTCGCTCGAGGGGTTCCTGTTTCCGGACACCTACCAGCTACGGGTCCCCGTCAGCATCTCGGCGCTCATCGCCGACCAGCTCGCGACGTTCAAGAAGCGGTTCGCCACGATCCGGATGGGCTATGCCCGCAGCAAGCATCTGACGCCGTACGACGTGCTGATCATCGCTTCGATCATCGAGAAGGAGGCCGCGACGGCGCACGACCAGCCGCTTGTCGCCTCGGTCGTCTACAACCGGCTCCACGACCACATCCCGCTCGGGATGGACTCGACGACCCGATATGAGTTCAACGACTACACCAAGCCGCTGACCGAGTCGCAGCTGGCGTCGCCGTCGCCGTACAACACCCGCCGGCACGACGGGCTCCCGCCCACCCCGATCAGCAACCCGGGAGTGGCGGCGATCCGCGCGGCCGCGGACCCGGCCCGGACCAAGTACCTCTACTTCGTGGTCAAGCCATGCGGCAATGGCCAGAGCGTGTTCGAGTCGAGCTACGCGAAGTTCCTTCAGGATTCGGCGCGCTATCAGGCCGCGCGGACCCGGCGCGGGGGCCGCTCGCCCGCCCACTGCTGAGGGGCGTTGGCGGATCGCACTCGCCTGGGCGTTCTCGGCTGGCCGGTAGCCCACAGCCGCTCGCCGCAGATGCACAACGCAGCGCTGCGGGCGGTCGGCCTGCATGGCTGGCGCTACCAGCTCCTCCCCGTGCCGCCCGGCCTGCTCGAGGAGACCGTGCGGGCCCTTCCGGCGGCCGGGTTCCGCGGAGTCAACGTCACGATCCCCCACAAGGAGGCGGCACTCGCGCTGGCAGCGCAGGCCACGGACGCCGCGAGCTCGATCGGCGCCGCCAACACCCTCTCGTTCGATGCGGAAGGAGCGATTGAGGCTGACAACACCGATGCGCCGGCGCTGATCGGCGCGATCCCGTTCGCGCCGGCGGGCAGAACGGCGCTCGTGCTCGGCGCCGGCGGAAGCGCCCGGGCGGCGGTGTGGGCGCTGCGGAGCGCCGGTGCGTCCGAGGTCCGGATTTGGAACCGCCACACCGAGCGGGCGGAGGGGCTCGCGGACGAGCTCGGCGGCGTCGCGGTGGACCACGTGGAGCCCGCGGATCTGCTCGTCAACTGCACCCCGGTGGGTATGGACGGGGATCCCGCCGCGTTCAAGCAGCTTCCGGTCAGGGCCGATGAGGTCTCGATGTACGCATGCGTGGTTGACCTCGTGTACTCCCACGCCGAGACTCCGCTGATCAGCGCAGCCAACGCTCGCGGCGTACCAGCCGTCGACGGTCTCGAGCTGCTCGTCCGGCAGGGGGCGCTGAGCTTCGAGCGGTTCACCGGGCGGGGCCCGCCGGTCGAGGTGATGCGCGCCGCCGCGCGCGCCGAGAAGCAATGAGGGTCTGGCCCCCGCACCTCCGCCCGGTCAGTCATACCTCGGTCGCGCCGCCGTCGGCCGCAAGCGCCGCCCCTGAGCAGCGCGAGACCTGGGACGGGGTCACGGCTCCCAGCCGCAGAGGCGGCTCGACCCGGTTCCTGACCGACGTCCTGATCGAGCTCGGCTATTGCGATCGCGACCGGGTCGAGGCCGCGATCGCGGAGGCCCGTTCGGCCGGCGTCCCGCCGGAGAAGACGCTGCTCGAGCAGCACGCGATCACGCAGGAGCAACTCTCCCGCGCGATCGCGGAGCGCTACGGGCTCGACCACCTCGATCTCGGCGTGTTCAAGGTCGACATGGCTGCCGTCAACCTGATCACGGCATCGGCCGCCAAGCGCTACAACGCCGTGCCCGTCGCATACCGCGACGAGCACACCCTTGTGCTGGCGATGTCCGATCCGGCCAACGTGCTGGCGGCCGACGACATCTCGCTGCTCACCCATCTCGACGTCAAGCCGGCGGTCGCCGCGGCGGAGGACATCCAGAACCTGATCTCACGGATGAACAGGTTCGAGGATGCCGTGCAGGAGGCGGTCGAGGAGGGGGAGGAGGGCGCCGCCCCGCTCGAGGTGGTGGACCTCCGGGAGTCGGCCGAGGACGCTCCCGTCATCAAATTGGTCCACTCGATCATCGCCGAGGCGGCGGAGCGGGGCGCGTCGGACATCCACTTCGAGCCGAGGTCCGACGACAAAGGCCGCGCGCTCTCGGAGCTGCGCGTGCGGATGCGTGTCGATGGCGTCCTGACCGACGAGATGACCGTGCCCAAGCGCATGGTCCCGGGGGTCATCTCCCGGATCAAGATCATGAGCGATCTGGACATCTCCGAGCGGCGGATCCCGCAGGACGGGCGCGTCGGCCTCAGGGTGGACGGCCGCCACGTGGACGTGCGCGTCGTCACGCTGCCGAGCGTCCACGGCGAGTCGGTCGTGCTGCGAATCCTCGACAAGGACAACATTCAGCTGGATCTCGAGAAGCTCGGGATGCAGGAGCGGGAGCTCGAGCGGTTCCGCAGGGGGTTCCACCGCGCCCACGGAGCCGTGCTCGTGACCGGTCCAACCGGATCCGGTAAATCGACCACGCTCTACGCCGCGCTCACCGAGCTCAACGATCCGGAGAGGGGGATCATCACGATCGAGGACCCGGTCGAGTACCAGCTCGAGGGAATCACGCAGATCCAGATCAACCCGAAGGCTGGCCTCACGTTCGCGAACGGGCTGCGCTCGATGATGCGGGCCGATCCCGACGTCCTGATGGTCGGCGAGATCCGTGATCGCGAGACCGCGCAGATCGCGATCGAGGGTGCCCTCACCGGCCATATGGTGCTCTCGACGCTCCACACCAACGACGCGCCGTCGGCGATCACGCGGCTGATCGAGATGGGGATCGAGCCGTTCCTGGTCGCATCCGCGCTCGATGCGGTGGTCGCCCAGCGGCTGGCGCGCACGCTCTGCACGCACTGCAAGCGACGCACGATCGTCCCTGCCTCGGCGCTGCGCGACCACGGCTTCAACGCCCAGTTCGACATCGAGGCCTACGAGCCGGTGGGATGCGTCCGCTGCAGCGGAATGGGCTACCGCGGCCGGACGGGCCTGTACGAGGTGATGATGATGTCCGACGAGATCAGGACGCTCACGCTCGACCGGGCGGCGGCCGAGCAGATCGCGACCGTCGCGCTGCAGCAAGGGATGCGGCGACTGCGAGAGGACGGGCTCGAAAAGGTCAAGTCGGGGATCACCTCGATGGCCGAGGTCTCGCGCGTCACCGGCAGCGGCTGAGCCGGCGCCCAGGGTTCGCCTGAACGCAAAACCCCACCCGGGCTCCGTCGGGAACGTGCGGCGCGCCCCGGATGGACCGATGGCGATGACACGACACAGGTCCGCACTGGCCCCGGGGTGTGTCGCCTCATCGCCAAGGGTTGGCGGCCAGACGGCGCGCGTCGCCCCCGGAACAGAGGTGCGTCATCTCGTCGCCACCCCGGCTGGGTCCGTCCAGGTCCCGATCCGGCGCGTAAGGCACCCCGGCGGGCCTGCCGATACCGCCTGCGTATGGAGCTCGACTTCGCTGACGTCCTGCTCGAGGTCGTCGACCGCCGCGCCTCGGACCTCCATCTGACCGCCGGCGCGCCGCCGATGGTGCGTGTCCGCGGGCGGCTGACGGCGATGGAGGGGTTTCCGACCCTGACTCCTACGGACACGCGGGAGATCGTCTACTCGATCCTGTCCGACTCTCAGCGGCAACGGTTCGAGAACAACTGGCAGCTGGACTTCGCCTACCAGATTCCCGGGCGGGCGCGGTTCCGTGTCAACGCCTACTTCCAGCGCGCCGCCGTGGGCGCTGCGTTCCGCCTGATCCCGTTCGAGGTGGTCCCGCTGGAGACGCTCGGGCTGCCGCCGGTCGTAGCCGAGTTCGCGAAGAAGCCCCGGGGGCTCGTGCTGGTCACCGGGCCCACCGGCTCGGGCAAGTCCACCACCCTCGCCTCGCTGGTCGACGTCATCAACCAGGCTCGCGAAGAGCACATCATGACGATCGAGGACCCGATCGAGTTCCTCCACCAGCACAAGAAGTGCATCGTCAACCAGCGGGAGCTCGGCTCCGATGCCACGAGCTTCGCCGATGCGCTCAAGGCCGCGTTGCGCCAGGACCCGGATGTGATCCTCGTCGGCGAGATGAGAGACCTCGAGACGATCTCCACGGCGATCACCGCGGCCGAGACGGGCCACCTGGTGTTCGCCACTCTCCACACCCAGGACACGCCCCAGACGATCGACCGCATCATCGACGTGTTCCCGGCGACCCAGCAGGGCCAGATCCGGGCGCAGCTGTCGGTCGCGCTCCAGGGCATCATGACGCAGACCCTGCTCCCCACCGCGGACGGCGCGCGACGGTGCGTGGCGGCCGAGGTTCTGGTCCCCACGCCGGCGGTCCGAAACCTGATTCGCGAGGCCAAGAGCCACCAGATCTACTCCGTGCTCCAGACCGGCGGGCAGTTCGGGATGCAGACGATGGACGCCTCGCTCGCTGGACTGGTCCGGGCGGGCAAGATCACCCAGCAGATGGCCGAGTCCAGGGCGCACGCGCCCGATGAGCTCCGGCGCCTGCTCGGCTCGCCTTCGGCGGCGCAGATGCGCGCCGCCTGATCGGATGCCCACGTACGTCTTCAAGGCCATGGACCTGGCAGGGGTTCCGGCCCGCGGCGAGGTGGACGCCGTGTCCAAGCAGGACGTCGCCGATCAGCTCAAGCAGCGCGGCCTGATCGTCGTAGACATCGCCAACAAGTACCGCTCGCGTGAGCTCAATATCGAGCTGTGGCAGCGGGTCAAGCCAGCGGAGATGGCCGTGGCGACGCGTCAGCTCGCCACGATGGTCACCTCGGGGATGGCGATCCTGCGGGCGCTGCAGGTGCTCGAGACGCAGACGAAGTCGAAGCTCCTGCAGCAGACGCTGGCCGCGGTGCGCCACGACATCGAGGCCGGGCTGCTGCTTTCAGACGCGATCGAGCGCCACCCGAAGATCTTCAACCCACTGTACGTGGCGATGGTCCGGGCGGGCGAGGCCGGCGGCGTCCTCGATGAGTCGCTGCGGCGGACGGCGGATCAGCTCGAGAAGGACGCCTCGCTGCGACGGCAGGTCCGCGCCGCGACGATCTACCCGGCGCTGGTGATCAGCTTCGCCTTCGTCGTGCTGATCGCGCTGGTCGCGTTTCTGATCCCCGTATTCGAGAACGTGTTCAAGCAGTTCGGCGGCCATCTGCCCACGCTCACCCAGTTCATGGTCGGTCTCTCGCACCTGATCCGCAACCAGTGGTACATCCTGATCTTCGGCGCGATCGGCCTGTTCGTCGCCTTCTTCAAGTGGAAGAAGTCGGACATGGGCCGCCGTCAATGGGACGCGTTCAAGCTCCGGATCCCGCTGAAGATCGGCACTGTCGTGCAGAAGGTCGCGATCGCCCGATGGTCACGGACGCTGTCATCGCTGACCTCGGCCGGCGTTCCGATCATGCAGGCGCTCGACATCACCGGCAAGACCGCCGGCAACGCCGTGATCGAGAAGGCGATGGGCGAGGTGATCTCCTCGGTCAAGAGCGGGGGGACGATCTCCGACCCACTCCGGGGCTCGCCCGTTTTCCCGCCCATGGTCGCCCACATGGTCGGAGTGGGGGAGGAGACGGGCGCGCTGGATTCGATGCTCGCCAAGATCGCCGAGTTCTACGAGGACGAGGTGGCGGCTGCGATCAAGGCGCTGACCTCGATCCTCGAGCCGGCCATGATCATCCTGGTCGGCAGCATCGTCGGGGTGATCGTGGTCTCGATGTACCTGCCTCTGTTCGACGTCTACAACCAGATCAAGTAATCGTCCCCCGAACCGCCGGCCGCACCGGCTCGCCCTGATCCACGGCCGGGGGGCTATGGTCCCCGGCCGTGATCGTCACCGAGGCCGTCACCCGCTACCTGGCCGAGCTCAAAAGCGAGCCCGATCCCGTGCTGGCCGAGATGGAGGCGCAGGGTGCCCGGGAGGGAATTCCGATCGTCCAGCCGCCGACGGGCGCCCTGCTGCACGTGCTCGCGCTGGCCTGCGGCGCGCGGCGGGTGGTGGAGGTCGGGACGGCGATCGGGGTGTCGACGCTGTACCTGGCCCGAGCGCTGCCGGAGGACGGCGCGGTCGTGTCGTTCGAGGTCGACGCCGAGCGCCACGACGCCGCCCGGGGGTACCTCGAGCGGGCCGGCGTGATCGACCGGACGGACCTCCGCCTGCAGGACGCCCGCGAAGGGCTCGAAGGCCTCTCCGGGTCCTTCGACATGGCCTTCATCGACGGCGTCAAGGCGCAGTACGGGGACTACTTCGACGGGCTCCTGCCGCTCCTGCGGCCCGGCGGGGTGCTGGCCGTGGACAACGTCCTGATGTCCGGGACGGTGGCGGAGGGCCGGAGCGACGGCCACTGGACCGACGACCAGATCGCCACCGCCAGGGTGTTCAACGAGCGGCTGCTGAGCCACCCGGACCTGCTCGGGACGCTCACCCCGGTGGGAGACGGGGTACTGATAGCGGTGCGCCGATGAGCCCGCAGGCGGCGCGCCCGCCCGAGGAGAGCCGGACGACTTGCACGCCG